>WNGD01006749.1_pt1 | contig 10930 bp, 9 predicted proteins | sample 5400671 | NCBI WGS metagenome assembly WNGD01 (sample SAMN13153369, study PRJNA577476) | soil metagenome | isolation source: 40 cm soil or saprolite under grassland replicate 2 | place: USA:California | collected 2016-06-15
CCCCACAGGGGCGCGGATTGGTCGAGCGCGATGACAGGTCCGTCAGGAGCAGAACGCACCCGCATATGATAATCGCCCGGGGCCACGTACGCCGTGTCAGCCACGATCGGGGTGCCGTCGGCCGCCTCGACGACGCGCAACGGGCTCATGGAGTCGAGCCGCTCGGCGAGACTGCGCGTGAACTTCGGCGGCATGTGCTGCACGATGAAGATCGCGGCGCCGCGGCCCGTCGGCAGGCGCGGTACGACGTCGGCGAGCGCGCGCGGACCACCGGTCGAGGCGGCGACGCCCACGGCGAGCACGGCGCGCCCGCGCAGCGCGTGCTCGGGCGGGTGAACCACCGGCGCCGGCGGGCGCGCCAACACCTTGACGTGCGAGAGGTCCGCCGCGAGCGCCCGGCGCACGGCGCCGATGAGCTCCGGCGCAAGCGCCTCGAGCGCGGCGCGCGGATGACCGAAGACGTCCGGGGGCGGTTTGGCGACGATCTCCACCGCGCCCAGCTCGAGGGCGCGAATCGCGGACTGCGTGCCCGGCCCGGCGTGCGCGCTGACGACGACGATCGGCCGCGGCGACTCGGACATGATGTAGCCGATGGCGCCCAGCCCATCGAGCCGCGGCATCTCGAGATCGAGCGTGACGACGTCGGGCCTGTGCTCGTGCACTTTGCTGATCGCGTCGAGGCCGTCGCGCGCCGTGGCGACGACGCGAAACTCGGCACCGAGGACATCGACCAGCACGCGGCGCATCAGTGCGCTGTCGTCGGCGACGACGACGCTCGGGCGGCCGGACGCGTCAGATGACGTCGGCATCGACTCCCACCGACCGGATCTCTACCCGGCCGTCTTGCACGTAAAACCGCACGCTGCGGCCGCGGTCGCCGCCCACCGCCTCACGAATGACCGGGATGGCCGCGACGCGGAGCGCGGTGCGCGAGGCCAGGACGTTGCGCTCGCCCATCTGGATGGTGCCGGGCGTGACCAGCTGGCTGAACATGCGGGCGCCGCCGGCCAGCTTTGCGACGAGCCGCCGCGGGTCCGCCCCGAGCGCCTTGAGCCGCTCGATGAGCAGCGGCACGGCGGTTTCCGGGAACTTGGCGCGGTTCGTGAGATCGCGCACCAGACTGGTCGACGGCAGCAGGACGTGCGCCATCGCGCCCGTTTTGGTTTGCGGATCGTGCAGCATGATCGCGACGCAGGAACCGAGTCCGAGAGTGACCAGGACGCCATCGCCACGCTCGGCCGCCCAATCGGCGACTTTGACGATGACTTCTTTCACCCGGGCCGTACGTAAATCCGCTCGCGCGGATCGACGAGGGTGAGGCGCTCGCGCGCGGGGCCGAACAGGGTTTCGACTTTTCCGAGCAGGAGTACGCCCCCGGGCGCCAGCGCATCCACAAAGGTCTGAAACAGCCGCTCCTGGGCCTGGCGCTCGAAGTAAATCACGACGTTGCGGCACACGATCAGGTCGTACGGCGGATGCGGGGGACGCTCGCGCATCAAATCGTGGCTTTGCACGCGCACCAGCTCGCGGACCTCGCGCACCGGCTGGCCGCCCTCGAAATAGCGGCGCCTGAGGTGCGGCGGCATCTCGGTGAACGCCGCGTCCGGATAGTGCGCCTGCCGGGTGCGCTCGAGACTCAATCGATCGACGTCCGTCGCGTCGATGACACCCTGGGCGCCCAGCTCCGTCATCAGCACGGCGATCGTGTACGGCTCCTCGCCCGAGGCGCATCCCGCCGACCAGACCCGCAGTTTGGGACGTCGCCTGGTGATGGCCTCCAGATGGGGCCGGAGCGCGGTCCAGGTTTCGGCGTTGCGGAAGAACTTGGTGACGTTGATCGTGAGCGCGTCGAGCAGCTCCTGGTACTCGTGCGCGTCGTGATCGAGAATCTCGCCGTAGTCTTCGTAGGTATGGACGCCGCGGGCGCGCATGCGCACCGCGATGCGGCGCTTCAGGCATTTATCCTTGTACGACCCGCAGCTGACTCCCCGCTCGCGTGAGATCTTTTCCGTCAGCGCTTCGAAGCCTCGCTCCAGAGGAGCTTTGCTCACGACAAACTGCTCAGGGTGTCCAGATTGGCCTTGACGAGCTCGTGTTTGGGATTCAGCTCGAGCGCGCGCCGCCACAGCTCGCTCGCCTGGTCGCGCTCGTTTCGCTTGTACGCGATGTTGCCGAGCTTGAAGTAGACGTCATCGCCCAGCTCGGGCGACAGCTCGATCGCGCGCTGATACAGCGCCCAGGCTTCATCGTAGCGCGAGCCGCGGTAGGCCAGGTCGCCGAGATTCTTGGACAGCTGCGGCAGGGACGGCTCGTCCTGGAGCGCGGCGCGCGCCAGCTCCTCGGCTTGTGGCAGCGCACCCGCCAGCTCGTGCAGCACGGCGAGATTGTTGCGCAGCACCCCGTTGTGCGGATGCGTTTCGACGGCCTGCACGGCCACCCGTTCCGCCGTCTCGAAATCGCCCGCCGACGCCGCGACGAGTGCGCGCGCCCAGAACCAGATCGGAGGCACCTTGGCCGCGAACAGCTCCTTGGCGCGGTCGAGCCGCCCGGCAGCGCTGGCATGGTCGCCCTGCTTCAGCGCGACGATGCCCCATCCCACGTACACCCGCGGATCGGTGCGCGCGCGCGTGGCCGCCTCGGAGTAGGCCGCTTCCGCATCCTCCAGCCGGCCGACCTGCTCGTAGGCGAGCCCCAGATTGTGGAGCACGGCGGGCCGTGACCCGCCTTTTTCGGCAGCGAGCCGCAGCGCCTCCATCGCCTCGCGCCAGCGCGCCTGTTTCAGCGCGACCAGGCCGATGAAGAAGTGCGCGTTGGCATCCGTCGCGCGCAGCTCGGCGACGCGGCGAAATTCGCGCGCCGCTTCGTCGAGCATGCCCGTCTTGTAGAAGGCGATGCCGAGGTTGCGGTGCTCCTCCACCCGCGCGTCGGTCATCTTCACGTCTTCGGCGCTGGCGGTGCGGCCGGCGCGATGCAGGAAGCCGGCGGTGACGAGGCCATAGAGCGCCTTGCCGACCTCGAATTCCCCCAGGCCGGAATCTTCGATGACCTGATTGACGTCGCGCGAGCCGTCGAGCAGCGGGAGCAGGCGATCCTGCATCTCCGTCAGCTTCGCGTCGCTGATAGCCAGGCGGTCGCGGTCCACGAGGAAGATCAGATCGAACGACGGGATCTTTTTCTCGATGAGGCCCCACTCGTCCACGCGCCGCGCGCCCTCGAGCAGCAGGGACTCCGGGTTGATCGAGACGAGGAAGTCCTGCTGCTCCGGGCGGACGTCGGCTTCGAAGTTGAACGTGCCCTGCGTCCACGTGAAGAGGTAGTAGACCGATTCCTCGATCTGCATGCGCATGTAGCGCTCGAGCTCCTGCTGCGTCAGCACGCTCTGTAGCACGAGAATCTCGCCCAGCTTCTTGTCGCGCTCTTTCGCCTGGCGATGGATCGCGGCGTCCAGCTGGTCCTGCGTGATCTTCTCGTGCTTCACGAGGATGTCGCCGAGCCGATCGCGGCGGTTCACGATCGACGCGTAGGAGATCCGGCCCCGGTCGAAATAGATGTAGCCGAAGTTGGAGCGGTCGGCGATCGACAGGCAGCCGGTTTTCTGCCCCAGCGCCAGGAGCTGCAGCACGTCGGGGAGCGACGCTTCCTTGAGGGAGCCTTTGATGGCCATCAGCGCAGATCCTCGATGACGCGATCAGCAGCGGTAGGCCAGTCCCAGACCATCTTCTCGCGGCTGCGCACGCCGCCGGCGCTCGACACGACGATGCCGCTGGTGCGCAGCCCCGCCGTGCGGCGCGGCGGAGGCGCTCCCTCCAGCACATCGCGCGCCAGACCCGCCGTCACAGGCGCGTCCTGCGCGGCGGCGGCCTCGACCACGCGCTGAACCACGCCGGTCAGGTTGCGGACGGAATCGATGGGCCGGTCCGCCAGGTAGTCGAGCAGCGCCGGCTCGAGCGCCACGCGCTGCTGCGTGAGCAGGCGCTCGAGCATGCTCCGGCGCAGCTCCTTGTCCGGCTCCGCGATCTCCGTCACGAGCCCGCCTTCGAGCCGCGACACGATGCGCTCCTCGAGGCCCTCGAGCGTGTTCGGATGCGCGGGCGCCGTGAAGATGAGCTGGCGGTCGGCGTCGACCAGCTGATTGAAGAGATTGAACAGCTCCTCCTGCGTGCGCTCCTTGCCGGCGAGCAGCTGGATATCGTCGAGCAGCAGCGCCGTCGCGCGCCGATAGCGCGCGCGCCACCAGTCCACCCGGTTGCCGTCGATGGCCGCAATCAGCTCGTCGACGAACTGCTGTGTCGACAGGCAGGCGACGACCGCATTCTTCTTTTTCGCGAGCTCGAGGCCGATCGCGTTGAGCAGATGCGTCTTGCCGAGGCCGCTGCGGCCGACGATCACGAGGGGGTTGTATTTCTTCCCGGGCTTCGCTACACAATCGCGCGCGGCGTTCAGGGCCACCTCGTTGGAGGGCCCGGCGACGTATGCCTCGAGCGGGAATGCGCCCGACGGGGCCGGCGGCGGGGCCGCGCCATCGCGAACCTTCGCGGCGGCTGCCTCGGCCGCGTCCATGTGCTCGGGATCGCGGAAGACTTTCTCACCCGCGGCCTGGGGATCGAGCACCGCCACTTCCGCCTCGAGCGCCTTGAGCCGGTCCACGTCCCGCACGTACGACGCGATCACTTCGTCCACCGCGGCCGGCGTGTCCTGATCGAGGAGCTTTTCGAGACGGCCCGTCCGGTAGCCCTCTCCCTCCCAGCGCATCACCGCCTCGGTCACGCGCGCGCGCCACGCCTCGACGGCTTTGCCGACGGTCACGGTGACGTCGGTCAGGAACTGGCTGAACTCATCGGGTGAAGCGGCGGGAGATGAAGCGGCGGCAGATGAAACGGCGGCAGATGAACCGGCGGCGGAGGAGATACCGAGGACCTTGCTGGCCATATCGGCATTGATCGGCGTGTCGTTCACCGCCTGGAAGGCGATCAGACGATTGAGCGCGCCCATCAACTCGCGGACGTTGGGATACTCGACTTTCGCGACGGTCTCAAGGATTCCCGGCTGGAACTTCGTGCCGCGCTCCTCGGCCTTGCGGCGCAGAATGGCGACGCGCGTTTCGTAGTCGGGGACGCCCATATCGACGACGAGCCCGCCGGAAAAGCGCGAGATGAGACGCTCGTCCAGGTCCGCGATCTCGGCCGGCGGGCGATCGCTCGCGAGCACGATCTGGTGCCCGGACTGCTGCAGCGCCTCGGTCAGGCGGAGCAGCTCGGTCTGCATCTCCTTGCGATTGGTGAGGAACTGCACGTCGTCGACGAGCAGCACATCGACGTTCTGGAACCGGCGCCGGAAGGCGTCGCCCTGCCCCGCCGCGATCGCGGCGTGGAACGCCTCGACGTACTCGTCGAGCGTCAGGTACTCGATGTTCAGCTGCGTCGCGATGACCTTGGCGGCGTGCCCGATGGCCATCAGCACGTGCGTCTTGCCCAGCCCCGAGCCACTATAAATGAAGAGCGGGTTGTAGGCCGAGCCCGGATTCTCCGCGACGGTGCGCCCGGCGGTGACGGCCAGGCGGTTCGCCGCGCCGACCACGAACGTGTCGAACGTGAAGCGGGGATTGAGGGTGCTGGTCATGTCGCGGGGCTTCCCGCCGCGAGCTTCTTGAGCACGAGCTCCGAGATCGATTTAAGGGTCTCGAACACACCTCTGCCGTGCAGCGCGTCGGCTGCGAAGCTCGGCACGCTCCGGAAGTTGAGCGCGTCGTCGAGGTCCTCCTGCCGCAGGATCAGCTCGGCGGGCAAGTCCTGCTTGTTGTATTGCATCACCAGCGGCATGGTGCGCACATCGATGCCGTGCTCGAGCAGATTGCTCTGGAGGTTCTGCAGGCTTTCGACATTCTCATCGAGCTGCCGGGCTTGACTGTCCCCGACGAACACCACGCCGTCCGCGCCCTGGAGCACGAGTCGCCGCGTGGCGTTGTAATAGACCTGGCCCGGGACGGTGTAGAGCTGAAACCGCGTCGAGAATCCGGAGATCTGGCCCAGATCGATCGGCAGGAAGTCGAAGAACAGGGTGCGGTCGGTCTGCGTAGCGAGCGACACCATGCGCCCGCGCCGAGTTTCCGGCACGCGGCCGTAGATGTAATGGAGATTGGTCGTCTTTCCGGACCGCCCAGGTCCGTAGTAGACGATTTTGCATGTGATCTCGCGGGTCGTGAAGTTGACCAGGGACACCGCTATCTCCCAAACAGCGTGTTGAGGCTGTCCGTCAACTCGCGCTCGAAGTCGGCCGCGAGCACCTGCTTGGGGACCGCCCCCTTCGGACTCGCCGTCTTCAAGTCCGCCGCAAGCTGCTCATAGAATAACTGAACCAAGCCGAGCGATGAAACATCCATATCGTAGACGGCGAGCACCGCCAGGGTGCCGCGATCGGTCGAGAAGGTCGCCAGGAAGAAACCGGTTTTGGGCCCCTGATGGCTGAGCGCCGCGAAGGGCGGCTGCCGCAGCTGGCGCGCCAGCTCGCCGGTGGTGGCGACGATCGCCGCTGCCAGCGCTGCGGACGACATGACATCGACGGCGCGCGAGAATCCCGATTGCGCCAGCACCTGCCCCGACGGCGTGAGCACCAGGACCAGGCGCGCCGATGCTTCGCGCACGAAGTCGGTGAGCGGTTGCAGCGTCCAGTTTTCGACGGCGCGGGTCTGTTGACTCATACCATCGTCTCCGCCGCTCGCAGCAGCTCGAGGCGCACCAGGCCGATGTTCACATCGGGCTCCGCAACCGCGACGACCAGGATGCCGCCGGCATTGTGCCCACCGGGAACGACCAGCAGCGCGCCCTGCTCCGCCTGCAGGTGCCAAAAGACGCTCGTCCCGGTCCCCGCCGCTTCCATCGCCCGGCGCAGGCGGCCGGCGAGGCTCGCGGCGAGCGCGGCCACGGCGCCGCCCTTGATCCCCTCCATGAGCTGCTCGGCCACGACGAGGCCGTCCTCCGCCGAGACCAGCATCGCGCCGCGGACGCCACGCACGCGGGTGATCAGATCGAGAGGTCCGCCCTTCGTCATTGCTGCTCCAGCCAGCGGCGCGCCAGCGACGTCGCCCGCTGCGCGAGAATCGCGAGGCGGCCGAGCGGCGTCCCGCGCTCGCGCACGACAAGGAGCAGCGCTTCGGGCGTCGGATGCGCGAGGTGCACGTTGCCGTGCTGCCCTTCCGCCGACAAACCGTTCCAGGCTCCCAGCCCCAGCAGCTTCGCGGTCCGGGCCGCTTCCTGCGAGACGCCGGCAAGATAGGCGGCGACGCTGTCGGTGACATCCGAGCCCGATCGATCGCGGAGCGACCCACCCAGAACACGTCCCGCGCCGTCGATGAGCAGGAGGCCTTCGTTGGCGCCTTCTAATCCCGCGAAAACGCGCGTTTCATCGAGCGCACCCGCTGCCGGCGCTGGGGCGGCGGGGGGCGGCGCAGGGGCGGCGGAGGGCGGCGCATGTGCCCCGCCGCGGATCATCTCAAACGCCTGATCGATGGTCGGATCGTCTGGCTCGACCTTGCGCGCCTGCTCGAGATGGGTTTCGGCCTGGGCGATATCGCCGACCTTGAAGTAGAGAAACGCGAGTCCCTTCAGGGCGCCGGTATGGTTGGGCGCGATCCGGACGGCCATGTCCCACTCGTCGAACGCGCGCGCGTAGTCGTGCTTGTCGGTCAGGATCCGCGCGTACAAGTCGTGCGCGTCGGCGAGATGCGGATGCCGCTCGAGCCCGTTCATCGCGACTCGGGTCGCGGAGTCGAGCTGTCCCTTGCGGCGCAAGGCTTCGCCCAGCCGCAAGAACACGAGGCTCTGCGGATCCTGCGCGAGCTGCGCCGAGAGCGCGCGGATCTCGTCAGCCATTGCTGAACACTCGCGCGGCTTCACGGGCGCGCTGCACGTCCGGTTTGTACGCCTCCTCTTCCGTCGTCCGCGCCAGGCGCTCCCACTGGTCCCAGCTTTGGACGGCTTCGCCGAACCGGCCCATCGCGACGAGGGCGAATCCCAGGTGGCGATGCGTCGCGGCGAGCAACGGATCGAGCCGCAGCGCGCGCCGCAGCTCTTCGGCAGCGGCGGACGCGTGCCCCTGCGCCAGGTGGATGCGGCCGAGCAGGAGATGAATCGTCGCGTCGTGCGGCTGCATGCTGCCGGCTTGCTCCGCAGCGGCGCGCGCGGCGTCGAGGTCCTTGGCGTGCAGGGCAGTCTCAGCCTTCGCGATCAGCTCTGCGACGAGCTCCGCGAGGTCGCTGCCGGCGCCCGGCCGTCCGCGCTTGGCCGTCCCGGGATCCACGAGCACGATCACGCCGGCGCTTTCGAGGCCGAACAGCGTCTTGGCGACTTCGAAATCGGACCGCCCCAGCTCCGTCGCGAGGCCCCGCACGGAGCGATCGCCGTCGATGAGCGCCAGCACCTCCCACTCGGGCGGCAGGAGATCCAGCTCGCCGCCGCCGCCTTCGGGCGGCGGCGCGAGCGAGGGCACGACGCCGACGTGGGGAATGCGGTTCTCGATCCGGGACCATTCATCGATGCGGCGCGCGCCTTCCATCAAGAGCGCTTCCACCGGGATGCGGACCGTGACCTCGGTAGGCACCTTGCTCTCGGCCTCTTCCGCAAACGAGAAGTAGCCTTCGTTCCAGCTCATGACCTCGAAGACGACTTCTTCGATCTGGAAGTGGATCTGGCGCTCGACCTCGCGCTGGGTAATGACGCCGAGCGCCACGAGGATCTCGCCGAGTCTGCGCTTGTCGCCCTGCCGCTGCTGCATGTCGCGCGCTCGGTCGAGATCGGCCTCGGCGATTTTGCCGGTGCGCAGCAGCAGCGCGCCGAGCGGGTGCGGGTTGCTGCGGATCTCCGCCGACACCACGACGCCGTTATCGAAGTAGATCTTGCCCTCGTTGTGGCGCAGCTCCGAGGTGACGCGCAGCGCGCCCGTCTTCCGGCTCAAGTCGAGCAGCTGAAAGACGTCGTGGATCCCGAGCTCGCGAAGCGGTCCTTCGATCGCCATACGCTAGGCCGCGTCCGAGGTGGAGAAGATGTGCTGCAGGTCGACGGCGGTCCGCGCGTGCATGCGCGCGCGTTGCGCGAACGGTCCGCCGGGATCGATGCGGGTCACGCGGTCCCACGCGGCCACCGCTTCGGTGTAGCGCTGCAGCTTCGCGAGCGTCACGCCCAGGTAAAACAGTGCACCGGTGTGCTCGGGATCGAATTTCAGCGCGCGCCGGAACGCCTCGAGCGCCTCGACGCTGCGCTTGTCGTCGAGCAGCGTGCGACCGAGCAGCAGCAGCGCGTCCATGTCGTACGGATCCTGCTCCAGCATCTCGGCGAGCCGCACGACGGCGCTCCGCAGACTCCCCGTGCGCCTGAGCAGGTCGGCGTGCGCGAGCCCCGCCTCGTGGAAGGTCGGCAGCGCTTCGAGCGCCGCTTCGTACGCGCGTTGCGCTTCCACCCACTCTTCGTCCTGCTCGTGCAGCCGCCCGAGATCGAGCCAGACCTGCACGAATCCCTCATCGAGGTCGAGCGCCGAGCGGTACGCCGCGCGGGCGGCCTGGCGGTCGCCGACTTTGAGGGCGATGTCGCCCTGCAGCTTGTGCAGATCGGCCCGGTCCGGCGCGCGGGTCTGTGCCTGGCGCAGCGCCGTCAACGCGCTGGCCGCATCGCCCGTCGCCGCGCGCGCCTTCGCGGCCGCGACGAGCACCTCGACGTCTTCGGGCGCCTTGGCGACCAGCGCTTCGGCGAGCGGCAGCGCTTCGGCGGAGCGGTGCACGGCGAGCAGGCTCTTCACCTCGCCGAGCGCGGCCGGGGCGTTGGCGGCATCGAGCGTGCGCGCCTCGCGGTAGCGTTCCAGCGCCTCCCCGTGCAGGCCGCGGCGGGCATAGCTGTCGCCGATCAGCGTGGCGGCCTGGCCCCGGTCCGCGCCGCGCTGCACCGCGCGCATCGCCTCCGCCACGGCGAGGTCCATCATTCCCTTGCTCACGTAATCGCGCGCCAGGGCCAGCGGATCGTCCGCCCGCTTGGCCAGCCCGGCGGGCGCGGGCTGCGACGCGCCGGCGGGCGGCTCCAGCTCCTGGAAGATGTTGTCGATCAGCCGCTGGTCGAACGCGAATTCGCCGCCCAGGCTCTCGGCCGCGACGTCGGCCGAGATCTCGGGCACGATGCCGATCGCGACCGTCTCATACTGCAGATCGATCGCCAGCGCGAACTTCTGCGACACGTAATACGGGTCCAGCTCGAGCGCGCGCTTGGTCGCGCGCAGCGCGCCGTCGTAGTCGCCGAGGTTCGACAGCGTGAAGCTGAGGTTGTAGTGGGCGCCCGCGTTCTGCGGATCGGCCTCGACGGCCCGGACGAAGGCGTTCCGGGCGTCGGGGAAGCGCTTCAGCTCGACGAGCACGAGCCCCACGCCGTTCCACGCCGGCGCGGAGCCCGGCTGTTCCGCCAGCACCTGGCGATACGCTTCGAGCGCGAGCTGGAAGCGGCGCAGATGGGTCAGGAGCAGCGCGAGGTTGAGGCGGGCGCCGACGAACGCCGGCGAAAGCTGCAAGGCTTTCCGAAATCCCTCGATCGCATCTTCGGTATCAGCCTGATGCGCCAGCACGACGCCGATGTTGTTCCACGCGAGCGCGTAGCGGGGATCGACCTCCGTCGCCTGGCGGTAGGACGTCAGCGCGTCCGCCGTCCGGCCCGCCTGATGCAACACGACGCCGCGCTCGTTCCAGAGCTTGGGCGAGTCGGGGACCTCATGGATCAGCGACTCGTACAGCTCGAGCGCATCGGTGAAGTCGCGCTTGAGGAGATGAACTTCCGCCATCGCCTGGCGCACCAGCCTGCGATCCTCGCCGCGGTCGATTGCGAGGCGGTACTCGCGCAGCGCCTCGGTGTAGTAGCCCTTCTGCCGGAACGCGAGGCCGAGGTTGTAATGCGCGAGCTCG
>WNGD01008192.1_pt1 | contig 10930 bp, 5 predicted proteins | sample 5400671 | NCBI WGS metagenome assembly WNGD01 (sample SAMN13153369, study PRJNA577476) | soil metagenome | isolation source: 40 cm soil or saprolite under grassland replicate 2 | place: USA:California | collected 2016-06-15
TGCGTGACAAAGCGGGCAAAATCCGGCTCGCGCTGGTCTCCGCGGAAACGATCGAAGCGGACGGCGAGCCGTGCGTCCTGTTCTCCGTCCAGCACATCACCGCCCGCAGGAAAGCCGAGGAAATTCTGCGCGCTTCCGAAGAACGCTTTTCGAAGGCGTTCCACTTGAGCCCGAACGCGATGATCATCACGCGGCTCGACGACGGCCGCTACGTTGACGTCAACGAGCGGTGGGTGCAGATGATCAAGATGTCCCGGGACCAGATGATCGGCCGGACGTCACTGGAGCTCAACATCTGGGCCGATCCGGCGGACCGCGCGCGGCTGCGCGGCCTGCTCGAGCAAGGGAACCCGGTGCGGTCGGTGGAAGTGGCCTTTCGCACCTCGAAAGGGAACACGGTTCTGGGATTGATGTCCGCCGAGGTGATCGAGATCGGCGGCGTACCGTGTATTCTTGCGGCTGTCCAGGATATTACCGAAAAGAAGCAACTCGAAGTTCAGCTGCGCCAGGCGCAGAAAATGGAAGCCATCGGGCGCCTGGCCGGCGGAATCGCGCACGACTTCAACAACCTGCTCAGCGTGATGATGGGACGCTCGGAATTGCTGCTGCTGCGCATGCCGCCCGACAATGCGTTGCGAAACGACGTCGAGGAAATCCAGCGGGCCGGCGAGAGCGCCGCCGGTCTGACGCGCCAACTCTTGACCTTCAGCCGCAGGCAGATGATCGAGCCGAAAGTCGTAGACCTCAACGCCATCCTGGAAGGCACGCAAAAGATGTTGCGCCGGCTAATTGGCGAGCACATCAACATCCTGACTCGCCTGGAGCCTTCGCTTGGCCGAATAAAGGCCGATCCCGGCCAGGTCGAGCAGGTTATCATCAATCTGGCGGTCAACGCGCGCGATGCGATGCCCGATGGCGGCCAACTCTACGTCGAGACCTCGAATGCCCCTCTGGACCAGGCGTATGCGCGGCTGCACCCTCCCCTGATTCCCGGCGCCTATGTGCGGCTCGAAATCCGCGACACCGGCGCGGGCATGGATTCCGCCACGCAGGCCCGCATCTTCGAGCCGTTCTTCACCACCAAGGAACTGGGCAAAGGCACCGGCCTGGGGCTGGCCACCGTGTACGGCATCGTCAAACAAAGCGGCGGATACATCTGGGTCTCGAGTGAATTGGGCAAGGGAACCTCGTTTCAGATCTATTTGCCACGCGTCGAAGAAGCGGTTTCCGCCGGCCAGGAAGAGCGCCGCCCCGCCGGCCATGCTCGGGGAAAAGAAACGATTCTCATCGTGCAGCAACACCCCGGGCCGATCCACCTGCTTGTGACCGATCTAATGCTGCCCGGCGGAAGCGGCGTCTCCATGGGACGGCAGCTCGCATCGTTCCGTCCCGAAATGAAAATCCTGTACGTGTCCGGCTACGCGGATCATTCCATGTTGCATGAGAGCCTCTGGAGCGGCAAATCTGCCCTCCTCCGGAAGCCGTTCGCTTATCAGGTGCTGCTGCAAAAGGTGCGCGCGCTTCTCGACCAACAGCCGAAGGCCTCCGGCGCAGGTTCGCTCCGTTGAGCAGGGCATGGAGTTCAGGCTTCAGCCTGCTCCGAATCAGTGCAGCCTGAAGGCTGAACTCCAAACCTGCCGCTCGGAGTTCAGGCTTTAGCCTGCTCCGAATCCGTGCAGCCTAAAGGCTGAACTCCAAACCCGGGCTCTCTGGTATGCTAAGTCGTGAATTGCGATTTCCGGGACGGATGCCCCAATTCCAATGTGATGTTCACGTGCAGTCCACCTGTCCTGTCGGCATGAAAAAAACTATAGTTGTCATTGTCTTGTCGTACGTCTGTTCCTGCACTGGCGGGCCTCTGCCGAGAATCACGCTAGCCTGGGATCCCAATCAGGACAAGAGTGTTGTCGGTTACAACGTCTATCGCAGTGAGACTTCCGGCTGCTGCTACACGAAGATCAACAAGGACCCGGTCCCGCAGCCCGAATACACCGATACAGCGGTCAAAGCCGGTAAGCGATACTACTACCGCGTGACCTCAGTGAATTCGAAAGGGGAGGAGGGCATCTTTTCGGAGGAAATCAGCGGCGTGCCCAAGTGAACAGGAAGTGCTGCCAGGGTCTCGGCGAATTCAGCAGCTTCTTCAAGATGACAAATGACCACTGACAGAGGACAAATTCCCGAAGCAAACCACCACGTTTTATTTGTCATTTATCATTGGTCATTGGTCATTTTCGAGTCCGGACGGGTCTGGAAGGCTTGGAACTCCGCGCACCGAAGGGAAGCAGGAAATGTTCTATAATCGCGGTCGGCCCTGCGATCGGTCTTCGGTATCACGAGGTGGATGGATGAACAATCGTCGAAAGAGCGTCGGGGTTTTCATTTTTTTTGTGTATGCCGGTCTGGTCCTGGCAGTCCCGCTGCCCGCGCACTGGCCCCAGTGGCGCGGCCCCAGTTCAAATGGCAGCACTGAAACCGCTCGCGATCTTCCCACGACCTGGACGGAGACGCAGAACGTCCTGTGGCGCGCGAAAATGCCGAGTTGGAGCGCTGCCACGCCGATCGTGTGGGAAGACACGATCTTCGTCACCTCGGCAGAAGAGGGATTCTCGCGACTGGGCGAGGGGAGACGGCGCAGCCCGGGTGAGCGGATCCCCGACAAAGTCTTTCTTCTCGCCGTCAACCGCAAAGATGGTTCCATCCTTTGGCAAAGGCAGATCGACAGCGGGAATCAGCTCTTCCGCAAGCAGAACTCCGCTTCTCCTTCGGCAATCACCGACGGCAAGCATGTCTGGATCATGACAGGCAACGGCAAGCTGACCTGTTTCACGATGGCCGGCAAGGAAGTCTGGAAGCGTGATGTTCAGGCCGACTACGGACGATTCGGCCTCAACCACGGCTACGCCTCCACGCCTCTGCTGTACCGCGACCGTCTGTATGTTCAGGTGCTTCACGGCATGCATACGGACGATCCGTCCTACGTGTTTGCAGTGGAGCCGAGCACCGGGAAGACCATCTGGAAGGTGGAAAGACCCACAGACGCGAAGAGCGAATCGCCCGACAACTACGCGACGCCTCAGATCACCTGGGTTGCCGGAAAACCGCAACTGGTCGTTTCGGGGGCCGACTACGTCACCGGCCATGACCTGGATAGCGGCAAGGAACTGTGGCGTATCGGAGGCTTCAACCCGACAAACAATCCTGCCAACCGCACCATTGCCTCGTCGCTCGTGATCGGCGGCAATGTCTTCACGACAAGCACGCGCGGCCGCCCCTTCATCGGGTTTCACGCGGGCGGTTCCGGCAACATCACGGGCCGGAGCGAATTGTGGACGAATAATCTGGGCGCCGACGTGCCTACGCCGACCACCGACGGCAAGTACATTTACGTGCTCGTCGACAACGGAATTATGCATTGTCTGGAAGCCGCGACGGGGACGGTCGCGTACCAGGGGCAACGGATCGAGCGCGGAACTTACAGCTCCTCTCCGCTCCTTGCCGATGGCAAGATCTACTGCATCAACGAAGAGGGTACGACGACAGCCGTTAAGGCCGGTCCGAACTTCGAGATCCTCGGCGTGAACAAGCTCGACAGCCAAACGTTGGCCAGCCCGGTGGCCGTCGGGAACCAGATCTTCATTCGCACGGCGGACTACCTCTACTGCATCCAGAAGAAATAAAAACGCGGACGTCCCACACGTTACTCCGATTCAGACAGTGACCCTGTAGCGGCCTATTTCACCACGGAGACACGGAGGGCACGGAGATTTCACGGAGGCATCACGGTTTCTCCGTGCATCTCTGTGTGCTCCGTGTCTCCGTGGTGAATACAGTGTTTGAACTCTTCTCCGCTGCTACTTCTTCGGCAGGGAGTCGATGTAGGCCATGATCTTCAGTATGGTGTCGGCGGTGATGCGGCCGGCAAAAGGCTGCATGGCGCCCGTTCCGCCGGCATAGATCACCTCGAACATGCCTACGTCAGTGCTGACGCGCGGATGACTGACCTGGCTGTCCACCAGGTTGGATCCGATGCGCCCCGTCCCATCCTCCAGGTGGCAGGAGGCGCAGTTCTGCAGGTAGGCCGCTTTGCCCTCGCCGATCGCCGTCGCGTTGCCTCGGTAAGGATTCCGGCCGGTGTTGCGGAACTGCCGGCCGGCGGGTGACAAGCCGGCGTCCGGCGCGCTGTTGAAGTCGAGCGCCGTGTCGTCGAGCGCATTGCGGAAGACAAGCATGCCGCCGGCGCCGCTGGAGGTTGCCCCGGTGGTTTTGGGAATCGTCCGCGCGGTCTCGGCGCCGGAGGGCACCTGATCCGCCGGCAGGATGCGCCACAGCGAACCCGGCGGGTTCCCCGTGGGCCCGCGGTCGGACGTGTAGAAGCAGTTGCAATTGACGGCCAGCACGTAGCCGTCCTCGTCATAGCCGCCCGCCGTGAACTGCAGGTTCGTCTGGAGCAATTCTTCCAACTGCCATCGTTTCCCGTCCCAGCCAAGGCCGAAGACGCGGCCCGAGCACCAGTCGCCCACCAGGTAAATGCCCTTCATGCCGCCGTAGTTGGCCACGCCCAATCCCTCGACCGAACAGCCCCAGCCGTCTTTGAGCGCTGCTGCGCCCGGGTAGGGAGTCTGGTGCGGATATTCCCCGGCCGGCAGCACGCCCACCTGAGGGCATTTGTCGTCCGGGCCGGTCATTGGGAAGCACCTGGTCCCCTGCATCTTGGCCCAGCCGTAGTTTTCGCCGCCCTTGCTCGAGGCGGGTTGGAAGTCGATTTCCTCCCAGTGATTCTGCCCGACGTCGGCGATGTACAGGTTGCCGGTCTTCAGGTCAAAGGAAAACTCGTACGGATTGCGCAGGCCGTAGGCCCAGATCTCCCGTCGCGCCCTCATCTTGATCTTTGAAAAGTCGAGCTCGGAGATCCCAAACAGTTGCATCAGGCGCTCCGCGCTCGCGACGGCGAAGGGGTTGGCCGGCGGGATTTTGTACGGAATGCGGTCGTCGTCAGACGTGTTGACGTCGATGCGAAGTATCTTGCCGAGCAGCGTCGAGAGGTCTTGCCCGGCTTCCAGCGGGTCCCCTTCCCAGCCGCCGTCTCCGGAACCGATGTAGAGATAACCGTCCGGCCCGAATTCGATCTGGCCGCCGTTGTGATTGTAGTAGGGCTGCTCGATGCGCAGGAGAACCTTCGAGGTCTGGCGGGTGCGCTCGGGCGTCATGATGTTCGGGCTCTTCGGGTCTGCCTGAAAGCGCACGATGACGCCATCGCCGTTAAAAGGCAACGACGCGTAGTGCACGTAGAAGTAACCGTTCTCCTTGAACCTGGGGTGGAAGGCAATCGAATACAGGCCCTGCTCGACGAAGCCTGTCTGCACGTCCGTGCCGAGCGGGTTGATGTTGGTCAGATCGAGGAACGGCTCCTTCTGCACTCGCCCGTCCTTGTGGACGATCTTCACGCGGCCAACCCGCTCGACGACGAAGATGCGGCCTGATCCGTCGTTTGCGCTGGCGACGTTGGTGGGGTCATAGAAGTTCTCGGCGACCTTGACCAGGGCGATCCTCACGTTACCCGGCAACTTGCCGCCGGGGCGCGCAACCTCGTCCGCGTTGCGTGGTACGCGAGGCTCGTCCAGGGGCAGGGCGGCCAGTGCGGGCAGCAGGACCATCAGAAATACAATTCGCATGTTCTTCATGGGCTCGACTCTGGTTTTTCCTTTTCATCTTCGTTCACAGCGCAACCGGTTGCATCAACCAAAAAAAGCGCGGCCACGAATTACACGAATTTCCACGAATTCGTTTCGAGTAATTCGTGAAATTCGTGGCAAGCTTTCGGTCAAGCGAGGATTTCTTTCACGACATAACCGGAGATTCCCGTAAGGCGAACGTCCAGACCCTGGAACTTCACGGCGAGGCGCCTGTGGTCGATGCCGAGCAGATGGAGCACCGTTGCGTGCAGGTCGTGGACGGTCACAGGCTTCTCGATAGCTTCGTAACCCAGATCATCGGTTGCGCCGTAACTGACCCCCCCTTTGACGCCGCCACCCGCAAGCATGAAGGAGAAGCCCTTGATATGATGATCGCGTCCATCGCCGCCCTGCGACATCGGAGTGCGGCCGAATTCTCCGCCCCAGATCACAAGCGTGTCGTCGAGCATGCCCCGCTGCTTGAGATCCTGGATCAGCGCGGCAGTCGGCCTGTCCACTTCCTCCGCCTTGAGAGCGATGTTTTGCTTGACTCCGCCGTGGTGGTCCCAGTCGCGGTGGTAGAGCTGGACGAAGCGCACGCCGCGCTCTGCGAGCCGCCGGGCGAGCAGGCAGTTGGAAGCAAACGACCCGTCGCCGGGCCGGGCGCCGTACATCTCGAGAACGCGCGGCGGTTCGTCCCGCATGTCCATGAGACCCGGCACGCTCGCCTGCATCTTGAACGCCATTTCGTACTGCGCGATGCGCGTCAGGATCTCGGGATCCTGCAATGCCGAGTGCTGCATCCGGTTCAGAGCGTTGATCGCGTCGATCGAGTCTTTCTGCGATTCCGCGTTCAGACCCGCCGGATTCTGGATGTAGAGCACCGGGTCGCCGACGGAGTTGAGCTTCACTCCCTGAAACTTGCTGGGCAGGACCCCGGCCGACCATTGGCGCGCCGCAATCGGTTGCATCTGTCCGCCCCTACCGGACGACAGCAGGACAAGGAACCCCGGCAGATCCTCGCTTTCCGTGCCCAGACCGTAGAGCACCCACGACCCCATGCTGGGGCGCCCTGTGATGATGGAGCCCGTATTCATGACCGTGTGAGCGGGGTCGTGGTTGATCTGCTCGGTCGAGAGGGAGCGAATGATGCAGATCTCGTCGGCGACGCTGCCGATGTGAGGGAACAGCTCGCAGATCTCCTGCCCGGATTTCCCGAATCTCTTGAAGCCGTGCTGCGGGCCGAAGCAGATCAGCGGCTTGCCCTGAAGTTGCGCGATCTGCTGCCCCTTGGTCACAGACTCCGGCATCGGCTTCCCATGCATTTCGGCGAGCTTGGGCTTGTAATCGAAGGTCTCGAGGTGAGACGGGCCGCCGGCCTGATAAAGAAAAATCACGCGTTTTGCTTTGGCAGGGTGATGCAGGGGGTTGACGGCGCCGCGCGACTGTTCTCCTTCTTGTTGCGCCACGCCGGCAAAGAGGCGTGTGTCAAACAGGGAGCTCAGGGCGATCAGCCCGAGGCCGCCGATCCCCCGGCCGAGGAACGTCCGGCGGCTGACATCGAGAACCGCCGGTTGGATCTCAGTTCCGCGTAATGGTCTCATGCAGGTTCAGTATGGTTCGCGTGACCGTGGTCATGGCGGCCAGGTCCGCGGGCTTCATGTTTTCGGGTAAGGGCGCCTCTCCTATGCGGACAAACTTCGCGGCCTCGGCCGGAGCGGCCTGAAACCGGGCCAGGCTGCGACGATACAGGTCCTTGAGGACACCCTGCTCATCCGCCGAAGGCGGCCGCCCCAGAGCGCGCAGGAAGGCCCACTCTATTTGACGACCGAAAGTGGAGCCGCCGCCGGACAGGGCCTTCTGCGCAAATACGCGCGCGGCCTCGACGTAAATCGGGTCGTTCAGCAGAACCAGCGCCTGCAGCGGCGTGTTGGAGTTCGCCCTGTTGACCGTGCACTCCTCGCGGGTCGGCGCGTCGAACGTCACCAAGCTGGGATGCAGAAACGTGCGCTGCCAGTGTGTATAGATGCCCCGGCGATACAGATCCGGTCCGCGACTCGCGTAATACTCGCGCTTCGGAAAATTGAGCGCCGCCAGGTAACCGTCCGGCTCGTACGGTCTGACGCTGGGCCCGCCGAACTTCTCGACGAGCAGCCCCGACACCGCCAGCGCGATGTCGCGGACCAACTCCGCGTCGACGCGGAAGCGGCTCTGACGCGCCAGCAGGCGGTTGTAGGGGTCCTTCGCGTCGATCTTCGGGTCTGTCAGCGACGACTGGCGATAAGTGTGGCTCGTCACGATAGTGCGGACGATATGCTTGACGTCCCAGGGATGCGCCCCCTCGGCCTTCCATTCCGGCCGCATGAACTCGGAGGCCAGCCAATCGAGCAGCTCCGGATGCGTCGGCCATTCGCCCTGCGATCCCAGGTCGTCGAGCGCCTTGGACAGCCCGGCGCCGAAGAGCTGACGCCATAAACGGTTGACGAACGCGCGCGCCGTAAGGGGGTTCTCGAACGAAGCGAGCCAGTTTGCAAGGTCGAGTCGCGTGGCGCGTCGGCCACCCGTGTCGAGTTTCCCAAGGAAAGCAGGGATGGCGGGTTCGACGATCTCTCCCGAGTCGTCCATCCAGTTGGAGCGCGGGAGGACGCGCGTCACAGCCGGCTCCGTGGCTTCAGTGACGATCACACGGGGAATCGCCGCATCCAGCATTCCCAGCTCCGCCTCGAGCTTCGCGACCTCTACCAGCAAGGGCTGTAACTCGTCCAATGACCACCGGAACTGATCGAGCACCGCCTTCTTCTGCTCGTCCTTGAGTTCTTCCGCAGGCGCGCGCAGAGCTTTCAGCACCGGTTCCGGCAATCCGTCTTGTGCGGATTCGGGAGCGCCGACGGCGTTCCTGCCGGGCCACGAGTGCTCGCCGGAGCTCATTGCGAGGCGGAAACGTCCGATGGTGGCGCGGCGGTATTCCGAGTCGAAACGCAGGCAAACCTTGATGAGCGAGTCTTCCTCCGTGACGAGCTTCCCGGCGAAGCGCAGCGCCAGAAACGGATTCCTGCCTTCGCCGTAGGTTGCCACACCCCAGCCGGTCATCGGACTGCCGTCAATCGCCGCCATGGCGGGCAACTCGGGGACAGGATTGGAAAGCGACGACGTCGCCAACACGAACGGGATTCTCTGCGACTGGCGCGAACCGGCGCCTGAAACCTCAGCTTCAATTTCAGTGAGCACGAAGCGGTCCGCCCCGCGGGCCAGGTGAGCGCCGGCGAGACCTTCGTCCTGTACAACCTCGATGCCTAAAGCGGTCCACGTGCCCGCGCCAGGTTTGAAGCTGACAGTGTAGGTTTCGTTGTCGGGATTCGGGCCTGAGGCAACGATCAGGCCATTCCCGGGCTTCCGCTCCGAGACGACGGAGCCGCGGAAGTCGTAGCTGCTCTCGACCGGCTCGATGTTGTAGATGGTTAATGTGGCGCCCCTGGCCGCGGTTGCCGAGAGGGGCCGCTGCAGCTTCCAGGTCAGGCGGCCCGATTCGAAGCTCTCGAGAATCTGTTTTTCCCACCTGGACCGGCGGGCTTCGAGGCTATCGGAGCGTTCCTCAAGCCTGCGCCGGGCGTCCTCGAGCAGGCGAGTCAACTCGCCGATGCGCCGGCTCTGGTCCGGGGTTGGCAGGCTGATCTTCGAACCCCACGCCGCGGCCCCCCGGTCGGGCACGAGGCCAGTCTCCTTGATGTCGGCGAAAAACGCCTTCATGGAGTAGAAGTCTTTCGAAGTAAAGGGGTCGAACTTGTGGTCGTGGCACTCGGCGCATCCCATCGTGCTGCCAAGCCAGACGGCGCTGGCCGTGCGTACGCGATCCGCGGCATACTTGGCGAGATACTCTTTCTCCTGGATGCCGCCCTCCGCCGAAGTGCGATTCAGGCGGTTATACGCCGACGCGATTCTCTGTTCCACGGAAGCGCCCGGCAGGAGGTCGCCCGCGATTTGTTCGCGGGTAAACTGGTCGAACGGTTTATTGTCGCGGAAAGAGCGGAGAACGTAATCCCGATAGGGCCAGGCCGGGACTGGATTGTCGCCGTGGAAGCCGCACGTGTCGGCGTAACGCACCGCGTCGAGCCAATGCACGGCCTGCTTTTCCGCATACCGCGGCGAAGCGAGCAGACGGCCGACTACCTTGTCGTAAGCGTCTGGCGAAGAATCGCTGAGAAAAGCGTTCACCTCTTCGGGCGTGGGAGGCAGTCCGGTCAAATCGAGCGAAACGCGGCGGATCAGTGTGCGCCGGTCGGCTTCCGGCGAAGGTTCCAGACCTTCCCGGGCCAGGCGCGACTGGATGAAGGCGTCGATGGGATTCCGGATGAGGGATCGGGCGCCCGCTGCCTCGGGGACGGGCGGGCGCCGGACCGGCACGTAAGCCCAGTGACCCTCGTATTCAGCTCCCTGGGCTACCCAGCGGCGGATGGTCTCTTTCTGCGCGGCCGTGAGCTCCTTGTGCACATACTCGGGCGGCATCGCGCGCGCGGGATCGCTGGCGAAGATCCGGTCGATGATGGCGCTTTGTTCAGGCTTGCCCGGTACGATCGGAATTGCGCCTGACTTGGTAGCCTTTATCGCCTCGTCGCGGATGTCGAGACGCATTCCGGCCATGCGGCTGCGCTTGTCGGGCCCGTGGCAGCGGAAGCACGTATCGGACATGATCGGCCGGATGTCGCGGTTGAAGCCGACCTTCGCGTCTTCGGCAAGCGCCCAGGCGATTGTCAGGACCAGGCCGGCGATAAGAGCGCGTGAGGCATTCAAGAATCTCATCTCTGTTCTCGAGGTTCACTTACATCCGAACCCGCAGGCCGATTATGAACGTTTCCGTAATCCTAACACAAGCGCCGAGCGCAAGCAGCATTCACATACTCATTCGGATTGGCGATTGCGGATTGCGGATTGTCATGATCGAACCTTTCCATAAATTTCAAATCCGCAATCCGCAATCGCCAATCCGAAAAAATGTAGCGCCGGGTTCCAGCCCGCAAACGGTCCTGCTGGCGCAAAAAGATTTATCCAGGCCAACACGCCGGCGCTGCAATTTTTTTCTCACGTGCTGCGTCTGTGCGGTAAGGCCTTGAGTTTACCTCTAAGGGCCCGTCAGGAAATAAGGTGTGCATTTTGGCGCGAGCGCCGGGCGGGCAGATGCGAGGCGCCGCGACGCAGGCGATGCCGGTGTGCATCGTCGAGGAGCGGCAACAAAGCAGATGCCCGCCCGCCGCCGCGCC
>WNGD01023117.1_pt1 | contig 10930 bp, 10 predicted proteins | sample 5400671 | NCBI WGS metagenome assembly WNGD01 (sample SAMN13153369, study PRJNA577476) | soil metagenome | isolation source: 40 cm soil or saprolite under grassland replicate 2 | place: USA:California | collected 2016-06-15
CTGAACGACGCGCGGCCGCTGCTGCTCTCCTCCGGCAAGGTCGAGTACTTCTCGGCCGCGTTCTTCCTGCGGAACCCGCTCGCCGGCGGGCTCGAGCAGGACGTCGTCTCGATCCTGCGCGAGCGCTTCGTCGGTGAGTCGATGCAGGACGTGATCGTGGCGCAGAACCAGAGCATGGAACCGCAGTCGTTCGAGCTCGAGCTCGAGCTCGAGGCCGACTTCGCGGACATCCTGTCGGTCAAGGCGCACGACTTCTCGCTCGGCGATCCGCTGCGCGCCAAGCCGCTGCCCGAGCCGGTGCCGATCCGCTTTGCGGAAGAGCACAACGAGTTCCTGCTCGAAGACCGCGCCGACGGCGCGCAGACGCAGGTGATCTTCTCCGAGCGCGGCGAGATCGACGGCGCAAAGGTGCGCTGGAAGATCGAGCTCGAGCCGCGGGAGCGCTGGCATCTGCGCGTCGACGTGATCCCGTCGCTCGAGGGCGATCACGTCGTTCCGCGCCAGGCCGAGCGCCGCTTCGGAGACGAGATGACGCGTGTGCGCGAGTCGCTCGCGGCGTGGCGGCTGCGCGTGCCGCAGATCCGCGCCGACTGGGACGATCTCAACCGCTCCTTCTTCCAGTCGGTCTCGGACCTCGCCTCCCTGCGGATGCAGCGGGGCGGACGGATCGGACGGCTGCCCGCGGCCGGGATGCCGTGGTTCATGACCGTCTTCGGCCGCGACACGCTGATCACCTGCTACCAGACGCTTCTGTTCGGGCCCGAGCTCGCGCGGAGCGGCCTCGAGGTGCTTGCCGAGCTGCAGGCAACGGAGGACGACCCGACGATCGATGCCGAACCGGGGAAGATCGTCCACGAGGTCCGGGACGGCAAGGCCGCGACGACCTGGTTTCACACCTATTACGGCACCGTCGACGCGACGCCGCTGTACCTGATCCTGCTGTCTGAGGTCTGGCGCTGGACAGACGATGCGGCGATGGTCCGCGACTTGAAAGAGCCTGCCCTGAAGGCCCTCGCGTGGATCGAGGAGTACGGCGACCGCGACGGCGACGGCTTCGTCGAGTACGAGCGGCGAACGGAGCGCGGGCTGGAGAACCAGTCCTGGAAGGACTCAGGCGACTCGCAGCGCTTCCACGACGGCTCGATCGCCACGGGCCCGATCGCGCCGTGCGAGGTGCAGGGCTACGTGTACGACGCCAGACGGCGGACGGCCGAGCTCGCGCGGGAGGTGTGGCGCGACCGGGCGCTCGCTGACCGGCTCGAGCGCGAGGCCGAGGAACTGCGTCGCGCCTTTGACGAGAAGTTCTGGACCGACCGTCGCGGCGGGTACTACGTGCTCGCGCTCGACGGCGAGAAGCAGCAGGTCGACTCGCTCTGCTCGAACGTGGGCCACCTGCTCTGGAGCGGCATCGTCCCTCGCGAACGCGTCGATGCGATCGTCGACTCGCTGATGGGCGAGGAGCTCTGGTCGGGCTGGGGCGTCCGCACGATGTCGAGCGGCGACGCGGGCTACAGCCCGCTCTCGTACCACAACGGCACCGTCTGGCCCCACGACAACTCGCTGATCGCCGTCGGCCTCGCGCGGTACGGCCGCTGGGCCGAGGCGCAGCGGATCGTTCGCCGGATGCTGACTGCGGCGGCGCATTTCGGGTATCAGCTGCCGGAGGTGTTCGCCGGACTCGCCAGGCAGGAGACTCCGTTCCCGATCGCCTACCCGACCGCGGCGCGGCCGCAGGCCTGGGCGGCGGGAACGCCCGTGCTCCTGCTCCAGGTGCTGCTCGGCCTGCGGCCCGACCGCGCCCGTCATGCGCTCGAGACACTGGCGCCGCCGGAGCTGCCGTCGTGGGTCGGCCGCTCGCTGCGGCTCACCGGCGTCAGGGCCTTCGATCGCCAGTGGGACGTGCGCGTCGAGGACGCACGCGTCACAGTTGAGGAGGCATAGGCCTGCCAATGCGCATCGCGATCCTCAGTCCGGTCTGGTTCGCCGTCCCGCCGAGCGGCTACGGCGGGATCGAATGGGTCGTCTCGCTGCTCGCCGACGGGCTCGCGGACGCCGGCCACGAGGTGACGCTGTTCGCCTCCGGCGATTCGCACACGAAAGCCAGGCTCTCGCACATCTTCGAGCAGGCGCCGAGGGAGCAGATCGGCAAGTCGCTGCCCGAGCTTCGCCACGCGCTCGCCTGCTTCGACCGGGCCGGCGATTTCGACGTGATCAACGACCACTCGGGCCCGCTCTCGATCGCGCTCGGCGGCCTCGTCGGCATTCCCGTTCTGCACACGGTGCACGGCCCGCTCGACGGCGACCCGGGCCGGGTCTACGAGGGGCTCGCGCAGCTCGCTCCGGGCGTCGGCCTGATCTCCATCTCGCTTAACCAGCGGCGGCCGAAGCCCGAGTTGAACTGGGCCGGCAACTGCCCGAACGCGCTCGACCTGCAGCTCTACCCGTGCAAGCCCCACCCGGGCGACTACCTCCTTTTCCTCGGCCGGATGAGTCCGGACAAGGGCGCTCACCGGGCGATCTGGGGCGCCAAGGAGACCGGACTGCCGCACAAGCTGGCCGGCAAGAAGCAGGACCCCAAGGAGCACCGCTATTTCCACGAGCTCGTCGAGCCCCACCTCGTCGAGGGGATCGAGTACCTGGGGGAGGTCTCGCACGGCGAGAAGGTCGAGCTGCTCCAAAACGCGCGCGCGACCCTGTTCCCGATCGAGTGGGAGGAGCCGTTCGGGCTCGTCATGATCGAGTCGATGGCGTGCGGCACGCCCGTGATCGCGACGCGTCACGGTGCCGTGCCCGAAGTGATCGAGGACGGCGTCAGCGGGATCGTCGTCGACAACTATCGCGAGATGCCGGCCGCCCTCGACCGGGCGGACGTTCTCGACCCGCTCGAGTGCCGCCGCTACGTCGAGGAGCGCTACGCGCCGGAGCGGATGGTCGAGGACTACCTGCGGGTCTACGAGGCGGCGGTGGCACGGGCCTCAGCCTCGGTGTAGCCCGCTCCTTCGACGCGGCGAAGGGTTCGTACGTCGCGGCTGAGGAGTGCGGCGCCAATCGAGGCGACGCCGATCGCCAGGAACACCCACAGGGTTGCGGTGACGCCGAACCGCGCCGCGAGCGGTCCGGCGACCACGAGCCCGAGCGGGATGAAGACAAACGAGCCGAGGGCGTCGTAGGAGTTGACGCGTGAGAGCAGCCGCGTCGGCACGTGCTGTTGCAGCGCCGTGATCCAGTTGATGCCGAAGATCTCGAGTCCGACGCCCGCGAAGAACGCGACGGTTGCGATCACAGCAGTTATCCGTATGCCCGCGTAGCAGGCGATCTCGCCGGCGGTCGGCAGGAGCGCGAGCGTCGAGACGAGCAGCGGGCGCGCCGGCCGCCAGCGCAGCGAGAGGAGGCCCCCGGCGATGAATCCCCCGCTTTGCGCGGCGACGATCGCGCCGTAGGCGGGCGCACCGCCCAGGTAGCGCTTCGCAATCAACGGCCCGAGCACGGCGAAGCTGGCCGTTGCGACGAGGTTCCCGACCGATGCACAGACGACGATCACCCATAGCCACTCACGAGAGCGGAACTCGTTCCAGCCCTCGATCAGCTCGCGGATGAACGTCTCGCCGCCCTTCCCGACGACGCGAGCGATGCGCATTCGCACGAGGATCAACGCGCTTGCGAGGTACGTGGCCGCGTCGAAGGCGATCGCCCAACCGGGGCCTGCGGCGGCGACGGCGATGCCCCCCACGCCGGCGCCGATGACCGTGCTGGAACTCTGCGCGAGCCGGATCAGCGCGTTGGCGGGCTGCAGCAATTCGGCCTCGACGAGCTGTGGGACCACGGCCTCCGCGGCGGGGAAGAAGAGGGCGGTCGCCGTGCCGCGCGCGGCTGCGAGCACCGCGAGGTGCCACGGCTGGGCGACGCCGGCGAGCAGCAAGCCGGCACTCGCGCCCTGGGCTGTCGCGCTGAGCAGGTTCGCGCCGACCATGACAAGGTTTCGCGGCAGCCGGTCGCCGAGAACGCCGCCGATCAGGATGAAGACGATCTGCGGGATCCAGCCGGCTGCGAGCACGTAGCCGAGGTCCGTCGCCGACCCCGTCAAGTCGAGGACGGCGAAAGCAAGGGCGACGGGAGCCACCGCGGTGCCGAGCAGCGAGACGAGCTCTCCTGCGAAGAGCAGGCGGAACGGTCGGCTACGAAATGCAGCGAGCGCGAGTCTCACGCGCGCGTTCCCGAAGTGTCGGCCTCCCCGGACGAGAGGTAATTCTGGCGGACGTACCGAGGCTCGAAGCCGGCGCGGACCAGATTACGGTAGGAGCCCCGGGCCGGCCCTCGGCCGGTTCACCCGTTTCGCGGCCTCGCGAGGACGACATCGCGGTCGGGGACGTTACCGAGGATCACTTCCCGGCCAGCGATAGGCGCCGCACTGCTAGGCGTCGGCTCGCGTCCGTCAAGCGGTGTCGCCCGCTCTGCGTCGGCGAGCGGATGATCGTCGACATCCGCCGGCTGCTCGTGCAGGTCGCGGAGCGGTGGTGTCCTGGCGCCGATGACTGCGGCTGGCTCTTCTACGACACGAGCCGCAACGGCACGCGGCGCTGGAGGGCTGCGGTAGCAGGATGAAGATGCGGCGCCACTACGCGAGGCACAAGCATCCTGCGCTATTACGCTCGGGTGCGACGCTTCTCCCAGTAGCGTTCGAGCCCCGCGTAAGACTGCCAGAGCGGCATCGCTTGCTCGTACTGCGGAGCGTCGTGGCCGAGCTCCTCGGTTGCCGCGGCCTCGAACCCCTCCTCGCTCGCGCCGTCGCCCACCAGGGACGTCCACAGGCGCAACCGCCGCCGCAGCTCCGCCAGGTGCTCGCGCGGCTCGTCCGCGACGCCGAAGTGGATCAGCGCCAAACGCGCCGGGTCGCGCCGCTCGAGCTCGTCGAGCGTCGACTCCCAGGCCTCGAGGTCGAACTCGGGCGGCGGCGTCGGCGGCAGCACGAACCGGCTCGGCTGGATCCTGACGCCGGCCGCGTCGCCCGCGTACAGCGTCCTGTCGCCGTCGACGTAGCAGACGTGGTGCGAGGCGTGGCCGGGAGACGGGAAGCAGTCGAGGCCGAGCACGCGGTCGTCGGTCTCCCGCACGTTCTCCTGTGGCACGGGCGCCAGCTCGCCCCAGAGCGTGTCGAACTCGTCGCCGTAGAGCCGGCGGGCGCTCTGCTCGAGCCGGCTCGGGTCGATGAGATGCGGCGCCCCGACCGGCGAGACGTGTACCTGCAGCTCGGGATGCTCGCGCACGAGCACGCCCGCGGCGCCGGCGTGGTCGAGGTGGATGTGCGACACGTCGTGCAGTTCGAGCCCGCGCAGACGCAGGCGCTCCTTCAGCACGGGCACGCAGGTGGCGGGCCCGCAGTCGAAGAGCGCCGGTCCCTCGGGCGTCTCCAGCAGGTAGACGCCGATCACCCGCTCGCGGCCGCGGTGCAAGAGGTCGAGCGGGTCGGTTGTGATCACGTCTCGATCCTATGGCCCGGTCCCATTTCACCCGGCCCCCCGTCGCCCTGAGAATCGACTTCCTCTATCCAAGGGAGGCATATCGATGGCCTGGAACCTGAAGGGGAGCTACGCGGAAACGTGCTCGTGCGATCTGATCTGCCCGTGCAACGCATCGTTCGATCACGGCGCCACCTACGACTACTGCCGTGCAACGCTGGCCTTCAACATCCGCGAGGGTGAGATCGAGGGGACCGACGTCGCTGGGCTCAAGGTCGTGGCGATCATCGACACGCCGAAGGTGATGACCGAGGGAAACTGGCGTCTCGGCATGTTCATCGACGAGACGGCGACGGACGAGCAGGCCGACAAGCTCACCGGAGTCTTCGGCGGCCAGCTCGGAGGCCCGATGGAGCTGCTCGCTCCGCTCGTCGGCGAGAGGCGCGGCGTCGAGCGGGCCGCGATCGAGATCACCGACGACGGGACACGTCACAGCGTCCGAGTCGGAGGCGCGATCGACTTCGAGATCGAAGACATCGTGCCGTTCGGTATCGAAACGGGGGAGCCGATCCGGTTCTCGGGCATGTTCCACCCGGCCGGGTCCAACCTCACGATCGCCGAGGCGAAGCGCTCGAGCATCGATGCGTTTGGAATCGCGTACGAGGGCAAGACGGGTCTCTCGACGTCGGAGTTCAGTTGGGCTGCGTGAGCAGGTGACTGCCGGCAGCTAAGTGCCGGCAGTCGCGGCCGAGACCGCCAGCGCGACCTCGAGGTCGGCCAAGAGATCCTCAGCCGACTCGAGCCCGACCGAGAGCCGGATCAGGTTCGAGGGCGCCGCAAAGGGCGAGTCGACGGTCGACGCGTGGGTCATCCGCGCCGGCACCTCGATCAGGCTCTCGACGCCGCCGAGGCTCTCGGCGAGCTTCCAGATCTTCGTCCGCGGTCGCGCATCTGGCGCGCGGCGATCGCGTGGCCGGGATGGTGCGGGAGGCCCGGGTAGAGCACCTGCTCGACCCGCGGATGCCGCTCCAGGAAGCCGGCGATCGCGAGGGCGTTCGCGCAGTGCTGGCGCATCCGCACGGCGAGAGTCTTCAGGCCTCGGAGGATGAGCCAGCAGTCGAACGGCCCAGGAATGGCGCCGAGCGATTTCTGCAGGAAGTAGAGCCGCTCCGCGATGGTCGGATCGTTCGTGGCCAGAAAGCCGCCGATCAGGTCGGAGTGCCCGCCGAGGTACTTCGTCGTCGAATGGAGGATGACGTCGGCGCCGAGCGCGAACGGCTGCTGCAGGTAGGGGGTTGCGAAAGTGTTGTCGACGACCACCAGCGCACCCGTCTCGTGCGCGGCCTCGGCCGCGGCGCGGATGTCGATCACGTTCAGGAGCGGGTTCGTCGGCGTTTCCAGCCAGACCATCCGCGTCCGCTCGTCGAGGTGGTCGGTGAGGTTCTGGTTGATCTCGGGCGCGTCGATCCAGTCGAACGCGTAGCCCTTCGGCTCGTAGACCTGCGAGAACATGCGGTAGACGCCGCCGTAGACGTCGTTCACGGCCACAATCCGGTCGCCCGGGTTGAGGAGATGCATGAGCGTCGTCGTCGCACCAAGGCCCGAGCCGAAGGCGACGCCGTGCTCGGCCCCCTCGAGCGATGCGAGACAGGTTTCGAGCGCCCTCCGCGTCGGGTTCGAGGCGCGCGAGTAGTCGTACCCCTTGTTCTCGCCAACCGCCTCCTGGACGTACGTCGACGTCTGGTGGATCGGCACGGTGATCGCGCCGGTGGTGGGATCGGGCTCCTGCCCCGCATGGATCGCGCGGGTCTCGAAATCCATGTTTCGATTCTAGTTGTGTCGGTTCGAGGCGCCGGCGCAGTCGGAGCAACAAGAGCTAGCGGCAGGCGCCAATCGCATCGACGAGCTTTCGCCGCTCGTCTGCTGACAGACCGAAGCCGGTCCGGAATTCCACATCGACGCGCTTGAACTGACTGTACGGCATCGTTTTTTCAAGCTGATCGAGGACACAGCGGCACGTACTCTCGGTTGCGCCGCGCTGCGCCGTACACGATGCCATGAAGGTAGCGACAGCATCGGAAGGGTACTTGTGGCTACCGCCGCCGCACCCGGCCACGAACACCACAATCGCGACGAGTACGACCACGCCGACGATTGTGCGCCTCATCCGCCGCCAGCCGCCGCAACTAGCAGCCGCTTAACCCCTAATAACTGAACGGCTTGACGACCATGTCGAAGACGATCAGGAACATCAGCGCGACGTCCACGCGGACGACAAGCAAGATCCGCCGCAGCCTCGCCTGTACCTCGGGCGACTTGGACCCATGCGCGGCGGCGGCCCTGTTCAGCCGCTTCGATTCGGGACCGAGAAAGAGGATCCCGGTCGCCGCCGAGAGCGCCCAGGCGACGAGGCCGAAGATGATCCAGAACTGGTTGTAGGAGATGTCGAAGTTCATTGTCATCGCGATCCCAAACCCGAGCACGATGAAGGACATCACCGGGAACAGGCGCCCGGCCACGACCTCGGCCCAGTGGCCGATCTGGAGCAGCTGGTCGTCGTCGTTCGCCAGTTCCGCGAGCACAGCCAGGATCGTGATGAACAGGCCGCCGCCGACCCAGACCACGGCCGCGCCGACGTGGAGCATCTTGAAGACGTAATACCAAGGAGCGCTCGCCGCGAAGACGATCGAGACGGCGACGAGGGCGACCGCGATGGACGCGGTCACGATGATCGACGTGCGGCGGCGGTTCGCCGCGCTCGGGGCAACGACTACTTGTTCCATGACCTCTCTCTAGGACGAAATGACCCGGACCGAGGGCGGATTTTAGCGTCGTCAGCTGACGTTTACTACCCGCTCGGCGCCCGCGCCGCGGTACTCCGGACCCAGCTTTTCCGCCAACGTCCGCTCCAGCTCCCCGTTCCGCGCGAGCTCCTCGACGATGTCGGCGCCGCCGATCAGCTCGCCGCGGACGAAGACCTGGGGAATCGTCGGCCAGCTCGAGACCGCGGAGAGCTCCTGGCGGATCCGCGGGTCGGGCAGCACGTCGACGGCGGTGACGGGCGCGCCGGCTCGGCGGAGGGCCTCGAGCGCCCGCATCGAGTTGCCGCACATTACGAACTGGGGTGTGCCCTTCATGAACAGGGCCACGTCCTCCGAGTCGATCACGTTCTCGATCTGCTCGCGAAGCTCGCTCACTGGGTTCCTTTCGTCTTGATCCGTAGTTCGTGAATCGTGCCATCGGCGAGAGGGGCTGCGAGGGCGTCGTTGACGAGGCGGTGCTGCTCGAGCAGCGGCAGCCGGTCGAAGCGCGGGCTCGACACGGTGACCTGGAAGTGGTCGCCGCCGCCGGTGCGGTCGTCGACCGCGAGCTCCGACGCGTCCGGGAACGCCTGCTCGAGTAGTTCGCGCATCCGGTCGATTGCCACTAGCTTCGCGAGTTCCCGCGCTGATGCGCGAGGTACTCCAGCAGGTCGGAACGCGTGATCACGCCGACGGGCCGGCCTTCCCGGGCGACGACGACCGCGTTCGTCCTGCCGGTGAGGGTGGGGAAGACCTCGTCGAGCGAGTCGCCGATGTCGATCGTCGCGAGCGGCGGCTGCATCGCGTTGGCGACTTCCTCGTGCAGCGCGTCCGGGTTTTTGAAGACCCGGTCGAGCAGGTCGCGGTCCTGGAGCGAGCCGACGACGTCGGCGAGCGACTCCGAGGCGCCGTCGCGAACGACGGGAAGCTGGGAGATCGAATACCGCTGCATCAGCTCGATCGCCTCGCCGACCTTCTGGTGCGAGCCGATCACGATGAACTGCGGCACCTCCGGCTCCTCGCGTGTCTTGGCGCTGAGCACCGCCTCGACGGTCGGCGCCGGCGCGTGCCGCTCGAGGAAGCCGTAGTCCAGCATCCAGTTGTCGTCGAAGAACTTCGAGAGGTAGTTGCGGCCGGTGTCGGGGATCAGCGTCAGGATGCGCGCGTCCGGCCCGAAACGCTCTGCGATCCTGAGCGCCGCCCAGACGGTCGTCCCGGCGGAGCCGCCGGCGAGGATTCCTTCCTCGCGCGCGAGCCGTCGCGCGAGCAGGAAGGAATCGCGGTCCGAAACCCGGATCCACTCGTCGACGACATCGGGGTCCATCGTCTGCGGCCAGCTGTCCTTGCCGATTCCCTCCACCAGATAGGGGTGGACGTCGGCCTCGTTCTGCGCGGTATAGACCGACCCCTCGGGGTCGGCGCCGACGATCAGCACCTCGGGCTTGCGTTCATTGATGAAGCGGCCGACGCCCGAGATGGTGCCGCCGGTCCCGACCGAGATCACGATTGCGTCGAGCTCACCGCCGGTCTGCTCCCAGATCTCCGGCCCGGTCACCTCGTAGTGGGCGTCGGGATTCGCCATGTTGGAGTACTGGTCGGGCTTGAAGCCGCCGGGGATCTCTTCGGCAAGCCGGTCGGAGACCGAGTAGTAGCTCTCGGGCGAGTCCGGCGGTACCGCGGTCGGGCAGATGACGACCTGGGCGCCGTACGCACGCAGGAGTGCGATCTTCTCCTGGCTCATCTTGTCGGGCATCACGAAGATGCAGCGGTAGCCCTTGATCGCGGCCGCGATCGCGAGGCCGACGCCCGTGTTGCCGGAGGTCGGCTCGACGATCGTCCCGCCGGGCCTGAGCTTTCCCTCGCGCTCGGCTCGCTCGATCATCGGCAGCCCGATCCGGTCTTTCACCGAGCCGCCGGGGTTCAGGTACTCGAGCTTCGCGAGCAGGGTCGGCGCGATGTCGCTTCCCAGCTTGTCCAGCCGGACGATCGGCGTCGCGCCGACGAGGTCGAGCAGGGTCGGGTACTCCCGAGCCATCGCCCGCAGCTTAGATCGCGACTCCCGCCGCCTCCGGCTCCGAGACGTCTTCGGCTCGCACGCCGCGCAGGAGGAGGAACGCGGCGACCGCGCCCGCGATCGCTAGCGCGAGAAGCGCCCAGAACGCGTGCTGGTAGCCGGACGTAAACGCCTCCGCCTGCGTATGACCGCTCTTCAGCAGATCTTTGCCCTGGGTGGTGAAGATCGTCGTCACCATCGCGACGCCGATCGCGCCGCCGATCTGCTGGCTCGTGTTGAGAAGGCCTGACGCGAGCCCGGCCTCGTCTGACGTCACTCCCGTAAGGGCCGCGATCGAGACCGGGACGAACGCGAACGCCAAGCCGACCGCGAAGATCAGGTAGGCGGGCAGAAGGTCGGGCCAGTAATGGCCCGCGACTGGAATCATCGTGTAGAGGAAGAGCGCGCCGCCCATGATCAGGAGACCCGCGGTCACGATCGGCCTCGGGCCGAGCTTCGTCGTCAGCGCCTGGGCGATGCCAGCCCAGATCGGGGTCGTCCCGGCTGTAGCCAGGAAGGTGACGCCGGTCTTCAGGGCCGACCAGCCGAGCACCTGTTGGACGTAGAGGGTCAGGAGGAAGAAGTTGGCGAAGATGACCATGCCCATCAGGAAGCCGACG
>WNGD01006750.1_pt1 | contig 10929 bp, 10 predicted proteins | sample 5400671 | NCBI WGS metagenome assembly WNGD01 (sample SAMN13153369, study PRJNA577476) | soil metagenome | isolation source: 40 cm soil or saprolite under grassland replicate 2 | place: USA:California | collected 2016-06-15
ACATGCCGGTTATTTATTGGGCACTAAATTACTGGCCTGTGGAGGCAGATAGATGAGCTTATGGCCACAGTTCCAGAAGAATTTCGATTTGGCAATTTTCTTGCAAGCATTATATGGATAATATTAATTGTTATTGTTGTACTCACACTCGTAATTCTTCCTCTGACGTTTGTGATCTTATTCTATGTTCCACTTCCACCTGTAAACGGAGAAGTGTTAACACCTTACCTATTTTTAACAAGCGTCGTGGATCCAACTCGAACCTTGCCTATCGTAAAGTATCTGATTCACCAAACACCTTTCAAGGTCGTAGTATTTCCCGGCTTTGTATTTGCTGCAATTATTGCTGCAGCCACTATATTTGTTGAGCGCAAATTTCTGGCTAAAATGCAGCTCAGGGTAGGACCATTATATGCGGGAGTGTGGGGGGTGAGCGAAGGAATACTCCAGCTAGCAGCTGATGGCTTAAAAGTCATTTCCAAAGAGATCCTTATCCCATCTGGAGCTGATAAGCCAATATTCTGGGCAGCACCTATCGCATTTGTAGCAACCGCAGCCGCAGTGGTAGCATTGATCCCAGTGGCCCCTGGTTGGGTGGTTTCGAATACAAATGTCGGACTAATCGCTGTATTCGCAATACTAGGATTCTTTCCGTTAATTGCTCTGCTGTTCTCGTGGGCAAGCAATAGTAAATATCCATTCATCGGAGGGCTACGCGCGTTACACCAGATGATAGCCTTCGAAATCCCTTTCATTCTTTCGGCGCTCTCGGTCGTTATCTTGGCTGGCTCGCTCAATCTTACGCAAATTGCGACATCACAGCACCCGTTTTGGTTTATTTTGTTTCTTCCGATTAGCGCATTCGTGTTTTTTATTTCTTCGCTAGCCGAATTAGAAAGAGTTCCTTTTGATCTCCCTGAAGCAGAAAGTGAAATTGTCGCGGGATGGTTAACCGAAACGTCAGGCATGATTTACGGTTTGATTCAGTTGGGGTCTTACCTTAAAGTATACGCGTTATCTGCTTTGTTTGTGATATTGTTCCTCGGCGGGTGGTCTGGTCCCCTTATCTTCCCTCCACAATTAGGGCCGGCTGACGCGATACCGCTAGAGAAAGTGTTGACCCTCCAGGGCCTATATAACCCTGTCACGGTTAATGCTATCTTTTGGTTCTTAGTGAAGACGATTGGAATAATCATGTTGATGCTACTTCCGCGCGGTATCAGCCCGAGAATTAGGATAGATATATTACTCCACACTGGCTGGTATAAGTTGATAGTTTTGGCTTTTGTAAATATGTTCGTAGCACTTGCATTGATTTACGCAGGTGTATTGGGACCAGGAGGGTCGTTATCATTACATTGACATCATCGTCACCATCTTCATCTTCATCTTCATCTTCGCCCTCCTCACCTTCACCTTCGCCATCATCTCCACCTTCTTTCCCATCAAAATCAAAAACGCCAGCTACGACAGCAGCAGGCTTCATAAAGGCTATAGAATCAGGTTCAAAACACCTACTTATCAAAAGATTCACATTGCGTTATCCAGAACAAAAACTCAAGTTCGTTGGTGATGGCTATCAATTCGATCCAAAGCGAGCAGTTGGTATTGCTGGTTTAAGGGGCAGACACATTCTGTATCATGATAAATGTACCGGTTGTCAGCTCTGCGCAATTACGTGTGAAGGGATTGCAGAAGCCATTGGTATGGTAAAGGTGGACGAGCAGTGGAAGCACAACAAGAAAGGCATTATGCCCCAAATAGACTATGGCAAATGTGTATTTTGTGGATTATGTGTAGATGCATGTCCATTCTATGCTTTGTTTATGACAAATGACTATGAACTCTCCTCATTTACAAAGGAACATTTGATTTATACTCCAGCACAATTAGCTATAAAGCCGAGATATAGCGGTGATGTCGAAATAAAAATCGACGATCATGGTGCTACACATCATGGCTGATGCTTTATTTATCGGCGTTGCAATTCTGACCATAGGTTCGGCAATAGTTGCTCTTGAGACGCGTGAGCTTGTATACGGAGCAATCGGTCTTGCCATATCTATGATGGGAATTGCTGGCTTTTTTCTGCTTTTAGATTCACCATTTGTCGCGATGTTTCAGATCACGGTATATGTTGGAGCGGTGGCAGTACTGGTTATATTCACGGTGATGCTTGTACGAACCCAAGCCCTTTTTTCAATGAAAGAGGACCGTAGAAGAAAAGCCGCGGGGATCGTTCTACTGCTGGTTTTTGTCGGAGGCTTAGGTGCTGTAGTTTTAGCCTCAGGCTTTAACATTCCGGCATTTACTAAATTTAATACACCTGCAATTGATGTCGCTGCGATAGGTAAGCAGATGGTGACTTATTACGCTCCGGTTTTGATATTGTTAGGACTAACTTTAGCTGCTTCGGTAATTGGCGCGCTAGCGTTGGCACGAAGGGAGGATATAGAACAAAAAAATGAACGAGTTGATTGATTTTGTTACTGTGGCCGTTGTCCTTTTTGCAATTGGTATATATGGCCTGGTCGTCAAGCGTAATGCCATACGCATGATCTTTTCGATAGAAATTATCGCGAATGCGGCTAATTTAAATTTGATTGCTTTCTCAAGAAATTTGCATAATGCCCAAGGTCAAATGTTCGCGCTTTTTTCTATTGCCGTCGCTGCTGCGGAAGTAGCTGTCGGCCTTGGCATCATTATCATTGCGTATAGGTTATACAAAGAGATCGATGTTGAAGAATTTAGGAGTATGAAGGGGTAAGTATCAAAAGGATGGTAGAGTCGTATTTCCTTTTAACAGCGACCTTCATGCCTCTGCTATTGTCGCCGGTTGCATATTTCCTAGGTAGAAGAGCTGGTCTAAGTGCACTGACATGGTTTTCCTTTGGCGTTTTGTTCATATCAACCGGCCTGCTTTTCGTTCCTGCGTCTATGTTGAACGGAGGACACTCTGCATACAGTGAAAGTTATCCTTGGGGCCAATTTGGGAATTTTGGTCTTAGACTGGATGGCCTCAGTCTCCCATTTGCAATTATCAACTACATATGGTTCACAGTTCTTATTATCTATTCAAAGCCGTATATGAATCGCAAAATAGTTGACGAAGCTCGTAGTCGTTTTGGAGGCGGAGAAAGTACGGAAAGCACATCAGCAGGTCGTGGCCAGGCCCATGTTGCAGATGATGAAAGACCAGACGATACTTCTGGCATTGCTAACATTCAGAGTGGCTCTATAACAACTGCTACAACAACGGTCGAAATACAGCGCTATGTAAACTCACAACTGAGCCTTTACTTTGCACTATTCATGGTATTTGCGATGGGAACCCTAGGCATGGTCCTTGCGACCAACTTGATTGAGTTCTATGTGTTCTTCGAACTAGTCCTCGTACCCTCGTTCTTTCTTATCTCATTTTTTGGCTATGGCGCAAGACAGAGAACTGGTCTAATGTTCTTTTTCTGGACGCACGCAGGCTCAGTAGTGCTGTTGCTCGGTTTGTTATCGATTGGATTCTTTGCGGGAGGTTTTGATTACAGTACAATCAGGGCCCATGTGTCACAGATTCCTGCGCAATGGCTGCCGATTATAATTTTTGCTGTCGTATTGGGACTTGGGGTAAAGATGGGTGGCTTTTTGCTGCACTCTTGGGTTCCATCCTCCGTAGCCGGAGCACCTACTCCGGTCTCAATCTTGTTAGTAGGTATTGCTACCTACGGTATTTTACGAATATGGTTAGACCTTTTGGGTGGAAACTACGTCCAATACAGTCTCTATATCAACATCTGGGGTCTTGCCACAATGATTTATGGTGGAGCGATGGCACTGATGCAGGACGATATCAGAAAAGTGCTTGCTTATTCAACTATTAGCAATATGGGTTATATTTTATTTGGTCTTGGTTCTGGGAGCATTCTTGGGGTCACTGGAGCAACGCTGTTGTATGTAACAAGTGGGCTTGGTAAGGCAATCCTTTTCATGATGGCGGGGTCAATCAGTCATCAGACAGGCACTACTAGCATGTCGAAGTTAGGCGGTCTCGCCGGCAAGATGCCATACACTGCCGTTGTGGCAATGATCGGGCTGCTCACTCTTTTTGGCATTCCTCCTACAAGCGGATTTATGTCTGAATGGATACTTTTCAACGGTGTCTTACAGACAGGTATTCACGACGCGAATTCGCTAAGGATTGCATTATTTGGATTTGGTCTGTTGACGACTGTGCTATCTACCGCTTATTTACTGTGGATGTACAAGCGTATTTTCTTTGGCAAGCTGCCGCAAGAATTGGTTAACGTCCGAGACTCGGGGAGGTATATGACAATAACAATGGCTGCGCTAGCTGGATTGACGCTTATCATCGGAGTCTATCCGGATCCATTCCTAACTCCTATCACTACTTACGTTCAAGGAATGTTCCATAATTCACCTGCGGTAGTTCCCTTGCCATCCTCAGGAGGATCTGGACTTGCAGCTCCACTTGTTAAGAACATAATGTTCAAATCAAGCTATGGATTCAGTAGCAACTCTGTGCCAAATTTTGCTGGAGCTGTGGAAAGAATTAACACCGGTGGTGCACCCACGGGTCACTAAAGTAATGAAATCACAAGTATACATGGTAGGTTGATAAAAAGTGGTCGAAATAACAGGTTTTGGGGGAATCGCAGTAAATGTTTGGCTAGTGTGGATTCTTCCTTTCATCGGTTCTGCTATCATTGCCGCAGCTGCTCGTGCTGGCATCAGGATAAGGGACTATACTGCTGTTGGTTTTGCTCTTGCCAGTGCAGTCTCAGCTACAACCTTAATTCCGCTAGCGTTCTCTGGCAATGAAGTACATAGTCAGGTAAATTGGATTTCAGTCTTGCACATCAAAGCCGGTGTGTTGGCCGATCCGTTGTCTGTAATAATGGCCAATCTTGTGGCGTGGATCTCATTTTTGATATTCGTATATTCCACAGGATATATGCATGGTGAAAGAGACCTTACAAGATACTGGTTTTTTATGCTCTTTTTTATCGGGTCTATGCAATTGGTTGTTTTATCAGACAATTTGCTAATGCTCTTTTTTGGTTGGGAAGGCGTAGGTCTTGCTTCCTATGCTCTAGTCGGCTTTTGGTATTATGACAGGAAGAAGGACTTTGTTGGAAGAGAAGGCCACAGAGCTGGAGGAATTGCAATGTGGGCCTCTCCCTCTCACGCCGGGGCGAAAGCTTTCTTGATAACAAAAGCAGGAGACACCATGATGCTTGCAGGAATGTTCCTGATCTTTGCATATTCAGGAACATTCGGGTTTCGGGAATTACTCCAAAATCAAGGATGGGCAGTACAAATGGCGCATCAGAACCTGCTGGTGCCTGCAGCAATATTGCTATTTGGTGGCGCAATAGGCAAGTCTGCACAATTTCCATTGAACGAATGGCTTCTCGAGGCTATGACAGGTCCAGCTTCTGTGTCGGCGCTTATTCATGCTGCTACGATGGTCAAGGCCGGTGTATTTCTGGTAGCCCGGATAGCTCCCTTGTTCTTTGCGCTTGCCGCATTTGGTATGACACAATTATTTGAAGTGGTTGCATGGGTAGGCGCTTTTACTGCATTTCTTCTCGCATCACAGGCTATTGCAAATCCAGAGATTAAGAAAGTTCTTGCTTATTCCACTGGCTCTCAAATTGGTTACATGATGATGGGCATAGGCATTGCGGGGCTTTCCACTAACTTTGTTGACGGCTATACTGCAGGATTCTTTCAATTGATAAGCCATGCGATGTTCAAAGCTGCACTATTCATGGGCGCTGGGGCGCTGCTTCACGTTGTTGGTTCCAGGTTTATGACTGACATGGGCGGGATGCGCAAATATATGAGAAAAACCTACGTCTTTATGTTTCTTGCAGCCCTGTCTCTCGCAGCTGCACCTTTAATCACGTTAGGATTTTGGAGCAAGGACGCTATATTTGCAGCTGTTTTAGGATCAGGCTACGTTCATTCACTACCACTCTTCATAATGGCTTTTGTGGTGGCGATAATGACTGCCTTTTATACATTTAGAATGATTGGTATGTCATTCTTTGGTAAGAAGAGCCCTCATCTGGAAGAGCAAGAGAAAGCAGGACACTCTCTTCACGAGGTCCGCCCGGTAGTATGGGTCCCTTTTGGAATTCTCGCAGTAGCAACCATAGCTATAGGAGTGATCGGATTTGCCTTTGGAGGACAGCTCCTACATATATTCGCAGATTATCTAGCTAATTACTTTGGAATTACGCCGCAAAAACAGCTACAGCTGCTTCAAAACCCTGCTACAACCACTCAGCTGGTTAAGCCACAGACGCCTACCAGGCTATTCCTAGGTCTAAATCCTTATGCTGGAGCTGCATCCTTTGGAGCCTTTGCAATAGGAGGCTTTTTGGGATACATGTTTTACATTGCCAGAAAAATTGATCCGCAGATTGTCTCTAAGAATATTTTTACTAGGGGAATATGGAAGTTCCTTTACGATAGATGGTACCTTAATTCAGCCATATATTGGGGTACTGTTATCGGGCCCGTAGCAATCTATCGTGTAATTTGGAGATACTTTGAATTTACTGTTATGGAAGGCATAAGTCACGCCTTTGAATTCTCGATGGCATCATTCTCTAGGTTTATCAAAGCAGGACAGACCGGTATAACACAAACTTACTTGTTCGTATTCGGAGCAGGCATTATGATTATTATATTGCTGCTCTTGCTATAGAGGAAGAGATTGTTGAAGAATGGTTGATTTTTTGTCGACGCCCCTTCTTGTGACAGTCGTACTCGGGTCCGTAGGACTTGGGATCCCTGTTCTAGATGCGCTTAAAAAAGAAAGGGGTTCTAATAACAAACTGTACTGTGCGATTGCTTTTGGTGCCTTAATCATAACAATAGGAATCGTGATCTTCCGTGTATTGGCTGGGCATGTGATGCCTGCAGCTGCATTTGGGCCAGGTGTGCTTTCAGATGATCTTTTTGGTGCATTTTTTGCAGTAGCGCTGTTGATTGTCTCAATCATGGTAACTGCTTCTTCTTGGAATTATATGAAAGGGAGAGCAAACCCTGCAGCGTATTATTCACTCATATTACTTTCAAGCATAGGTATGGTACTTATCGCATATTCTACTGATCTAGTAATGTTGTTTGTTGCATGGGAGCTAATGTCACTGCCTACCTATGCACTCGCTGCGTTTTCAAAACGAGACCCGATCTCAAATGAAGCTGCGATAAAATACTTTATGTTTGGTGCATTATCTTCTGCGATCCTAGTTTTTGCCATAGGGCTTGTTTACGGGATTACAGGAACAACCAATATAGGTGGAGCAATCTCCGGTTTGGCCCATCTCCAAAAAGACCTAATTCCTGTAGGACTTCTTTCGATTGCGTTGTTTATAGCTGGTTTTGGATTTAAAATAGGTCTTGTTCCATTTCATATGTGGCTGCCTGATGCATATGAGGGTGCGCCTACTACTATAGGTGCTCTCCTAGCTGCAGGAACGAAAAAAGCTGGATTCGCGGCAGCCCTGCGTGTAATTGTGCTCGGTATGTTCGTATTACATCCAGACTGGACATTCACTCTGGCGGTAATAGCAGTATTTACTATGACACTCGGCAACTTTGCGGCTTTGGTTCAGAAAAGTGTTCCAAGAATTCTTGCCTATTCTAGCATCGCGCAGGCTGGATATATCCTGATAGGTTTCGCACTGGCTCCGTACTCCAATCAAGCTCTAGCCGGTTCTCTTTTTTACATAATTAATCATGCAGTAATGAAGTCTGCGGGATTCATAGCTGCGGCTGCTGTTGCTACCGCTTTGGCTGGCTACAGTCTTGAAAGATACAGAGGGCTTGGTCATCGCATGCCAATTACTGCTATTGCATTATCAATTTCCTTGCTTTCACTTGCCGGTGTTCCTCCGCTCGTTGGTTTTTGGAGTAAACTGGTGGTGTTTGGAGCGGCAATTAATAGCGGTGCCATCGTAACATGGGGTCCATATCTTGCCATCGCTGGATTGCTAAACAGTGCACTTTCTCTTGGCTATTATGCATGGATCATTAAAAAAATGTATATGGAACAAGGACCTGATATGTCCAAAGTTAAAGAGCCTAGGGCTATAGCTGCGGTATTAATATTCGCCATTATATTTATGGTAGGTTTTGGGATCTGGTATGCGCCTGTTTTAGAGTTTGCATCCATGGCCGTGCCGCATTTTGGCAAGGTTGGTTCCGTTATATCTAATAGCTCTTCCTCCTCGTCATCGTCATCGTCACATCTTGTCAGACCGGCTGCACTATCTTCTAATTCTTCTGCTGCAGGTCTCCACGCAGTCGCCATTGTTGTTCGGTCCAATAATCATTAGCTTGGTCTTCTCTATGACCTGAGTAGCCTGCTCACATTTATGCGGACCTGAAAAAAATTTCTCTAGTTAGGCGGATATTAGAACCTAAATACTGATTTGGAGAGAATATATATTTTACCCTGGTTTCTTTTCCTTCTTTCTTGAACTGAGAAGTAGTGATATGTGCGATTTCTATTCATAACCGAAGTGAAGCCAAATCCGTCAGACGTTCTAAATGCCTCTTAGGCGTACTGTCGTGTATCTTTCGCAATTCATTTTTGGCTTTTGTGGAGTATGATAAATATAGACCTTCCATGCGCTCAACAAATTCTCTGGACTGGCCATTATTCTTTACTAGCAGATTAAAAAGTCTATCTTCATTACTCCAATCCATTAAATCGTCATGAATTTGGTAGGCAATTCCAAGTAGGCTACCGAATGCGGCCATGGCATGAATCTCATCTTCCACTCCCCCTGATAAGATAGCTCCTATTTTTGCCGATGCTTCAAAAAGCGACGCAGTTTTATGTTCAAGGACTTTTATGTAATCATCCTCTTTGATTTTACTGTCTTTACCTAACTTAATCTCCATTATTTCACCCTCACTCATCTTTATTGCAGCTTTAGAAAGTTCGCCCGATACACGGGAGTCATGCATCTTCGATCCAATATTAAGAATAATTCCTAGAACAAAATCAGCAGTTAGGATACTGTTGTTGTAGCCGTACTTCACATGAAAAGATGGTTTGCCACGACGAGTATTTTCATCATCTATAATATCATCATGAATTACAGACTCTGTATGAAGGAGTTCTATGGCAGAAGCGGCCATAAACGCATTATCGTTTTCAGCGATGTTTATTAGGCCTGTCGCATTTGTCTTTATACTTTCAGCAGATAACAACAGGATCAGTGGTCGAATTCGTTTGCCGCCATCGCAAGCATACCTCAATGGAGCATAAAATTCTGACCATGAATAGAGATCTAGTTCTTGTCTAAGGGCGCCATCTATTTTCAATAAATATTGGCTAAATAACTCCATCAAAGGATTAACCTCCATATTTCTTCTATTCAGCTGCGCTCTTGCCCTTACTTTCTTGAAATACAGAGAATATTAATGCTTTCACAAAATTAAATAGTGGGTATAAGCCAATGAACAAGATAATAATAACTATTGCTCCGGCCGGGATTTGAACCCGGGATCTGCGACTCGAAAGGCCACAATGCTTGACCGGATTATGCAGGTATTAGCTACTACACCACCGGAGCTCGCGTGAACCTTGTTGGAATTCACATTACATAAAATCTTTTCTTGTGATTTGGAGAGCAAGAGAGAAATAGAAAAGGGAGCCTTTATTGTGTGCGAAGTGCATGAATCCATTTTTATAATCCTGTGTCATGCTTTAGCAACTTTACGCACTGGCCTTAGTTGCTATCCTAAAATTCGTTGTAAAGTAATCAAACCTCACTCCAATTTGCACAATTGAATAACCGAATTCACAAGGTTTTTACACCAGCATCGTTAATTTAGTTTTTGACATGACTGGGGTTGTAGAACGAATAGATATTGAAATCGAGAGGCAGAGTTTGCTCAAGCACCCATTCTATCGGATGTGGTCTGAAGGAAAGCTGAATTCCAATCATCTTCAAGGCTACGCTAAGGAGTACTTTCACATAGTAAGACAAGTCCCTGAATTTGTTCGAAATATTTATGGTCTTACGAATGATTACTCTCTGGAACGCGAGCTTGCTCAAAACTTTAAGGAAGAGTCTGATCATATTGAAGCTTGGATGGGGTTTGCACTATCCATGGGCGTTTCAAGAGATGAATTATTGAATTATACACCCACATGCAAGACAATAGAAGCTGTTCGTACTTTAATCGGCCTGACAAAATTGTCCTTCGAGGAAGCAGCAGCAGCGATGTATGGGTATGAAAAGGAATTGCCTAGGATTAGTAGGTCAAAAATCGACGGCTTAAAGAAATATTACGGCATAGACAACGGCGATGCTACCCGTTACTTTGAAATACATGAAGAAGCAGACGTAAGACATGCAGGATTGTGGACGAATATTCTGAAGAACGTTTCTCCAGACATGGCCCAGTCAGTGTTCAAGGCCGGCTTTAAGTCGTTGCGCGCACAAAACGAGTTGCTGGATTCTATACAGGAGAAGTATGTTGGCCAGTACTGCTAAGCCTGCGCCAATTTTATTAGCACAAAGTCTAGCGGGTACAACTTTGTTTAACTGGATTTAAAGCGAATTCTCAAAACCTTTATACCTTGTGCTTTATCGTCTTTTTGTTTACGGGCCCATAGCTCAGTCTGGAAGAGCGACCGGCTCATAACCGGTCGGGCAGGGGTTCAAACCCCCTTGGGCCCAGATCAATCTTGTCGGTTTATTTAGGCCCGCTTTCTATATTGTGTTAAGAAAATAATGGCTCTCATTGAAGAACAAAACCCGTTGACGAATTTTATATATGCTCTAAAGGCCCCGGAAACAAAAAGATAGTGGCCAGAGAGATTAAAAAATATTACTCGATTTCTTACACCTAGAAGGGACCCAGTAATAATGACTAGAGAAA
>WNGD01006752.1_pt1 | contig 10929 bp, 10 predicted proteins | sample 5400671 | NCBI WGS metagenome assembly WNGD01 (sample SAMN13153369, study PRJNA577476) | soil metagenome | isolation source: 40 cm soil or saprolite under grassland replicate 2 | place: USA:California | collected 2016-06-15
CGGCGCCCGCATCGTCGTCCAGCACAAACCGGCGGGGATCGCCGTGCTGGTGACGCCGTGGAATTTTCCCGCCGCCATGGCGACCCGCAAGATCGGCCCGGCGCTCGGCGCCGGCTGCCCGGTCGTGCTCAAGCCAGCATCCGACACGCCGCTCACCATGCTGGCGCTGATGCCGATCCTCGAGGAGGCAGGCGTGCCGGCGGGCGTGGTCAACGTCATTCCCTCGCGCTCCTCGGGCAAGGTGGTCAGCGCCATGCTGCACGATCCGCGCGTGCGGGTCGTTTCCTTCACCGGCTCGACCGAAGTCGGCCGCAAGCTTCTGCACGAGGCGGCCGATAATGTCGTCAAGCCGGCGATGGAGCTCGGCGGCAATGCGCCCTTCATCGTCTTCGAGGACGCCGACATCGACGCAGCGATCGACGGCGCCATGATCGCCAAGATGCGCAACATGGGCGAGGCCTGCACCTCGGCCAACCGCTTCTACGTGCACGAGAAGGTGCACGACGAGTTTGCCAAAAAGCTCACCGCCAAGATGGCGGCGCTCAAGGTCGGCAACGGGCTCGATGATGGCGTTGCAGTGGGCCCCCTGGTCAACGCCGACGCCAAGAAGAAGGTGACCGAGCTCGTGGACGAGGCGGTCGGCAAGGGCGCGAAGATTTTGACCGGCGGCAAGGCGCCGAACGGACCCGGGCACTTCTATCCGCCGACCGTGCTCGACGCCGTGCCGGACGGCGCCGCCATGCTGCGCGAAGAGATTTTCGGCCCGGTTGCCGCGATCCAGAGCTTCAAATCCGAGGGCGAAGTGATCAAACGCGCGAACGACACCCAATACGGTCTGATCGCCTATCTCTACACCAAAGACATGACTCGCGGCATGCGCGTCTCCGAGCAGCTCGATTTCGGCATGATCGGGCTCAACCGTGGGCTCGTCTCCGATCCCGCCGCCCCCTTCGGCGGGATGAAGCAGTCCGGCATCGGCCGCGAAGGCGCGCACGAAGGGCTGATGGAGTTTTTGGAGACGCAGTACATTTCGGTGACGTGGTGACCACGAGCGGGGTCGCCCTCGCGTCTGCGGGCGGCGAATAAAGCGCCGCAACGGGGAAAAGCTCGATGGACGTGCTGATGCCGCAGCTCGGCGAGACCGTTGCGGAAGGCAAGATCACGCAGTGGTTCAAGTCGGCGGGTGACAGCGTCAAGCCCGGCGACAATCTGTTCGAGATTGAGACAGACAAGGTGTCGATGGAGGTGCCTTCGACGACCGCGGGGGTGCTCGCGGAAATCCGCGTGCCGGCGGGCGCGGTGGCTGCGGTCGGCGCCGTCGTTGCCGTGATCGCCGACGGCGCGGCTGCGGCTCCATCGAAGCCTGCGCCTTCCGCCTCCCCGCCGCCGATCGCAATGCCGCTCGCCTCAGAGCGGGTTGTTGCTGCGTCGACAGCGCCCATCGAGCTCGATCCGTTCTTCGAGGTGCGCACGCCGGCGCGCAATTACGGGCCGGCGCGGTTGCCCGGCGGCAGGACTGCGACGCCGCTGGCGCGCCGGCTCGCGGCGGAAGGCGGCATTGATCTCGCAAGAATTTCGCCCTCCGGTCCGCACGGCCGCATTCTTGCCCGCGATGTGGAGGCCGCGGCACGCGCCACGGCAGCGCCGGGCCTTGCCGCCGCGCCCGCCGAGGGAGTGAGCGTTGAATCGATCAAGGCCATCTATCGGGATGTGCCGTTCCGGGAAGTACCGCTTGAGAGGATGCGAACGACCATCGCCAGGCGGCTGGTCGAGGCGAAGCGGACCATCCCGCACTTTTACCTGACCGTGGACGTCGAGATTGGCCGGCTCATCGCGCTGCGGGAACAGGCGAATGCGGCCGCGCCCAAGGACAACGACGGCAAGCCTGAATTCAAGCTCTCGCTCAACGATCTCATCATCAAGGCGTGGGCGGCGGCGCTGCAGCGGGTGCCGGCGGCGAATGCCGTGTGGGCGCACGATCGCATCCTGCGCTTCGAGCATTCCGATATTGCGGTTGCGGTGGCGCTCGAAGGCGGGCTCATTGCGCCGGTGATCCGGCAGGCGGAGAAAAAAAAGCTCTCGGCGCTCTCGAACGAGATGAAGGAGCTGGCGGCGCGCGCGCGCGCGAAAAAGCTCAAGCCAAGCGAATACGAGGGCGGCTCGTCCACGATCTCCAACCTGGGCATGTACGGCGTGCGCGAATTTGCCGCCATCATCAATCCGGCGCAGGCGACGATTCTCGCGGTCGGCGCGGCGCGCCGGCAAGCGACCGAGCGGGAAGACGGCGGCGTAGCTTTTGCGAGTGTACTCTCGGTGACGCTCTCCTGCGATCACCGTGTGGTCGACGGCGCGCTCGGCGCTGAGCTCATCGCCGCCTTCCGCGCATTTGTTGAGCAACCCGTGACGATGCTGGTGTAACTGTTGTTCCGGGCAGAGCGGATTTAAAAGCAATTAGGGGTGAATCATGGCCGCCGAGAAAGCCGACGTTCTGCTGATCGGCCCTCCAAAACCTGTCATCGTCAACGGGCTCTCCCGCGCCTTCAACCTCGTCAACTTTCCTGATGGGAAAGAGCGGGAAAAATTCTTCGACGAGCGCGGCCCGCGCGTGCGCGCCATGGCGGTCGCCGCCACCGAGGAGCGGGTCGACGGGCCGTTCATGACGCGATTTCCCCGGCTCGAGATCATTTCCTCATTCGGTGTCGGCTACGACCACGTCGACGCCGCCTGGGCGGGCGCGCACGGCATCACCGTGACCAACACGCCGGACGTGCTCACGGAGGAAGTGGCCGACACCGCGATGGGACTCTTGCTGTGCACCGTGCGGGAATTCCCGCAGGCCGAGCGCTACGTGCGCGCCGGCAAGTGGCCGCAGAAGAATTATCCGCTGAGCAAGGCGACGCTGCGCGACCGCACCGTCGGCACGGTCGGCATGGGCCGGATCGGGCAGGCGATCGCCCGCCGGCTCGCCGCTATGCAGGTGCCGGTCGTCTACCATTCGCGGCGCCCGGCTGCGGGCGTGCCCTATCGCCACTACCCGAAGCTCATCGACATGGCACGTGACGTCGACGTGCTGATGGTGATCACGCCAGGTGGCGCAGAGACCAAGAATCTGATCAATGCCGAGGTGCTCAAGGCGCTTGGCCCCACTGGCATCCTCATCAACATGTCGCGTGGCTCGGTGGTCGACGAGCCGGCGCTGATCAAGGCGCTGCAGGACAAAACCATTCTATCGGCGGGCCTCGACGTGTTCGCGCGTGAGCCCGAAGTGCCGGCGGAGTTGCTCGCGATGGATCACGTCGTCTTGTTTCCCCATCTCGGCTCGGCTTCGGTTGCGACGCGAGAGAGGATGGATCAGCTGCTGGTGGACAATCTCCTGGCTTGGGCGGCGGGCAAGCCGCCGCTGACCCCGGTTCCGGAAACGCCGTGGCCACCGAAGCAACACAAGCGGTCGTGACAATACAGAGCGTCCGCATATGCGCATCGCGCAGGACCGTCAGCCGCCGCGCTCGCACGCAATGACGCGGCGTACGTGGCGTGATAGCGTGCGAAGGATCGTCACTTTAGTCCTGGTCGGGGTTCCCATGTCGGCTCGCGCTTCTCTCGCTGTGATCGCGCTCGCGCTTTGCGCCGCGGGCGCTGCCGCGCAGGCGCCGGCGCCCAGCGATGCCGCCAAGGAGATGGTTGGCGCGTGGGAAATCTCCAACGCCGCGCGCGATAAGACGTGTCCCGTCACATTCAAGCTCGAACCTGCGGTCGGCGGTTTTAAGCTCGATCTCGATGAAGGCTGCGGCACCGCCTTCCCATCGCTCAAGGATGTCGCGATCTGGATGATGGGGCCGAACGATGCGGTGCGGCTGTTGAACTCCAAGGGCATGGTCGTTCTCGACTTCATGGAAGTCGAGTCGCACATGTACGAAGCCGAGCGCAAAGGGGAGGGGCTGTTTTTTATGCGCACCCAGGCTGCGATCAAAGCGGCGACGGTCACCCCGGAGCAGGTGTTCGGCGAGTGGACCTTGCTCAAGGAATTCGAGAAGCCGCTGTGCAAGCTCACGCTGTCGAGCACCGCGGCCGGAGGAGAAAGTTATAAGGTCATGGTCAAGCCCGGCTGCGACGCCTCGGTTGCCGACATCGAGCTGTCGACCTGGCGGCTCGATAGCGACGGGCTGCTGCTGACGGGACGCGGCGGCAGCTGGCGCTTTTCCGAGAGCGACGCCACGACCTGGGAGCGCGTCCCTGCAAGCTCCGATCCATTGGTGCTGATGCGGCAGGAGTAGGCGCGTGCACGTGCTGACCAGCTCCCCTGCGGGAACTTGAGGCGGATCACGCCGCCACAGCCGGTTCCGCGACCATCCAGGCGCCGTAACCGACGACGCGATCGCGCCCTCCCGCCGTGTCGCCGGAGTTGCACAGCGCGAGGCGCTGCGGTGCGAGGCGCCGACGGCTCGTCTCCGCAAGAAGGCCGGCGACCGCCAGAAAGCCGCAGGCTTGGTCCGGGCCGAGGTTTTCCCACTCCGCGCGTTCGATTGCGGCGGCGGTCGCGGCATCGATCCGCCGCGCCGTGTCATAGTCGTGATAGTGGGAGAGGTCGGAGCTCACCACGATCAGCGTTTCCGGCCCGCCCCAGAGCCGCCGCAGCACCTCCGCCACGTCCTGCACTTTGGCATCGCCGATCGCCAGCGGCACTACTGCGAAGGAGGGTAGCAGCGCTTGCAGGAATGGGAGTTCGACCTCGAGCGAATGCTCGGGCGCGTGCGGCGCATCCGTCTCGACCACAAGCTCGAAAATTGCGGAGAGTGCGTCGCGGTCCACGGGAACGCGACCGAGCGGTGTTTCGAAGGCATCGACGGTGGGGGCGGCGATGCCGCGCACGGGAACGAAATGCGCCGGCCCGATCAGCACCACACGCTTGACCGATTGCCCGGCCTCGCAAAGTGTCGCAAAGGCCTGCGCCGCCACGCGCCCCGAATAGACGTAACCTGCGTGCGGTGCAATCAGCGCCTTGGGCATTACGTTCGTGGATCGCGGCACGCTGCCGAGGAGTTCCGACACCGTCGCCTGCAGCCGGCGCGGATCTCCCGCGTAGAACAGGCCGGCCGCCGCTGGCGGTCGGATTTTGGTTGCGCGGGAGCCTGGTTCCACCATTGCCTCGTCCTCGCCCGCTCCCCAGATACCAAGATATAATATGGCTGCGGAATTTACGCGGGCTTGAGCATGGATCAATCCACCATCGAGGGTGTGCCCGGCCGCTATTGGCATCGGCTGGAGGATGGCCGTATCCAGTGCGACATATGCCCTCGCTATTGCAAGCTGCATGAGGGGCAGCGCGGCCTGTGCTTCGTGCGCGCGCGGCAGAACGATCAGATTCTGCTTACGACCTACGGGCGCTCCTCCGGCTTTTGCATCGATCCGATCGAGAAGAAGCCGCTCAACCATTTTCTGCCAGGCACGCCGGTGCTTTCGTTCGGCACCGCCGGCTGCAACTTGACCTGCAAGTTCTGCCAGAACTGGGACATCTCCAAAGCGCGCGCGCTCGACCGCGTTCAGGATCAGGCCTCCCCGGAGGCCATTGCCGAAGCCGCGCTGCGCAGCGGCTGCCGCTCGGTCGCGTTTACCTATAACGATCCGGTGATCTTCCTCGAATATGCTGTCGACGTGGCGCAGGCTTGCCGGGCGCGCGGCATCAAGACGGTAGCGGTGAGCGCCGGCTACATCGCCCCGCAAGCGCGTGTCGAATTCTTCCGGCACATGGACGCCGCCAACATCGACCTTAAAGGTTTCACCGACGGCTTCTACAAGACGCTGTGCTCAGGCAAGCTTGGTCCCGTGCTCGAGACGCTGGAATATCTCAAGCATGAGACCGACGTTTGGTTCGAGATCACGACTCTGCTCATTCCCGGCGAGAACGATTCGGCGCAAGAGATCGAAGCGGAGAGCCGCTGGGTGATGGAGCGGCTCGGCTCCGACGTGCCCCTGCACTTCACCGCTTTTCATCCGGACTGGAAGATGCTGGACACCCCGCGGACACCGCCGCAGACGCTCAAGGCGGCGCGGCGCATCGCGCTCGAGGCGGGGCTTCGTTACGTCTACACCGGTAACATTCACGACGGTGCGGGCCAGAGCACCTATTGTCATGGCTGTGGCGCCGTGCTCATCGGCCGCGATTGGTATGAGCTCACCGCGTGGAATCTTACCGTCGACAGTCGCTGCGGCGATTGTGGCGCGGCCTGCGCCGGCGTCTTCGATACGGGACATGGGCGCTGGGGCGCGCGGCGCCAGGCCATCAAGGTGCAAGCCCTTGCGGCGTCCTGAGCGGAGCTGATGCTCGCGCACAGCGCGTGCGGCGTTAGATCAGTGCCCGCAACTCATCGCGCAAGCGGTCGCTGCCTCCGCGTGGAAGCAGCCGATCGATCTTTGCGTGGCTGCGTCGCCAGATCGGCACCGCGCGCGCCAGCAGAGCGCAACCGGCTCGGGTGAGCTTCAACCGGCGACTGCGCCGGTCATTGGCATCGATACCGACCGTGACCAGGCCGCGACGCTGCACCGGCTTGAGCGCTGCGGTGAGCGTCGTGCGGTCGGCACCAAGCACAGAAGCGACGGAACCGATGCTGGGCGGGGAGGGCTGGTTGAGCGCCATCAACAGCGAGAATTGCCAACTCGTGAGGCCGAGCGGCCGCAGCGCGTCATCAAAATGCCGCGCGAGCACACGCGCGGCGCGTTGCAGATGAAAGCACAGGCACGTGTCACGGACAAAGAGAGTTGTTTCGAATGGAACTTGGGTTGCCTTTGACACGCCACAATTATGTTGATATCCACATATTTGTCAATCAAGCAAGTCACCCCGAGCGGCAGGGAAAAAGCAGGGATGGCCATGTCCAAGAGTCATGGGAAATTTGTCTGGTATGACGTGATGACGACCGACACCAAAGCTGCTGAGTCGTTTTATCGCAGCGTGATCGGCTGGGACACCAGCGATTCGGGCATGACCGATCGCTCTTACACGCTCCTCTGCGTGGGGTCGACGATGGTCGGCGGGCTGATGCCGATCCCCGAAGATGCGCGCAGGGCCGGCGTCCGGCCGGCCTGGATGGGCTATATCGCAGTCGACGACGTCGACGTCTATGCAAAACGAGTCAAATCGGCGGGCGGCGCCATCCATCGCGCCCCCGAAGACATTCCTGGCGTGGGCCGTTTTGCCGTTGTCGGCGATCCACATGGCGCGGGGTTCATGCTCTTCAAAGGGACGAGCGATGAGGCGCCGGTGCCTGCGCCGGCGGGGACGCCAGGTCATATCGGCTGGCGCGAACTGCACGCGGGCGACCTCGAAGGCGCCTTCGCGTTCTATTCCGGCCTGTTCGGCTGGACCAAGGCCGAAGCGCTCGACATGGGACCGATGGGCCTCTACCAAACTTTCGCGATTGATGGCACGCAGTCCGGCGGCATCATGACGAAGACACCGCAAACGCCTGGGCCGTTCTGGCTCTACTATTTCAACGTTGCGGCCGTTGAGGCCGCCATGACGCGCGTGAAGAGCGGCGGCGGTCAAGTTCTCAACGGCCCGCACCAAGTTCCCGGCGGCAGCTGGATTATCCAATGCTTCGATCCGCAAGGCGCGATGTTCGCGCTGGTCGGGCCGAAATCTTGATCGCGTTCACGCGCCAAGGAAGGCTGAAAGCTTGGGCCGGCCGTTGGCGTCCACCATTCCTCTCGTCGCTACACCGATGAAACCAACCTTCGGGCCATCAAGAGCCTTCCGACGAGAACTGCGACGCTGTGAGGCATAAGTCTCCGATTTGGTACCCGCCGCAATGATCTGCAAGACATGAAAGGAGCAGGATCGTGACGATCGCCGCACAAAAGATCACACCCTGTCTGTGGTTCGATACGCAAGCTGAAGACGCCGCGAAATTTTACGCGTCCGTGTTCAAGAGTTCCAAAGTCGGAAAAATCAGCCGCTACGGCAAAGAGGGCTTCGAGATCCACGGCAAGCAGGCGGGGACGGTCATGACCGTGGAGTTTGAAGTCGCAGGCCAGAAATTTCTGGCGCTCAACGGCGGTCCCCAGTTCAAGTTCAATGAGGCGGTGTCGTTCCAAGTGCACTGCGAAACACAGGAAGAGATCGACTATTTCTGGAGCAAGCTTGCCGCCGGCGGCGAGGAAGGGTCCTGCGGTTGGCTCAAGGACAAGTTCGGCCTGTCCTGGCAGGTCATTCCGACGGTGTTGCCACAGCTGCTGACCGAGGAAGGGTCCGCGCAACGGGTCATGAAGTCGATGTTGCAGATGCGCAAGATCGACATCGCGGCGCTGAAGCGAGCGCAAGCCGCTTGAGTGCCGGTAATTGGATCATCGCAAACAATCTCGAAAGGAGAAAGACCATGCCAGTGACACCCTATCTGTTCTTCGACGGCCGCTGCGAGGAGGCGCTCAACTTCTATAAGAAGGCGCTTGGGGCCAAGGTCGAGATGATGATGCGCTACAAGGAAAGCCCGGAGCCGCCGCCGCCCGGCATGGTGCCGCCCGGCAGCGAGAACAAGATCATGCATTCGTGCTTTCGCATCAATGGTGCCGATGTAATGGCGTCCGACGGTTGCGCGCAGGGCAAGCCCAAGTTCGAGGGCTTCTCGCTCTCCGTGAACGCCAAGGACGAAGCCGAGGCCGATCGCATGTTCAAGGCGCTTGCCGACGGGGGAGAGGTGCGCATGCCGCTCGGCAAGACGTTCTTCGCCAAGCGCTTCGGCATGGTCGCCGATCGGTTTGGCGTCGGCTGGATGGTGATCGTGGAGCAGTAGCACCGGGAAACACGTGTGGGGAACAAACGTCCGTGCGGCTGCGAGCTTTCGACCGCATGAAAGTTGCTCAGGCCGAAGCCGCACGCAAGGTCCGAGTGGCAATCGATCTAGGCCCTGTTCCCCACACGACATGGCGTCCGAGTAAGCTCCTGTTCCCGCATTGCCCCGCGCACCGGGCGTCCTTCAAACTAGAAGAGAATTCGCATGAGCTACATCGATGGATTTCTCGTCCCGGTTCGCAAGAACAAGGTTGCGACCTACCGGCGCATGGCCGCGATGGCGGGCAAGATCTGGCGCGAACACGGCGCGCTCGAATTCCGCGAATGCATTGCCGACGACGTCAAGTGGGGAAAGCGAACGTCCGCGCAGCGTCAAGCAGAAAACAGGCGAGACCGTGTTCTTCTCCTACATCATTTACAAATCGCGCGCCGATCGCGACCGCGTCAACGCGAAGGTGATGAAGGATAAGCGCCTCGCGAAGATGATGGACCTGAAGGCGCTGCCCTCACGTCAGAGCACGTCCGCGAGGCTGCGGCCGCGCAGGTCGATGTGGGCGTGCCAGCGGTCGCGGGTTGGCGTGGCACGCCGTTTGCTAGGCATACGCCACAAGAGAGCGGAGTAGCGCATGCAGCTCAATGCCGCTGGCGCCGAACGGGAACCTGCCTTGGCTCCGCGCACGCCGTCATCCCGCGCCTGCCGCCAGCAAGCCCTGCTCTTGAGCGAGAACGCGACGCTGCTGGCCGGTCCGCCGCCGCTGTTCCAGTGGTTGTCGCCGCGCGAGCGCGAACTGGTGCTGAGCCATGGCCGGCGACGCGTGCTAAATCATGGGCAAACGCTTTTCAGCCAGGGCACTACCCACGAGGGCATCTACCTCATCGAGAGCGGCCGGATTCGTGTGTTTTACAACGCCCCGTCGGGGCGCGAGATCACGCTAGCCTATTGGTATCCCGGCAACTTTGTCGGTGGCCCGGATATCTTCGGGACCAGCGTTCATTTGTGGTCCGGCATTGCCACCACCAACGGTTGCGTGGTTCAGCTGCCCGGCAAGGCGCTGCGCAACCTAGTGATGCAGATTCCGGCACTCGGAATCGGCTTGATCGAAGGTCTTGCGTTCAAGGGCAAGTGCTATTCCGCCCTCGTGCAGATGCTCGGCACCCGCTCGATTACCGAGCGGCTGGCGCATCTGCTGCTCCATCTGGTCAATGCCTATGGAATCAGGGGGCCCGATGGAATCCTCATCGCCGGTGCGTTTACCCATGCCGACCTCGCCCACATTGTCGGTGCGACTCGGCAGTGGGTGACCATCAGCCTGCAGCGATTGCAGGAGCAGGGCGTCGTAGTGTGCCGGAAGTCGCAAATCATTGTGCGCCGTCTCGACGCCCTCTTCGACATGCGGGACGCGGGTAGCCCTTCCTGCCCAGGGAATAAGCGAGCTGCCGAAAATATGCGCAGGCATCTGGGCAACTAATTGACTGTGATCGGCAGTCTCGATTTGTCGCGCGGGAAGCGCAGACCAATAATCCCCCAAAACCGGGAAAGACTACGGGACGCACACAGAAAGAGATCAGCGATGGGACACCGCAGCTTTGACATCTCTACGATCGCGATCCGCACGGGGGCTTCAATGAATCACAAATGCGTTCTGCTCGGAACGGCGCTGCTGCTGGGAGCCGTGCTTCCCGCTGCAGCCGAGACCATCGACATCGCGATCGGGCACCAGAGCATGTGCACCGACACTTACACCGGCGGCATCGTGATCAAGGAACTCAAACTCCTCGAAAAACACTTGCCGAACACCGGCAAGTATGCCGGCGCCACCTTCAACATCTCCTGGGCCGACTATGCGTCGGGCGGACCGATCACCAATCAGATGCTCGCGGGCAAGCTCAACATCGGCGTGATGGGCGACTATCCGCTGATCGTCAACGGCTCGAAGTTCCAGGAAACCAAAAGCCTGCGCACAGTCTACGTCTCGGGCACTGGCTACAATCTCAAGGGAGCCGGCAACGCGATCGTCGTCCCGGTCGGCTCCAACTTTTACAAACTCGAAGACCTGAAGGGGAAATCGATCTCGACGCCGGTCGGCAGCGCCTCCTGGGGGATGCTGGTCAAGGCGTTGCAGGACAAGAAGATGCCGCTCGCA
>WNGD01007315.1_pt1 | contig 10929 bp, 6 predicted proteins | sample 5400671 | NCBI WGS metagenome assembly WNGD01 (sample SAMN13153369, study PRJNA577476) | soil metagenome | isolation source: 40 cm soil or saprolite under grassland replicate 2 | place: USA:California | collected 2016-06-15
TCGGGCGAGATCGAGGCAATCGCCCGCCGAGATGCCGGTTGCGAGCGGCTGATGAGCGTGCCGGGGATCGGGCCGATCATCTCCAGCGCGATGGTGGCTGCCATTGGCAATGGCGATGCGTTCGCAAAAGGCCGCGACTTCGCCGCTTGGCTGGGCTCGTCCCCAGGCAGATCTCGACTGGGGATCGCACGATCCTCGGCAAGATATCGAAGCGTGGCAATCGCTACCTGCGCGTCCTGTTCGTCCAGGCGGCGTGGGTTGTGTTGATCAAGCTCAAGAGCTGGGAGCGCCATGGGCTCAAGCTGAGCAATCCGAGACCCTGATGCCGTTGTATAGGATTCACCCTCCCTGGTATACTACAAGTGTCATGCTTCGAGGCACCGTGTTACGCGCTGGAGGTGGTGCGACGATCCCAAAACAAGGACCGTCAGTCGCTATTTGCTCGGTTTCAAGCTGCCTTTTGTGCCTGCTTTGGGACCGTCAGCGCATCGTTTGGGACCGGCTTCTGTTTATCACGCCCCCACCGCATGAAATTCTTGTCGGGCAGCCGGCCGGTGACATCGTCCTCAAGCTCCTTGAATGCTCGAGCCGCCGTGTCCTTGGCGATCCTACACCGCTCAGCGGCAGTGCGAACGGAGAGCGCCAGCTGGCCATTGTTGGCGCCGTTGTACAGGCGAAAGATTTCGATGTAGACGACCCGCGCAGGCGCCGAGAGCGCAAGCCACGCCTGGCTGTTCAGCACATGGTGGTACAGTCGAACGTGCCTTGCGTCGCTGCTCCTGCGGCGCCGGTGCTTTGACATTATAGCCCTCTCAGTCTGGCTGGCGGCCCGCCGTGCCGCATGCCGCAGGTGGTGGCGCCTGTAGTCATCGCCGCCTCCGACTGTCTAGCCACGCCCGCAGATCCTTGACGCGAACGCCGCATCGTCTCGGAGAGAGCTGTGTGACCCGCGGACCTTCGTTGCGCCCTATGATTCGGCGGAAGGTCGGCACGCTGACGTCGGAGACCGCGGCAGCCTGTTCGAAGGATATGATCCGATCATCCTCAAGGCCGGCCGGAACCGGCGGCAGATCGATGACGCTCACGAGCGCATTCCTCGCTTCACGGTGATTCAGGTGTGGCTGGACCATGACCGGCCAACTTGGTTGCGGCAACTGCTTAGGTGTAAATTTTCCGTGTTGTAAGCTGAGGTTACAATGGCAGCGGCAATACCCTGAGGGACTTCGCTTTTTTCATGCAGCAACACTCAGGAGACAGCAGCCGTGAACTCAGCGAACCGCTTCAGCAAGGTGCCGAGGGCCCCAAGGCCAGATTGGCGTAAGCGGGAATTGGGCTGCTTCCCATGCTCTTCCCAATCGGCATTTCTGGGAAGCATCGCATTAGACTGAATCGCACATCTATTTGACATTATTGATTAATATAGAAGCTCCTGGCTTTAGACCTCCTGCTGGTCCGACATCGGCTCTCCCCCTGAAATTTCGCGCGTGCGCGGCGGCGGCCGGACACTCTATCGCGTTGGGCCCACGCGGCCCGGCAGAACACGAGATTTTTCCCAGGGCACGCATTTGCAAAACAAAATTCGTGCTCTTCGGGAACAGGAAGCTGCTTTTTTTCTTTTTTGTACGCTAGTATTGCAAATTGGGGAAAGAATATTCCATGTACGCGGCCGGGCGCCGCACCGGCGGGACTTTGCTCGACACGGCCGACCGCAAGGTGATTTCGATGACTCGAATCGAGACGGATCTCGGTGGGCGTGCCATCGCCTCCTGGCGCGAGCTGTGGCGCAAGGAGGACTATTGGGCCATCTGGCTCGGTCTGGGCATCGTGCTCGTCGCCTACGCGCTGTTCGCTTCGGGGTCGAGCATCAAATGGCTCGCGGTCACGCCGGCGAAATGGTCGACGCTTTCGCAGCTCGGCGCACATTTTGCCGATAACGCGCAACGTTATGTCGCGCAATTCATCGTCTGGCTGGCGATCTTCAGCGTCGCGCTCACCGCGCTCGGACACAAGGCCAGGGATTTCATCCCCGCGTTCGCGTTCCTGTACTTGTTCTCGGTCGCCATTTTCGCGCTCGGCCAGTGGGATCAGGCGAGCCGATACAATCTCGAGCCGCCGTTGGTCGCGCTCGTGCTCGGGCTCGTGATCTCCAACTTGATCGGGCTGCCGCGCTTTTTCGATGCCGGATTCCGCGTCGAGTTCTACATCAAGACCGGCATCGTGCTGCTCGGCGCGACGCTGCCGCTCACCCTGATGGTGTGGGCGGGCCCGGTTGCGATCCTGCAGGCCGCGATCGTATCGATCGTCACGTTCAGCGTCATCTATTGGGCCAGCGTGCGCCTGGGTCTCGATCGCAGGCTCGCCGCCACCTTGGGCGCGGGCGGCGCGGTATGCGGGGTTTCAGCGGCAATCGCCGTCGCCGGCGCGGTCGGCGCCAAACGCGAGCATGCGCCCATCGCCATCACGATCGTGGTGCTGTGGGCAATCGTCATGATCTTCGCCCTGCCGCTCGCGTCGCGGGCGCTGCAGCTCCACGCCGGCGTCGCCGGCGCATGGATCGGCACCTCGGAATTCGCCGATGCGGCCGGGTTTGCCGCCGCGGAGGCGTATGGCAACCTGGCGGGCCACGAAGGCATCGCCGGCACCGCCGATCAGACGATCTGGGCCTTCACGCTGATGAAAGTGGTAGGCCGCGACGTCTGGATCGGTGTGTGGGCCTTCGTGCTCGCGATCATCGCCACCACCCGGTGGGAAACCGTCGCCGGCCGCAGGGCCGATCCGGCCGAAATCTGGCGGCGGTTTCCGAAGTTCGTGATTGGGTTCCTGATCGCGTCGGTCATCGTCACCTTGGCTACGAGCGGATACAGCCTTGCCGATTTCAACAAGATCGTGAACCCGGCGCTGGTCGCGCCGATCAAGGATCTGCGGACCTGGGCTTTCATCTTCTGCTTCTTCAGCATCGGCCTGACCGCGCGCGTCAAAGACTTGGCGCAGGCCGGGACCAGGCCGTTCCTGGCGTTCAGTTCCGGCGTCGTGGTCAACGTGGTGCTCGGCTTCGTGCTGTCCGCGATCGTGTTCGCTTCGCATTGGGAGAATCTGGCTCGGTGAGGCTCCCCGCTCCTTTCTACCTCCCCTTCAGGGGAGATCGCCGGACGAAGTCCGGCGAGGGGGGCAATCACCCCACCCCGGCTCGTCCTGCGGGCTCGCCGACCCTCCCCGTTGCGGGGAGGGAGAAGAAGCGGTGTGGCGCGTGCGCGCATTTCCGCAACGAACCCGAATATCTCGAAGCGGCGTTCGCGGGGATGGCGAGTCTGAGCTCCGCCTATGGATCGGCGCGGGCCGAGGACGGGCTTTGCCTGCTGCACGACCGCTATCTCGGCGCCCATTGCTCGTGCGCGGATTTTGCCGCGCGGACGGCTCCTGACAATTAACGGCGGCGGCGTTATCGGCCCGAAAAATTCGGCAGCCGGCGCTCCGCCATCGCCTTGACGCCTTCCTTGAAATCGGCGGTCCGGCGCTGCCATTCCTGCTCGACGAGCTCGCGCTCGGTCGCGGCCTCGACCGCCTCCGCCAAACCGCGGCGCAGCGTCTCGCGCGTCGACATCACCGCGAGCGGACCGGACTGAGCGATCTCGGCCGCGAGCTCGTGGGCGGCGGTGCGCACCTCGCTCTGCCCAACCAGGAGATCCGCCAGGCCGATCTTCACCGCCTCATCGCCGGGAATGCGCCGGCCGGTGTAGAACAGCAGCGCGGCGCGCTGCGGCCCGATCACTCGCGGCAGCGTCACGGTCAATCCGAAGCCCGGATGGAAAGCCATGCGGTTGAAATTGGCGGAAAACCGCGCTTCCGGACAGGTGACGCGAAAATCGGCAACCAGCGCCAAGCCGAGCCCGCCCCCGACCGCGGCGCCGTGGACGGCGGCGACGACCGGCTTCTTGTTGCGGAACAGCCGGGTGCCTTCCTTGTAGAGATGCTTGGCCTCGCCGTTGCCGACATCGCTCGCGGCTGCGGTATCGAGACGCTTGGAGAAATCCGCACCGGCGCAGAACGCCTTGCCCTCTGCCGCAAGCACGATGGTGCGGCACTGCGGATCGGCGTCGAGCGTATCGAAGGCCTCGGCGATCGCGCGGATGAGCGCATTGTCGAAATAATTGTGCGGCGGCCGCCGGATCTCGACCGTGGCGACGTGGCCGGACAGGCTCACGCCGAGGTCTCGAAATTGCGCAGCAACGTTCATGGCAACCTCCCGGTTGGGACGGTCGGCAGCATCGTTTGGCCGTGGATCAAGATCAAGCGCTCCGTCGCGGCGCGGCAGGCGTACCAAGCGCGGCGTCGAGGATCTCATCATTGTGCTGCCCGATGCGCGGCGCGGGCCGCCGGATCGGCGGGCGGACATCATCGAACTTGACCGGCAGCCCGACGAATTGCTGGGCGAGCCCGGGGGCTTCCTGCAGGATTTCCACCGCGTCGGTCTGCGGTTCCTCGGCGAGCTCGGCCAGCGTGTTGATCGGCGCGCAGGGAACGCCGGCCGCTTCCAGCCGCTCGATCCACTCGGCCCGGCGCCTCGAGCGCATGGCCGCCTCGATCTGCGGCATCAGCTCCTCCTTGTTGGCGAGCCGCAGCGCGTTGGTCTTGAACCGCGGCTCGGCTTCCCACTCGGGATGTCCAATGGCATGCGCGAATTTCATGAACAGGCGGTCGTTCGCGGCCGCGACCATGACCTCGCCGTCGCTCGTCTCGAACGCCTGGAAGACGATGATGCGTCCGGATCCGGTGCGATGGCGGGTCGGCAGCGTGCCCGACGCCTTGTAGGCGCCGAAGCCGAGCGTGAGCCAGCCGAGCGCCGTCTCGAACAGCGAAGTATCCACGACGCAGCCCTCGCCGGTGAGCTGCCGGCGATAGAGCGCGGCGACGCAGCCGAGCGCCGCCCACATACCGGTGCCGAGATCGAGCAGCTGCACCCCGATGCGGGTCGGCGGCGCTTCGGGCGCGCCGTTGATGCTGAACATGCCGGCGAACGCCTGCACGATCGGCTCGTACCCGGGCTTCATCTTCATCGGCCCGTTGTTGCCGAACGCCCACAGCGAGCAATAGACGAGCCCGGGGTGCGCGGTACGCAGGCTCGGCGCGTCGAGGCCGAGATCCTCCATGACGCCCGGCCGCATGTTCTGCACCAGCACGTCGCAGCGACCGATGTATTGCTTGAGCCAGGCGATCGCCGCGGGATCACGCAGATCCAGCGCAAAGCCGCGCTTGTCGTAATTCATAGCGTGAAACGCATAGGAGGCATCCGGCGTGAGCAGCGCACCCCAATAGCGCGCGTCATCGCCGCCGTCCGGCCGCTCGAGCTTGACCACGTCGGCACCCAGGTTGGCGAGGATCCGTCCCGCGAACGGGCCCGCCAGATTTTGGGCGATCTCGATCACCTTGATCCCGCTCAACGGCAACATGATTCGAATCCCCTCCGCCCGTCATTCCGGCCAAGCGCGAGGCGCGAGAGCCGGAACCCATGATCACGAACCTCGCAACATCGCATGGTCCGTGATCATAGGTCCCCGCGTTCGCGGGGACGACGCGCCCAGATCATCACCGCCGCCCCAGCAGATTGCGGGCGATCACCCAGCGGTGCACTTCCGAGGGACCATCGTAGATCCGCATCAAGCGCACCTTGCTCGCCATCAATTGGAGCGGGATCTCCTTGGCCATGCCCATGGCGCCGAACGTCTGCATCGCCTTGTCGATGATGTCCCAGGCCAGCTCGGTGGCGAACACCTTGATCATCGACACCTCGGAGCGCGCGTCGCGGCCGCGATCGATCTTGCAGGCGGCATCGTAGACCATGAGCCGGCAGGCGTGGATTTGCGTGGCCGCGTCGGCGACCCACCATTGGATGGTCTGGCGATCGGCGAGCGGCGCGCCGAACGTCACGCGCTGGCGGGCATGCTCGCAGATCATGTCGACCGCTCGCTGGGCAATGCCGATGCACCAGCATGCCATCTGCACCCGCCGGGTCGAGAGGCGGATTTGCATGGGTGCGAAGCCCTGTCCCTCTGTTCCCAACAGCTTGCCGGCGGGAACGCGGCAGTCCTCGAGCGCGATCTCGTAGGTGACGTGGCCGCCGATCATCGCAATGCGGCGAAGGACGTTGAAGCCCGGCGTCCCCTTGTCGACCAGGAACGCCGACATCCCGCCGCGCGCGCCTTTGGCCTTGTCGGTCACCGCCATCAGGATGGTGAAATCGGCGTCCTGGGCGCGGCTGATCCAGATCTTGCGGCCGTTGATCACCCATTCGTCGCCGTCGCGAACCGCGCGGGTGATCATCGCAGCCGGATCGGCGCCGGCGCCGGGCTCGGAAATGCCGATCGCCGATATCGTCTCGCCGCGCGCGTAGGGCCCGAGATAGGTTTGGCGCTGCTCTTCATTGGCGGCGACCATCAGCATGCGCAAATTGGGCGAGTCCGGCGGAAACGTATAGGGCGTCACCGTCTTGCCCAGCTCCTCGTGGACCCCGACCATGGCTTCCACCGGCAGGTCCGAGCCGCCGAACTCGCTCGGCGCATCGAGCCCCCACAGTCCGAGCTCACGGGCCTTGGCGTCGATGGGCTTGCGCTCCGATTCCGTCAGTCCGGCTCCCTCGCCGCGGCTTTCGCGCTCGAGTACCTTCGGCTCGAGCGGCATGAGCGCGTCGGCGACGAAGCGCGCCACCAGCTCCTTGAGCATCCGATGCTCTTCGCCGAGCTCGAAATCCATGAACCCTCCCTCGGCCGGCGTCCGCCGCAGTTTACGTGGGTTTCGCGCGCAATGGCCAGCGCGAGCCCGAGCGCACCAGGCCGACGGCATGAGAGCTGCCCGACGTCCGCCGGCCGTGCCCGAGGATTGCCGCCCCGCTCCGGCGCGAGGGCGTGCCGCCGGCCCGGCGAGGCGGCGCAACGCGGGCTCCCGGGGCCGCTAACTAAAATTTTAGGCAATAGCCGATCCAATTTCTTAAGGCGCATCATCTAGATTCTCGACGCGAGCCGCGATCGCGATCCCAATGCACTCGGCCGCTCCACGGTGCGCCCGAGCCAAGCTCGTCCGAACGGAACCTGTCGAAGAAAGCCGCGCCATGCCGCTCATCGTGATCCTCGACGATCGCGCCACCAATCGTCAGATCTTCTCGAGGCTTGCCGCTTCGATCGAGGATGGCGCCACGGTACGCGCCTTCGCGGATCCGCAAGCCGCGTTGGTGTGGCTCGAGACCAACACGCCCGATCTCGTCGTCACCGATTTCAAGATGCCCAACATGGACGGCGCGGAGTTCACCCGCCGGTTCCGCGCGCAGCCGAACCTTTCCGAAGTGCCCGTCATCGTCATCACCGTCTACGAGGAGCGCGAGTTCCGCCTGCGGGCGCTGGAGGCCGGCGCCACCGATTTCCTGAGCAGCCCGGTCGATCACCACGAGTTCCAGACGCGCGCGCGCAATTTGCTCAAGCTGCGCAATCAGCAACTGCTGCTCGCCAAGCGCGCCAACAATCTCGAGCAGAAGCTCGAATACAGCGAGCGGTCCCGCGAGGAGGCGCTGCGCGACTCGAGCGAGCGCCTCGCCCAGGTGATCGACACGGTGCCAGCCATGATCAGCGCCGCCGATCGCGGTGGCAAATTCCTGTTCGTGAACGCCTTCCAGACCGCGCTGGCGGGCATCGACCATTCCGCGGCGCTCGGCAAGGACATCGGCATGCTGTTCGGCGAGGAGCACGGATCGCGCAGCCGGGCGCTGGACCGCAAGGTCTTCAGCAACGGCGCGGCCCTGCCGACCTATGAAGAAGACATCGTCGATGCCAACGGCGTCAAACGCGTATTCCTGACGACGAAGTCGCCGCTGCGAGACCGCGCCAATGCGGTCATCGCGGTGCTGACCAGCTCGATCGACATCACCGACAGAAAGCGCGCCGAGGACCATTTGCTGCACACCGCCCACCACGATGCGCTGACGGGCCTGCCGAATCGCGCCCTGCTCGCGGACCGGCTGCGCCGCGAGATCGCCCGGGCCCGGCGCGGCGACCGCCCGTTCGCGCTGCACCTCGTCGATCTCGACGGCTTCAAGAACATCAACGACGTGCTCGGTCACGTCCTCGGCGACAAGTTCCTCAAGGTGGTGGCACAACGGCTGCAGTCGCTGGCCCGCGAAGGCGACACCGTGGCGCGCCTCGGCGGCGACGAGTTCGCGATCCTGCAGAGTCGTCTCACGCGCAGCGAGGAAGCGGGGGAACTGGCGGCACGCATCGTCGCCGCGGTTTGCGAGCCCTATCAGTTCGCCGGCGAGCGCATCACCACCAATGCCAGCGTGGGAACCACCTTGCATCCGGCGGACGGAGCCGACGCCGAGGCGTTGCTCAAGCACGCCGATCTCGCGATGCACCGCGCCAAGGCCGATGGCGGCAACGTGGTGCGGTTCTACGCCGCCGACATGCACAGCCGCGCACAGGAGGCGAGGCATCTCGATTCCGAGCTGCGGCAGGCGATTCAGGACAGCCAATTCGTGGTGTATTATCAGCCGCAGGTGGACCTGAAGACCGGGCACATCGTCGGAGCGGAGGCGCTGCTGCGCTGGCGGCGGCCGGGGGGCGGCATCGTCGGTCCGGGCGTGTTCCTGGCACGAGCGGAACAGAATGGGCTGATCGTCCCCATCAACGAGTGGGTGCTGCGGCAGGCCTGCCGGGATGCGAAATCATGGCAGCGCGCCGGGTTCCCGCCGCTGCGCGTCGGCGTCAACCTTTCGGCCGTGCAGTTTCGCAAGCAGAGCGTGCCTCTGCTGGTGGCCAAGGCGCTGGCGGAAACCGGGCTCGACCCCCGCCGGCTCGACCTCGAGCTCACGGAAAGCATCGTGATGGCCGACACCGACGCGGTCGCGGCGGACCTGCATCGGCTTCACGAGCTCGGCGTGAGCATCTCGATCGATGATTTCGGCACCGGGTATTCGTCGCTGACCTATGTCAAGAACTTTCCGGTGGACCGGCTGAAGATCGATCAGTGCTTCATCCGGGACCTGGCGACGGATCCGAGCGACGCCGCCATCGTCCGTGCCATCGTCAGCCTCGGCCACAGCCTCGAGCTCGACATCGTCGCAGAAGGCGTCGAAACCGCGGATCAACTGGAGCGGTTGCGCGCCGAGGGTTGCGACGAAGTGCAGGGTTATTATTTCGGCCGGCCGCTGCCCGTGGGCGAGTTCTTGGCGCTTGCATTCGAGGCGCCGCCGCTCGTGCGCAGTGCATGAGCAACCCATGAAAGCTGCGGACGACTGCGGCACCGGCTCGCGCTCGCAAAGCGCGTTCCAGCGCATCCCCGTGCTCGGTTGGATCGCCGCGCGGCTCCGCGACCGCCCGGATTGCGAGCATGAGCTGGCACTTTATCGGCTGGCGGCGGGCGGGCTCGCGGCTTGTTATCTCTTGACCGCCGGCTCGCTCGAGGCGCGCGGCGACCACGATTTGCTGCGATCGATCGTCTGGCTGTTCGCGGCCTTCGAACTGGCGTCACTGGGCATCTTCTGTCATCTGCTATTGCGGCCGGACGCGAGCACGGCTCGCCGTCTCGCCGGCATCTTCGTCGATCTCGGCGCATTGTCCTACTGCATGCACATCGGCGGCGAGACCGCGCTACCGCTCTATCCGCTGTATTTGCTGGCCATATCGGCCAACGGGTTTCGATTCGGGACACGTTACTTGCTCGCGGCCGCGGATACCGCCGTCGCGAGCTTTGCGCTGGTGACGCTCGCGACCGAGTTCTTTGCGGCGCACCCGGGACTGAGCCTCGGTCTCCTGGGCGGCCTCATCGTACCCCCGCTCCAGCTATGTGCGCTGATGCGGGGATTGCGGCCCGGTCGGCACCGCGGCGAAGGCCCCATTGCAACGATCGTTGCCGGTACCTCCGACCAAGCCAACCTGACGGCCGCCGCGGCAGGAACGCCCGCCGCACACGACGCGGACCCGCAGGCGCTCCCCGACCTCGATGCGAGCGAGGAGCCGAGCGCGGAACCCGTTCGCCGACTTGCCATTCTGGTCGCCGAGGCCAATGTCACCTATCAGAAGGTGATCGCGAAAATCCTGGAAAAAGCCGGCCATGAAGCGCGAATCGTCGACAATGGCCAAGCCGCCGCCGAGGCGGCCGCCAAGGGCGCATTCGATGCCGTGCTGATGGACATCGAGATGCCGGTCTTGAATGGGATCGAGGCGGCCAAGCTCATCCGCTTCCTGTCGACCGGGCGTCCGCGCGTCCCGATCGTGGCGCTGGTGGCGCAGGCCGACGAGCCGACGCAAAGGCGTTGCGAGGAGGCCGGCATGGACGCCTGCATCGCAAAACCGATCGAGCCGGCCGGGCTGCTCCCGGTTCTCGAAGCGGCAATCTCGCCGGAACGGCACGCCCGCCTATCGCGATCGGCGCAAGCGGCCGAAACCGGAAAACCGGGAGCAATCACCGAGCACAGGCCCTCTGCGCTCGACGTCCGCACGCTCGAATCCCTGAAGGCCCTGGGCGGCGATGATTTTGTCGAGGAGCTCGCCCAACAATTCATCGACGATGCAGCGGACATGATCGAGGAGCTCTCGCAAGCGGTGGCGAGGGGCGATGCCCAAGGTTTCCGCGAGCACGCGCATGCGCTGCGGAGCGGAGCCGCCAACATCGGCGCGCAGGGAGTCTACGAGATGTGCCTGGGCTGGCGACGCATCGATCCGGCCACGCTGTCGAGCAAGGGCCAGTCCTATCTCCGCGAGCTCGAACACGAGCTCGCGCGGGTGCGGGCGGCGCGGCAGGATTACCGGGATTATCGGGCGGCGCGGAAGCGTTTCGGGCTGGCCGCGCCCGAAACCCCATCGGGCGCGACGCCGCTGCGGGCGTGAGCGGCTGAAGTTGCGACCCGTCAATTCAATTGCGACCGGCAGAAAGCTCCGGGTCGGTTTC
>WNGD01007880.1_pt1 | contig 10929 bp, 9 predicted proteins | sample 5400671 | NCBI WGS metagenome assembly WNGD01 (sample SAMN13153369, study PRJNA577476) | soil metagenome | isolation source: 40 cm soil or saprolite under grassland replicate 2 | place: USA:California | collected 2016-06-15
GAGGCGCTTCCGGCGTCGGCCGGACGCGACGAGATTCGCCCGGCCGTGCTGGCCTGGCGCGAAATCGAGGTCGAGCTGGTTTCCGGCACGCCCGCGATCCTGGCGGCGGCTGGCCAGCGGCTGCGCCAGTCAGGTGCGACGCCATCCGGGTCAGCGAACAAGCTGAGCCGCCTGCTCGCGGCGCCGCCAGCACAGCCATAGCCATCGCCGCGTCCGATGCCGCGATCCCGGCCCTCGACGCTGCGTTGTCGCGCGGCCGTATCCCGAAGCCGCGCCGTCGCCGGGGTACCCCGCCGTATCACGATGCCGCGGCCGCCCGCGGCTCCCTGCCGCGCCGCCGCTGTACCCCGCCGTACCGGTCCCGCGCCGCCGCCCGGTCCCGCGCCGTCCCGGTCCCCGCCGTGTCCCGATGCCGCGCCGCGTCCGGTTCCTTGCCGCCGCGCTGCTGACGTTGGCCGGCGCCGAGGCCCGCGGCCTACGGCTCTGGCCTGCCTGGCTGGCACGGTGAGGCGGCTGTTTCGCGCGGGCCTGGTGCGGCTGCTTTGATACTCGTGGGTGCGCTGAGGCTCTGGCACGGGTTGGACGTCAGGGCTCGATGACCCACGAGACCGTGATCTGGAGACCGGAGGTAACAGTGCCCGACCGGCAATCCGACCCTGTCCCGGCTGCCGTCATCCCGCAGCCCGAAGCGCTCACTCCTGGTGAGATTGACAAGCTGGGCGCGCTGGCCGATGGCTATCTGCTCCGCGGCGGCCAGCCCGGGCTGGCGTACGGCATCGTGGCAGCGGGCGCCCTGGTGCACGCGCGCGGTCTTGGCGAAGCCTGGCTCGGCGGCCCCGCTCCCGATGCGGACACGGTCTTCCGGATCGCCTCGATGACGAAGAGCTTTACCGCCGCCGCCGTCCTGGCGCTCCGGGACGATGGCGCGCTGGCGCTGGACGATCCGGCCGGGGACTACGTGCCGGAGTTGCGGGGCCTGACGCCGGCCACCGCCGACTCACCGCCCCTTTCCCTCCGGCACCTGCTGACGATGACCGCCGGGCTGCCGACCGAAGGTACCCGCTTCGAGTACGCGAATCTCGGCTATGCGATCCTCGGCCGGGTCATCGCCGCGGTGGCAGGCACCGGATATGAGGACTTCGTCCGGCACCGGCTGCTCCGGCCACTCGGCATGGCCAGCACCGGATTCGAGGCCGCGGAGTTCGGCGAGCCACGGCTGGCCCGCGGCTACCGGCGCGGCAGTGCCGGCTGGGAGCCGCTCGCCCCGGACCCCTCGGGGGCGTTCGCTCCGATGGGCGGGGTGTTCAGCACCGTCACTGACCTCGTTCGCTGGGTGAGCGGATTCGCCGCGGCATTCCCGGCCGGCGACGAGGAGGCGGGCGGTCCGCATCCGCTGCGTCGCGCGTCCCGGCGCGAGATGCAACTGCCGCAGGTCGCGCTGCCACCGCAGGCGCCGGCCTTTCCCGGCGGCTCCGGCGGCGGGAGCTACGGCTTCGGTCTCTTCGTCGAGGACGACGCCGAGCACGGCAGGATCGTCCAGCATAGCGGCGGTTACCCGGGCTTCGGCAGTCATATGCGCTGGCACCTGGCCAGCGGGACCGGCGTGATCGTACTCGCGAACGGGACCTACGCACCGGCTCATCCGCTCGCGATCAGGATGCTTGAACTGCTGCTGCGATCGCGGTCGGGCACAGCCGGCGGGGCACCCGCCCAGCCGGTCGTAGGCGGCCCAGTGCCGGCGCCCAGCGGGCCGTGGCCGGAGACGCTGAGCGGACGGCGGGAGGTCATGGGGCTGCTCCAGTCCTGGGACGACGCGGTTGCCGCCCGCCTGTTCACACCCAACGTCGAGCAGGACGAGCCCGTCGCCGAGCGTCGGCTGAAGGTCACGCTCGTCCGGCAGCGGATCGGGGACTTCGCCGAGGATCCGGCCCGCCCGGCCGAATTCGACTCACCGGCGCACTGCCGGTGGTGGCTGCGCGGTGAGCACGGGACAGTGCAGGCGGAGATCCTGCTCACCCCGGAACGGCATCCGCGCGTCCAGTCGGTCACGCTCGCCGTGCCGCCGGAGGCGGATTCCGCGCTCGGTCGCGCCCTCGGCCGGCTCGTGCCGATGCTGAACGATCCCGCCAGCGAATGGCCGCCAGCGCTGCCGGTGTCCGCCACGGTGGACACCGGCTGGCTGCTGCGCCAGTTCCGGGCGGTCAGCGCCTGGGCCGGGCACTGCCGGGCTGGCGCGTTCTGCCGGGGGGACGGCGAAACCTTCGCCGCCATCGAGGTGGACGGCGAGACCGCCAAGTTCGTCATGGAGGTCATCGTCGATCCGGTGCGGCATCTCCTGCAGCAGGTAGAGATAACGCCCAGGACCTGACCGGACTGGCGGGCGGCGGCTTTCCCGCCGCGTCCTCGCCTGCGCACCTGTCGTGCCGTCCGGCAGAGCCCTTACCGGCCGGCCCGAGGCAGCGCCCGGCCGGTTTCGCCCGGCGCCCGGATCCTTATGGCGCGGGGCATGCTGCCGCTCATCCCGGTCCTCGCGTGCGCCGGGCCCTTCATAGCTGGCTCAGAGGAACGCCATAGCCGCCGTCCAGCACCGGCGGCCAGGCTGTGTCACGAACCGAGCATGGAGGACCCATCTGATGAGCAGGCACTCGCAACAGACCAGGCCAGCGGTCGCGGACCGCGATCGCGGCCATGCGCGGCTGCGTACCGTCACCGTGACGGCCGGCGTGGTTAGCCTGGCGGCGGCCGGCGCGGTCGCCTTCGCGCTGCCCGGCGCACAGCATGCCAAATCGGCCAGCTCCGGGTCGGCGACATCAGGCAGCGGGGCTGGGAGCACGGGCACATCCCGTGGCTCAAGCACGGGCAGTTCGCAGAACACCTCGGGCAGCGGCCTGAGCCAGGCGCCGAGTGCGCCGGCCGCCAGTTCGGGCTCGGGCAGCGTCACGTCGGGCGGCTCGTGATGCCGCTCACCACGCTCCCATCGGCCCGCCGCGCTGCCGCCACACCGGCGGCAGCGTCGCCAGCCGCCCGATCGCCTGCGGGCGGGTCTCCGGTCACCAGATCACCGGCGGCCGGGTATTTGGCGGCGACGCCGTCGCCGGCAGTGGCGAGCTGGCCGGCGCTCGGGATCACGGTCGCGGTTGCCGTCACCGACCCGATGCGGCTGCCGGCTGCCAGCGAGCTGGTGGCGGCCGAGCTGGCCGCCGTGGATGCCGCTTGCAGCACCTTCCGCGGCGACTCCGAGCTCGCCGCCGTCAACGCCGCCGGACGGCGGGGCGGCGGCCCGGTGCGGATCAGCCCGTTGCTCGCGGATGCGATCGGCGCGGCGCTCCGGGCAGCCGAGCTGACCGGCGGTGACGTCGATCCGGTCGCCGGCCCGGGAATGCTCCGGGTGAGCAGGACCCCAGCGGCCGGGCAGACTAGCTGCGAAGTTAATCGGGTCACAGGGCCAGGGATGTTCCGGGCGAGCAGCGCCCAGGCGACCGGGCAGGCCGGTGGCGACAGCGGCATAGGCGCCGGACCAGCTAGCACAGTGTCAGGGACGCCGGTGGCCGCTGGCTGGCAGGCCGCGGCCTGGATGATCCGCCCCGGCAATCCGGCCCGCATCACGGTCGTGACCAGCGCCAGCTGGCGGCATGTCCGCCTCGACCGGGAGAGCGGGCGGCTGACCCTGCCGCCGGGCAGCTGGCTTGACCTTGGCGCCACGGCCTGGGCCTGGGCGACCGACCGGGCAGCGGCCGCGATCGCGGCGCGACTGCGCTGCGGAGTGCTCGTCAGCCTCGGCGGCGACTGCGCGGCCGGCGGCGAAGCGCCGCCCGGCGGCTGGCGGATCCGCGTGCAGGACAGTGCGCGGACCACAGGCTCAAATCAGCCAGTCTCAGGCAGGCCGGCCGCTGCGCTGCCAGCGGCGCCCGTGGCCGTGGTGTCGATCCAGCACGGCGGGCTCGCCACCGCGGGCGCCGGCGCGGGCCGCTGGCACCGGGCCGGGGATGTGCTAGCGCACGTGCTTCGGCCGCGCGGCACATCGCTGCCGTCAGCTCCGTGGCGGCTCGCCTCGGTGAGCGCTGCCAGCTGCCTGGAGGCTCGTGCGGCCAGCGTCGCGGCCATCGTCATGGGCAACGACGCCGTCGGCTGGCTGGCCGGGCCCGGCCTCCCGGCCCGGCTCGTCGATGCCGCCGGGCGAGTCCGCACCGTCGGCGGCTGGCCGGCTGACGGGGCCGTGCCGTCCGGCGCGCCCGCCGCCGTTATCCCGGCCAGCCGCCCGGCCGCCGCGGTCATCCCGATCAGCCACGCGCGCGCCACCGTCATCCCGACCGGCCGCCCGCCCGCCGCCGTTATCCCGGCCAGCCGCAAGCCCGCCGCGGTCATCCCGATCGGCCGCCCGGCCGTCGCGGTCATCGCCATCGGCGGTACGCACGGAGCAGCTGCCGCCTGCCCGTCCGATTCCGGATCCGGCGGCAGCGGAGAGGCGGCTGGCCGATGAGCGGGATCACCTCGAGCACCGCGCTCTGGTACGCCAGCCGGGCCACCGGAATCGTCTGCCTGGTGCTGCTCACCGCTGTCATGGTGCTCGGCATCATGGTGAACAGGCAGGGCCGGCTACCCGGGCTGCCCAGGTTCGCGGTCACCGGGCTGCACCGCAACCTCTCGCTGCTGGCCGTCGGCTTCCTCGCCGTGCACGTGGTGACGGCCATCGCCGACCCGTTCGTCACCATCGGGCTCGCCGCCACGGTGATCCCGCTTGCCTCGCCGTACCGCCCGCTGTGGATCGGCCTGGGCGCGGTCTCGCTCGACCTGATGATCGCGCTGATCATGACCAGCCTGGCCCGGGCCCGGATCGGCCGCAGGCTCTGGCGCGGCGTGCACTGGCTGGCCTACGCGGCCTGGCCGGTCGCGCTCGCGCACAGCATCGGCAGCAGCGCCGACCTGCAGAGCGGCCCGCTGCTCGCCCTCACCGCCGGGTGTGCGCTTGCGGTGGCCGTCGCGGCCGGCTGGCGGGTGCGGCAGGCCACCAAGGCGCCGCCCCGCGCGGAACGGGTCGCCGTCGTCTTCTCCAGCCAGGCAGGTGCCCGGTGATCGGCCGTGGCACCGGCCTCACGATCGCGAGCAGCCCGCGTCCCGGCGACCCGGTCCTCGACGGCGACCAGCGGGCGCAGCTACTCCCCCGGCTGCTGCCGGCTGACGGCCGCCCGGCCGGGCTGCCCGCTCACCTGGCCGTGCACGGACCGCTGCCGTACCGCGGCCGGCCCGGCCCGCTGATCGCCGAGGTGCGCGAGTCCGGCCTGACCGGCCGCGGCGGAGCGGCCTTCCCGGTGCACAGGAAGCTCGCCGCGGTCGCCGCCGCGGGACGCCGGCCGGTGGTCGTGGCCAACGGCGCGGAGAGCGAGCCGCTCAGCGCGAAGGACAAGACCCTGCTGCACTACTCGCCGCACCTGGTGCTCGACGGCCTGCAGCTTGCCGCCGAGGCGGTCGGCGCCCGCCGCACCGTGCTTTACCTGCACGAAGACACTGCCCTGCAGGCCTGGCTTGGCGAGCTTCTATGGGAGCGGCAGTCAAACGGGCTCGACCGCGCTGGCGTCGACCTGGTGCTCGCCCCGCCGAGATTCCTGTCCGGGCAGGAGACGGCCGTGGTGAACGTGCTCAATGGCGGCCCGGCGCTGCCCACGTTCACGCCGCCGCGCACGTTCGAGCGGGGTGTCGGCGGCGCGCCGACGCTGGTGCAGAACATCGAGACCCTGGCTCACCTGGCGCTGATCGCGCGATACGGCGCCGCCTGGTTCCGCTGTCTCGGCACCGCCGCCGAGCCGGGCAGCATGCTGGCCAGCGTCCTGCAGGCGGACGGCAGCCCGGCCGTCCTGGAGGCCGCGCTCGGCACCGCGCTGCGGGACCTGCTCGACCTCGGCGATCACGTGCAGGCGGTGCTCGTCGGCGGCTACCACGGCAGCTGGCTGCCGGCCCGGCTGGCAGGCCAGCTGGCGCTCAGCAACGAGGCCCTCCGGCCTGCCGGGGCGGCGGCGGGCGCGGGCGTTCTTGCCGCGCTCCCGGCGGGGCGCTGCGGCCTGGCGGAGACGGCGCGGGTGGCGCGTTACCTGGCGCTGGAGTCCGCCGGGCAGTGCGGCCCGTGCCTGAACGGGCTGCCTCGCATCGCGACCGCACTGGCGGAGCTGGCCGGGACCGGCCCGGGTAACCTCGTTATCAATGATCTTGAGCGGTGGGCCGGGCTGACGAGCGGGCGCGGAGCGTGTCATCATCCCGATGGCGCGGTCAGGTTCGTGCGCAGCGCGCTGCGGGTATTCGCGCCCGAGATCCGCCGCCACCAGGCCGGAGCATGCACCGCGACGGACGGCCGGCCATTCCTGCCGGCGCCGGCCGGGCCGGCCGGCGAGGCCGAATGGCGGCGGCGGCCGTGAGTCAGCAGCTGCGGGTCAATCCGATCGCGTGCTCCGGGCACGGACTGTGCGCAGAACTGCTGCCCGAGCTGATCACGCTGGACGAGTGGGGCTACCCGGTGCTGGACGGCCGGCCCGTGCCGCCCGGTCTCGATCGCGCCGCGCGCCGCGCGGCTGCCAGCTGCCCGGCGCTCGCGCTACTGCTCTCCCCCGCGCCGTGACGCGCCGGCCAGGCCGGACTCAGAGCGAACTCAGAGCAAGCGCAGAGGCACTCCGTGGCTAGTGCGCGCAAGCTGGGAACATGATGGGCATGACCGCACCGCCGCAGTCGGCCAGTGCTGACAAGGAACCGCCGCTGCGCAGGCCGGACGGGACCCCGATCCGCGTCCTCGTCGTCGATGACGAGCCCAGCCTTGCTGAGCTGCTGGCCAGCGTCCTGCGCTACGAGGGCTGGGAGATCCGGACCGCGGGCGAGGGCCTCGCCGCGGTGCGGACGGCGCGCGAGTTCCGGCCGGACGCCGTGGTGCTCGACGTCATGCTGCCGGACCTGAGCGGCCTCGAAGTGCTGGGACGGCTGCGCGCGGAGCTGCCGCATGTCTGCGTGCTCTTCCTCACCGCGCGGGACGCCGTCGAGGACCGGGTAGCCGGCATTACCGCTGGCGGCGACGACTACGTGACGAAGCCGTTCAGCCTGGAAGAGGTGCTCGCCCGGCTGCGCGGCCTGCTCCGCCGGGCCGGCATCGCGCGGGCGCGCGGCGGAGCCGAGCTGGCCGTGGGTGACCTGACCATGGACGAGGAGGCACGAGAGGTCCGCCGGGGCGGCGAGCTGATCGAGCTGACGGCCACCGAGTTCGAGCTGCTGCGGTTCCTGATGCGCAACCCGCGCCGGGTGCTGTCCAAGGCGCAGATCCTGGACCGGGTGTGGAGTTACGACTTCGGCGGGCAGGCGCATGTCGTCGAGCTGTACATCAGCTACCTGCGGAAGAAGATCGACGCCGGGCGTGAGCCGGTGATCCACACCGTCCGCGGCGTCGGCTATGTGCTCAAGCCGATCGGCTGAGCTCCGGGGACTGGCACTGGCATGAGTGACTCGGCGGCCGGGAGCGGCGGGAGCCAGGCTGGCCCGCCGCGGGCCGGCCGGCTGCGCTCCTGGCTGGCCGGCCGCACCCTAAGCGCCCGGCTCATCGCCGGGCTGCTCGCGCTGCTCGCCGTTGCCTGCGCGTGCGTCGGCCTCGTCACCTACGTCGCGTTGCGCGGGTTCCTCTTCCACGGCCTCGACGGGCAGCTCAGTGCGGCGAAAGCTCGCTATGTCAGCTGCGTGCAGCACCGAGGCGGGCCACCGCCGCCGCCCGACTACGACGACGCGCCGCCGCCGCAGGTGCCGCACTGCGGGAACGAGATCCCTGGCCAGGCAGCGGGCACGTTCAGCGCCCGGCTGGTCAAGTACACGGTGACCAACGCGCACATCGAGGCGGGCAGGTGCAACCTGGACCTGGCCGACAAGGCGGTGCTCGCCAGGCTTCCGGTCGATGGCCGGCCGTACGACAGGAACCTGCCGTCGGCCTATGGCGAGTACCGGCTGACCGCGGTCCGTTCCAGCGACGGCGACGTGCTTGTTACGGGCCTGCCGCTGGGCGACCTGCAGCAGACCCTGCGCAGCGTCGAGCTGGCCGAGATTGCCGTGTTCTCTGCCGCGCTGCTGCTCACCGGGGTAATCGGGGCCGGCTGGATCCGGGTCTCGCTGCGGCCGCTACGGCGGGTGACCACCACCGCGGCCGAGGTGACCAGGTTGCCGCTGGGCAGCGGCGAGGTCGCGCTGCCGCACCGGGTGCCGGACGCTGACCCGCGAACTGAAGTGGGCCAGCTGGGCGTCGCGTTCAACCGGATGCTCGGGCACGTGGAGTCGGCGCTGGCCCGGCGGCACGCCAGCGAGGCGCGGCTGCGCGGGTTCGCGGCCGACGCCAGTCACGAGCTGCGCACCCCGCTGGCGGCGATCCGGGGCTATGCGGAACTTGCCCGACGTCACCCGGGCACGCTGCCTGACGATGTGGCGCACGCCCTGTCCCGGGTGGAGGCGGAATCGGCCAGGATGACCATGCTGGTCGACGACCTGCTGCTGCTGGCCCGGCTGGACGCGGGGCGGCCGCTGGCTGATGACCCGGTGGACCTGACGCGGCTGGCGATCGACGCCGCCGGTGACGCCAGGGCCGCGGCGCCCGGGCACCGCTGGCAGCTGGACCTGCCCGCGGAGCCGGTGGTCGTCCGCGGCGACGAGCAGCGGCTGCGGCAGGTACTGGCCAACCTGCTGAGCAACGCGGCCAGGCACACGCCGCAGGGCACGACCGTCACCATCGGGCTAGCTGATGAGGGCGGCTCTGCGGGCAGTCCGTCAGGCCAGCGTGACCTGCCGGGCCAGCGCGACCCGTCAGGCCAGCGCGGCTCGCCGGGGCACCGCGGCGAGGAGGCGCCGACCGCGATGACGGTACTCAGCGTGCGCGACGACGGACCGGGCATTCCCGCCGAGCTGCAGCCGACCCTTTTCGAGCGTTTCGTGCGCGGTGACAGCTCGAGATCCCGGGCGGCTGGCAGCACCGGCCTCGGCCTGGCGATCGTGGAGGCTGTGGTCTCGGCCCATCGCGGGCATGTCGAGGTAACCAGCCAGCCGGGGCGGACCGTTTTCGCGATCAGCCTGCCGCTCCCTGACATCTCGCCGGGTCCAGCCCGCTGAAGTCCGATGACCGCAGGGCAGCTGCTTACTCTGCCCTGAGCAGCTGACCCGGATGTGATCGCGCGGCCAGCAGCGCGGGGACAGCGGCGAGCACATTGGCGGCGCCGAGCACCGCGGTCATCAGCACCGCCAGCAGCAGCGGCTTGACCACTGGCACCGGCACCACGCCGAAGTTCGTGGCGAATACCCGCCACAGCACCTTTCCCGCGGCGATGCCGAGCGCCGACAGGACATGCTGATCGGCCCGCTCCGTGGCCGCCCGCCGGGCCACCTCAGTCTCCCGCGCCAGGGTGCCTGGCCAAAGGTAGCCAGCTGCCAGCGGGCCGTCGTGTTAGCACCACCGCCGAGCGCAGTGGCCGAGCGTCCCTCTTGAGATCGCGGAAGATCTGGTGCCTGCAGCGCGGATCTTCCGCGATCATGGAATGCCGATCGTTCATAGGCGGCGCAGACGATCAGCTGAGGGCCGCTGGAACATGATCGCCGAACGTTAGCGCATGACACCACGAGATGTATTGCTCGAGAAGGCCCGCCCGCAGGCAGCCGCCAGCCGGGTAACGCCGCAGGTGGAGATCGTCGTCCCGGTCCGGGACGAGGAACGCGATATCGGCCCGGGCGTGCGCAGGCTGGATCGCTACCTCAGGAGCAGCTTCCCGTTTTCGGCGCGGATCACCATTGCCGACAACGGCAGCACGGACGGGACGTGGGCTGCCGCTGTCGCGCTGGCCGGCGAGTTCGACGCCGTCCGGGCCGTCCGGCTGGCCGAGCCCGGGCGGGGCCGGGCCTTGCGCTCTATCTGGCTGGACAGTGACGCTGACGTGCTGGCCTACATGGATGTCGATTTGTCGACAGAGTTGAATGCGCTGCTCCCGCTGGTGGCTCCGCTTGTTTCCGGGCACAGCGATGTGGCCATCGGAACCAGGCTCGCCCGCGGCGCGCGCGTGATCAGGGGCCCGCGGCGCGAGATCATCTCCCGCTGTTACAACTTGCTGCTGCACGCGACGCTCGGGGCCCGGTTCTCCGACGCGCAGTGCGGGTTCAAGGCGATCAGCGCGGCGCGGGCCCGGGTGCTGCTGCCGCTGACCCGTGACAACGGCTGGTTCTTCGACACCGAGCTGCTCGTGCTCGCCCAGCAGGCCGGGCTGCGGATCCACGAGGTGCCGGTCGACTGGACCGACGACACCGACTCCCGGGTCCGCGTGATCGCGACCATCCTCGCCGACCTGCGTGGCATCGCCAGGCTCGGCTACGGGCTGCTGCGCGGCAGCATCGCGGTCCCGTTCCTCGGCGAGACCGGACCGCGCCTCGGGCTTAGGCACGGCCTGGCCAGCGAGGCCAGTTCCGGCGAGGTCCACCCGGGCCCAGGCGCGTCCGGCGGGCCTGCGCCCGGCAGCGGCGCGACCGGCCGGGGACAGCTCACCGGGAGCGCATCCAACGGAGGCGCGCCGGGCGGAAGCACCGCCGGGCGCGCCGGGCTGCACCGCCAGCTTGCCGGATTTGCCGTAGTCGGCACCGTCAGCACGAGGCCCGCTCCAAAGGCGAGCAGGCCGCGGGCCTGGTGTCGGCCAGCGCCCGGGCGGCCGCGGATGCCGAACGTGTACCGCCGGTTCGCGGCGGTATTGCCAGCCGCGGTGATCAGCAGGCTGAGCGCGTTCGCCAGCTGCGCCGGCAGCGCGTTACGGAGCACGAGGTACAACGCGACGTACGCGACCGTGCTGACGGTGCCGACTACGGCAAATCCGGCAAGCTGGCGGTGCAGCCCGGCGCGCCCGGCGGTGCTTCCGCCCGGCGCGTCCGCGGTGGATGCGCTCCCGGTGA
>WNGD01019679.1_pt1 | contig 10928 bp, 8 predicted proteins | sample 5400671 | NCBI WGS metagenome assembly WNGD01 (sample SAMN13153369, study PRJNA577476) | soil metagenome | isolation source: 40 cm soil or saprolite under grassland replicate 2 | place: USA:California | collected 2016-06-15
GATGCCCTCGCCCAAGTCGACTTGCAAAAACAGGTCGACCACCTCCAGGTCGCCATGACCGAAACCAAGAGCAAACAGATCCGCAAGAAAATCGCCAAACGCATCAAGCTGCTCTCCGCCTTCCACGCGACCAAGGTGCGGCCCGAATGGATGATCCTCACGGTCCTCCCGGTCATCCCCCCGGACCTGCGTCCGCTCGTCCCGCTGGAGGGCGGCCGTTTCGCGACCTCCGACCTCAACGACCTCTACCGGCGCGTGATCAACCGCAACAACCGGTTGAAGAACCTGCTCCAGCTCAAGACCCCCGAAGTCATCATCCGCAACGAGAAACGCATGCTGCAGGAAGCCGTCGATGCCTTGTTCGACAACGGCCGCCACGGCCGTGCTGTCACCGGCGCCGGCAATCGCTCGTTGAAATCGCTCAGCGACATGCTCAAGGGCAAGTCCGGCCGCTTCCGCCAAAATCTCCTGGGCAAGCGCGTCGATTACTCCGGCCGGTCGGTCATCGTCATCGGCCCCGAACTCAAGCTCAGCCAGTGCGGCCTGCCAAAGAAAATGGCCCTGGTGCTCTTCGAGCCGTTCATCATCCGCCGGCTCAAGGAACTCGGTTATGTCCACACCGTGCGCAGCGCCAAGAAGATGATCGAACGCCAGTCGCCGGAAGTGTGGGACATCCTCGAGGAGGTGACCAAAGGTCACCCCGTGCTCCTCAACCGGGCACCCACGCTGCATCGCCTCTCCATTCAAGCCTTCGAGCCGCTGCTCATCGAAGGGGAAGCCATCCGCATCCACCCGCTGGTCTGCACCGCTTACAACGCCGACTTCGACGGCGACCAGATGGCCGTGCACGTCCCGCTGTCCGTCGAAGCGCAAATGGAGTCGCGTCTGCTGATGATGGCGCCGCTGAACATCTTCAGCCCCTCCAGCGGCAAACCGATCATGACGCCGACGCAGGACATCACCCTGGGCTGCTATTACCTTACCGCCGAGCCCCGCACCATCGGCCACAAAAGGGCCGAACGCCTCATGCTCTTCGGCTCCAAACAAGAAGTCCTCTTTGCCCACGCCGACGGAGCGCTCAAGACCCACGACCGCGTCCTGCTGGCCAACCCCGACTACGGACGCAAAACCGAATACGGCTCGGCCGACAAGAAAGTCATCGAAACCACCGTGGGCCGGGTGATCTTCAGCGAAATCTGGCCTGAAGAATTGGGCTTCCCCAACATCGTCGTCGGCAAGTCGCAGTTGGGAAACTTCATCTGGAAATGCTACAAGGTGTGTGGTCACGAAAAGACGGTGCAAACCCTCGACCGCCTCAAGGAACTCGGTTTCCGCGAGGCGACGCAAGCGGGCGTCTCCATCGGCATTGATGACATGATCATCCCCAAGGAGAAGAGCCAGGAAATCGAAACGGCCCAAAAACAGATCGCCGAGGTCGAAAAGCAGCACCGCAAGGGGGTCATCACCTCCGGCGAACGCTACAACAAGATCGTCGATATCTGGACGCACTGCACCGACCAGATTTCCGGCGTGATGCTGCGCACCTTTGATCAGAACCAGGGCAAACGCGAATACAATCCCATCAGCCTGATGGTCGATTCCGGCGCGCGCGGCAACAAGCAGCAGGTCCGCCAACTCGCCGGTCTGCGTGGCCTCATGGCCAAACCCAGCGGCGAAATTATCGAGAAACCGATTCTCTCCAACTTCCGCGAGGGCCTCACCGTGTTGGAATACTTCATCTCCACCCACGGCGCCCGCAAAGGTCTGGCCGATACCGCCCTCAAGACGGCCGACTCCGGCTACATGACCCGCAAGCTCGTCGATGTCTCCCAGGATGTGATCATCCGCGAGGAGGATTGCGGCACCTCCAACGGCATCTGGGTGCAGGCCATCTACGAAGGGGAGGACGAAGTGGTCAAACTCGGCGACCGTCTGGTGGGCCGATGCTCCTGTGACGACATCGTCGACCCACGCAGCCCCAAAACGGCCCTGGTCAAAGCCAACGAAGAAATCGACGAAGTCAAGGCCAAGGCCATCGAGAGCGCCGGCATCGAACGGGTGAAGATTCGCTCGGTGCTCACCTGCGAAAGCAAGCTTGGCATCTGCATGAATTGTTACGGCCGCAACCTGGCGACCGGTTCGCGGGTCAAGCTGGGCGAAGCCGTCGGCATCATCGCCGCCCAGTCCATCGGCGAACCGGGCACCCAGTTGACCATGCGCACCTTCCACACCGGCGGGGTGGCCGCCGGTCAGTTCAAACAGCCGATGATCAAACCCAAACACGAAGGCATCGTGCGCTACAACGAAGTGCGCTGCGTCAAGCTGGAAGATGGGAACAATATCGTGCTCAACAAAAACGGCTCCATTAGCATCTGCGCCGAAGACGGCCGCGAACTCGAAGCCCACAACATTGTCATCGGCTCCGTCATCTCGGTGGCCAACGGCGGCAAGATCAAGAAGGGCGACATTCTCGTCCAGTGGGATCCCTATAACGTGCCCATCCTTTCCGAGAAAGCCGGCAAGGTGAGGTTCCACGATATCATCGACGGGGTGACCATGCGCCAGGAGATGGACCAGACCACCGGTCAGGAAACCATTCTGATCATCGAACACAAGGAAGACTTGCACCCGCAGATCATCATCCTGGACGAGCGGAATGAGCCCGTGGCCAGTTACCCGATCCCGTCGGGCGCCCACGTCGTGGTGGACGAAGGGGGCAAGATCGTGGCCGGCACGCTGATGGCCAAGACGCCCCGCAAAACAGCCAAGACCAAAGACATCACCGGCGGTCTGCCGCGGGTGGCCGAGCTGTTCGAAGCCCGCCATCCCAAGGACGCCTCCGAGATCTCGAAGATCGACGGCATTGTGGATTTCGGACCGAGTGTCCGGGGCAAGCGCTGCATCATCATCAAAGACCTGCAGACGGGCACCGAGGAGGAACACCTCATTCCCATCGGCAAGCATGTCATCGTCTTCAAGGGCGATTTCGTCAAAAAGGGCCAACAATTGACGGAAGGGCCGATTGACCCGCACGAAATTCTCGACATCTGCGGCCCGCAGGAATTGCAGGAGCACCTGGTCAACGAAGTGCAGGAGGTCTATCGCCTCCAGGGTGTCACCATCAACGACAAGCACATCGAGATCATTGTCCGCCAGATGCTGCGCAAAGTGCGCATCACCGAGCCGGGCGACACCTCCTTCCTGTGGGGCGAGCAGATCGACAAGATCGAGTTCGACAACGAAAATCAGCGAGTCGAGAAGATGGGCGGCAAACCCGCCGAAGCGCAGCCGGTGTTGCTGGGCATCACCAAGGCCTCGCTGGAAACCGAATCGTTCCTCAGCGCCGCCAGCTTCCAGGACACCACGCGCGTGCTGACAGAAGCCGCGACCATGAGCCGGGTCGATTACCTGCACGGCTTCAAGGAAAACGTCATCATGGGCCACATCATCCCGGCCGGCACCGGCTTCCACGACCACCGCAAGGTCAAACTCAAAGCCCTGGTCGAGCTGGAAAAGGAACCGCCCCCGACCGAGCCGGCTCCCGTGGCCGAAGAACCGTTGGCCGGCTAACCACCGGTTCGAAGAACGCTGCAAATACTTGTTGCCACGCAATACACGACTGTTAATAATCCGCGCTCCGTTTCTCTAAATGCGGAAAAACGGAGCTGATTAGCCGATGCCGACCATCAACCAACTCGTCCGGAAAGGGCGCAACAAGATTCGCAGCAAGTCCAAGTCGCCGGCCTTGCAAAATTCGCCGTTCCGTCGCGGGGTCTGCCTGCAGGTCATGACGCGCACGCCGAAAAAGCCCAACTCGGCCATGCGCAAAGTGGCCAAAGTCCGCCTGACCAATGGCTATGAGGTCATCGCCTACATCCCCGATGAGGGGCACAATCTGCAGGAGCATTCGATCGTGCTCGTGCGCGGCGGCCGGGTCAAGGACCTGCCAGGGGTGCGCTACCACATCGTGCGCGGCTCCCTCGATGCTGCCGGAGTGGAGAAGCGGCGCGTCAGCCGTTCCAAATACGGGGTGAAGCGTCCCAAGGAAGGCAAGCCGGCCGCGGCCAAGTAGCCGGTCTTCGCCAGTCAACCGCCTAACGAACTAACGAACCAGTCCCATGTCCCGCCGCCGTCAAGCCACCAAAAGGCCCCTGGCCGAAGATCCGAAGTTCCAGAGCCCGCTGGTCACCCGCCTGGTGAACACCGTCATGCGCTGCGGCAAGAAGAACACCGCTCAGCGCATCGTCTACGGCGCCTTCAACCAGGTCACGGCAACCCATGCGACGGCCAATCCGCTCGAGGTTCTCCAGCGGGCGGTGGATAATGCCAAGCCGCGCCTGGAAGTGAAGGCTCGCCGGGTCGGGGGAGCCACCTACCAGGTTCCAATAGAAGTGAGCGCGGATCGACAAGCCTCCCTGGCCCTTCGCTGGCTCGTGAGTTTCGCCGACGCCCGCAAAGGGACGCCCATGATGAAAGCGCTGGCGGCCGAGATTCTGGACGCCTACCAAGGCCAGGGCAGCGCCATCCGCAAACGCGACGAAGTCCACAAGATGGCCCAGGCCAATAAGGCCTTTGCGCATTTCCGCTGGTAAGATATAGTTTCCAGGCGCCCCGAAGGCCGCGCAGCTCGTCGGGGCCTTTTTGTTGCAACATTCAGCGCAGGTAGCAATGCAAGCTAGATCGCCAGTCAATTCGCCCAACCGGCAATTCCCGCTGGAACGAACGCGGAACATCGGGATCGCCGCGCACATCGACGCCGGCAAAACCACGACGACCGAGCGCATTCTCTTTTATACCGGCCTCATCCACAAAATCGGCGATGTGGATGACGGCAATACGGTGACCGACTGGATGGAGCAGGAACGGGAACGCGGCATTACCATCACTTCGGCCGCCGTCACCTGCTTCTGGACCCAAAAGCATACCAAGCCGGGGGAGAACGAGCTCTACAAGTCCTTCCTCAACGTCCCGCACCGGATCAACATCATCGATACTCCTGGCCATGTCGATTTCACCGCCGAAGTCGAGCGCTCCATGCGCGTGCTGGACGGCGCCGTCGCCGTCTTCTGCGGCGTTGCCGGCGTCCAGCCCCAGTCGGAAACCGTCTGGCGTCAGGCCTGGACCGCACCGGCGCCCACTTCGAAAACGCTTTGCAGGACATGCGCTCCAAACTCAAGGCCTACGCCTATCCCATTTTTCTGCCCATCGGCGCCGAGGATAAGTTCGAAGGCGTCATCGACCTGGTCAACCAAAAGGCCATTGTCTGGGGACAGGGTGACGTGGCCAACGAGGGTCTTAACTACGAGGTCAAGGACCTGCCCCCGCCGCTGAGAGCAAAGGCCCAGGAAACCCTCAAGGAACTCATCGACGCCGTTTCCAACAAGGACGACACCATCGCCGAACTGGTGCTCGAGGACCGGCCGATTGATGCGCCGACACTCAAAGCGGCCATCCGCCGGCTCACTTGCAAAATCGAACTCGTCCCCGTCCTCTGTGGCTCGGCTTTTAAAAAGAAGGGCGTCCAGCCGCTGGTTGACGCCATCGTCGATTACCTGCCTGGGCCGTTGGACGTGCCCCCAGCCGAAGGCACCGAACCCGGGACCAACAACGTCGTCAAGGTCGAGACCAGCGACCATAACAAGTTCTGTTCCCTGGCCTTCAAGCTGTGGACCGATCCCTACGCGGGCAAACTGGTCTTTTTCCGCGTTTATTCCGGACAGCTCAAGAAGGGCGACACGATTTACAATCCACGCACGCGCAAGCGCGAGCGCGTCAGCCGCCTCATGGTCATCCAGGGCAGCGAACGGATGGACATCGCCCAGACCCACGCCGGTGACATCGCCGCGCTGGTCGGCCTGCGCAACATCACCACCGGCGACACGCTCTGTGACGAGACCTTCGACGTCACCCTGGAACCGCCGACCTTCCCCGAGCCTGTCATCAGCATGGCCGTCGAGCCCAAGACCAAGGCCGACCGCGATAAGATGTCCGAAGGATTGCAGCGCCTCGCCGAGGAGGACCCGACGTTCCGTTGTTTTACCAACGAGGAAACCGGCCAACTCATCATCGCCGGCATGGGCGAACTGCACCTCGAAATCATCGTCGACCGCCTGAAACGTGAATTCAAAGTCGAGGCGAATGTTGGCGCCCCGCAGATTGCTTACCGCGAGACTATCACCAAGCCGGCCGAGGGCGAAGGCAAGTTCATCCGCCAATCCGGTGGCCGCGGCCAGTACGGTCACGCCTGCATCAAGATCGAGCCGAACGAGAAAGGCAAAGGTGTCGAAATCCTCAACGAGATCGTCGGTGGAGCCATCCCGCGGGAATACATTCCGGCGGTCGTCGATGGCATCGAGGAAGCGATCCGTGGCGGTGTCTATGCGGGCTACCAACTCATCGACCTCAAGGCTTCCATCGTGGACGGGACGTTCCACGAAGTGGATTCGAACGAACTGGCCTTCAAGATGGCCGGCATCTTCGCCCTCAAGGACGCGGTGAAGCAGGCCGGGCCGATTATTCTCGAACCGATCATGAAGGTCGAAGTCACCACTCCCGACGAATACCAGGGCGACCTGTTGGGTGACATCAACCGTCGTCGCGGCACAATCATCGGCATCGACGCCAAAGCCGGCCAGACGATCCTCAACGCGCACGTGCCCCTGGCCGAAATGTTTGGCTATGCTACGGCCATCCGCTCGCTGTCCAAAGGCCGCGCCGCTTACTCCATGGAGCCGTTTACCTTCGAGCAGGTCCCCTCGCAGATCGAAAAGGCAATTCTGGACACGTCGGCCAAGCGGCCGGCTGCCCGCACCTGAACCAAAGCGAACCTTAACCCTTGTTCTTTTTATGGCTGGACAACGCATTCGCATTCGCCTCAAGGCCTACGACCACCGGGTCATCGACGCCTCGGCCCACGACATCGTCGAGACTGTCAAGCGCACCGGCGCCCGCGTCGCCGGTCCCATCCCGCTTCCAACTCGCATCGAGCGCTTCACCGTTCAACGCTCGCCTCATGCAGACAAAAAATCCCAGGAAACCTTCGAGCAACGCACCCACAAGCGCCTCCTCGATATTCTGGACCCGACGGCCAAGACGGTGGACGAGCTCAAAAAGCTCAACCTGCCTGCCGGGGTGGACATCACCATCAAGATCTAGCGCCTATGCCACTCGGATTGCTCGGAAAGAAATTGGGCCATACTCGCGTTTATGACGCCAATGGCGTGGTCACTCCCGTCACCGTCGTCTTGGCCGGTCCCAACCGTGTCATCCAGTGCAAGACGGTCGACACCGACGGCTACCGCGCGGTGCAACTCGGACTGCTGGACCAGAAGGAACACCGCGTGACCAAGCCGCTGCTGGGCCACTTAAAGAAGTTCGGCGCCACTCCCGTCAAAAAAATCAAGGAATTCCGCGACTTCTCCAAGGAAGTGAAGCCCGGCGACGTCCTCGGCGCCGCGCTCTTCCAGGTAGGCGATTTTGTCGATGCCATCGGCGTCACCAAGGGCCGGGGCTTCGAGGGAGTCGTCGGACGCTGGGCTTTTCGCGGGGGTGATAGTACCCATGGAGCGAAAGGCTGGCATCGCCGCTCCGGCGCCATCGGCTGCCGATTGTTCCCCGGCACGGTCAATCGCGGCATGAAGATGCCCGGCCACATGGGCCAGGCCCGTCGCACCGTGCAGAACCTGGAGATTATCCAGGTCCACGAAGCCGATAACTTACTCTTGATCAAGGGCTCGATTCCTGGCTCCGAAGGCGACTACGTCATCCTCCGCGAAGCCAAGAAAATGTCCCGCGAAGTCGTCGCCAGGAAAAACGAGGCCCGCGCAGCCAAGGCCAAAGCCGCGCCCGGCAAGAAGGGCGCCGCCAGGCCCGCCGAGCCCAAAGCGGCAGCCGCTGCAAAAAAGTAAACCACCATGACCCACCATGAAGCTCACGGTTAAAGACATCCACGGCATCGAGCAGGGTGAACTGGAAGTGACCTTCCCGCTGGTGGAAGGGGGTCGCGGCGCCCAGGCGGTGCATGACACTATCGTTGCTTATCGCGCCAATCAACGCATGGGCACCGCTTGCACTAAAACCGTCGGCGAAGTGGCCGGCTCGAACAAGAAACCCTGGCGCCAGAAAGGCACCGGCCGTGCCCGCGCCGGTTCCTTTCAATCCCCTCTCTGGGTCGGCGGCGGCGTCGTCTTCGGACCCAGGCCCCGGGATTTTGGTAAAAAGGTCAACGCCAAGACCAGGCGACTCGCCCTGCGCAAGGCCCTCACCGAACGGCTCAAGGCCGGTGATGTTCAGGTCATCTCCGACCTCAAGCTCGAATCCCCAAAGACCAGGGCCTTCGCTTCGGTGTTGGTCCAACTCGGCCTGAATGGGACCGCGCTGGTGGTGGATGCGGCCCTCGACCGCAACTTGACGCTGGCGGCGCGCAACCTGAGCCAAATCGAAGTCACCACCGCCGACTCCCTGAACACCTACCAGGTCCTCCGCCCCACCAAACTGCTCATCACCAAAAGCGCCTTCGAGAAACTGGAAGCCCGCCTCAAGCAATCGCCATGAACACCTTTGAGATTGTCAAAACCGCCCGCCTGACTGAAAAGGGCACCCGCCAGGGCGAGAAATACAACCAGTACACCGTGGTGGCCGACCGCCGTGCCAGCAAACCGCAAATCAAACGCGCGGTCGAAGAGCTGTTTAAGGTCAAAGTCGTCCGCGTCAATACGCTCAACGTCCGCGGCAAACTCCGCCGACAACGTACCCCACAAGCCGGACGCGACGAGCATTGGAAGAAAGCCATCGTCACCCTCAAGAAAGGCGACAAAATCGTCCTGACTTGAGATTTGTGAATTTGCGAAATTTGCCAGCCGCGCCTTGCCAACAGGCGTGAGATCCGTTATACGACTACCCGCAAAGCTGCTCCGATACCAGGGACGGAAGAGAGCGTTTTGCGGCGCCGGCGGTCTTCAGACCGAATCCGGCCGCGACGAGACCCGCGATGGATCGCCCAAAGATCGTTGGAAGGATCGCAGTTATGAAACTTTCATCCGCGCAGGTTTTCGGTCTGGCCGCAGCTCTGATGGCCCCGGACGTTTGGGCCGCGACTCCGCCCACCATCGTTTGTTCCGCGGAACAGGTGCTCGAATGTACATCCAGCAACGGCGCCTCGGCTGTGCTCCAGGCCACCGTGCGGGACGCTGACAGCGATGCCCTCCTCGTTGTTTGGGCCGTCAATGGGCACGCGGCTCTGACGAATATGCTCGGCGCCGGCAGCACCTCCACCGGGGTCATCCTCTCGTTCACGAATCAGTTCGGCTTCGGCACCAACGACGTCAGCGTCGGGGTCACCGATGACGGGACCAACGTGGTGATGTGTTCCAGCATCGTGGTAGTGCAAGACACCACCCCACCGGTGATCCTGAGCTTGACCGCCACGCCGGACGTTCTTTGGCCGCCCAACCACAAGATGAGGCCCATCCGCGTGACCGTGCAGGCCCAGGACATTTGCGGGCCGGTGAGCTGGAACATCGACTCGATTCAGAGTAGCGAAGCCAGTGATGCGTTGGGCTCCGGCCACACGGCGCCGGACTGGGCGCTGGCCGGGCCCCGCAAGGTGTCGCTGCGCGCCGAACGCTCCGGACGCGGCTCCGGGCGGATTTATACGATCAAGGTCAAGGTGACGGATCTGGCCAACAACAGCAGCTTCGGCACCGTGCAGGTATTCGTCCCGCATGATCGCGGTCACGGCGGCTCCAGGCGCGTTGACGAGGATAGCAGAGACCGGGGAAATGGAAACGGCCGCGCTAAGGCTCCCGCCCATGGGAGGGGTCAACTTTGAACATTCGACAAATAAGATTCCGCGTCTTGTGCAAGTGCCCGCAGCCGGCGTTCGGTTTCCAGACGTCGGCTGAAACGCCTCGCCGCCACGCTGACCGCTCCCGCGCTGGCCCCGTCGCTCGCTTTTCGCCAATTCCCGCAGCGTGAACCCGCACCGTCGCCGGGCCAGATCACGCCATCCAACAGCAGAATATCACCTTTTTGGATTGGCAGCGGGAGCACCACTCGACGTTTGTCATCAGGCGTTAGTTTCATGGTGGGATTGTCCCGCGTCTCGCCATCGCCCGGCAAGTTCTGCTTTTCTGCCAGGACACGCGTGATCGCGCCGGGCGAACCGACCACGATCAATATCGCTCCAGGTCTCGAGCAGCGGACTGATGCCTCTGCTTTGACAAATTTATTTCCGTTTTCGGCCAGCAGCGGCAGCCTATGGGTAAGACATGAATGGACGGCAAACGGATTTCGACCTGCTGCGACGTTTCGTCAGGCAGGGGGATCAGGCGGCGTTCGCGGCGGTGGTCCGCCGTCATCTCGACCTGGTTTATGCCACTGCGCTGCGGAAGGCCGAAGACGAAGGCGCCGCTCAGGAGATTTCGCAAAATGTTTTTGCGGCGTTGGCGCGCAAAGCCTGGCAGTTCGCTCCGGACGATTCGCTGCCGGCATGGCTTTACAGAACGACTTTGCTCGAAACCAAAGGGTGGCTGCGCGGGGAACTCCGCCGCCGTCGCCGCGAGCAGACCGCCGCTGAACTTGGCACCACCATGAAAACCCCTGGCGAAAATACCGCCTTGCATGCGCTCCTGCCGCTGCTGGACGAAGGGCTGCTGTCGCTGCGCGAAAAGGACCGCGCGGCGCTGCTGTTGCGTTTCTATGAAAGGCGGCCCTTGCGAGACGTCGGCGGGTCGCTCGGGGTAGGCGAGGACGCCGCCCAAAAGCGCGTGGCTGGCGCGCTGGAACAACTGGCTCAGTTTTTCCAAAGACGCGGCTTCAGGACGGCGACAGCGGCGGCCACGGCGGCGGCGTTGCAACACACCGCCGTCTCCGTCTCCGCCACGACAGCGGCGCTCGTGGTTAACGGCGCGTTGCAGTCCGCCCCGCCC
>WNGD01006754.1_pt1 | contig 10927 bp, 17 predicted proteins | sample 5400671 | NCBI WGS metagenome assembly WNGD01 (sample SAMN13153369, study PRJNA577476) | soil metagenome | isolation source: 40 cm soil or saprolite under grassland replicate 2 | place: USA:California | collected 2016-06-15
GACCGGGCTGGCCGGAGATGCGGCGCGCGCAGCGCATACAGTCGGCCCGGCGGCCGTTCTCCGTTCTGTTACGAGCAGGACGTGACGCAGAAGATGGTTGACGACTATCGCAACAGGACTGGGCAGTAGCACGGGCCGCCTTCAAACTTAAATCCGCGACATCAACTGAGAAATCGTTATATCGAAGGCGGCTGCGATCACTTCCAGGTTGCGGATACAGACTTCCTCCTTGCCATTTTCCAGGTCGGAAATGAAGCTGCGGTCCATCCCGATGTGTTCGGCCATGTAGACCTACGTCCAGCCCCGGTTTATGGTCGGCTCGATGATGGTGGATATGGTACGCATTCTTTCATCAAATCTCATTCTTGTAATTTCCCCTGCCGCTCTGAAGATCCAATCGTTCCCCGCAATGCGGGCATTGCATGAAAGTCGGGAACCATTATCTTGGCTGCCGGTTGGAGCAATGGTTTGTTGGCCACGGTGACAACAATAATGATTCCACGCCACGCCCCTCACTATCCGAGGCGGTGTAAGCTCAATCTATTCATTCCCATTGTTTGGCGCGTGGAGGCGTTTCCTTGAGAGCCGTAATATGGATTCAATTGTTCAGTTCGATCCTCGCCTTTATCGGTGCAGTTTTGGTGAGCACGGCAGGTTGGCGCGGGCCGGTAGTCCGCACAACGCCAACGCGTTTTGATCGTGGATTCAGCGGTACTGAAATTGGTAGCGTCGGACCTTCCGCGCCGCCGTTTTACCCACGTCGGTGGCATTGGGGGTGGACATTGCTGATCATTGGCTTTTTTCTTCAGGTAATCGCTATGTCTTGGCAACTAATCGCAAACTGAAAGTGACAACGCCCAGGCCAAATCTCGCCCTTCAAGCCGCCGCCTACCACGAAGCCGGGTCACGCCCTGGCCGCAGAAACCTCGGCGTGGTCTTGCGCAGTCGCTGCACATATTATGCTTACAGATTTACAGCCGCCTCCCAGCATTGGATCAGCCCCTTGAGGAAGTCGCCACCTCTAACAGCGTCTCGAATTTCCTTCCCGTCATCGGCACAATGAGTGTCTCTTCGCGGCTCCCCCGGAGCATTTCCTTCGTCACCGTTGAAGTAAATCCGTTCCATGAAATTAAAAAGCCAAGGCTACATCGTCGATGCGATTCTCAATCTTTTCCCGGAAGATCACGACTTCATCCTTCCCACACTTGCCGGTCCAATTCTTGCACTCCGCTAAGAGCAGAGCGGATTCCCGCCGAAGGCGAGGGTCATTACTATCGTTTACGATTGAAATGTCGATCTCCTCAGTCGCCGTGCGGACGCGGCCACCTACGGTAAATCCTGGAACAGTTTCAAACAGCCTGCTGCACAATTCCTCAAGGCTTCGGCCCTTGTCGTCAGTTGTTTGAGCTTTATCAACCGCTTGTACAAGCGCGTCGAGGCTGGCCGTCCCCCAACGGGATAGGCGTGCTGCAATCGCTGCGATCTTCTTTCCAATCGTGACAGATGTTTGTTCGGCAGTCTCTTCAAGCTCCTCACATATTTTCCTAACCGTGTCATAAGCTCGGCCCAAGTTCGTTTCGCTCGTCGCCACAGAGAAACTGAGATGGATGTAGGCTCCGTCATCGTCATAGTTGATGGATGACACATCTCCGTGAGTCTTCTGTCGAACCTCGACGGCACGTCGGACCAAATCAAAGTATTGCTCCAACCCAATGGGGCCGTACCAATATTTTCTTGTCCAGGTGTAATCGGCCTCCCCCAAAATCCGCTTCCCCTTCCGGTATAGCCTGCCGCTCCAATCAAGGTGCATTACGCCATCTTTCAGGACTCCAACTTCAACGGCTATATTTTTGGGCAGGTCATCGACCGTGAGTTTCGGCAGGACATCGGGAGGAAGAAAAACTGGCTCTTCGTCATCCCCGTTGGCCAACAATCCCTTTGCTTCATTCACTTCCATCGAGATACTCGCTTCAGCATTGTAAATCTGGTTTCTGTCAGAGCTGGAATTGGGGACAAATACGGCACGACAGCAGATTATCCGAGACGGCTTTGCACGACGCGGCCTCACGCTCACCAATCTCGAACTGGTCGCCGTGAAGACCACGCGCATTCCGTAGTCGCTGCGCCTCGCTAACGCCACGGCTCGAAGCCGCCTCCCCTGATCATTAAATTGTGTGTGGCGAAGTTCCGGTACAATTCTAGGCATTCATGTTTGAACACTGCACGGAGAGAGCACGGCGCTGTATCTATTTCGCCCGCCAGTCAGCGGCGAAGTACGGCAGCCAAACCATTGAGACCGAGCACCTCCTTCTTGGCATCCTGCAAGAAGATCCCGACGTGATCTCGCGCTTTCCTCCCTCGAAGACGGCTAAGGAGATCCGGGCTGAGATCGAAAGCCGCATAGCTAAGAACACCGCATCCACACGCATCGAGATCCCGCTTTCATTCCCGTGCAAAGTGATCCTTGCCTACTCAGCGGAGGAAGCAGAGAGGCTACACCATCGCAAGATCAACATCGACCATTTTTTAATCGGGGCGGTTCGTGAGGAGGACGGCACGGCGGGCCAGATTTTGCGCTCGGCAGGCTTGAATGTTATTAATATGCGGGAGCAGATGCTCTTGGATGAAACCGCTACTGAATAAGTTCACCGCCCCAGCGCCCTGAATCAGTAGGCAAAGCGGTCCCGCCTGTCAACGTCTCCTTTCTGGAAAGTGCCTGGTCTACTGTCGCCGAATCTGCCGCGAAAGCAAACATAACCGTCGTTCTCGGAACCGAACGCTTTGTTGACGGCACACTCAGATTGACCGCCTTGGTTATCAATGCGGACGGATCAATCGCGGGCTTTCAGGACAAGGTGCAACTCGACCCCTCCGAAGAAGGCATTTACAAATCAGGTTCGGAGCGCCGCGTCTTTCAAGCAGGTCCCCTGACATTCGGTGTTGCGATCTGCCACGAAGGGTGGCGGTATCCAGAAACTGTGCGTTGGGCTGCACGGCGTGGAGCACAGGCCGTGTTTCACCCTCATTTTAGCGAAGCGGAGCCTGGTTCTTACCGGCCAACCACTTTCGCCGATCCCGCGAACACATTTCACGAGAAGGCCATCCTGTGCCGCGCTGCCGAGAACACCTGCTATTACGCAAGCGTGAATTGCGCGAGTCCCGGCTCTCCGACCACATCGGCAGTCGTGCGTCCAGATGGAACACTACTAAGTTATCAGCCATACGGCGAGGAAGGACTGTTGATCGCAGACATCGACATCGAGGCCGCAACTGGCTTGCTTGCGGCACGTTGCAAGACTGCGTCATATGACAGATTAATGGGTTGAATGACAGCCGCCTCTCCGCCGACAAGCTCGCCGCGGCATAATTGGCGGCTGCCTAACTTGAAGAGTCTGTGAAGCGCGTTGGCAGGAAGCCGCTAAGCACGGGAAATACAAACCATGACCGTCAATATTGGTATGATTATGCGAACATATGTCCGATGTTCGGAATAGCCTCGCCACTAATACTGCTGCTGTTTATATCTATGGTTCCTGTTGAAGCCGTGGCCCAAGCCGTCGAAGCGCGTGACGGGAATATTTTCTTTATCTCTAGGGATGGCTCACGTAAACAACTCACCATGCTGGGACTCGATTCACAGCCGAATCTGTGGTCCGATGGAAATCGAGTTGTGTTTGTTCGCCGCACCCCCGATCTAAAGATCGAGACAGGCGTACCTGGACCAAGAGGTGAATGTTGTCAGATAGACAACGAGCTTTGGATTGCTGATGTGACCGGAGCTAAACAGCCAAAGCGCATTCTGCGCGGCCATGCAGGTATCTACAAAATCGGACCTGACCTAGTTCTGGGGGATTTCAATCGCCACAATTCTCCGTAGAGGGAAGGATCGTCTTCTTCGAGGCAAATACGTGGGCAACTGATGGTGCCATTTATTCTCTCGACCTGACATCAGGATTTTTGCGTTTGATTTGTGTCGGCATCGGTTTTCAAGTGATCACTGAAGGTAAATACAAAGAGTACCTGATCGCCAACAAAAACATGCCGAACTATCCGACTCATGTTCATTCCTATTGGCTCTTAGATCCCGTTGGAAAATTGCTTCGTCAGATCGGTGACGGCGGGCAATACGCGCTTTCGCGATTCAAAGACCAAAACGGCGTCCGATAGGTCGGGGTATTCCAGCCTAACATTCAGCCTCCCGAAATTCCGGCAGGTATTTCACCATGCCGCTCACTCCCCCCAACGCTCTGTCGTAAAGCGGCAAGACCATAAATTCGTCATGAACGCAATATTCATTCTGGAGGCCGAAGTCCGCCGCTCGCACGAATCCGAAGCGGGAGTAGTAGGCCGGATCACCCAGGACAACCACCGCGTCATATCTGGCTTGCCTGCACCTCTCCAACCCCTCGCGGATGAGTTTTGACCCGATGCCTTGCCTCTGAAACTTCGGCAGTACAGCCACGGGAGCCAATCCCACGCCGCTGAATGCGGCAGGTGAGTTGGCGATGGTGACGGGGGAGAAGAGAATATGACCGACCACGCTGTCCTCGCTTACGGTGACGAGGGAGATGAGGGCTTTCTTCCGCTCGGTGATCAACCGAACCAGCTTGGCTTCCAATGGGCCACCGAAGGCTTTCGTGTGGACTTCCTGAATCGCGGCGCTGTCGCCTGGCTCCTCGGAACCTATTTCAATCACGTCGTTGTCAATCCTCCGTTGTATCGGCAGATTGTACTCCTCCTTTCATCACTCCGATGAAAGACAGAACAATTGCTTGCCTTACAGGTGATTTATTCACTATACTTGAATAAATGACCAAGCGAGATCAACTCGGCAATTTCGAATTGATGGTGATGCTTGCGCTCATTCGTCTCGGAGACAACGCCTACGGCGTGCCCATTTCAGAGGAATTGGAGAAGCGGACGGGCCGCGATGTGGCGATCGGCAGCGTCTATGCCGCATTGGAAAGGCTGGAAGATAAAGGCTTCGTCACCTCCGAGCTTGGCGAGGCGACACCGGAACGCGGCGGACGGGCGAAGCGATATTTCCGAGTGACGGCACGAGGTCTGAGGGAAGTTCGAGAGACGCAGCGTGCGTTGGTGAATCTGTGGCATGGGCTGCCGGAACTGGAGGGAGGCAAAGCGTGAGATCAACTCAACCGCCCACAGTCGCCACTTGGCTATTGAAACAGTTCGGATGCAGCCCACAAAACGAGGCCATTCTCGGTGATCTCATAGAACAGTACCGGAATGGCCGCCATCGTCTTTGGTATTGGCGACAGATCGTAACTGCAATCGCAGTAAGTTCGTTCCGGGAGGTATGGCGACAAAAAACTCGTACGCTCGCGGCGCTGAGTACCGGATGGATCATATTCGCGTTCTATCGCTCACCATTAGATCGCCCTTTGTTCCAGAGCATTAGCTTGCAGATGAATTTCGCGAGTATGCAATTCCAAATACCGCCAAGTTGGTGGATCTACTACGGGATGTATTTTCTTTTTCTATCATTTCTTACCGCGATAATGGGATTGATTGTCGGTGCACTCAGCGGCTGGATTGTCGCCAAATTCCAACCGTCTCACCGTGTTCCAATAGTTTTGATGTTCGTGGCCTCCCTTTGTAGCTATTGGCTCTTCTCTCTAGTGTTCTCGATTGTGAAGTCCGGTTTGGTCGGAGTGGGTATTGTTCCAGGACACGAGATCCGCAGCTTGCTTTTCCTTCCATTTTCCTTTTTGCCGTGGGTTACGAGCATCGTCGGCATTTTTTGGGGCGGTGGACTCCTCGATGGTCGCGAAGAAGGAAAGGCATGAAACCGAATCAATCACCACGAATTGCAAATTGGCTATTACGCCACTTCGGATGCAGTCCCAACAATGCGACCGTTATAGGTGACCTGGATGAGCGTTATCGGAGCGGACGTTCCAGTGCGTGGTATTGGAGACAAGCGACCATCGCCATCGTGGTCAGTTTGTTCAATGAAATATGGAACCATAAGCTGCTGACGATAACAGCACTCCTTGTGGGCTGGGCCGTTTTCGTCGTATCGCGCTACGGATTTTACCTGACGCAGGACCTTCTCTTTGCCCTCGCGAGTTGGTCGAGATTTTGGCGTCACAAGGGGATCACCTTAGCCGTGCAGATTTCTGTGGTAACGCTGTCGCGTGCGTGTTGCGGATGGCTGGTCGCTAGACTCTGTCGTAAGAGGCAGAAGGCTATGGTGCTGGCATATGCAGCATTTATTGCTGGCGTGCAGATTGTGTTGGTCGTATCTGCGCTCTTGAGAGGAATGTCGCTTCAAACTTTCATTTACAACATCTGCTTCATCACCATAACACCTGTAAGCATCCTGGTCGGCGGTGGCGTTTTCCGCAGTCGTACAGACTGCGATGGTCCTGGAGACACTCACGCAATGGTGTGCTAATTCTCCGAAGGTCGTTCAACGTGGTCGATCACGATAACCTCGACCGGACCTGTGGTGGATTCCAAGCGTAATCCAAGCTGCTCTTCGATTGCCCTGATCAGCGATGTTGCTGGCGCCCCCTGTGCATCAGGCATCCATTCCATGTCCACATCGTAAAGACCATGGAGGCCAGTCTTATCAATCACTGTGCGCCCTGTCGGATGCGTTAGGATATTGGCTAACCAATCCATCGGGATTGCCCTGGCCTCAACCCCATTGCGCCTCGACTGTTCCATATCCTGCCAGTTCCACGCTTTAGGTCGTACAACCCATCCGGCACCCTCGTGTCTATCTGGTCATCCGCCAGCTTTGGCCCGCCCTGCGCCACGACCAGTTCATAGACGGGAAGCTCCCGCACTTCGCGATGAATCTTTAACTGAAAATGCTCTTGAAGAATGGATTGAACCATCAGCGCGAATGGACCTGGTGGCGTCAGATCCGCTATGGGCGGCGGTGGGGCATTTCCCTCATCCGTTTTCGACTGAATATCCCACAGATCCGTGCCCGCCCAATCTGGCCCGCCCACAATCTGAAAATCGTGCACTTGATAGCCGTAGCCGATTAATTTCTTGGCGGATTGCCCATAAGCGGCACGCTTGATGGTCACAGGTTCAAACGACGGCTTCTGTTCAGGCGACGTTTGCGATGCCAGGGGCATTAAAGCCAGCGACATGGCCAATACGACCAAAACGACTTTGCCGGTGAGGTGTCTCATATCTTCCTCAATCGGTTGTCAGAATCGGATGATTCCAGTTTGACTCCGAGGCGCGTGTCGAACAAGGTGAAAACCGTCTACCTATGTGTGCGCATCGCTACAATTGAGAAGTTCGCGAGGCGGCTGAGGTATCGGCTGCCGATGATACCGGCGAAGATGGCCGGTCCATAGATGAGCAAATCCATATAATGGGGCTAAAATAGCAGAGCACGTAAACGTGATCTACATCAAGAGCACCTTGGTCGGCATCGTCGCGCTGTTCGTTGCAACGATTATTTATTTCGTCTGCGTCACATCTATTCTGATGCGAAAATATCCGCCGCCTCCGGGCGGAGAAGTCTCATTCGACCTACGTGTACTGGTGAATAGTCCCTTGTTCTGGCTCGTCGCCTTGGCGGCATTTGCCCTTGGATTTTATTGGGAATTTCGCAGAACGCGATGATCACCGCAGACTGTTGTCGGCGCACAGCGCACGCCGTTATTGTTTGAGAGGGATTTTCTTAAACTGTACGCCCGTCGTGCCGCCAGGTCCTCGAAAGATACAAGCCAGAGTCTTTCGCTGCGTTAGGCGACATTTATAGACAGGCGTGGTGTCGCCTCCAAACTCCACTCGCATTGCCAGACTCCCACCGGTGTCCGGCTTCAAAGTCGTTTTCTGCGCGGTCGTACCGATTATCTCCATCGAGACGGAATACTGATTCGCACGGATTACCCATTCAAACTTAGGGCCTCGCATCACGGCGTTACAATTGAAGCTCGGAGTTTCACCATCGCCAACGTATCCAATGGCAACCCATGAACCAGTCATTTCAAGCGGGGACGGAATCCGCCCTTTGTCGAATGCCGCCATTAGCTCCTTCATGGATCTTGGCTGGTCGGCGCAAGGAGAAGTCTGTGGGACAGCATTCTTGGGAATGTCATCCACGACCTGCGCTCGCGGCGACCACAGCATAAGCGTGAAGAGGAATGCGTGCATTAAGCAGAGTGTACTCCCGAGCGAGACAGTAAGGTAAGTCTAGGCATTGTCACCTTGAATGCGGATTGCACCCTGACGGCCCTGACACCACTGACGGCGCTTCGCATATTGTTTTTTCTCCTTCTCTTCTCTTTCAAAGAGATAAGCAAAACAGGCGTCAGCGCCGTCAGTCCTCAATTTCCATCATCCCGTGACCATGAGGCAGCAGTTGACCAGCTCAAAGGGAAGGCGAATGCATTAAGAGTCGAAAAGACGGCTCATGGAGTACCGACAGCCGATCCTATCGGCGTCAGGCTGACGCCGCTGACAGCATTGACGGCCATTCGCATCTTGTTTTCTCTCCTTCTTTTCTTCTCTCTCAAAATAAAAAATTAAGAGAAAGAGTCCGTGGTGTCAGCGTGCTCTAGCATGCAGATTGCAGGTCCTGAGATTTCATGGCACATTTTGGATGCGAGAACACATTGTGGGAATAGTGATCAGAAAGGCCACTGTCAACGACGCAGGTCAAGTCGCCGACGTTATGAATGCCGTGATTGCGGAAGGCAAGTACACGCTCCTTGATAGGCCATTCTCAGAGGAGGAGGAAAGGGCATTCATCTTGTCGCTTTCGGATAGAAGCGCCGTATACGTCGCAGAGATCGACGGGGAGACCGTAGGTGTTCAGTCCATTGGCTTGTTCACGGACTATGCTGACTCTGTGCGGCACGTTGCAACAATGGGCACCTGGCTGCGACGTGATTTTCGTGGACGCGGCATTGGGCGGCTACTGGCTGAAGAGTCGTTCAAATTCGCCCGCAGCGTGGGGTACATGAAGATTGTCATTCAGGTCCTGGCTGACAACGAGTCTGCGCTTCTTTTTTATCGGACGTTAGGATTCCAGGACATTGGTATCGCGAGGCGACACGTCAGATTAGGCGTTAAGTTCCATGACGAAGTGTACTTGGAAAAATTGCTTCAGAATGCGGAGAACATTACATGATCACAGGCACCGCTCATACGGCCCTGTTCGTCCGGGAGTATGAAGAGGCAATCGAGTTTTATTGCGGCAAACTCGGTTTCATCGTCGTGGAAGATACGCAACTGAAGAACAAGAGATGGATTCGACTAAGAGCGCCGGGTGGAGCAGGCTCTGAGATATTGCTCTCCAGGGCCGTAGATGACAAGCAGCGGGCCAGCATCGGTAACCAGACTGGTGGCCGCGTTCTCTTCTTCTTGCATACGGACGATTTTGATTCCGATTATGCGAGGTTCCGGGCATCGGGAATCGAGTTTACGGAGGGTTCCTTGGGAAGAATCCTACGGGAAGGTCGCAGTGTTTAAGGATCTCTATGGCAATCGTATTGATCTGATTGAACCACGTATCCAGGGGAGGCGGCAGTTTGTTGATGTCGAAGCTGTCGTATCTGTCGAACAAACGGCTGTAAGGCCGAGTCCGATCCAAAGCCAAGGTTTGTTCGCCATCGAACCAATTCGTAAGGGCGAAATTGTTTGCATCAAAGGCGGCCACATTTTCAGACGCGAGCATCTGGCCGATTTGAACGCTCGTCTTGGAGCTGCGGAGATTCCGATTGCGGATGATCTTTTTATTGGCCCGATGACTGAAGATGAGCGCAACGGCAGCATGATCTGGAGCAATCATTCCTGCGATCCCGATATTTGGTGTTCGCGGTCAGATCGTGTTTGTTGCTATGCGCGACATTGAGGCCGGAGAGGAGCTAACGCACGATTGGGCGATGACGGACGACGACAATTATGAAATGGAATGCCATTGTGGAGCGGCCAATTGCCGAAGGGTCATCACTGGCCAGGATTGGCTGAAGCCAGACCTGCAAGAGAAATACAGAGGCTATATGTCCTGGTATTTGGAGGAGAAGATTGCCAAGCAGCCAAGTGACATGATCTGACGCAGCAATCGTCGGAACCAACCCGTGCCTTTCAGGTGTATAAAAATCACATGAGAATCTTTGGGAAGCCCGGAGCCGAATACATCCCCCTTCAGGTTCCAACGCTGGCCCTGATTGCCGTCGTGGGCTTGCTACGCCTCGGCCTGTCGCTCGTTGGTGTACCCGACTCCATCGTTCGATGGTTGAGTTTGACCGTGCTATTGCTGATTGGCATGGTCTACGCCGCCATTCGAGTCCAGCGGAGTGGCTTTGGCGGCTATCGGCATTTGTTGCCGGTAGTATTCTTTCAGGTGCTAACCGCGCAGACCATTATCATCGCCGGGATTGCCATCGGCATCCTCACACAGCGAGGCAATGTCTTTACACGCGGTGGGGCCACCTGGGGCCATGCTGTTGCTCACATCCTCGCCATTGTCTCTTTGAGCGTTGTGTTTTGGGCTATCGGCTCGCTCGTCATGCTTGCCCTGAAGCCCGCCAGCCATGCAAGTTGAATGCTCCGCCCTTGACCGCTTACGGAGCGCGGCGGGCGTCTCATCAATTACGTGCCGTCATGCTCAACCCTCCAGGGCCGAGGTGTCCGAGATAATAAATAAAATGAATGATTTACTACCGAGGTACTCGGGCGAGGTGATGGCGAGGTTGCCGAGGTGCCTCGGTCGCCTCGGTAGTACCCCGGTCATGGCCTCGGTTGCAAGCTGTTGATTTGCGGCAGTGCCTCGGTCACCTCGGCGTAGTTCCGGACGCCCCGGCGCTAACTCTCATTGCCTTCTTTTGATCACGCGATGCGGCGTCGAGCGCTGATCTGCCGAGCGCGGTAAGGCTCACGATCAAGTCGTGCGTAGCATCTCCGTCCCACTCAACCTGGACCAGACCAC
>WNGD01006758.1_pt1 | contig 10925 bp, 14 predicted proteins | sample 5400671 | NCBI WGS metagenome assembly WNGD01 (sample SAMN13153369, study PRJNA577476) | soil metagenome | isolation source: 40 cm soil or saprolite under grassland replicate 2 | place: USA:California | collected 2016-06-15
CCGACAACCCCTCCAGGCGCTGCAGCACCATCACCACCGCCAGCAGCTGCGGCGGCACCGACCGCCGCCCGGTCGGCTGGAACAGATCAGCAAACAGCTCGGCGGGAAACAGCCGTGCCCGCTCCCGGGCCAGGAACCGGTACACCGACCGCTCCGGCAGCGCGGCCTCGCACCAGCGAGCACCAGCGGTGGGCAGGTCTGGGCGGCGCAGCGGGCGGCCAAGCGTCACGGCAGGTCCTCCAAGCGGCGGCGAGGCGAACCTCCCAAGCCTGGCAGCTCGACCAGTCAAGGACAAATCCGTCACAGAACAGCGGTCACCTAGGACGGCCGGCCGTGCGACGCAGCACCCGCAGCTGCTGCCGCAGCACCAAGGATCTCCACGTCCTTGCTGCCGTCATCGGCGTCCGGGAGGACCAGCAGACGGGTCAGCAGACGGACGATCAACCAGAGCGAGAAGAGCATCGACGGATGGTACGAAACGCCTGCTCACCGCACGAATCCGAGTTTCCCTGCCCCACAGGCTTCGGCCGAGGATCAAGTTCGACATCGCCGTGAGCCCACCCCGTCCTAGCGATCTCGATCTCGACCGGTATGACAACCTTGTGGTGGTCGGGGCGCAGACCCGCAACACCGTGCGCGCCCATTATCTCGACCGTGGCGTTCTGCACCTGGCGCTGTGCACCGAAGACAGCACCCCCAGGTCGGCCGGCCGCCGCCTGAGCATCCCTCGGCTATCGTTCAGCGCGGCTCCAGAAGGGGCGAGGTCGTACAGGCAGACATGAACCTGGCCGTTGTTGAGAAGATCCGCGACGCAGACCGCGGCACGACCATCTTCTTTTGTTCCGGGATGCGCGCCGACGGCTCGTGGGCTGCCACCGAGTATCTTGTCCGGCACTGGCGGCAACTGCACCGTGAGTTCGGCGACTCCTGCTTCGCGCTCTGCCTCGGGTTCCCCAAGACGAACTCCTACTTGACCGAGTATCGGGAACCGATCCGCCTCGCCTCGCTCCGCACCTGACCGTCTCATCCCACGAACCTGGCCTGGCGGCGGCTAGATGTTGCGACCCATGACCGTGACCAGACCCCGCAGCTACTCCATCAGCATGCTGACCAGCGGCGATGGTGTCGGTGACAGCGCGGTGACAGAAAGTTGACTATGGGAGGCGAAGGCACGAACCAGACCAGAGATACAACCCCTCCAACACCCCGAGCGGTACGTCTCGTGACGACGATCCCGCTGCCAGCAAAGTACCGGCGGCCGTGCCGCCGGTAGCTCGCGAGGCTCCACCAGCACGAGAGCGGCGACGGGCTCGGTCCGGGCGTCTCACGAACGGATGGCGACAAAGAACCGTCCGGCAAACAGCACCTCCCCATCCCCATCGCCGCCCAGCTCGGCCAGCAGCTGCGCAGGGGTGAAGTGGCGCTTGTAGATCAGGTACCGGCAACCGTTGCGCAGCACCCGCTCCTGCCAGCCGTCGAGTGCGGCAAGGTCGGATGCCGCCGTGTCGACCACCACCAGCTCCGCCGCGACACGGCGCGCCTCGGCCACCAACGCCACCCGCTCCACCTCGACCAGATGACCGTAGAAATGGCTGGTGACCACCCGGTCGAACACCAGGGTGGCAAACGGCAGCGCCGGGGCCGCCGCCTGGACCAGCCGCGCGGCCGGGACCCTGGCCCTGGCAACCTTGAGCATGGCGGCGCTTTGGTCCAGGGCCACCACCTGGCCGCGCAGGTACTGAGTGAACAGCCCGGTGCCGCAGGCCACATCCAGGACGCGGCCTCCTGGCAGCGCCGCCAGCACCACTCCGAGTGCGGCCAACTCTCGCGCGAACGCTGCGGCGGCATCTGCGTCCAGGCCGGTGGTGATGGTCTCGTCGTATTCGCCGGCCCGCCTGTCGTAGTACTCCTCCCGTTCGCCCATGCCCATGCCCCCATGACAGCACAACCACCAAAGGCCAGGCAGCTGTCGCGCCGTAGGGCCACGAGCCGTTTCTGCAACAGCCGCATGTCAGCGGCCACGGAAGCTTCAAGGCCCTTGAAACAGGGATGCGATGATGATCGACGAATCTTCGGTAGTCGGTGAGGGGTTCTGAGGCGAGGAAACGTTGTGAGCGACAGGCACCATGAGCTGGCGGGCTTCATCTGGTCGGTCGCCGATCTTCTGCGCGGTGACTTCAAGGCGTACGAGTACGGCGGCGTGATCCTGCCGTTGATGGTGCTGCGCCGTCTGGAGTGCCTGTTGGAGTCGGCCCGCTCCGCCGTGCCGGGCTCCCGACGCCGGTCGAACCGGCTCTCCCTGATCTGGACCTCGCCGATTTTGGTCTTGACGGAGCAGCTTCAGCGGGACACTACCCCGGATCTGCGGACTCAGCGCAACTACACCGGGACGATTCGCCGCCATGGGCGTCCCGCTGAAGCTGCTCCGTGCAGCTCACAGGCCTGGACCCAGAGCAGCTTCAAGAGGACAGAACAACGAGGAACTCGCCGCGGCGCTTGCGTGGCTTGATGTGGCCGTAGAGCCGGTCGCGGCTCAGGTCATAGGCGGCCAGCAGGTGCCGCACCCCGTGGGGACGCGTGAAGGTCGCCCGCCGACGACGACGCGGCGTCGGGCCGCCCCCACTTTGGATGGCCCACTGGCGGCCGGGGTGGGGCTGGAGGTTGAGGGGGCCGAACTCGTCCACGCAGATGACCACCGCAGGGTCACGTCGGCGACGTCGCAGGTGCCGTCCATCAGCCCATACAGGTGCAAGACGCGGTCCTGTTTGCGCTGGTAGTCGGGATCGGTGGACTGCTTCCAGGTCTTCAACCGTTGAAACGAGACCCGCTCCTGGCGGAGCAGGGACCGCAGGCCCTCGTGGCTGATATCGTCGACCACCCTGTGGGTGCCGAAAACCTCGTCCATGCCCTTGACCTGCGGCTTCGCATCAGCGGCGGAAGTCAACAATGATCATGTGGGTGCCAGCTATTCGGTTCATGTCACGCGACCTGTACGTCCTTATGGATCAGCCCACCGAGTCGATCCCGTCGGCAACCCTTCCAGCCGGCGGGATGACCGGCGGTTCGGCGGACACAAACGGTAGGGTCTGCCCCAAAGCCCGGTGTGGGCGGTGGCCGTTGTAGTGGTCGGCCTACTCGGCCAGCACCGACCGCAGCTGCCGGCAGCCGAAGATCAGCAGCCGGTCCAGCAACTCCCGCCGGACGGTACTCACCCACCGCTCGGCGTAAGCGTTGGCTCGCAGCGCTCGTACCGGCGTGCGCAGCACCTTGATCGCCTCGGCCGCGAAGACGGCGTCGAACACGGCGGTGAACTTCGCGTCCCGATCCCGGAGGAGCAACCGGAACTGGCCGACGCCGTCCTCCAGGCCCATGAGCAAGTCGCGGGCCTGCTGGGTGGCCCCGTGGCAGAAATGCTGGCACATTCTGTGTGAGCTGCGGGTTCGCGCTAACGATCGCCTTGGTAGGGTGACGCACCTGCTTCCCCCATCCCACCTGCCAGAGGCGACTCGGTGCTTCCCAAACTCACCTACCTTGCGCTGTGCCGCACCATCCAACTGCTCGCCCTGCTGGCCCGCGGCGACGCTGTCAAGGACCTGGAGATCCTCGTGCTGCGCCACCAACTCGCCGTGCTGCGCCGCCAGGCCCCACGACCCAAGTTCGAGCCCACCGACCGCGCCCTGCTCGCCGCCGTCAGCCGGGCGATGCCACGGGCTCGCTGGTCGTGCTTCATCGTCAGACCCGAGACGCTGCTGCGCTCGCACCGCCGCCTGGTCGCCGACGTGTGGACCTACCCGCATCGCGGACGCGGGCGTCCGCCGCTCGACGAGCACCTGCAGCAGCTGATCGTCCGCCTGGCAACCGAGAACCCGCGCTGGGGCTACCAGAGGATCAAGGGCGAGCTGCTCGGCCTTAGCGTGACGCGCCACTCAAAGACAAAACCCAGCTCTACAGGGGGTTCGGGCTGCACCTGGTCTACCACCCCCGACCGAAACCTCGTCACCGCCAACGCCAATCCGGCGGGCTTGGAGGCCGGTGTACATGAGCTGTGTCGGAGGGGGGGACTTGAACCTTCCATACACTGGCATTCTGCGGGGCTGCGCTGCTGTTGGGTCGGTAGGCAACCTACGGGGGGAGGGGTCGTGCGTTTCAACGTCTTCTCGGTGACCGACCACGATCCGGACCAGCCGGTGGGATCCGCATGAGCGGCCAGCTGCCGATGTGGCACGAGGAGTACGGCAGCGGGGCACCGACCCTGCTGCTGCTCCACGGGCTCGGCGCAACCGGTGAGGTCTGGCGCGGCACCTGCGAGCTGGCCTCGGCGTGGCCGGGGACGCGCCTGCTCGTCGACCTTCCAGGCCACGGCCGCTCCGGGCACCTGGCCGCCTACTCCTACGATGCGCACGCACACCGACTCCAGACCCTGCTAGACGGGCGACCGGGCCCGGTGGTCGTGGCCGGGCACTCGATGGGCGGCTACATCGGCATCCTGCTGGCCAGCCAGCGCTGCGGCAGCGACGTGGCCGTGGTGGTGGGCCTCGGTATCAAGGTCCGCTGGAGCGACCAGGAGGTCGAGGGGCTACGGCGCCGAGCCGGCCAGCCCGTGCGCTGGTTCGAGACGCGGGAGGAGGCAGCCGTGCGCTACGTGCGCTCGGTCGGGCTCGACGGGGTCGTGGAGCCGAGCGGCCCGATCGTCTCGTCAGGCATCCGGGAGGTCAAGGGCCGCTGGCGCCTCGCCTTCGACCCGGCCGCCAACCAGGTCGGGCCGCCAGACATGAAGCCCTCGCTCCGCGAGGCCCGCGCCACCGTCATCCTGGCACGTGGAACCGGTGACCCTATGGTGAGTGCCGAGGACCTGGCGTCGCTTCCCATCAACACCCAGGAACTACCCGGACTCGGCCACAACGCACACGTGGAGGACCCGGCGACCCTGTGGCGGCTGATCGCCTCGGCATCCCGAGACGGAGGAATCCTCTAGGTCACTCCATCTCAGCGCCGATGCTACCGACCAGACGGTGCCAGAAATGACTCGAACGGTCCGCGGCGCCAGGTGAAATCAGCTCGACGGATGCTTCTGGCGACCTTGACGACATCGCCAAAGGGCCCGACGGAGGCGGTGAGCGGGCCACGACCCTCTACGATCTGCAGCCCGACCTGCAGGGTCCGCGCGAATGACCGTGAGGCGACGCAAAGGCGATGCACGCAGAGCGCGTTTCCTAGCGGCCATCCAGGAGCGGTTGGCGAGGGTCCCAGATGGTGCCGTCACGTTCGTCACGGCGTCTGCGGGCGATGGCCGAAAACGCTTCCGGGACAACGCGGTTGGCCAGGGCAGCCGTGATGCCCGCATGGTCGTAGGGCGGGCTGACCTCGACCACATCGATGCCGACAACCGGGAGCTCCAGGCAGACCCGGCGGACCGAGTCCAGCAGCTCGCGGGCGGACAGGCCGCCCGGCTCGGGGGTGCCGGTGCCGGGCGCGTGGCCAGGGTCGCAGACGTCGATGTCGACGGAAAGAAACACGCCGTCGCAGGCATCGGTCGCGATGGCGAATGCCTCGGTCAGGCACACCGGCAGGCCGCGAATGCCGATCTCGCTCATCTCGTAGGAGCGCATCTGCTGCTTGGCCATTCACTTGAGGGTTTCAGGGTCAGGCCAGTAGCCGCGCAGCCCGAGCTGGAGGAAGCGATCACCGCGCAACGCGCCGGACTCGATGGGGCGGCGCATGGCGCGCCATGCCCCCACAGGGAGCCGAACTCGATATCCCCGGTGTCGGCGTGCGCGTCGAAGTGGACCATCGAGACCCGACCCGCGCCGAGCACATCGGCCACGCCGGAGGGGTCAGCGAACGCGATGGCGTGGTCGCCGCCAAAGATCAGCGGGATCGCGCCAGTGGCGGTGATGCTGGCGACCGCAGCGCGCAGGTCGCTCAGCGACTTGGCAGCATCGCCGGAGAACAGCTCTACATCGCCGGCGTCGTAGACCCGCAGGTCCTGCAGGCCATCAGTACGCAACGCCAGGCTGGGACGGGAATCGTCATGGCCCAGGTAGTCGGTCGTACGGATGGCCTGCGGACCAAAGCGGCCCCGGGTCGATGCGTGGTACCACCGTCGAACGGGGCTCCAAGGATGACCACATCGGCGCCCGCATAGCTTGCCGGGTCGGTATGGTCACAGCGGGAGACGCCAAGAAAGGTGACATCTGGACCATATTGGGTTCCGTACCGAGCCATGGAACCCATCCTAGCCGCCCGCTGGATCTCCACACACCGCCGTACCGTCCGCGACGACGAACGGCTCCCCGACCACCACCAGACCATAGTCACCTGGGTGATGATCACCATCATGACCCGCGTCCTGGTGGCCTTCGTCTTGCACACCAGCACCATCCGGTCCGGGAAGCTGACCGCTCCGGTCGCTCCCGCAGCGCCGATGATCCCTCAGCTCAGATGGTGATGACCACCTTGCCGCGCGGGTGGCCCCGTTCCAGATACCGGAGCGCCTCGGGGGTCTCGGCCAGTGGGTAGGTTCGGTCGATGACAGGCGTGAGCTTGCCGGCCTCGATCAGCTCGCCGACGGTCCGCAGGTCCTCCTGCTTCACCTTCGCGTTCAGCCCGCACAGCTTCTGACCCACAAACAGCGACACCAGGGGCGCCCGCAGGGCCCCGCGCAAAAAGCCCCCGGTCCATGGCCCACCGCCGTCGCCGCCGACGATCACGAGGGTCCCCGTGCGGGTGAGGGCGCGGCGAAGTTGTGACAATGGTCGGCGGCCCGCCGTATCGACGATCACGTCCCAGCGTCGCTGGCCGTCGGTGAAATCCTCGCGCGTGTAGTCGATCACCTGCTCGGCGCCGGTCGACCGGACCAGGTCCAGCTTCGTTGTGCTGCACACGCCCGTGACCTCCGCGTCGAACGCCCTGGCAAGCTGCACCGCGAGCGAGCCCACCCCTCCAGCCGCCCCGATGATCAACACCTGCTGTCCCGGCCGCACCGCTGCTTTGTCGCGGAGGGCCTGGAGGGCGGTGACCCCGGAGATGGGAACCGCCGCGGCCTGCTCGCTGGTGAGTCTGGCCGGCTTGGGGACCAGCTTGTCCGGACGGGCGACGGCGAGCTCCGCAAACGAGCCCTCGACGATGCCCATCACCTCGTCGCCGGGCTGGAACCCGGTGACTGCCGAACCGACCGCCTCGACACGCCCCCCGAGGTCCCAGCCCCGGACGCCGACCTTCGGTTTGCGGAACCCGACCACGAGGCGCGCGAAGTACGGCAGTCCCGTCATCAGGTGCCAGACGTCCGGGCCGCAACCGGCCGCGTGCACCCGGACGAGCACGTCGTTGTCCCCGACCACGGGCGCCGCGATGTCCCTGAGCTGCAAGACATCGGCCGAGCCGTAGCGGTCCTGGACGATCGCTTTCATCGTGCCGCTCCTTGCCGCTCCTTGGATCGCCGCGCTATCTCCGGATGGATGGGTCGGGTGAGCAAACCTGCACGCTCTGCGCCACCAGGGACATGATGAACGATACCTTGCCGTGGATCGCCGCCGGGACCTCGCACGGGATCGGACCGCGCAAGCAGCCCCTGGGCCACCCAGAAAAGGGCGAGGGACGATTATGCAGCTCAGGCCACTGCCAAGATTGGCCGAGACGCAAGAGACATTTGGCGCAAGATTACCAGATGGGTTCGCGGATCGAATCTCATCGTCCGCGCTCGACATTGCCGGTTCAACCAGCCCACCCGTCCCCGCCAAGATGGCACACACGCCAACGTTCCTGTGAGCCGCAATTGTCCACCGGAACAGGGCACGACTCCCCCGCCGCCAAGGCGGGGGTGCTGTATGTGATCGCCTGTGGGGCACCTGTTTCCCCGCCTGCTTGGCCAAAGCGAGTACAACCAGCGGCTCAAGGACCTGGCGCCGCTGCTGGAGGCCGCGCTCGGTGGCTGGCCGAGCAGACCCCGGGCTCGGCGGAGCGGCTGCGGCTGCTGGACGGCACGCCGGTGGGCTGCGGCCAGTCCACGGTCACCGCCAAGCGCTCTGGGCTGTTCGGCTATGCCGGCTACGGCTACGAACCCTCTCACAGCCGCTACTACTGGGGTGTCAAGCTCCTGCTGATCTGTACCGCCGACGGGACGGTCACCGGGTTCGGCCTGGCCAACCCCAAGCTGCTGGGGGAGGCCGTCCGGCAGCTGCTGCGCGCCCAGCCGGTCAACCGTCGCCCCGCCGGCAGTACCGTCGTCAGCAGTACCGTCGTCAGCGACAAGGGCCTGGCGGGAGCAGACACCGAGGCGTTGTTTGCCGGCCTTGGGCTTGCTCTGGTACGCCCCGCCCGCAAAGACGAACCCGACACCGGGCGGTTCCCCAACTGGCTGCGCCAGCGTGTGGAGGCGATCATCTGGACGTTGAAGCAGCAGCTTGGCCTGGAAGACCACGGCGGCCGGGTCCCTGCCGGTCTGTGGGCCCGCATCGTGCAGCGCCTGCTCGCCCTCAACGCTGCGATCTGGCACAACTGAGCCGTCAGCGCGCCGGTCAAGCGCTCCTTGATCGCCTACGACCACTAACGCCCTCCGGAGATTCATTGAGCGCATCTGCGCTGTGCTCACCACAGCACGAAGCTGCCGCCTGTCCCCTGTGGCAGCTTCACCTGGCGGACCGCGATCCGCGGCTCGCCGGGCCGCCAGACGCCGACCACCACGGTGCTCTGGTCGTTGGCCTCCCCCTCCACCAGCTCCGCTAGGGTCACCAGGCGGCCGCCGACGGTCCAGCGCATGTCGGTGGCCTTGAGGGCGACGCGGGCGGGCATGTCGGGAAGCTGCTGCCAGCGGCGAGTGGTGAGGTCAAGCAGCCAGACGTCCAGCGCCTGCTCGGGGCCGGGGTCGGCGGGGTCCCCGAAGCCAACCACCGCCAGCCGCCCATCCGGGCGCCCTCTGACCAGATCCATGCCGGTCTGCGGCCCGTCCACCCGGCTTGGCCGATCCAGCCGCCACCTGGTGTCCCCACGCAGGTCCGCGAGCATGATCGGCTCGCCCGCCTCGGCGCCGCGCAGCACGAAGTTCCCGCCCGCCGGTTCGGTGTATCGGTCGTCGAGGCGGACGACGCCGTCAGGGTTAACGAGCGCGCTGCCGTCATCGATGAGCAACCCGGCCGGGACCTCCTCGAACAGACGGGTCTGGCAGGCCATCGGCCGGCCAGGCCGCCGCTGGCGCCCGTCCAGCGCGACCTGGCTGAGGATGCAGCGCAGCTTGGCCTTGTCCTGGTAGCTGAGCAGCCATACGTCCCGACCATCGGTGGATGCCGCGGCATCCGCGCCCACACCGAGCCTGGTCGCCACGGTGCCGCCATGCCGGAGCCAGAAGACGTCTACCACCCGCAGCGGGTCGTTTACTGGGCGGGGCCGCTCAGAGGCGACGATCGCGTCCTCGCCCACCGCCTCGATCCGGACCAGCCGGCCGTTGCCGGTGGGCAGGCCGGTGATCGGCTGGATGGTCCCCTGGTCCACGTCCAAGATGATCGGGACCGGCTCGCCGGAGATCAGCAGCCGCAGGCCAGTGGGACCCTGCAGCGGCACGCCCCTGAGCGGCCGGGCGCCGTACTGGCTCGGCCGCAGCGCCGTCCCAGCGGGCGAATCCGCCACCGAGGAGGAGGTGACCGCAGCCTGCGCTGGACGGGTCGGCTCCCGCCGCTCCCACCTGCCCACGCGGCCGACGACGACGGCCGCGACCACGATCGCTACCCCGACCCCGATCCCGATCCCGACCAGCGTACGGAGTGCCGAGGTCCGCCGTCGTGGCGGCCGAGGCTCCGGTGCGGCCGCCCTCATCACGCTCCTACTTACAACACCAGCCGCGATCAGGTTCCCGGTCGGCGAAGCCGGCCACCACCGGCGTGTTGGCTTGGCTTCACCGCCGTTGGGTTCAGAAACTCTAACGTCACGTTGCTGCCTAGTACTCGTGAATCACGCCGCCGAGACGGTCCCGCCGCCGGACGGGAGTAGCGAGCGGGACAGCACCAGGGCTGGACTCGGTGTGGACCATCCTGGGCGGGCGAAGTGCCAAGCCTCGGTGCGGCCGCTGGTCGTTATAGTGCCGCACATACTCGGCGAGGACCCACTCAAGGTGGCGCCGACCCCAGATCAGCGTCCAGTCCAGACACTCCTCACGCACCGTCCGCACCCAGCGCTCGGCGAACGCGTTGGCGTTCGGCGCCTGGATGGACGTCGTGATGACCTGGGTGCGGTCGGCGGCGACCACGTCATCGAAGGTGCGGGTGAACTTGCTGTCCCGGTCGCGAATCAGGAACCGAGGCGTGGCGGCTTCCTCTGACCTGTCCATCGACAGCTCCCGTGCCCGCTGCACCACCCAGGGCCCGTTCGGGTGGTCGGTGACCCCAACCAGGCGGACCCGCCGCGTCCCAAGTTCGATGATAAACAGCATGTACAGCGTCGTGAGCCGCACGGTCTCCACGGTGAAGAAGTCGGTCGCGATGATGCCGGCGGCCTGCGCGCGCAGAACGCTCGCCAGGTGACCGATGCCCGGCGCGGCGCGGGCCCAAGTCCATTGCGCAGCAGCACCGTGCGGATGGTGGTCGCCGACACCTGGACCCCAAGCTTCTTGAGCTCGCCCTGAATGCGCCGATAGCCCCAGCGGGGATTCTCCCGGGCCAGCCGCAGGATCAGCGCGACCACCTGCTCAGCCAGCGGTGGACGGCCACCTCGACGGGAGGGCTGGGTCCACTTGCGGGTGACCAGGCGCCGGTGCCATCGAAGGATCGTGCCCGGCGTCACGAGGAAGGCTGACCATTGTGCGGGGAAGCGCGCGGCTCAGCACTGCCAGGACCGCACGATCGGCGGGGCGGAACTCGGGGCGTTTGACCTGGCGGCGCAGCACGTCGAGTTGGTGGCGCAGGACCGCGATCTCGACATCCTTGGCATGCTCGCTG
>WNGD01006760.1_pt1 | contig 10924 bp, 9 predicted proteins | sample 5400671 | NCBI WGS metagenome assembly WNGD01 (sample SAMN13153369, study PRJNA577476) | soil metagenome | isolation source: 40 cm soil or saprolite under grassland replicate 2 | place: USA:California | collected 2016-06-15
CCTGGCCGACGGCCGCGCGGCCGCTTCGGATCATCTTGGTCACTCCGGTCGAGACCTTGACGACCCGCACTTGGTAGACGCAGTCGAGATCGCAGCTGAAGCTTGCCCGGAACTCGCCGCGCTTCGCCGCCGCTCGCCCAGCGAAGCGCACGGAGGTCGCGTGCACCGGGAGCTGGACGCCCGGGCAGTGCGCGATCGAGCCGCCTGCAGTTCGGTTCAACGCCGCGCGGACAGCTGGAAGGCTGCTCTTCGGCGTACCGTCCGCGTAGAAGAGGCCCGACTGCCAGCGGTCGAGGGCAGGCTCGTCGATCGTGTGCAGGATCATGATCCCGTCCACGGTCGGCTGACAGAAGGCCATGGCCAGGGCTTGCTGGTAGTACGAGGCCTGGGTCGTCTCGGTCGTGGGCTTCGTCGTCGTCGGCTCCGTCCCCGTGTAGAGGGACGCCTTGTTGGCGGGGATCTGCGTCTCGACTCCGTACTCGCCGTACAGAATGGGAAGGGTCGATCCAGCTTGCGCTGTTCCGTCGAACGCCTGGCCGAGGAGCGCGACGAGCTTGTCGTAGTCGGCGATCGCGATCGAGGTCGAGTTCGGGTGGGCGACGGTCGGCGGAAGGCTCGAGGTGTCCTCGTAGACGTGGATCGCGAGGGCGTCCATGATCGGCTTCGTGCGCCCGGACGCGCGGTACGCGGTGCCGAGATCGTGGATGAAGGTGGTCGGGGAGTGAGTCGGCCTGATTCCCTGGGGCTTGTCAGTTCCGCGTGGGGAGATCGCGCCGCCGTAGACCGTCGTGTCGGGGTCGACTGCCTTGATGGCGTCGTACGTACTTGCGAGCAGCGACATGTAGGCATGACCGGCCGCGTCGGAGCCGTCGAGGTTGAACTGCGGAAGCCAGAAGAGGTTGAGGTTGGGCTCGTTGCCGACGATGATCGAGCGCACCTTGGTCTCGCGGACGATCGCGGCCGCATAGGAGGCGAACTGTCCCTGCGCCTCGTCCGTTAGCGGGGTCGTCTTCGAGCCCTTCTGAGTGACCGTGACGATGATGCGGACGCCTTCCATCTGGCCGGCGGAGGAGACGCTCTGCAGGACGCTCAACTCCTCTGGCGTCGGCTGTGTCTGGCCAGGCGCCCAGATGCTCTCGATGCGCACCGCTCGGAAACCCGCGAGCCGTAGCTGCGCGATTTTCGCTTCCGCTTCCGCGAGGGTCGAAGCGCGTACTTCGTCCTCGACGGCGCCCACCGTCAGACCCGGCGCGGCAGCCGCCGGCCGTGCCGCGGCGAGTGAGGCGAGGAGCGCGACCGACGCCACGATCCCTGCAAAGCGGCCGATTTGCACGGCGGTACGCTAGCTGGGAAATGTCTGGAACCCTTGAAGACGAGGTGAAGCTGCTCCCGCGCCGTCCCGGCGTCTACCTGTTCCGCGACGAGCGCGGCGAGGTCCTCTACGTCGGCAAGGCGAAGTCGTTGCGCTCGCGCGTCCGCAGCTATTTCCAGCGTGGGGACGTCCGTGCGGGCGCAGCTCAGCTCCTCGGACGCATCGCCGACGTGGAGGTGATCGTCACGAGGAACGAGGCGGAGGCGCTGCACCTGGAGCAGAATCTCGTCAAGCGTCATCGGCCTCCGTTCAACATCCGGCTCCGCGATGACAAGTCCTTCCCGTACATCGCCGTAACCGTGGGAGACGAGTACCCGCGGGTCATGTTCACGCGGGAGCGGCATCGCCGCGGCACCGTCTACTTCGGCCCGTACGCGAACGCGAAGAAGGTGCGCGAGACGCTCGACGTCCTGAACCGCGCATTTCGCTTCCGTCCCTGCGAGGGGCCGCGACCAGGCCGCCACTCGGGGATCCCTTGCCTCGACTTCCACATCGACCGCTGCTTCGCGCCGTGCGTCGGGGCGATCGGCCGGGAGGAGTACGGGCGCATCGTCGACGGCGTCATCGCCTTCCTCTCCGGCGACACGAAGACGATCCAGCGCGAGCTCGAGGAGCGCATGCGCGAGGCCGCGGACGACGAGCGCTTCGAGGAGGCCGCGCGCTATCGGAACCGTCTCTTCGCAGTGAGGCACCTCGTCGAGCGGCAGGCGGCGGACCGGCGAGCCGTCGGGACCGTGGACGTCATCGGGCTGGCGGTCGACGGCGACAAGGCCGCGGTGCAGGTGTTCCCGCTCCGCGACGGAAAGATGATCGACCGCTACGGCTTCCATCTCGACAACCTCACCGGCGAGGACGAGCAGGCCGTGCTCGAAGCGTTCGTGACCGAGTACTACGGATCGACGCCGAGCGTCCCGCCCGAGGTCGTCGTCCCATCGGGCATCTCCGACACGGCCGTCATCCGGGACTTCCTGAGCGAGCGGCGCGGCGGGCGGGTCGAGGTGCGCTCACCCGCCCGTGGCGAGAAGAAGCGACTCGCGGACCTGGCCGCCGAGAACGCCCGCGTCGCGCTCGAGGCCGATACCGTCCAGCGCGAGGAGAAGCGGCTGCGCCGGGTCGCGGCGCTCGAGGAGCTGCGCGAGTGTCTGAACCTCGAGAGCCTGCCGCTGCGCATCGAGTGCTTCGACATCTCGAACATTCAGGGAGAGTCGATCGTCGCCTCGATGACGGTCTTCCAGGACGGCAAGGCGAAGAACGCGCACTACCGGACGTTCGCGATCCGCGGGCTCGCGGGCCAGGACGACGTGGGAGCGATGCGGGAGGTGATCAGCCGTCGCTTCACACGGGTCAGCAGAGGCGACCTCGACGAGAGCTTCGGAGCCACGCCCAACCTCGTCGTCGTCGACGGCGGCAAAGGGCAGCTCGCCGCAGCCCTCGCGGCGATGGAAGAGCTCGACCTGCCACGTGTCGCCGTGATCGCGCTCGCGAAGCGGGAGGAGGAGGTGTTCGTGCCGGGCATCGCCGGCCCGATCGTGCTCGACCGTCACGGTCCCGGCCTCCAGCTCCTGCAGCGGATCCGCGACGAGGCGCACCGAGTCGCGCTCCGCTACCACCGACGCCGCCGCGGAACGAAGGCGCTCGAGACGATCTTCGAGACCCTGCCGGGCATCGGCCCGGCGAGGCGGCGGGCGATCCTGCGGCACTTCGGCTCCGCCGAGCGTTTCCTCGAGGCGTCGCAGGAGGAGCTCGAAGGCGTGCCGGGCCTGCCGCAGAAGACGGCGCGCACGGTCTACGCCCAGCTGCACAAAGCCGGCCGTGCCTAGTAGAGCCCAGCATCCGCTCGGCGGAGCCTTCGCCCATCCCGCTCCGGGCGAGCGACCTATCTCTCCGCCGCCGAGCTACGGCGTTCCGACCGAGGGTGGCGAGATGATGCCTTGGACGTTCGTCGCCGAGCGACTGCAGGCTTCCCGCAACTACTGGGTCGTCACCATGGGACCGGGGAATCGGCCGCACACGGCACCGGTCTGGGGCGTGCTCGTCGCCGACGACCTCTTCTTCGAGACGTCCTCGACCACGCGCAAAGCCCGGAATCTTGCTCGGAACCCGGCGGCGGTCGTGCACACGGAGAGCGGCGACGAGGTCGTGATCGTGGAAGGGGCGGCGATCTCATTTCGCCCGTCCGAAGACACCGGGGGGCGCATCGCCCGAGCGTTCGCGGGCAAGTACGAGGCGTACGAGCCCGACCCGGCGGACTGGGCCGACGGCGGGCTCTATCGAATCGAGCCGCGGGTCGTCTTCGCCTGGCGCGACATGCCCACCGCTACGTGCTGGCGCTTCCGATGACCTGCCCTCTCGCTAACCCTCTTTCTGCGGCGCTGGTTCAAGGGCCCTTGAGTAGCGAACGGTTCGCAGCGTGAGGAAGATCGCAGCGAAACCCGCCACGACGTTCGTCACGACGATCGTCAGCTTCATCCCGACGCTGAACGCGAGCAGCTTCGCGCTCGAGACGGACCCGCGCAGGACGTAGAGCAGAAAGGCCTGCTCGGTCCCGATTCCGGCCGGGGTGAGGGGAAGCGTCGTCGCGAGGCTCGCGGAGACCTGCACGAGCAGGGCGTTGCGGACGGTCTGCGGAATGCCGAAAGCTGCGAGCAGGAACCAAATCGTCACGAGTCGGAAGGTCCAGTCGCCGGCTTGCCAGAGGACGACCGACCTGACGTAGCGCTTCGGTTGACCGACGACAGTGAACGCCTGCCGGATCCGGCCCCAGAAGTTCGCGATGTGGTCCTTCGCCCAGAAGAGGAAGAGCCCGAAGGCGATGATCAGACCGCCGATCACGCTTTCCGCCAGGGTCGGCCGGTTGAAGAGCCAGCCGAAGTCGAAGCTCGGGAGGTCCGGAATCCGGCCGACGGGCGGCAGCGCGTTCTGGGTGAGCGAGGCCCAGACGAGGAGCGACACGGAGGCGACCAGGTCGAACATCATGAGGACGAAGCTGCTCGAGACCAGGGTCGTGTAGGTGCTCCCCGGGATCGCCCGGTGCGCGAGGACGACCCGTACCGCGTCGCCGGCGCGCACAGGGATGAGCGCGTTGATCCCGACGCCCGCGAGATAGGCGCCGAGGATCGGGATTCGCCGCACGCGCTGCTCCGGGTAGGCAGCGGCGAGGACGTTCCGCCAGGCCGTGCTCGTGCAGGCGAGGCGCACGAGATGCGCCAGGATCGCGAGGAACAGCGGAAAGGGGTGGACCGACGTGAGCTGGTCGATGAACGCGTCGATCCCGTCGAGGACGCGGATCACGCGGGAGACCCCCTACCTCGTCAGGGCGCTACGTCACCCGCCCGTCCCCGTCGGGTGCCAGGAACGGATAGCGGTAGTCGGTCGCGGACAGGAACGTCTCCTTGACTGTGCGGGGCGTGACCCAGCGGATGAGGTTCCACATGGAGCCCGCCTTGTCGTTCGTCCCGCTCGCTCGCGAGCCGCCGAACGGCTGTTGCCCGACGACCGCTCCGGTCGGCTTGTCGTTCACGTAGAAGTTGCCGGCCGCATAGCGGAGCGCCTCGTGAGCTTCCTCGATCGCCGACCGCTCGGTCGCGAAAACCGCACCCGTGAGGGCATAGGGCGCCGTATCGTCGACGAGCCGGAGCGTGTCGTCCCAGCGCTTCTCGTCGTAGACGTAGGTCGTGACTATCGGGCCGAAGAGCTCGTCCCGCAGGAGGCGGAAGCCCTTGTCCTCCGTCGTGATCACGGTCGGCTGCACGAAGTAGCCCTCCGAGTCGTCCGTCGAGCCGCCGGTGAGGACCTCCGCGCCGGCCGAGCGCGCCTCGGCGATCGCGTTGGTGTGGGTCTCGAACGCCGAAGAGTCGATCACCGCGCCCATGAAGTTCTCGAAGTCGGACGGGTCGCCCATCTTGATCGTCGCGACGTCCGCGACGAGCCTCTCCTTCACCTCGGGCCAGATATTGGACGGCACGTACAGGCGCGACGCCGCCGAGCACTTCTGGCCCTGGTACTCGAACGAGCCGCGCACGACCGCGGTCGCAACGGCTTCCGCCTCGGCGGAGGGATGAGCCAGGATGAAGTCCTTGCCGCCCGTCTCGCCGACGATTCGAGGGTAGTTGCGGTATGAGGAGATGTTCGTCCCGACCGTTTCCCACATGCCGTTGAAGACTTCGGTCGAGCCGGTGAAGTGGATCCCGGCGAGCTCGGGGCTCGCAAGCGCCGCGTTCCCGACCGTCGAGCCCGAGCCGTAGACGAGGTTGATGACTCCGTCGGGCAGGCCGGCCGCCTGCAGCACGCGCATCAGGAAGTAGGCGGAGAACGCGGCCGTCGAGGCGGGCTTCCAGACGACCGTGTTGCCCATGAGGGCAGGTGACGACGAGAGGTTGCCGCCGATGCAGGTGAAGTTGAAGGGGCTCACGGCGAAGACGAAGCCCTCCAGCGGCCGATACTCCATCCGGTTCCACGTCCCGGTTGGCGAGTAGGGCTGCTCGGAGTAGATCCGAACCATGAATTCGGCGTTGTAGCGCCAGAAGTCCACCATCTCGCAGACCGCGTCGATCTCCGCCTGGTGCGCGGTCTTCGACTGGTTCAGCATCGTCGCGGCGTTGAGCGTCGCCCGCCACGGGCCGGCGAGCAGCTCGGCGGCGCGGAGGAAGATCGCGGCCCGCTCGTGCCAGGGCATGCTCGACCACTCGCCATGCGCGTCTCGAGCCGCGTCGATCGCATGCTGGACCTGCTCGGGGCCGGCCTTGCTCACGTCGGCGAGGACGTGGCTCTTGTGGTGCGGCTCGACCGCCTCGAACGTCTCGTCGGAGTAGACGTCCTTTCCGCCGATCACGTGCGGGATGCGTATCCGCTCGCCCTCGAGCTCCTTGAGCCGCGCCTTGAGCTCGGCGCGCTCCGGGGTTCCTGGGGCGTACGACTTGATCGGCTCGTTGTGCGGCGTCGGCGGGGTGAAGATTCCGGGAGCGCTCATGGGGGCGATTGTAGAGTCGAACGTGGTGCGGGCGGAGCTGACGCGGTACGAGGTTCCGGGCTGGGGAGTGGGCGAGCTCTGGACCGCCGGGGGCGTCGTCCTCGCTCACGACTTCGACTTTCACCCGGTGTCAGACACCCGGTCGACCGAGCCGGCCGGAGCGGACAGCGGTGATACGCGCAGCGCGAGCGCCGAAGCGCTCTCCGGCTGTGGAGAGTTTGGCATCGTTTTGACGCGCTCTCCCCGGTGTCTGACACCGTCGGAGCTCGTCGGGCGTCTCGGCCGGTTCTTCGCCGGCGAGGAGGAGGTGCAGTTCGACGACGTCCCGCTCGATCTCGGCGGCTGCACGCCGTTCCAGCGCTCGGTTGCTGACACGCTGCGGCACATTCCCCGCGGCGAGACCATTGCGTACGGCGAGCTCGCCGCGCTCGCGGGACACCCTGGAGCACAACGGGCGGTGGGGACGTTCTGCGCGCGGAACCGCTTCCTCGTCTTCGTCCCGTGCCACAGGGTCGTCGCGGCCGACGGCATCGGGCCCTATGGATCGGCCGGGCCGGGAATCAAGCGACGCCTGCTCGCGCTCGAGGGCGTCTCACTCGAATGACCTCCGAGGACGTGCGCAGCGAGCTGGCACGGATCGCGCCCGTCCGCGAATGTGACAGGCGGGCCGAGCTGTCCGCCCTTTTCCACTCCGCGGGCAGACTGCACCTTCGCGGCAGAGGCGAATGGGCGCTCCACCTCGACTTCGGAAGCGGCGCCGTGGCGCGACGAGCCTTCGCACTCCTGCGTGAGGAGGGAATCCGCTCGGAGGTCAGGACATACCCTCGCCGCGCCTTCGACCGCGCCACCCGGTACCAGCTCCATGTGGCGGGAGGGAAGCACACGCTCGAAGCGCTCGTTGCGGCCGGCGTGCTCGATCGCCGCCATGCTCCGCTCGACCGTCCTCCCCGCCGCGTGGTCTCCCGCTCCTGCTGCCGGGGCGCCTACCTCCGCGGAGCGTTCCTCGGCGGTGGGTCCCTCTCTGGCCCGCGCTCGCCGCATCTCGAGCTCAGAGCCGCCTCGACCGCCGGCGCAGAACTCTTGGTCGAGATCGCCGCGCACGAAGGTGCCCGGCTCGGTCTCGCCGTCCGCGAGACACACGCAGCGGCATACGCAAAGGGGTGGGACGCAATCGAGACGATTCTCGCTTTCGCAGGCGCCGCCGAGACCGTCCTCGCGCTCGAGGAACGCGCAGTCCTCGCATCGGCGCTGGGAAATGCGAACCGTCTCGCGAACGCGGATCACGCCAATCTCGTGCGGACGAGCCGGGCCGCGCGGCTGCAGCTCGAGGCGGCGCGCAAGTTGCGCGCCGAGGGGCGGCTCGAACGGCTTCCACACGCGCTCCGCGAGGCCGCCGAGCTTCGCCTTCGCAATCCTGCGGACTCGCTTCGCGAGCTCGGGGTACGGGCGAGCCCCCCAGCCAGCAAGGCGGCGATGCACCGGCGGCTTCATCGCCTCGAGGAGCTCGCCGCGCGCTGACGCCCGAACTGCGGCTCTCCTCGGGAAGCCGCCGATAGACTCGCCGGCATGGCGATCCGCGTTGGCATCAACGGGTTCGGGCGGATCGGCCGCAACTTCTTCCGCGCCCAGGTCGCTCTCGGTGCGGACATCGACATCGTCGCCCTGAACGACCTCGGCGACGCGGAGACGATGGCGCATCTCCTCCGATACGACTCGAACCTCGGTCCCTTCCAGGAAGAGGTCAGGCTCGCTGACGGGGTCCTGCACGCCGCGGGCGAAGAGGTGCGGATGCTCTCCGAACGCGATCCCGCAGAGTTGCCGTGGGGGGATCTCGAGGTCGACGTGGTCGTCGAGTCGACGGGCATCTTCACCACCCGCGACGGCGCCCAGCAGCATCTGAACGCTGGAGCGAAGAAGGTTCTCATCTCCGCTCCGGCCACCGATCCCGACATCACGGTCGTCCTGGGAGTGAACGACGACGCGTACGACCCCGACTCGCACCACATCGTCTCGAACGCGTCCTGCACGACCAACTGCGTCGCGCCGCTCGCCAAGGTCCTCCACGAGCTCGGCGAGATCCAGAGTGGGTTCATGACGACGATCCACGCGTACACGAACGACCAGGTCATCCTCGACTTCCCTCACAAGGACCTGCGGCGCGCGCGGGCTGCCGCGATCAACTTGATCCCGACGACAACCGGCGCCGCAAAGGCGATCGGGCTGGTGTTGCCCGACCTCCAGGGGAAGGTTGACGGGATCTCGGTTCGGGCACCCGTTGCGACCGGATCGATCACCGACCTCGTCGTGACCCTGGGCCGCGAGACGAGCGTCGAAGAGGTGAATGCGGCGTACAAGACGGCGTCAGCAGGTGCGCTCGACGGCCTCCTCCAGTACTCGGAAGACCCGCTGGTCTCGACGGACATCAACGGGTCTGCCTACTCGTGCATCTTCGACAGCAAGCTGACGATGGCACACAGAGCCACCGTGAAAGTCTTCGGCTGGTACGACAACGAATGGGGCTATTCGTGCCGCCTCGTCGACGTGATCCCGAAGCTGCTCCCCTGAGATTTAGGGGCTCCTCGTGAGGGGGCCTCGATCCGTCCGCGATGCCGACGTCGCGGACAGGCGCGTCCTCGTACGGGCCGACTTGAACGTCCCGCTCGAGGCCGGGCGGGTCGCGGACGACACGCGGATCACCGCTTCGCTGGCGACGATCCGCTACCTGCTCGAGCAGGGGGCTGCGGAGGTCGCGGTGTGCTCGCACCTCGGCCGTCCGCAAGGGCGAGATCCAGCGTTCGCGATGGCCCCCGTCGCGGATCGCCTGCAACAGCTGGTTCCGGACGAGCGCGTGCACGTCCTCGAGAACACGCGGTTTGATCCAGGGGAGACGACGAACGACCCGGAGACCGCCCGTGCTCTGGCGGACGAGTTCGAGCTCTACGTGAACGACGCCTTCGGCTCGGCACACCGTGCCCACGCCTCGACGGAAGGCGTCGCGCATCTCTTGCCGGCGTACGCCGGGCTCCTCCTCGACGAGGAGCTCGAACACCTCGGCCGGCTCCTCGGCGGCGTCGAGCGGCCGTTCGTGCTCGTCGCCGGAGGGGCGAAGGTCGAGGACAAGCTCGGGGTCCTCGAGAGCCTCGGCGCACGCGCGGACACCGTCCTCGTCGGCGGCAAGATGGCGGAGGAGCTGCGCGAGGAGAACAAGCTGACCTACGAGGCGGTGCTCCCGAGCGACGTCGTCGCAGCGTCGGCGTTCGAGGAGGACGCAGAGAGCCACGTGACGGCATTCGACGCGATCCCCGACGGATGGCTCGGCCTCGACATCGGCCCGAAGGCGCGCGAGCGCTTCGCGCGCGAGATCGCCGGCGCCCGAACGGTGTTCTGGAACGGGCCGATGGGAGTCTTCGAGTGGCCGCGGTTCGCCGACGGCACGCGCGCGGTGGCCGAGGCGGTCGCGGCCGTAGACGGGTACACGGTCGTTGGCGGCGGTGACTCGGTGCGGGCGTTGCACGAGGCCGGTCTCGCCGACCGCGTCTCCTGGGTCTCCACCGGCGGGGGAGCCTCGCTCGAGCTCCTCGAGGGCAAGGAGCTGCCCGGAGTGGCCGCAATCCCCGCTGCGTGAGCGGCGACGTGCTAGCGGAGCTTGCCTTGGCGGACCGGCAACGCAGCTGTCACCGACAAGCCCCCGCACAACCGAGGCGGGGGCTTGTCGTCATCTCAGCCGAGGAGGCTCTCAGCCGAGGAGGCTCTCAGCCGGGGAGGCTCCTGCTACGCCCCCAGGACTCCGCAGAACTCGTCCATCACAGAGGTATCACCGTCGACGAAGTAGTCGAGGAAGTTCTGCTGGGAGGAGCTCAGCTCGTCGGCGAGCACCTTCAGCGCCACTTGCCGGTCGTAGTCGACGTGAGTTGCACTGTAGACGGCACCCATCCCGCCCCGATCCGGTAGCTCCCGACGATCGTGCCACGCTCGATCAACATCCCTGGAGTCTGCCCTTCTTCCGGAGCGGGACTCTAGACGGCCCACGAGAGATCGCGCGGCTCCGAGAACGCGTTCCCTAAGATCGCTCGGATGTTGATCGCCGGCAACTGGAAGATGCACAAAGGCGCTCACGAGGCTCGTGCGTTCGCGGCCAGGCTCCGCCACCTGCCGGACCGCGCGACGGACGTCGACATCGTCGTCTGCCCGCCGTTCGTCGCGCTCGAGGCAGCGCTCCAGGGCCTCGGCAGCGAGAGCAGGGTCCAGGTCTATGCCCAGAACGTGCACTGGGAGCTCGAGGGCGCGTTCACCGGCGAGGTTTCGGCACCGATGCTGCTCGAGCTCGGCGTGAAGGGGACGATCGTCGGCCACTCCGAGCGCCGCCAGCTCTTCGGCGAGACGGACGAGAGCGTCGCGAGACGAGCCGAGGCCGCACTCGAGGCTGGGCTGGTCGTCATCGCCTGCGTCGGCGAGACGGAGGCCGAGCGCGAGGCGGGCGAGACGGAAGCCGTCCTCGGCCGCCAGGTTCCCGTTCTCCCGGAGCACGAGCGGCTCGTGATCGCCTACGAGCCGGTCTGGGCGATCGGCACGGGCAAGACGGC
>WNGD01006762.1_pt1 | contig 10922 bp, 12 predicted proteins | sample 5400671 | NCBI WGS metagenome assembly WNGD01 (sample SAMN13153369, study PRJNA577476) | soil metagenome | isolation source: 40 cm soil or saprolite under grassland replicate 2 | place: USA:California | collected 2016-06-15
CAGGCCTGGTGGCAGTCCTACCGTGAAAGGGTGGAGCGCGCAGCCCGCGAAGCCGGAAGGAATGACCGGGGGCAACAAGTTGGTACGCGCTAGATTGCGTGCCTTTGGGTCTTGGCCTGGTAGGCGATGGCGAGGTTGTTACGCGATTTCAGGGGTGTCGGGGCGGTCGGGGCCCAGCCGGATTCGCGGCGGAAGTTGCCCGGCGCAGTCTCCCGCCCCGCCGCCCGGTCAAGGCGGCTCCGCTACGCTCAGCCGCTGGCCCGGCGCCATGCCAGGCTCGGCCTTGGGGAGGCCCCGGCGCACGCCGGGCCACACACCAGCAGCGCCAGATCAGGATGGCTTACTCATCACGCAGGTCGGTGCGGGGTGGCGCCGTCTTCCTCGGCTTCGGATCGTCCAGCTCGCGTCCGCCGGGTCGTGGCGCCTGCGAGAACGACGGATAGCAATAGGAGCGGCACCCTGCGCCGAGGCAACATGACGGGCACACAAGTTCGTTTGTCCCGTGGGCTGGGCGCTGGCCGGGTGAGTGCTGATCGTTCAGACTGGCCCGGTGGCTGAGCGTGTGCGGGTGCGTGAGATCGATGATGATGAGGGTCGGCGGCTGGTGCGGATCGTGCGCCGGGACAGTGGGCCGGGGGTGACCTGGCGGCGGGCGCAGATGGTGTGCTGCCGGCCCCCAGGGCATGGACGTGGCCAGGTATCACGAAGGTGGCCTTCACGGCAACATCGGTGGCGGCGTTGCCCGGCTTGCTGGCCATGGCGGTCGCCGAGCATCCCTCAGCCATCGTCAGTTAGGGTGCATTCAGCCGGCCGGGAGGACAGCGATAGCGTCGATGGAAATGAGCAGGTTACGTGGCAGGCTGACGCTGGCCGGTGCCGAGCGGGCCGGCGGCGGGTCAGGCATGTAACGGGCATAAACCGCATTGACAGATGCGAAGTCGTCGACGTTTGCATAGAAGATGGTGGTCTTGACCAGTGTCTCCAGCGACGCGCCGGCGGCGGTGAGGATCGCGTCGAGGTTGCGCAGCGCCTGCTCGGTTTGTTCCTCGATGCCGTCCGGCGCGACGCCGGTGGCTGGGTCGATGCCTGCCGTGCCCGAGCAGAATACGAACCCGTTGGCAACGATTGCCTGGCTGTAGGGCCCGATCGCGTGCGGTGCGTTGTCAGCTGAGACTGCCCGCCGAATCATCGCTGAACCTTCTCCCTGCGCTCGTGTGGGTGTCCATACCTGATCTTGCCAGCACTCGGTCTACTGACTCCGCGTTAACTGTCATGATCGCTACCTCGTTGCGAGACTGCCGCCTGCTCATAGGTCTTCGGCGACAGGCCTGCCCGCTCCCGTATGGCCAGATAATCGGCCACCACGGGCGGCCCGTCGGCAATCCGGTAGCCGTCTGGAAGCTTAAAGGCCATGCCGCGATCCTACGGATCAGCTTGCCTGCAAGAGCCGACAGCAACGCGCTGTACGTCAAGCCAGCTCGGCTGAGGGCAGCCCGTGACCCGGCCGGTGAATGGGCGAGTTCAGTCTTCTGCTGAGCCGTAGCGGGCCGCCTCACGGCTGCATCGTCACCTGTCCCGCATGGCATGACTCACCGGCGTCGGCCGTCGCAGCCGGTTCCGTGTTGCCAACGGTCGGCCTGCGCCGTAAGCTAGCGATATATCGGGATCGTATCGCGAGCGGATCGGCTGGGAGCGTGAAATGTCAGCAGCAGGATGGGCGGCCGGGGACCTCGACCGCTGGCTGTCCGGGTTCTTCCGGTGCGCGGGCGGCCTGCTCGGCCAGGCCCGGGACGGCGGCTGGATGTCCGGCGGCCGTGCCCAGGGCCCGCGCGGCGGGCCGTGGGACCGGGGCTTCGGGCGACCGGGAGGCCCCAGAGGGTGGCCAGGCGGCTTCGGCGGACCGCCCGGCGGCTGGTGGCCGGGCCCGCCCGGCTTCCCGCGCGGGCCGAAGGCCGGCCGCGGCGATGTGCGCGCGGCGATCCTGGCCCTGCTGCGAGAAGGACCGCGCAACGGGTACCAGATCATGTCCGAGATCGAAGAGCGCAGCGGCGGCGTGTGGCGGCCCAGCCCCGGTGCGGTCTACCCGGCCCTGCAGCTACTCGCCGATGAGGGCCTGATCGAAGCTGAGGAATCCGGCGGCCGCCGCACGTTCCACCTCACCGATGCCGGCCGCCGTCATGTCGATGAGAACCCGGAGACGGCACGCGCGGCGTGGGAGTCGATGACAGACGGCGAGCCGGGAGAGACCCCTGGCCTGCTCGTCGCGGCCGCGCGCCTAGGCGGCAGCATCGTGCAGCTGGCCCATGCCGGCAGCCCCGGGCAGATCCGCGCCGCCGAACAGCTGCTCGAGCAAACCCGCAGCAGGATGTACCAGATCCTGGCCGGCGACGCAGGCAGCGAACAGGACGAACAGTAGAAGGCAAGGGGACAGGCAATGGACGATCGCATCCGCGTTTCCGACACCGACCGGGACCACGTCACCGCCCGGCTGCGCGACCACTTCGCCGAGGGGCGGCTGACGTCCGGCGAGCTGGACGAGCGGATCTCCGCAGCGCTGAGCGCCAGAACCTTCGGTGATCTGCGCCGCGTCATGGCGGACCTGCCCGGGCCCGTTCCCGTCCCGCCGGCCAAAGCACAGCATCCGCAGTGGGCCGGGCCGCCCTGGCTGGCCCGCCGGCGCGGCCCGCGGCTTCTTCCACTCGCACTGCTCGTGCTGCTCGCGGCTCTGCTGATGCCTGGCGGCGGCTGGCTGTTGTTCGCCTTCATGAAGCTGATCCTGGTGTTCTGGCTCGTGACCTGCCTGGCCGGGATCTTCGCCGTTAGCCGGTTTCGCCGGCACGTTTACCGCCACTGGCAGTCCGGATATACCCAGCACGAGCACAGATAGGCGCGGCAGTAAGGCGCCGCCTCGGCCGCGCGGCTTGTGCGGTCACCTATCCTTCGCGCTGATTCGCGTACCCAACTCGGCGCCCGCGCAGATCTGGCGCATGGCCCCGACCGCGGCGACATCGAAGACGTGCATCGTGAGGTGCTGCTCGTTGGCGAGAACGAAAGCGCTGGTATCCATGACCCGGACCCCGGCGGCCAGAGCCTCGTCGTAGGTCAGCTGCGCATAGCGCACCGCGGCCGGATTGACGTTTGGATCGCTGTCGTAGACCCCGTCCACTCCGCGCTTGGCGACCAGCAGCGCATCGGCGTCCAGCTCCAGTGCCCGCTGCACGGCCGGGTAATCGGTCGTGACGTAAGGCTGGCCGATGCCGCCCGCCAGCAAGACGATCAGGCCGTGCTCCAGATGACGGACAGCCCGCAACCGGATGAACGGTTCTGCGACGCTATGAATGGGCATCGCGGTCATCACCCGCACGTCATTGTCTGTTCTGGCAGTGAGCGCGCCCCGGAGCATCAGCGCGTTCATCACGGTGCCGAGCATCCCGATGTTGTCCGCTTCGGCCCGGCTAATACCCCATCCTTCGGCCATCCGACCCCGGAAGTAGTTCCCGCCGCCAATGACCACCGCGACCTGGACGCCGAGATCGTGCACGGCCAGCACCTCGCCCGCGACCTGGGCCAAGCTAGCGGGATCCACGCCAGAGCCTGATGATCCCGCGAGTGCCTCGCCGCTTAGCTTGACGACAACCCTGCCGTAACGCGGCACAGTCAGGCACCCCCCTCCCGGCCTGCTCGAAGAGACGGCCCTGGCAAAGTTACCGCATCCAGGCCGCCGTCAGCCGATCCAAGATCATCATGTCGCGAACGTGCAGTTTGGCCGGGCGAGCGCCATACCGCAGGTGTGGGAGCCACGCTGGAAGCCATAGAATCCCGCCATGTCGAGCTGGCCTTCCGCCGAGCGCACCGAGACGCCAAGGACGCCCCGCGATGAGCGCACCTCTCTGGAAACATGGCTGGAATTCCATCGCGCCACGCTGCTGATGAAGTGCGCCGGGCTGGAGCCCGAGCAACTGGCGACGCGTTCGTGCCCGCCGTCGAGCCTGTCGCTGCTCGGCCTGGTGCGGCACATGACCGAGGTGGAAACGTGGTCCCACGATTTCGACGGCCGGCCGCATGGCGAGTGGTACGTCACCGATGACAATCCTGACGGCGAGTTCGACTTGGTCGATCCGGCGCGTGCGGATGCGGACCTGGCGCATACCACGCCAGTGTCGACCGGGCCCGCGCGGCTGTCGAAGGACGTGACCTCGACGGGCTTGCACCGGGAGCTAGCAGGCCCATCTCGTTGCGGTGGGTGTTCCAGCACATGATCGAGGAATACGCCCGGCACAACGGTCACGCCGACTTGCTCCGGGAACGCATCGATGGCGTTACCGGCGACTAGCGCTCGTGGCTAACGGGCAGGGCCCGGCTCCTGCCGGGTCGCAGTGGACGGCCGAGGTAGAGGTCATCCCGCAGTTCGCGGCGGACCTGATCCGCGAACAGTTCCCGGATCTTGGCGCCCAGCGGGTGACGGTGCTTGCGACCGGCTGGGATAACACGGCCTTTGTGGTAGACGGCCAGTGGCTGTTCAGGTTTCCCCGCCGCGAGATCGCGGTGCCGGGCGTGCAGCGCGAGATCACGGTACTCCCGCGGCTGGCGGCCACGTTGCCGCTGCCGATTCCGGATCCGCAGTTCGTCGGCCAGCCGTCGTCGCGCTACCCGTGGCCGTTCTTCGGGGCCAGGCTGCTGCCGGGCGGAGAGCTTGCCGATTCTGGGCTGGCAGACTCCGAGCGGGCCGGGGCGGCGGCCTCGGTCGGCCATTTCCTGCGGATGCTCCACGATCCGGGCCTCGTCGTCCTGGTGGACGGCGCCGATCTGCCGGTGGACCCGATGCGGCGGGCCAGCGCCCCGATTCGGGCACGCCGGGCCCGCGAGGTCCTGGACAGGCTCGTGCGCCGCGGGACCTGGCCGGCCGACGGCGACGTCAGCCGCTTGCTTGACCGGGCCGAGCGCGGAGCGGCGGGAGCCGGGTCCGCGGATGGGGCAGCTGGCGCCACGGAACCAGGCGGAACGCTGCCCGCCGGAGATGGCATGTCCGGCCGCGGTCCTCTTGTGGTCTCGCACGGCGACCTGCACGTGCGCCATCTGCTGGTGGACCGGGACGGCTCCGCGACCGGAGTCATCGACTGGGGCGACCTTTGCCTGGCCGACCCGGCGGTGGACTTGTCGATCGCCTACTTCGGGTTCGCCGGAAAAGCGCGCGCGGACCTGCTGTCCGCATATGGCAGACCGGTCAGCGCTGAGCGAGAACTGGCGGCCAGGGCCTGCGCGATATCCCTGGCAGCTTCCCTCGTGGAATACGCGGCCGACGAGGGACGAGCCGTGCTCCTGCGGGAATGCGTCGCCGGTCTAAGACGTGCGGTCGCAGCCTGAGGAACGACCTGCGCAGAATGCCGTCAGGTCACGCCTCGAACAGGTCACCCGCAAGATACTTCAGCCCGGTGTCGACGGCGACTGTCACGACTGTCCGCCCCGCGCCAAGTTCCTGCGCCAACGCGATCGCGCCGACCACGTTGAGTGCGGACGACGTCCCGGCGAAAATCCCATCCTTCCGGGCAAGCCGCACCGCCATCTCTCGCGCCTCGCCCTCCTCGACCGTGCGCGCCTCGTCGTAGGCGTCCCGGGTGAGAAGCGGCGGCACGATCCCGGCGGCCGTGCCTTCCACCCGGTGCGGCCCGCCAACCCCAGCCGTGAGCATCGGTGAGGTGGCCGGCTCGAAGGCGATGACCCGGACCGGGCTGCCGCCCGCCCGCAATGCTTGCGAAACCCCGACCAGCATGCCCGCAGTCCCGACCGCGCCGCAGAAGACGTCGATCGGCCTCCTGCTCGCGGCGGCCTGCGCCAGGATCTCGCGCCCCATCTCGGCGTAGCCCGCCACCATGTCGGCATTGTGAAACTGATCTGTCCAGAAGGCTCCGTCACGCTCGACGATTCGTTGTACCTCTTCCCTCATCCGGACGAACAGATCAGGGGTAACCAGGCCGCCTTCGCTCGGCACGACCGTCAGATCCGCCCCGAATGCGCGCATAGTCCGAAGCTTCTCCGGCGAGAAGGCGTCGGACGAGACCAGCGACAGGGGATAGCCCTTGACCGCACAGACGAGGGCGAGCGAGGAGCCGGTGCTGCCACCGGTGAACTCGACCACCCGCTGCCCTGGCCGTAGCGAGCCCCGCCGCTCGGCCCCCTCGATCATCGCCAGGGCCATCCGGTCCTTATAGCTGCCGGTCGGGTTGCCGGTTTCCAGTTTGACCAGTACCTCGGCTGCCCCATCCGGCACGACCTGGCACAGCCGGATCAGCGGGGTCCCGCCGATCGTCTCCAGGGTCGAGGAACGTACACCAGTGGATTCCATGTTGTACTTCTCCCCTTGCTCGCTGGTCGGCGTGGCCGCGTCAGTTGCCTGTCGGTTTCTCGGCAATCTCCAGAGCGAGATTCTATTGAAACGGCGCATAGTGCCCTCTGCCGGGCGAGGAGGTCTCGCCGGGGGGCGTGTGAGCAGCGGGAGCCGGTGTCGTGCCAATGCCCGCCCCGAAAACAGCTGTCGGTGCCACCAGCCGCTCTTTTAGAGTGCGAACATGATCCGTCCTTGCAGGCTCGACGACGTCCCCGCCATACACGAGATGATCCGTGAACTCGCGGAGTACGAGAAGGCCGCGCACAAGGTGCACAGCTCCGAAGAGGAGCTGCGCGCCGCGCTGTTCGGAGCGCAACCGATCGCTTTCGCGCACCTGGTCGAGGATGACAAGACCGGCGAGCTTCTCGGGTACGCCCTGTGGTACCTCAACTTCTCCACCTGGCAGGGTGCGGGCATCCACCTGGAGGACATTTACGTCCGGCCCCAGGCCAGGGGCAGTGGTCTGGGCAAGGCGCTGCTGCGCGAGCTGGCCCGGATCTGCGCGGATCGCGGCTACCGTCGACTGGAATGGTGGGTGCTCAACTGGAACGGGCCCTCGATCGGCTTCTACAAGTCTCTGGGTGCTGTCCCCCTCGACGAGCTGATGATCTTCCGGCTCACTGGGGATCCGCTCACAGATCTCGCTGCATCTGGCTGACCATGTCGCCTCAGCCCGCACCGGCCGTAACTACTCGGCTGCGTCGCCGAGGAGGCTGTGCATCACCGCCCAGACGGCAGGGTGGTTGAGCAGATCGAAGTGGTGCATTCCGCCCAACCGGTGGCGCGACTCCACGGGGAAGGGAATGTGCTGCCAGCCAGCGCGCTGCCCGTGCGCGCTGGCTGGCTGGACGAGCAAGTCGCCAACCACGCCGCCAAGCGCACTGCCGGGATTGGCCGTCACCGTGGCGCTGATCGCATAGTGGTTCGCCCCGCCGAGCAGCGCTGCGTCGGACCGGTGATCGCGTATGCAGCTGTCCAGGTCGCAATCCGCCCAGTCGTCCTCCAGGATGTAGCCGTGCCGCAGGTCCTTGATGCCGGAGCTTGAGCCGTTCACCAGGGTCACGAACGGCCTTGTCTCGGCCGCCCGGCCGAGGGCCCAGCCGGCCAGCCCGGCCGCCCGGGCGAGTGGGGCGCCCAGATGCGGCGCGCCGAGATAGAACACGTGGCGGACCCGCTGCGTCCATGCCGCCGGTGATTGCTGGCCGTAGTGGCAGGCACTGCGGATGACCAGGCCGCCCATGGAATGACCGACAAGCAGGATTTCGTCCGCTCGGGCCGGCCAGGCAGCCAGCAGGCCGTCGAGCAGCCCGGCCAGGTCGCGGCCGTTGTCGGACACATGGCGGCCCGTGTTGTAGCGGATGTAAACAGGGCTGTAGCCAAACTCCGCCTGCAGTCGCGGGCCGAACGGCAGGCAGTCAGCGCCCCGCCGGTGCCACGAGTCGTCCGTCTCGGCTAGCCCGTGAACGAAGACCGCTAGCCTAGGCGTGGCCTGCGGGAAGACGGCCGCAAGTTCTTCGCCGGTCAACTCGACGTCGCAACCGCCAGCGCGTACGGCCATCCGAATGGCGAGCGGGGCCAGGTCGGACCCGAGCTGATCGCCGGCTACGGCGTTGAGCGCGGCAAGCGCCAGGTTGCCTCGCGGCACCGCGGCCGCGGGCTGGCCGCCGGCACCCGCCAGCGACGCGATCTCACCGCTCATCGCCCCAGCCGCCATCCCGGCGCTCCGGATGGTGAGGTAGACACCCTTCGCGACCGCGTCGTGGATCAGCCGGGCCGGAGCACCCGCCTGCCGGACCGGGCCGAACGCGCGGCCGGCGACAGCCTGATGCACCTGCTCAATCCGAGACACCACCTCGGCAAACGCGCGCCCGCCCAGCCTGCTTGCAGCCCGCAGCTCCGCTGGCGTCATCAGGCACCTCCGAAACACCGGGCGAAGTGCCTCAGCGAAAGCGGGCACGGCACCGTTACCAGCCTAGCTTCGGCGCCCTGACGTGCCCAGCACCCCTTCCTGACGTGCAGGAGACCGCAGCCCGACGCCCGCGGGCCTGGTCCCGATGACGACGGTGGCGTTCAGGTCGCTGGAACTGGCCACTTGCGGGAGCAGCCCGCTGCAGGCCACGGCCTCGACGGCCTGTGGCGCCTGGCGCTCGCTGGTCTCGACCAGCAGGTGGCCGCCCGGCGCCAGCCATAGCGGCGCCGCGGCAGTCACCCTGCGCAGCACGTCAAGCCCGTCCGCGCCACCGTCGACCGCCGCCCGCGGCTCGTGGATGCGCGACTCCGGGGGCAGCAGCCCGATCGCCTCGGCGGGTACGTAGGGTGCGTTGGCGACCAGGATGTCGACGTGGCCCCGCAGCGCAGCGGGCAGCGGCCGGTAGAGGTCGCCTTCGTACACCCGACCACCGGAGGCGGCGACATTGCGACGGGCGCACCGCACCGCGGCGGGGTCGATGTCGACGGCGTGCAAGTCGACCCGGCCCAGGACCGCGGCCAGCGCGGCGCCAATCGCGCCCGAGCCGCAGCACAGGTCAACGACGCAGGCTCGTGGCCGGGCGGGGTCCTGGCCCACGGGCGCGGCTGCCTGCCGGGCGAGGGAGGCGGCCTGGCGGACGAGGAATTCGGTGCGGCGCCGGGGCACGAAGACGCCGGGATCCACGGCTATCCGCAGGCCGCAGAACTCCGCCCAGCCGAGGACGTGCTCAAGGGGCAGGCCGCCTGCTCGCCGGTCCACCATGGCGGCGAGGTCGGTCGCCGTCCGCGCCGCGGAGATGAGCAATCTCGCCTCGTCCTCGGCGAAGACACAGCCCGCGGCCCGGAGCCTGCTGACGATGACGGAACTGGAACAGGATGACTGAGAAACTGACATGAGAGCACCTTTCGGGATACCGACGGGCGCTCTCTCAGTCACGTTATGTCATGAACAAAACGGCGGTGAGCCACCCGGCCTGAACTGGCGGTAATGGGTCTCACCTCCTCGGTACGACAACTGCTTGAGACACTACCTGAGCCAGCACGCCAGGCCGGCTACCCCGGGCACGGCATAGCCGGGGATGGACGGCTGGTCAGTCCTTCCGGCCGGTCAGGGCAAGGCCGATGCCGATCGCGACGATGGACAGCCCGCCGATGCCGCCGACTAGCTCAAGTCGCTGCGGGGAGCGGGCAAACCACGACCGCGCGGTCCCGGCGGCCAGTCCCCAGCTGCTGTCGCAGATGAGCGCGATGACCGAGAAGACCAGTCCGAGGAGCAGGATCTGCTCGGGGATATGGCCGCCGGCCTTGGTGACGAACTGGGGCAGGATGGCGACGAGAAAGATCACCGTCTTGGGGTTGGTGACCCCGACGACGAAGCCCTGGAAGAAGTAGCGACGAGCTGGCTGCGCTGCCACCGCGGGCGCGAGCGCCGCGGCAAGCGACCGTCGGTCCCGGAAGGCCTGCACGCCGAGGAAGACCAGGTAGGCGGCACCGAACAGCTTCAGCACCGTGAAGACCGCCACCGACCGCTCGGCCAGCAGGCCTACCCCGAACGCGACGGCGGCAACCTGGACGTACTCTCCGGCGGTATTCCCGATGACCGTGAGAATGGAGACCTTCCGGCCGTGCGCGAGCGCCCGCGCGACGATGAACAGCACGCTCGGCCCCGGGATCATGATGATGACGAATGCCGTGACCGCGAACGCGGCCAGGTCGCTGGCGGCAGGCATCGCACGATTCTACGGCTGGCCGGGAAATGACGGCCGCCGCGCCCGGGGCGCCGCGCGCCGCCGAGCGTTGCGTACTGCCGAATATTTATTACGCGGCCCGATCCGTCCGCCATCACCGGATGGCGCGGATCCCGGCGTGCGCCGATCCGCCGGACGCCAGCGGGGCCCGCGACTGCGCGCGGCCCCCGCTGGTTCGGGCGGGCGCCCGGCCTGGCGGCCATCATGGCCGCAGACCGGGACGGCCCTACCTCACGGCGTGCTGATCGTCAGCGCCGACTCAGCCGTTCCGCTGCCGTTGGCGTTGCTCGCGACGACCAGGACCTTATAGCTCCCGGCCGGAACGCGCTGCCCGCTGCCGTTGTAGCCGTAGTACGGGATCGTGAGCTGGCCCGCCCCGTGCGTCGGCCTGACCAGCGTGCGAACCACCGTGCCCTTGCTGTCCAGGACAATCACGGTGACATTGGCGGTCTGGCTGATCGAGAACGTGATGGCGATGTGGTTCTGGCCGGTGGCCAGCAGGGACGCCGGGCTGACCGCCAGCCCGGAGACCCCGGGACCCGTCGATGCCGGCGGAGTGGTGCTGTGCGTGGGAGACGGCGTGTCCGTTGGCGACGGACCCGGCCCCGGGCCGGTGCCCGACCTGGCGACGAAGCTCCGCCACACATCTATCGAGGCCTGGTCGGTGAGCCGCAGCGTCGGAAACGCCGCGCTGCCGTTCCAGAGGCTGCCGAACAACGCGCCGCTGCTCATCAGGTAGTTGCCGACCTCGGTCATCCAGGCAGGCCGGCCGGTCGCCGTGGACAGGCCGAACTCCGCGAAGCCGTACGGCAGGCCAACGC
>WNGD01006763.1_pt1 | contig 10921 bp, 9 predicted proteins | sample 5400671 | NCBI WGS metagenome assembly WNGD01 (sample SAMN13153369, study PRJNA577476) | soil metagenome | isolation source: 40 cm soil or saprolite under grassland replicate 2 | place: USA:California | collected 2016-06-15
GTTGCACAGACGCCAAGACGCACAGGAAAACTAAGCTACTTCACCCGTCGCAACAGCACCTCGATCAGGGCCCGGAACGCCCGGCCGCGGTGGGAGACGCGGTGCTTGGCGCCTGGGGGGGCTTCCCCGAAGCTCATCTGCAGGTCGCTCGAGAAGAACAGCGGGTCGTAGCCGAAGCCGCCCGTGCCGCGCGGGGCCGGCAGCACGTAGCCTTCGCAGCTCGCCTCGACGATCTCGGGCGCGGTGGTGGGCGTCTCGAGATACGCGACGACGCAGCGGTAGCGCGCCGTGCGGCGCTCCTCCGGGACGCCCTCCAGGGCGGCGAGGAGTTTCTCGTTGTTGCGGCGGTCGAGGTCGCCTCCCCCGCTGCCCCCCGCCCAGCGGGCGGAATGGATGCCGGGTCGGCCCTGCAGCGCGTCCACCTCGAGCCCCGAGTCGTCGGCGATGGTCGGCCGGCCGCTGCGCTGCGCGAAGTAGCGCGCCTTGGCTACCGCGTTCTCGGCGTAACTGGTGCCGCGCTCGAGATCGTCCTCTTCCGGCAAGCGCTCGAGGTGCGCGTCGGGGGGGAACATGACCTCGAACGGCAGGCCGGCGAGGAGGTCACGGATCTCGCGCGCTTTTCCCGGGCTGCGCGTCGCGACGAGCAGGTTCATTGCGGATCGCGGATTGCGGATTGCGGATCGAATCGGCCAGTCATGTCGCGTCGCGACGCTTGCGCAGCAGGTCAGTCGTGGACCTGCCCTGCACCACCGGCACGCGCACCACGCGTCCGCCCCAGCCCTCGACCTCGTCGGCGCCGACGATGTTGTCGCGCGCGTAGTCCGCCCCCTTGACGAGGACGTCGGGGTGGAGGCGACGGATCAGCTCGAGGGGGGTGTCCTCATCGAACACCACGACGCAGTCGACCGCGGCCAGCGCGGCCAGGAGGCGGGCGCGGTCGGCGGCGGCGACCACGGGGCGATCCGCGCCCTTGCCGAGGCGGCGCACCGACGCGTCGCTGTTGACGCCGACGATCAACACCCCGCCTGCGGCGCGCGCGGCCTCGAGCAGGTGCACGTGACCGGCGTGGAGCAGATCGAACACGCCGTTCGTGAACACCACGGGGGCCCGCTGCGACGCGCGCCACCGCGCCGCGTCCGTCGCGGAGCGGATCTTGGCCGCCGTGTTCACGGCGCCGCCCGGCGCTCAGAGGGGCTCGTTGGCGCGCGGATGGAAACTGAAGGTGTGGTTGAACAGCGGAAGATGAACCACCTCGCTATAGGAGGTCTCAATGGTGATCTCCCGCGGCATCGCGGTGCGGCGCACCCGCAGGTTCAGCGCCGCCTCGTCCGGCAAGCCGATGTCCTGCGCTTCCGCCACGATGCGCCGCTGGATGGTGCCGTCGTCCAACGCCGACGCGAGGTGGGCTTGCTGCTGGATCTCGTCGAGCAGCCGGTAGTAGCGCAGGTACACGGGGACGATGTGAAACGCGTAGTAGAGCAGCGCGACGAAGACGAGGATCGAGATCAGACATCCCGTGCTGCTCGCGCCGCGCCGCGCCCACCGCCCCCGCTCCCCCGTCACCATTGGGACTGCGCTCCATCGACGATCTCGGTCACGAGCTTGTCGAGGGCTTTCTTGCGCCCGTCCGCTTCCTGCGGCGGCTGGTACTCCCCCGTCACGACGAGGCCCTGCTTCTTCCACAGCGGCTTCCCGTCGCGCTGATCGATGATCTCGACGTCGACGGTGAGCTGCACCTGCCGCTGCGTCACGTTCACGTTGCCGACGCCGGGCTGGATCACGACCGGGACATCGGGGTCGTAGCGGGCGATCCGCCCGCGCACCAGGGCGTCCGCCGTCTGCTCGCCCGCGAGCCGCAGCCCCAGCCGCCCTTCCATCGCCTCGTGGACGGCCGTGTTCACTTCCTGCGTGAGCACCGGCTCCGGCGTGTCGTTGTCGAACGGCAGGACCGCGACCGTGCGGACGTTGGGCAGGCCGCCGCCGCTGAAATGATACAGGCAGCCTGCCGCGACCAGGGCCGCGACGCTAGCGACGACTGCGCCAGAGCGCGGGCGGAAACTCCGCCACGGTGTCCACCGCCACGACCGTAAGCTCAAAGCGCGCCGGTCCCTCCGGAAAGTCGATGCGGGCGGTGGCGGGCAATGCGCTCGCGGTGAACCGCGTGGTGCTCGCCGCTACCACCTTCCCTGCCCGCCGCCACTGCGCCGCCAGCACGCGGTCGCGTCCCACCGTGAGCACGTACTCGAGCGTGTCCGCCCCTGCGACGACGCGCAGCGTCCAGCCGCGCGCATCGCGGTACACGTCGGTCCGGCCGGACAGCGCCGCGGTGTCCGCCGGCGGGGGCACGAACCCGAGCGCGGCCCAGAGCATCGGGATCGCCGGCACCAGCGAGCGGAAGTCCTTCTCGGGGTCCGCCCACTGCACCGAGTCTCCGACGACCACCCCGGCCCCGGACTTCACACCGAGCGTCGCCGCGTAGTCGAGGCGCAGCGAGTCCGGCGGCGCGATCCGCGCCTGGCCCCGGCCCGCGGCGCTGAGCCGGTCGTCCCGGTACTTCCAGCGGAAGCGGATCGCGGTCGGGTGCCGCGGCAGGGTCGCGCCCGCCCACGCGACCACGCTATCGCGCGTCATCGCCGGCAGCGGCACCGGAATCAGCGGGCCCGGGCGCGGATGACACGCCGCGGCCCCGACCACGGCGCCAATGTAGGAAAGCGCGCGGAGCCGGTCAAGCGAAACGTATTGCCGGATCAATAGTTAAACCCGAAGAAGAAGTCGACGAAGCGGCTGCGGCGGTCCTGATCGGGCAGGCCGTAGCGGCTCAGGTCGCCGGAATGAAACCGGTAGCCGAAGTCGAGCCGCAGCACGAGCGGCGCGCCGACGGGCATGCGGAGGCCGAGCCCGGTGCTCCCCAGCGCGCCCCGCGCGGTCGAGACCTCGCTCCACGCGCGCCCGTAATCGGCGAACAAGGCGCCCTGCACGCCCGGCAAGCGCAGCGCGCCGAACGGAAAACCGATGGTGAGAAAGTCGGTGATCGGGAAGCGCCACTCGGTGTTGACGAGCCAGGCGCGCGTGCCGGTGACGTAGCCGAAGCCCGGGTAGCCGCGCAGGGCCCACGAGCCGCCGATGCTGATGCGGCGGGGCCGCTCCCCGCCGGCGAAGTAGCCGAGCAGCCGCACGGCGAACGCGCTGCGCAAGGAGGTGCGGTAGTAGTGGCGCCAGTCCCCCGAAAACACCCACGCGTCGAAGCGGCCGTGGCTGATGTCGTTGACCAGGCCGGCGGTGAAGTTGTAGCGCTCGCCGTCCACGGGGCCGGTGGCGAGCCACAGGGTGTTGTCCTTGATGTAGCTCAAGTAGTTCGACGCGAGCCAGCCGACGCGGTGGAAATCGCCGGGGTCGCCCGTCAAGACGTCGGGCCGCGTGATGTCGAAGCGGTCGGAGTGCTCCACGCGATACTCCGCCTCGAGCCGCCGGAACCGCGAAAACGGGTACCGCACCTGCGCGAACGCGCCTGCCGACCGCTCCTGAAACAGGGTGCTGAAATCCGACTCGAAGAACAGCCCGCGCAGCCGGAATACGCCCGCGCCCCAGTTGATGCGCCGCGCCTGGTTCAGGTAGAAGACAGTGCCGTTGAAGTTGTCGAGCAGACTGCCGAGGCCGTTGCCCTGAAACGACGACACTTCGACGTAGACCTGGTGGTCGCTCAACAGGTCGCTGAACAGGAACAGGGCGCCCTGCGCCGACCCCAGCCCCGGCGCCACGATGGCGTCGCCGGCGGCGAAATCCAGCGTGTACTTTTTCTCGTACGGCGCCGCGTCGGCCCGGGCGTAGCGCGAGCTCGCGAGCTCGGGCCAGCTCCACTCCGCCGGCGCCGGGTGCGCGGCCAAGTCGAAGGCCGGCCCGGTACTGTCCGGAGCCGTGTGGGCGAAGTAGAGGTTCCAGCTCAGGTCGGCGAACCCGCCGAACACGAGGCCGTCCTCTCCCTCCACGTACTGCGGATCGAACGCCCCGTTCAGCGTGCTCGTCTCCCGCCGGCCGGCGCCGTTCGCATCCACCGAATAGATCTGCGGAATGCCGTCGCGGTCGCTCGAGAAGTAGACGCGGCGGGTCGTCGTCGACCAGCGCGGCCCGTCGTCCTGCCAGGCCCCATAGGTGAGGTAGCGGATCGTGCCCGTCGCGAGATCGAGGGCGAACAAGTTGCGCGCTCCGTCGGCGCCGAACGCGGTGCGGTCCGAGCTGAACACGACGGTGTGCCCGTCAGGACTCACCGTGGGATCGAGGTCCTGGTAGCGGTCGGAGGTGAGCCGCTCGAGACGGCCGTCAGCCAGCCACAGGCGGTACAGATCGGAATACCCGGAGACCGCCAGCCCGCTGAAGACGACGCTCTCGCCGTCCGGCGCCCACGCCGGGGACAGGATGGACACCAGCTCGGGGAACTGGTAGCGGCCGACGACCTTGTTCTTCGCCAGGTCCCAGAAGAACAGCGCGTCGCGGTCCTGGTAGCGGCTGCCGAAGACCACCACCCCCTTCGCGCTCACATCCATCCGCGACTCGAAGAAATGGAACGACTCGAATTGGGGCGAGCGCTCCCCCTTCACGACCGGGCGGCTGTGACGGCCGCGGAGCGGCCGGGCATAGATGTTGGTGTAGCCGGTGGACGGTGAGAAGTACAGCACCGCCGCCGTGCTGTCCCCGGGGAGGCGATAGGCGGTGGGCTTGATGGCGAGGCGCGCGAGCACCTCCGCGGAGACCGCGAGGGGGCGCCCCTCCTGCACCGCCGGGTAGTAGCGACGCCGCATCCAGTACTGCCACTCCTCCGAAAGCTGGGCGATGGTCTTCCCGTAGACGCCCGCCACCGCCTCCTCGAACGTCGTGTACTTCCACAGCTCGCGGTACAGCTCCCCGAGGCGCCAGTCCCCGTAGGTGGTCCCCAAAAAGCGCACGATGGCGCCGCCCAACGGATACACGATCCCCCCCCCAGCCCCGGCGAGCTGCCCCAGCGTCGGCAGGTCGCCCGAGATCGTGAGGTCGCGCAGAATCATTTCGTCGCGCGAGTCTTCGCCGGCTGAGAAGTACTCGGCCAGCCCCTCGGAGAACCACAACGGCATGCCGGGCAGGCGCGCGCGGACATGGCGTGCCGCCGCTTCCCCGTAGAGGCTCAGCTGAAAGACGTGCACCAGCTCGTGCCGCAGCGTGTGGCGAAAATCGGCGTAGCTCCCGGTAAACGGCAGCGTCACGCGGCGCTTCAGAAACTCGGTGGCGCCGAGCAGGCCTTCGGGAGGCGTGAACGGCAGGATGTTGGTCTGCTCGAAGTCGGTGTGGGAGGCGTAAATGATCAGCGGCACGCGGCGGCGGACCGCGTGGACGAAACGCCGCTCCAGCGAGTCGTAGCTCGCTTCGGCGTACGCGAGCGCGACCCGCCCCAGCTCTTCCTCTTCGGGATAATAGTACAGGTCCACGTGCTCGCCGCGGAGCACGCGCCAGTCGAAGCGCCGGTACTGGATCTTGTTCTGGCCGAAGTAGCCGAACTGCGCCGCCGCCGGTGGGGCGAGCCCCGCCAGCAGCACGACCGCGGCGGCGAGGGCGGGGAGGCGCATCACCGGTGGATACTGCGGATGCGGTCGCCTATGGCCACCAGGGGTAGCGTGCGCTGATCCGCGGTCATGCGCCCGAACACCGTGTAGATCCCGTCGAGGTGCGGCTGTGGCGAGTGGGTGATGAAGAACTGGCTGCCGCCCGTGTCGGGGCCCGAGAGCGCCATGCCCATGGTACCCGCCTGGTAGCGCACGGGGTTCACTTCGTCCCGCAGGACGAAGCCGGGCCCGCCCCATCCGTCGCCGCGCGGGTCGCCGTCTTGGATCACGAAGTTGGGGACGACGCGGTGCCAGCGCCCGCCGTCGAAGTAGCGCCGGTCCACGAGGCCGAGGAACGCCGCCACGGTGATCGGCGCCTCGCCCGGCAGCAGCTCGAGCGTCAACCGGCCCCGGTCGGTTTCGATGGTGACCTGGGGATTGGGCTGCCCCGTCAGCGCCGGCACGAGGTAGCGCCGCGCGATGTCGCGATAGTCGGCGTCGCTGCGGCCGGTCGCGATGGGGACATCGGGCCCCCAGGCGGCGGCCGCGTCGGTGAAGGTGTCGGCCACTGCGAGCCGGCGCACCAGATAGTCGTCCGGTCGCCGCACCGTGCCCAGAAAGCGGGTCGCCACGGCGAGGCGGCCGCCGGCGGATGCCCTGGCGATGGCGGCGAGCGCCGTGACGGCGGAGAGGGCCGCATCATCGAACGGGTCGCCGGCGGCCCGCGCGTACGCCTGCGCCAACCGGTCGACGTCGGCGGGATCGGGGCGGTGGGCGAGCAGGTCCGCCGCCACGCTGCGCACGGCGGGGTCGGCATGCGCGAGCAGCTCGCGGGCGCGGGCGCGCAGCGCCGCGTCGCTGTCGGGGACGACCCGCTGCAGCCCCTGGAGCGCCTGCGCCACGACACGGCCGTCCGGGTCCGCCAGCAGGCCCTCGAGCTGGGCGCGCGACCGCGCCGCGGCGAACGCCTCCGCGGCGACGAGGTGCCAGCGCCAGTCAGGGTCGAGGGACAACCCGCGCGCCGCTGCCGCGCCCGCCGCGGTGTCGGCCTGGGCGAGCCCGATGACCGCCTGGCGCCGCAGCGCGAAGAGGGGGCTCGCGATCCGCGCGCGCAGCGCGGCGATCGCCACGCTGCCGCCGCCCGCGCCGAGGGTCGTCTCCGCCTGCACGGCGACGTTCACATCCGCGTCGGACGCCAGCGCCGCCACCGCCGACGCGACGGTGCTGTCGCGCAGCGACGCGAGCGCGCGCAGGGCGTTGATCCGCACCTGGGCGTCGCGGTCCCCGAGCAGCGCCTGCAGGCGCGCCGCGACCCCGCGGCGATCGAGGCCGGCGCTGTCGATGAGCGCGGCGCTGATGCCGCGCGCGGCGATGGCGCGCACACGCGAGTCCGCATCCTGCAGTGCATTGAGGACGACCGGCACGCCCGGCACCGACCGCACGCGCCCCAGCGCATAGGTGACCCGCCAGCGCACGTCGGCGTTGGCGTCGGTGGCGAAGCGCAATAACGTGGGGACGGCGGCGCGCCGGCCCAGGTGCCAGGACTCGAGAATCGCCTGGCTGACGACCGGGGACAGCGGTTGTCCGGGCGCGGCGAGATCGAGCAGCTGCTGGATCGCCCGCGCGCCCGAGTCGCCGCCGATGCGCGCGAGAGCCGTCACCGCCTGGATCTCGGGGTCCCCCTGCTGGTCGGGCGCGGCCGCGCGCGCGAGGGTCACGAGCGGACCGGTGGCACGTGCCTGGTGGAGCAGCCCGAGGCCGAACGCCGCGGCCGCGCGGACGGTCGAGCTGGAATCGGCGAGCGCGGCCACGAGCACGTCGACGGCCGCCGGATCGCCGATGCGTCCCGCGGCGAGCGCGGCCTGGCGGCGCACGGCCGGATTGGGGTGCTGGAGCGCGTCGCCCAGCAACGCGGCGTCGAAGCGGCGCGCATCGGCGGCGGCGAGCAGGCGGGCCAGCTCCCCCACCAGCGCTTCGTCGGCCTGCTGCGCGGGAGCCCGGCGGGGCGCCCCGAGCCCTATAAGAAGAAGGAAAGCGGCGCTACAGGCGCACCGGGTCCGGCACCATCTGCAGACGCTCACGCACGTGCTCCGGAATGCGGGTGGGATTGCGCTGGCGATCGAGCGCGATGAGCGACGTCTCGCCGGTGGCGAGCAACTCGCCGGTCGCGGCGCGCTCGACCGCGTAGCCGAAGGTGACGCGGCGGGACGCGAGGTCGCGCACCCAGCAGCGCACGCGCACGAGATCGTCGTAGAGCGCCGGCCGGCGAAAGCGCAGGCGCGCCTCGGTCACCGCCAGGAAGACGCCCGCTTCCTCCATCGCGCGATACGTGTAGCCGGTGACGCGCAGGTGTTCGGTGCGCGCCCGATCGAACCAGACGAGATAGTTCGCGTGGTACACCACGCCCATCTGGTCGGTTTCGGAATAGTTGACGCGCAGCTCGATGACGGACTCGGCCGTCGCCTTGGTGCCGGCGCTCACTCGCCGTAGGGGATCCAGATGTTCTTGACCTGCGTCGCGCGGCGCAGGAACTCGCGTCCCTCCCCCTGGCGGGGATCGAGCCAGTCACGGCGGTGGGCCACCCACGTGCGCTTCATGTTTCCCGCCGAGGCGAGCTCGACCGCCTTGTCGCCGGCCGCGCCGCCGTACCACACGCCGTCCACGTCCAGGTGCTCGGCGAGGACCTGGGCGAGCGCGTCGGTCGCACCGGTTACGATGTTGATCACGCCGGCGGGCACGTCGGACGTCTCGAGCACGCTGTACAGATCGGTGGCCGACAGCGGCGCCGGCTCCGACGGGATCACGACGACGGTGTTCCCGGTGGCGACGAGCGGGGCGACGAGAGAGACGAAGCCGAGCAGCGGGTGGTCGTCCGGACACGCGACCCCCACGACGCCGATCGGCTCGTTCATGGCAAGGGTCACCCCCCGAACCGGCGTGTGGTGCACGGCGCCGTCCCATTTGTCGGCCCAGGCGGCGTAGGTGAACAACCGGGCGATAGCGGCGTCGACCTCGCGGCGTGCCGCGTCCACGCCTCCACCGGTCATCGCGTCGATGCGCGCGGCGAACTCCGCCTGCCGCGGCGCGAGGTTCTCGGCGATGTAGTAGAGAACCTGGGCGCGGAGGTGGCCCGTCGCCTGGGCCCAGCCCGCGGCGGCGTGGGCAGCCTCCACCGCGTTGCGGATGTCCTTGCGGTTCCCTTCCCCCACCTCACCGACGGTACGGCCGCCGGGGGGGGGCCCGACGATGCGGCGGCTGTAGGCCTGGTCGGGGCGGACCTGCTTGCCGCCGATGAACAGCTTTGGAGTGCGGTCAATGGCGGGCAGCGGTGAGTCGGGATGCGGGATGGGGGATGCGGGATGAGTGGCACCGGAGACCCCCGCAGCCCGCATCCCGGTAGTCTCGAGCTCCCACGTCGGTTTGAGGTACTCCCACATCCCCTCCCGCCCCCCCTCGCGCCCGAAGCCCGACTCGCGGTAGCCCCCGAACCCCGCGGCCGCGTCGAAGAGGTTGGTGCAGTTCACCCACACCACGCCCGCCTTGATCTTGGGCGCGATGTCCAGGGCGAGGTTGATGTTCTCCGTCCAAACGCTCGCGGCCAACCCGAACGGCGTGTTGTTGGCGAGCGCCACGGCCTCCGTCGGCGTGCGGAAGGTCATCGACACGAGGACCGGCCCGAAGATCTCGACCTGGGCGATCGTCGCCGCCGGCGCCACGTCGGTGAACAAGGTCGGCGGATAGAAGTAGCCGTCGGTGGGGCACGCCCACGACGGCTGCCACATCTGCGCGCCCTCTTCGACGCCCTTTTCCACCAGCCCGCGGATGCGCTCGAGCTGTACCGGCGCTACGATCGCCCCCATGTCCACCGCTTTGTCGAGTGGCGAGCCCACGCGCAGCTTCTCCATCCGCGCCCGCAGCTTGCCGATGAGCGGCGCCGCCACGCCTTCCTGCACCAGCAGCCGCGAGCCCGCGCAGCACACCTGCCCCTGATTGAACCAGATCGCGTCGACGACGCCCTCGACGACGCTGTCGAGATCGGCGTCCTCGAAAACGATGAAGGGACTCTTCCCGCCCAGCTCGAGGCTCAGCTTCTTGCCGGTGCCGGCCGTCGCCTGGCGGATGTGGCGCCCCACCTCGGTCGAGCCGGTGAAGGCGATCTTGTCCACGTCGGGGTGCTCGACGAGCAGCTTCCCCGTCTCGCCGTCGCCGGTGATCACGTTGAGGACGCCCGGTGGGAGACCGGCCTCGTGCGCCAGCTCGGCGAACGCCAGGGCGGTGAGCGGCGTGAACTCCGCCGGCTTCAAGACGATGGTGCACCCCGCGGCGAGCGCGGGGGCGACTTTCCACGCCACCATCAGCAGCGGGAAGTTCCACGGGATGATCTGCCCGACGACGCCCGCCGGACCGTAGCCGGCGAACTCCGTCTCGAGCAGCTGCGCCCAGCCGGCGTGATGGTAGAAGTGGCGGGCGACGAGCGGGATGTCGATGTCACGGGTCTCGCGGATGGACTTGCCGTTGTCGAGGCTCTCGAGAACGGCGAGCAGCCGGGAATGTTTCTGCACCGCGCGGGCCAGCGCGTAGAGGTGCCGCGCCCGCGCGTGGCCGGTCAGGCCCGCCCACGCGGGCAAGGCCGCGCGCGCGGCGACGACCGCGGCGCTCACGTCGGCGGCGCCGGCCTGAACGACCCTGGTCAGCTTGGCGCGCGTCGCCGGATTGATGACGTCGAAGCCGCGGCCGTCCTCCCCCGGTACCCAGCGGCCGCCCACGTAGAGCCCGAACGCGCCACCGTGGCGGGCGAGCCACTCGAGCACCGGCTGGTCGGTCTCCGGCGCGGGACCATACTCCATCGTCTCGAAGATCTCGCTGATGCCCGTGGGATGGTTCATGGAGGGCTCAAGGCATCGGGTGGCGGTACGCTGCCGAGTAGCGCCCCGTGGCAAAGTGCTCGAGCTGGCGCTCGATGTCGGTGAGCAGCGCGCTGGCGCCGAGGCGCAGCAGCGCCGGCCGCAGCCAGGGGTTGCCCAGCTCTTCCTTCATTAGATAGAGGTACTCGAGTGCCTGCTTCGCGGCGCGGATGCCGCCGGCCGGCTTGAACCCGATCGCGAGGCCGCTGCGCTCGTGGAACGCGCGGATCTGGCGCACCATCACGACCCCCACGGGCAGGGTCGCGTTCACCGGTTCCTTCCCGGTCGACGTCTTGATGAAGTCCGCGCCCGCCAGCATCGCGACCCGGCTGGCGCGCGCCACGTTGGTGAGCGTCGCGAGCTCGCCCGTGCCGAGAATCACCTTGAGGCAGGCGTCGCCGCACGCCTCGCGAAACGCCTGCACCTCGTCGTAGAGCGCTTCCCAGG
>WNGD01019284.1_pt1 | contig 10920 bp, 10 predicted proteins | sample 5400671 | NCBI WGS metagenome assembly WNGD01 (sample SAMN13153369, study PRJNA577476) | soil metagenome | isolation source: 40 cm soil or saprolite under grassland replicate 2 | place: USA:California | collected 2016-06-15
GTGTCGGGGATGCCGTTCGCGAACTTCATCTCGTTCACCGAGCCGTTCGGGCCGCCCTCTCCGGAGGCGCCGTTGTCGGAGACCAGGACCAAGAGGGTGTTCTCGCGCCAGCCGTTGTCGTCCAGGAAGGCGACTAGCCGTCCGATCTGGTCGTCGGTGTGCGCCAGGAATCCTGCATAGACCTCGGCCATCCGGGAGAAGAGGCGCTTCTCCTCGTCAGAGAGTGTGCCCCAAGGCCGCGTGTCGTCGAGTGGCGGGAAGGGCTTGCCGTCGGGCCCGGTGCGTGTCTCGCTCGTTCCGATCGGGTTGATGGGCGGCAGCTCGGTGTCCTTCGGGACGAGCCCGAGCTCCTTCTGGCGGGCGAGCGTTTGCTCGCGCATGGCCTCGTATCCCATGTCGAACTGGCCCCGATACTTGTCCGCCCACTCTTTCGACACGTGGTGCGGCGCGTGGCAGGCGCCCGGCGCGTAATAGAGCAAGAACGGCTTCTCCGGGGCGATCGCCTTCGCGTCGCGGACGAACTCGATTGCCTTGTCCGTGAGGTCCTCGGTGAGGTGGTAGCCCTCCTCCGGCGTCCGCGGCTGGTCGACGGTGTGGTTGTCGTAGACGAGGTCCGGATACCACTGGCTCGTCTCCGCCCCGAGGAACCCGTACCAGCGCTCGAAGCCTCTGCCAGTCGGCCAGTTGCGCCTCGTCGAGGCGAGGTTCATCTCGTCGTCGGGACAAAGGTGCCACTTGCCGACCATGTAGGTGTTCCAGCCGCGCTCGCCCAGGATCTCGGAGATCGTCCCGTTTTCCGGCGGAATCGTGCCGCTCGCGTTCGGGAATCCGATCGCGGCCTCGGTGATGCAGGCCATGCTGTTTCGCGTGTGGTTGCGGCCGGTAAGCAGGCAGGACCGGGTCGGCGAGCAGAGAGCGGTCGTATGCCCGAGCGCTGAGAAGCCGACGTCGTCGAGAACGATGTAGACGACGCTCGGTGCCCCGTCCGGCGCCTTCGGCGGCTCGAACGGCTCCCAATCAGGCTTCGAGTCTCGGATGTCGACGTTGACAACGCCCTTGAACGGCTTGCTCATCATTGGTCCTTCCGATTGCGATACCCGTGGGGTGAGAGCCGAGGTGCTCTCCGCTGGCAGTGACTGTCACGGCACCGGCTTCCCCCCGCATCATCCCTTTGGGGCGAATCACCGACGACTATCCCGGGGCGTCACCGCATCGGTTCACCGCGGCCAGGGACGTTGCGACGTCGTCGACCCTCGCCGGCAATTGGTCGTCGTAGCCGCCATCGCGGCGTCGAACGTGAGCACGCTCGCCCGGGCGGCGGTTCCTTCCCGTGAGCGTGACAGCAGATTGTTTCTCATCCGTTTCGGACGATGTGTGGGCCCAACGAGTCGCTCTACCGTCGGTGCCTGTGGTTCCCGAGACTGAAGTCACTGGTTCGTCGGCGACTGGCGCGCTGCCGAGCTGGCGCGACGGTGCTGCGAAGCAAGCGATCCACGACTTCGTAGGCCGAACGTGCGGCGACGGATCGGATGCCGTGCCGGTCGAGGAGCGCGTCGCGGTGTTCGACAATGACGGAACCTTGTGGTGTGAGAAGCCGATGCCGATCCAGCTGGACTTCATCCTTCGCAGGCTCTTCGAGATGGCCGAAGCAAAACCGGAGTTGCGCGATCGGCAACCGTGGAAGGCAGCGCATGAGCGTGACTACGGCTGGCTTGGTGCGCTGATGGCAGAGCACTACGCGGGCGACGACAGCAACGTCAAGATCCTGGCCGCCGGAATCCTGGCGGCCTACGAGGGGATCAGCGTCGAGGACTTCGAGGCCCAGTCGGACGAATTCCTGCACAGCGCGCAGCACCCGACGCTCGGCCGTGGCTACCTCCAGTGCAGCTACAAGCCGATGGTCGAACTCCTCGCTTACCTCGAAGCCAACGGATTCGCCAACTACATCGCTTCGGGCGGCGGCCGCGACTTCATGCGCCCGATCAGCATGGAGGCATACGGCGTTCCGCGCGAGCGGGTCATCGGGAGCGCCTCCGCGCTTGCCTACGAAGGCGACGAGCGGGGCGGCACGATCACGCACAAGGCCGAGGCCGACTATTTGGACGACGGCCCGGAGAAGCCGATCCGCATCTGGAGCCGCACCGGGCGTCGACCCCTGATCGCTGCGGGGAACTCGAACGGTGACGTACCGATGCTGCAGTTCACGAAGCACGACGATAAGCCGTCCCTGCGCGTGCTTGTGCTGCACGACGACGGCGAGCGCGAGTTCGACTACACCACGGGCGCTGAGCAAGCGCTTGAACAAGCCAGCAAGCACAACTGGACGGTCGTCAGCATCAAGAACGACTGGGCAACCGTCTTCTGATCTTACGCCGGCGCGGGCGCGTATCAGCCCGCTCGCGCTACGCGCGGCTCGCGCTCGGATCGGCTTCTAGTCGCGTTTTCATCCCGCCGGGATGATCCGACGTGGTGGCGGGATGCTCTAGCGTCGACTGGTTTTCGCGATCCGAGCTCACGACAGACAGGAAACCATGTCTTCGAACGAAGTTAGCCAAACGAGACCTCGCGTTCTGCTCGTCTACTACAGCCACACGCAGCAGGCCCAGAGGGTGTGCGACGCGATGGCGGAGGTGCTGCGCGGGCGCGGCTACGACGTCTCGCAGGCCGCGATCGAGTTCACGGATCCGCACTACGCGAAGAACTTCCAGGTGTTTCCCTTTCGGCACGCAGTCTTCGGCATCCTCCCGCTGCTCTGGCCGCAGCTGCGCCGCAAGATTGGGCAGATTCGGATTCCGGAGGAGGCGAAGACGGGCGATTACAACCTGGTCTGCTTCGGCTCGCCGACGTGGTTCTTCACGACCAACATGCCGCTGCGGTCGTATCTGAAGTCCGAGGAGGCGGGCAAGGTGCTGGCCGGGAAGCCCTTCGCCGCCTACGTCGTGTGCCGTCGGTACTGGAGCGTCAACCTCAAAGAAGTCAGGAAGCTCGGCACCGCGCAGGGGGGCGAGTACGTCGACGGGATCCGTTTCACATACGAGGGCGGCCAGATCCGGTCGCTGCTGTCGCTGCTCAGCTACTTCGGCAAGGGCGAGATGCGCGAACGTTCTCTGGGAATCAAGATCCCGCCGACCAATCTCAGGCCGGACTTCGGTGATCAGGCCCAGGCGTTCGCCAACAGGCTGGCGGACAGCCTCCGGCCTTTGGCGCCGGTCGGGGAAGGCTCTTCCTCTCCCGGAGACACCTGATCTTCGTGGTCGTCCTGCTTCACTCGTCGTCTCCGTCGACCCCCACGACGACGTCGGGGGCGGCGCATCGTCCGCTGGGGATGATGCGCACGATCGGCTAAACGGAGAGCCTCTGCTCTGCGCGGCCGTTCGAGACACGGATCGCGCGTGGAAGAGCCCCCTTGAAAGCGCCGCGAAGATTTCAACGCAAAGACGGGCTCGTGCCCGCTGAGGCGCAAGAAGTCGACAGCGAGAGCCCGGTGGCAGGCGAATCTCGCTGGCCGATGGCAGGGGCGGTCGCCGCCGCCATGGTCTTGACGTTCCTGCTGCCGAATAGGGTACGTCCGGGTCCGAACTGGCTGCTTCCGCTCATCGAAGGCCTGTTGCTCGTCGCCTTGATCATGGGAGATCCAGGCGAGATCAATCGCCGTTCGAGCCGGCTTCGCGGGCTCTCTATCGCGCTCGTGTCCGTGTTGGTATTCGGCTCGCTCTGGGCAACCGTCTTGCTGATCTCCGATCTCATTCAGGGCGGCCCGGAGACGAACTCGGCCGGCAAGGTGCTCGCGGCCGGAACGGTCGTCTGGGTATCGAACAACCTCGCCTTCTCGCTCCTCTACTGGGAGCTCGACAGCGGCGGCGCGGCAGCACGCGCCCACCACGAGCGGGCTCGCCCTGACCTCGCGTTCCCACAGCAGCTGAACCCCGGGCTCGGGTGGGAGGATTGGCAGCCCCGGTTCATCGACTACCTGTACCTGGGCTTCACCAACGCGACCGCGTTCAGCCCCACGGATGTGATGCCGCTCGTACCCTGGGCGAAGATCGCCATGGGGGTTCAGTCGCTTATCTCGCTCGGCATCCTCGGGCTTGTGATCGCGCGGGCGGTGAACGTGTTCGCATAGACCGCCAGGGCCGAGGGTCCGTACGTCGTCTGGGGAAGGGGAAAGCGGCGGGCGAGGTGAAGCCTTTAGGCGACAACCCGGTCGTGATCGAGTTCGCATCCGACGGCGCCAAGATCGAGGTCGCGGCGAAGGCCGAACACCGCGCTTTGGTCTCCGGCCCTTGACGACGTCTCCTGCGCCTCCGACAGCCGCCGCGGATTGACTTCTTAGGCTGGAACTGCCCCTGGTTGTCGGGTCGGGATGCGCTGGGCCAGGGGCAGGGCCACGATCGTGAGTAGGGCGAGGATCGCAAGCGCCGACCTGAGCCCGGCGATTCGCGCCTCGCTGTAGGCGTCGACCGCCGCGTCCGTCGACTTCGAGCTGGCGTTTGCTTTGGCGAGCGCGGTCTTCAAGTCGGCGTCGGAGATGAAGGGGACGCCGCCCGCGAGCTGCACATTGGCCTGGGACTTGACCTGCGACGGAATCGCGGAGCTCTGCTCGATGTTCGTCAGGAAGGCGGAGGTGAGCGTGGCGATCAGGATCGAGCCGGCGAGCGCGGTGCCGAGCGAGGCGCCGAGGTTGGTCGCCGTGTTCTGGACGCCGCCGACCTCGGGGCTCTCTTCGTCGGGAACCGCAGAGACGGTCACGGCGCCGAGCTGGGAAGCGAGCGCACCGATCCCCAGCCCGATCAGGAGCATCGGCACAAAGACGACCTCCGCCCCGGCGTCCTTGTCGAGCGCGGCCAGCAGGACGACCGTACCTGCGAGCAATGCAAGCAGGCCGCTTCGGACGACGAGCCGTGGCGAGACGTTCGGCAGGAGGCGCGGGATGCCGATCGCCGCGACGAGCAGCGTGATCGACAGCGGCAGCAACCGGGCGCCGGTCGCGAGCGCCGAGAGGCCGAGGCAGACCGAGAGGAACAGCGGCACGACGAAGAAGAAGCCCGCCTGAACGAGGTACTGGAAGAAGAACATGATCAGCCCGCCGGTCAGCTGCCTGTTTCGGAGCATCACCGGGCGCACGAGCGGCTCTTTCCCTCTCGCGACGAGGCGAGCCTCCCAGCGGAAGAAGATCCAGAGCACGAACAGGCCCCCCAGGATCAGCCACACGGTCGGCGACAGGCCCGCCCAGGAGGGCCCGTCGGCCTTGGGCTGAATCCAACCCCACTCCCCTGAGCGGAGCACGCCGAAGACGAGGAGCCCGAGCCCGAGCGCCGAAAGCACGGCGCCGACCAGATCCAGGCGCGGACGCGTCTCCACCGGCGCGTCGGCAATCCGCCGCACAAAAAGCAGGATGACGAGGACGAGCACGACCTCGCCTGCGAACACCCAGCGCCAGGAGAAGTACGTCGTACAGAAGCCTCCGATCAATGGGCCGACTGCGACCGCGATCGCCCCGGCGGCTGCGACGATTCCGTAGGCGGCGGGCCGCCGCTCCGTTGCGAAGTTCCCGGCGACGAGGGCCACAATCGCCGGCAGGATCAGCGCCGCGCCCACTCCCTCCAGGAACGACCAGCCGAACAGCAGCACCGGCAAGCTGGGCGCGATCGCGGTCGTGAACGAGCCGCATCCGTAGATGACGCACCCGATCGCGAACGCCCGCTTCCGGCCGATCATTGCGCCCACCTTGGCGCCGGTGATCATCAGCGCCGCCATCACGAGCGTGTACGCAGTGATCGCCCCTTGGATCCCGGTCACGGTCGTGTCGACATCCTTCGCGACCGTCGCGATCGAGACGTTCATGACGGAGCTGTCCAAAATCATCAGGAACTGACCGGCTGCGAGTGTGAGCAAGACGAGCGTTGCCCCGCCGGCGCGCGCAGATGGGGCGATCTCAGCCGTGGTCACCCGTGCGATTCTCGCAGAGCCGTCGGTAGTTCCTGAAAGGGCGCGATAACCACCTGGGCAGGGCTCTGAGCGGCCGTCAGCGCCCAGAGCCCGATCTCTCCGGAACCGCCGACCTTAACGACCGAGGCGGTGGCTCAACGCCCCTTGGGCTCGTCCCCGCGAAGCTGCCGGGCGAAGTACTCGAGCGCCGTCTTCGTCTTCGTTTGTTGCTCTCCCTCCAGATTGACGCCCCGAGCAGCGAGATAGGCCCGTGTCTCGGCAGCAATCTGGAACGCTTCCGACGGCGCGCACTTGGTGGACAGTTCGAGGATTCTCGTGTCGTCGGGATACAGCCAGACCTCGGCGACGAGCCTGCGGCCGAGCTCCTCCGGTGTGTACTTCAGCTTGAGGACGAAGATCGGCCCCAGGACGCTGAGATCGTCGATCTCGACGCCGTCGGGCGCGTGCTCCGCAAAGAATGCCCGTTGCTCTTTTGAGAAGAGCTTCCGTAGCGGTTGCTTGCTTCCCACGGCTTCACGCACCGAAGACCCCGGAACGCCCTTCATCGAGCCTGAGCAGACGAAGCCTTCCGGCGAGGCATCTACCTCGACGCCAAAGGCGGCGGAGCTGCGTATGTCATCCGGCAGGTCGCCGGGAACGACCGGGCGCAGCTTGACGACCGCGGGTCGAGGGCGAGCGCTGTGATGGTCGATCTTTGATCCGAATCCGGCAGGGTCAGCTTCAGCTCGACGCTGTCGGCGCCTCCGATGAGTGCGATCAGTTCCTGAAGGTCGGCATCGCTCCGCGCGAGGCGTTCCTTTGTGGGTGCGGCCATGGCGAGACTCCTTCGTCGAGGTGAAGCATCAAACACCGGGAGGGGGTCCTCTCGCATCGTGCGAATTGGATGATTCGCCGTGCGGTTCAACGACTCGAGTCGGTCAGCTCCCCTAGCACCGCCTCGACAAAGGGGTAACACCTGGTTGTGTCGCGAAAGCCTCATCCGGGGTGCTCTGTACGGTCTCGAGATGGCCCGGCCGCGGTTGATCGAGCGTCGGATGACACGCTTCCTCCGCGAGCCCGTGTCCGTCCGCAACGCGGCCAACGTGATCGTCGTCGCGACCGCAGTTGTCGTCGTTGGGGGCGGCGTCGCTATGTGGGTCCTCGACCATGAGGAGTACCCGAACGTCTGGCGGGGAATGTGGTGGGCTCTGCAAACGGTGACGACGGTCGGTTACGGAGACGTGACGCCCACCCGTACCTCAGGTCGGATCGTCGCAGCGTTCGTGATGCTTGAAGGCATCGCTTTCCTGGCGATCCTCATCGCCGCGATCACGTCGACCTTCGTCGCCCGCGCGGAGCGTGAGATCGAAAAGGCCGAAGCCAAGGCAGATCAAAGCGGCGAGGAGCGGATCGACGCTCGCTTCGATGATCTCGCCGCGCGTCTGGATCGAGTAGAGGCGATGCTCGCGCGCCTGACCAACGCTTAAAACACGCGTCCTCGCTGCATGCGGAGTCAACGTTGGCGCTGGCGTCACGCGGTCACTGGTTTAGGCGGCCGTAGGCCGCGCCGGCGCCAACGGCGGTAGCCGAACCAGGCGAGCGTGACCAGCCCGGAGACCACGATCAGGAAGATCCCGGCGCTGACCCATTTCCCGCTGCCGATGTCCGCACCCGTCAGCAGGGCGATCACGGCGACGAAGACCGGCACGGCGATCAGCAAGGTCATCCGAGTCAGGCCCGCGGACATTGCGATCCGCGCTGTCGGAACGTTCCTCACCGTGACTCCAGCCTCTTCGCTTCTCCGCTCGGCGTAGAACGCGGAGGCTTGCGCCCCCATTCGGAGGCCGCTTTTTCGGAAGGCCAGCGCCATGTACGGGACCCAGACGAGTGGGAGCACGAGTCCGACCAGGAACACGGCCCCGACCGAGACCATCTGGAGCGCCGAGCGGAGCCGGCTCGGCTTTTCCTCGCTGCTCGACCCGAGGACCCCGAGCATGTAGGCCATGCGCTTGACCATGCTGATGCGGGTGCCGCGCGGCAGTCTCTTGCCTTCGCGGCTCTTCGGATCTCGCGTCAGCCTCGCCAGCGCCCCGCTCGCCTCCGCCGTCGACGCATAGGCGCCCTGGATCACCAGGAGATCGGCGGCCCGCATCTCGTCGTCGGGTGCGTAGCCGGCGAGCGCCGCGAGCTCGAGCGCCATCTGCGCCTGGGCAAGCAGCGCCGCGCAGAACGCGACCGGGAGCAAGACGATGAACGGACCGCCGACGAATGCTCCCTCGGTCATCGAGATGCGTGTCTGGTGCTCGATCACGGCCGCTTCGAGCTCGGGCAGGTCAGCACCGGGATGGGAAACCCGGAGCTTCTCGACGGCGGACGATGCCCTCGGCCCGAAGCGCTTGAGCGACCACAGCGCAAGGTGCTCCGGCATGTACTGCGGATCGGCCCAGAGCAGGCGAAGCACTGCGGGCGCCTCGTAGACGGCCGCATCCTGGGGCGCGCTCGATTCGCCCTGCAGCTCCTCGGCGCGAGCGGTGCTCACAACGTGACTTGAGCCGAACGCCTCAAGCGGGCTGGGTCATCTCTGGCGGCCTCATGAACGCGCCGAAGATCCAGAGGATCGGGAAGAAGATCCCGAAGAAGAACAGCCACCCGTGTCCGTTTCTGAGCGTCATCAGCCCGAGAGTGAACGCCACGATCAGATACAAGATGCCGCCGCCGATTCCGATTCCCCAGTACATGATTCCTCCCTTGAGTTACGCAAATTGGACCTGCGCGTTCCACTCTGACCTCGTGGGCTAAGCGGCGCATCATCCGTTTCGGACGAGTTCACCTCCGGCGCTGCGCACTAGGGTGGACACTCCGTGAGCGAGGTTGCAGCTCCCCCGGTCGACCCGGGCTCGCAGGTCCGGAGCAAGCGGTACCGAGTTCTGCTCGTGTTCGCGGCGGTGATCGGAGTGCTCGTCTCGCTGGCCTCCTGGGCGTTTCTCGAGCTCGTCCATGCGATTCAAGTGGGTGTATACACCGATCTTCCGGGCGACCTGGGGTTCGACACGGTGCCTTCCTGGTGGCCTCTGCCTTGGCTTGCCCTGGCCGGGATCCTGACCGTGTTTGCGATCCAGCGCCTCCCGGGACACGGAGGCCACGTGCCCGCGGACGGGCTCTCGACCGGCGGAAAGCCCACTCAACCGATCGAGCTTCCGGGCGTGCTCCTGGCTGCGCTCGCCACGTTGGGTCTCGGACTCGTGCTCGGCCCGGAAGCACCTCTGATCGCGCTTGGCATGGGTCTCGGGATCCTTGCGTTTCGGCTGGTCAGAAAGGACGCCCCCCAACAGGCCGTCGGGCTGATGGCGGCCGCCGGCAGCTTCGCCGCCGTCTCGACGATCTTCGGCTCGCCGGTGATCGGAGCAGTGATCATCATCGAGGCCGCGGGGCTGGGTGGCCCGACGTTGCCGCTGGTCCTGCTTCCGGGTCTGCTCGCTTCCGGGGTCGGCTCGCTCGTCTTCATCGGCATGGGCAACTGGACCGGCCTGAGCACGAGCGCCTATGCATTGACCCCGTTCTCTCTGCCAACGTTCTCAGGACCCGGCTGGGGCGACTTCGGGTGGACGATCGTGCTCGCCATTGCCGCCGCGCTCGTCGTGTTCGTCATTGTCGAAATCGCGCGGTGGACGACGCGTGTTGTCTCGAGGCGACCATTCGTGTTCACGACGGCGGCTGCGCTAGTGGTCGGGGGACTTGCGATCGCCTTCAATCAGGCGACCGATCAGCCAACCGACGCGGTGCTGTTCTCCGGCCAAGACGAATTTGCTTCGGTCCTGAAGGACGCCTCAACGTTGTCGCTGACCACGCTCGGGCTTCTCTTAGTCTTCAAGGGAGCTGCCTGGAGCATCTCGCTCGGCAACTTTCGCGGCGGCCCAACCTTCCCCGCACTGTTTCTCGGCCTGGTAGGAGGTCTTCTCGCTGGGCACCTGCCAGGCTTCTCCGAGACGCCGGCAGTAGCAGTCTTGATGGGCGCCGGAGTCGTGTCGATCCTGCGGCTGCCACTGTCGTCCGTCGTGGTCGCGCTGCTCCTGACCTCTAAGGCGGGACTGGGGGTGGCTCCGCTGATCATCGTCGCCGTCGTTGCTGCGTACATAGCCACCGAGGTGCTGTCTGCGCGTCGCGTGCCGGTCGCTGAGACCGCACCGGCGCCCGGCGGGGAGGCTGCGGCGGCAGGCACGCCACCACCCGCAGCGTGAGCCGCCTCAGGCCGTCGGGTACGTGGCGACGAAATAGACGCCGATCGCGAGCAGAACTGCGGATACCCCGAGCAGGGAGGCCCGGACCGCGTGCACCTTGAACTTCTGGGCGAGCGCTGTCAGGAAGAGCACCGTTGCAAGCAGAACTGTGTTACGGAGGTACTTGTCGCCTCGCTCGCGGGCCTTCGTCCCCTCCTCGAAAGCGTGGGAGGCCCGAGCGTCGTAGGCCTTTGCCTTCGCGGCCATAGCGTTGTGGTACTGCGGCATCAGGATCGGGCCTGCAGGCGCTTTCGGATTGTGGAACGGGTTCGTCTGCAGCCAGGCCGCGAACGCCGGGCGGTACTCGGGCCGGAATCGGCGCTCGAAGAGCGCTGCTTCCTCGTTCTTTCCTTGCCCTGTCGCCTGCAACCAGAACGAGAAGGTGCTCGTGTCGTATAGCTCTTCCTGACCGCTCCGGGTGGCCGCCTGGTTGGAGAGGGCGCGGTACTTGTTGGTGAGGCCGTACTCGTGCGCCTGCCGGCCGTCCCAGCGCGCGGTCTGGTAGCCGCTCCACGCTGTCGCGACCGCCACCACGGCGAGCAGGATCGCCTCGAGGATCTCGATGATCTCCGCGCGTCGACTTACCGCGCCATGGTGTCCGTGGTGGTGACCGAGCTCGTGGGCCACCTCCGCGGCTGAGACCGTTTCCGGCATCTGGCCAGGGTTGCACCGCAGGCGGCCCGGGGGCTCATCCCAACCGGACGATGCGGCTACG
>WNGD01006764.1_pt1 | contig 10919 bp, 8 predicted proteins | sample 5400671 | NCBI WGS metagenome assembly WNGD01 (sample SAMN13153369, study PRJNA577476) | soil metagenome | isolation source: 40 cm soil or saprolite under grassland replicate 2 | place: USA:California | collected 2016-06-15
ACTTCGCGCAGCACTTTGATGGCCACCACGCGGTCCATGCGCCGATCCAGGCCGCGATAAATGGTGGCCATGCCCCCACGGCCGATCGGGTCCTGTAACTGGTAGCGCTCACCCAGAATTTCGATCTGCATAGTTCTCTCGCATAGGTGAAAGGGTAGAGAACCACCCATTCACGAAAAACGCACTAAATGCCTGCGCACACTATTTTAACGCATTATGCCACTTAATGGAACACTTTGTGCCAAAAATACACTTCTTTCCTGAGATAGGTTTTTAGGGTCTAAGCGTACATAATATACGTTCATCGCCTATGCGACGTGTGATGCGCTGCTCATCCATATGTTCGAGAAGTGGCAGGATATACTTCCGTGTAGTACCTAAAATATCGCGCGCCTCGGCTGCCGTCATCTTGCCATGCTCCTGCAGGTAGGCCACCAGCTTTGCGATTGCCTCTTCATAACTCTCGCTCAGAAAAAGCACTGTATCTGTAGAGCCTCCCAGCTTCACCAGTCTCCCTTGCTCAATCAACGCCGCTAAAATCTCAGCTCCTACGATAGTTTCTGCTTCGCTACGCCCAGGGGGAGTGTAAGGATGCTCGTGAAACAGGCGCAGGAGACGATCGACCTGTTGCTGTTGGGCGGCGTTAAACGTGGGTACAAATCCCGGCAATCGAATAAACCCGCCCGGTATTCCCGTTGCGCTGATAGCCTCCGCCAGCTGACCTTCCTTTTGCAATGCCAGGAAAATCTCCGGTGCCATCTTTGGGGGTAAATTCAAGCGTGTACGCCATTCCTCTTTCGAGAGACCACTTCGTAAAGGATATTGACGATGCTGCTCACTCACCAGTCGAACGGACTCTTCCTTCAATGTTTCCCATACAGTTTGCGCAAACCAGAGTATGCCTACCCTGCGCACTCGTCCCTCTGATAACAACGTCTCCAGGGTATGGCGCGTCACATCTTGCGACAAATTGCTCTGCCTGGCAATCTCCGCTAATTCGTACCCCACCAATCCATGGAGCGACTTCGCTCCAGCCCGTGTTAATTCACGCCTCCTATCCAGCGCAGCCAGTACCAGTTCGTCCGGTGAGCCGCGTTCGAGTGTCTCCAGCCCAGCCAGTACGGGTTGCTGAAAACGGCGGTGATAACGTGGCTTGACATCGATTACCTCGCCGCCACCGATCGTCATACCTGGGGAGGGAATACGCAGGATAAAGCGATCACGCCGGGCCAGTACTGCCGGACGACTTAGACGCAGCTGTGCCCACGCGCTTTGACCTGGCTTTAGCTCCTCAACATCCAGCAATCGCACCCTGGCAGGCACTTCCTGTGAACCACTATAGAAATCAACGAGCGTATTATGTCCAAATGGACGTGCTGCGTCAGCCAGCAGTTGAATACGAGCATCAATCAGCATAGTGGATTGTAGTTGCCCATGCAGGGCAACCACGTTTCCGCGTTCTAGCTCTGTGCGTGCCACATTCGCCAGGTTAATGGCTACACGACTGCCGGGAATAGCTATCTCAACCTGGTGTCGATGCGTCTGCACGCTGCGAATGCGCGTTTTCAGCCTTTGAGGCAACACTTCCACCTCCTGCCCAGTCTTGAAAGTACCGTCCAGCAATGTACCAGTCACAACGGTACCAAAACCAGTCATGGTGAAAACTCGGTCAATCGGCAGACGAGGACGGGCGATGTCCTGCCGCTCTTGCGATTCGTCGAGAATACGCTCCAACTGGGCAACTAATGCCGGAAGCCCCTGACCAGTGTAGGCGGAAACGGGGATAATCTCTGCCGCAGCCAGCGTAGTAGGTTTTAGTTGCTCGGCTATCTCTTCACGCACCAGTTCGAGCCACTCCTCGTCGACAAGATCAACCTTGGTCAGAGCGACCACGCCGCGTTGCACATGAAGTAAATCGAGAATCGCCAGGTGTTCGCGTGTCTGCGGCATGACACCCTCATCTGCAGCAATCACCAGTACAGCTGCATCGATGCCGCCTACACCAGCCAGCATATTCTTAATAAAACCCTCGTGCCCAGGCACATCTACGATGCTGACCTCGCGTCCATTCTGCAGCCTCAACCAGGCGAAGCCAAGATCAATGGTCATGCCGCGTTCTTTTTCTTCAGCCAGTCTATCGGGATCAATACCCGTTAGCGCTTTCACCAGGGTGGATTTGCCATGATCGATATGTCCAGCCGTACCAATACAACTCATGCGAATAAACCAATAGAATTATCCCGAATAAACCAATAGAATTATCCGGGCGACCGCGAGGGTCGCCCCTACATTTCAAAGGGCTTCGAGCCAAAGGTAGAGGCAACCCTCGTGGTTGCCCTGGTGCATTTCTCAAGGACCATGAGTCCACAATAATAACGAGTCTTAGTATACTACAGGTAAGTTGTTCTGACCATCTTTGGTGATGCTAATTTTGCGCAAGATGCAGAGTTTCATAGTAATTTGTTGGATTGGCCGTCTGCGACTCCGCCGTAGACGGCCAATCCAACAAATTACTGGTAGTTTGCGACCCTTGGGTCGCGAGTACTTGACGAAAATGTCAGGGCAAGAGCAATCACCTTCCAATGTGATATAATTGATGTGCAATTATAGCTCCAAAGCGATACCCTCGAGATAGGTCTATGAACGAAAAAATCCAATCTGTACTTAACTCACTACCACATAAACCAGGCATCTATTTGATGAAAGATGCTCAAGGGACGATTCTGTATGTCGGTAAGGCCATTTCACTTTACAACCGGGTACGCTCCTACTTCCAGGAATCCAGCGATCTCGGTCCAAAGAACCGCAGTATGGTAGCGAAGGTTGATGATATCGAGTTTCTCGTCGTCAAAAATGAAGTCGAAGCGCTCGTGTTGGAGAGCAACTATATCAAACAGTATCGCCCCAAATACAATGTACTACTACGCGACGATAAAAATTATCCATACATCAAGGTTTCGCTGACGGAGGATTTTCCTCGCGTCTATCGTGTACGCAGTTTTCAGCACGACGGCAATCGCTATTTTGGGCCGTACACCAACTCAGGCGCAGTGGACTCGACGTTAGACCTGCTGAATAAGCTTTTTGCTTTTCGCACCTGTCGCTACGACGCCAGTAACTGGGCCCCGCCGCGTGATGGTGAGCCGCCAGCCGGGTGGAAGCAAAAGCTGCTGCCCCGACCGTGCACACAGTATTACATCCATCGTTGTATCGCTCCCTGCGTCGCCTACGCCACTCGAGAAGAATACGATGCAGTCATCCAGCAGGTCATACTGTTTCTTGAGGGCAAGCATGACGAGGTAGTAAAAAACTTGCAGGAGCAGATGCAGGAAGCGGCTGAAAACCTGAACTTTGAGGAGGCGGCCCGCATTCGTGATCGCATCAAAGCGGTCGAGCGCATCCTGGAAAAACAGCGTATCATTCACACCGAGGGACAGGATGACCAGGATGTAATTGCTCTTGCCAGCGGCGAGGATGAAACATGTGCCCAGGTCTTCTTTTTCCGCAGTGGGAAGCTAGTTGGACGGGAATTTTTTATGCTGCAGGGAACTCGTGATAGCAGCCCTGGCGAGGTGATGAGTTCATTTCTGCAACAATTCTACGAAAGTTCACCACATGTCCCCGCTGAAATCATTGTCGAAGCAGAACCGGACGACCGGGCTGTTATACAGAACTGGTTAAAGGAGAAACGCGGAGGCGCAGTGACGATTACTACACCCAAACGAGGCGAGAAGCTGCGCCTGGTCGAAATGGTCAAACAAAATGCGCAGGAAGTATTGGAGCAGCAGCGCATTAAATGGCTGACCGATAGCCAGAAGACCCAGCTGGCGCTGGAAGAACTTCAAGAGGCGCTTAACCTGGCCGCTCCGCCACAGCGTATCGAGTGCTACGATATCTCGAATACGCAGGGCACAAATTCAGTGGGAGCGATGGTTGTTTTCGAGGCGGGTCGTCCCAAGACCAGTGAGTACCGGCGCTTCAAGATTAAAACTGTCGAAGGCCCCAATGATTTCGCCAGCCATCAGGAGATGTTACGCAGGAGATTTCGCAGGCAGGCGTCCAATGACAGAGGAAACGATGGTCGTAACGAAGAAGAAATGGAGGGGAAAAACATAGAGCAAATAGAAGAAACGCCTTTGCAGCACAATTGGGCTATGCCCGACCTGATTATTATCGATGGGGGCAAAGGGCAACTTAGCGCCGCTATGGAGGTATTACAGGAACTGCACGTCGATATTCCAACGGTGGGACTGGCCAAAGAGAACGAGGAAATTTTTATTCCAGGATCACCGGACCCGATTATCCTGCCACGCTCCTCACAGGGGCTCTACATGATACAGCGCATCCGCGACGAAGCACACCGTTTCGGCATCACCTATCATCGCAAGCTGCGTTCGGAGCGCACATTCAAATCGGTGTTGGACGAGATTCCAGGCATTGGGCCTAAACGCAAACAAGCACTAATGAAACACTTCGGCTCAATTCGAGCGATCAGCGCTGCCAGCCTTGAGGATCTCTCAGCCCTCAATGGTATGACTCGCGATGCTGCAGAGAAAGTAAAAGAATATATTGGGCGGGTTGAGTGATGTGGGAAATCACCAGGGCGGAAAGTCTCCAGACTTTCTTGCCACAAGGGTATACCTGGGAGGGTCTCGCATATCCACATACACTTAACGGGAATACTTTTCCCTCCCTGTTGCGTTATATTCAATAAAGTGGGTCATTGTTAGCAGTCTCATCCTCCGATTGACAATGATGAGGCTGCAAGCTATATAATAGAAGCAGCTATCTTTTCTATGCGTATAATGATGCGTAGCGAGATCATTTAGGGGTGACAGTTGTATGCCAACGTATGAATATCTGTGCCGGGAATGTAGCCATCGATTTGAAACCTGGCAGAAAATGGCCGATGAACCTTTAACAATTTGTCCTGAATGTGGTGGACCCATTCGTAGAGTGCTTTACCCTGCTGGTATCGTCTTCAAAGGCTCTGGCTTCTACAAGACCGATCATAATGGTGCCGGTTCTATAGGAAGTGAGAATGGCCACTCTAAAAAGAGCGAGAATGCGGAGTCCGCTAAGGAAAGCGAGACCAAGACGGCTAGCGAGAGCAAGTCAAACGAGAGTAGCTCAGATACATCCAGCGCGAAGAAGGGCGAGAATAAAGTATCCGCAGGGAAGAAATAAGAAATAATCAACTATGGCAGAGTCAACACTTGCCGCTATGCAGCGACGTCAGATTGAAATAACTATTGGCGAGCTATTACTCACCTCTGACCATTACATTCGGCTGGGTATTATAGAACGTCTCCGTCATCTCATTTCACACGCCGACCCCAGCATTGATTTAACGCAACTCAGCGAGGTTGCACAAGAAGAACTACAAGAACTGGATCTGCTGCCGCGTATGTAAAAGAATCTGGCTGTGCATACTCCTGGGGGACATGCCTCAACAGGAGTATGCACAGCCAGATTCTTTTACAAGTTCCGAATAAATACCTATCCCAAGGGATAGTTTCTTTTTCGTTTTTTGTATAGTACACTGCTAAAGAGTAAACAACATATTACGCAACCCAGATAAATATGAGGGAGATAGAAGAGGTATGGAAGTGCAACACGAGCAATCACAGAACGAATCCATTGAAGCTTTGCAACGCCAGGTAGAGGAGCTTACAGCAGCCAATTTGCTCTTAAAAGAGGAGTTGGCTCGTAAAGAACAGTTCACTGCGATGATTGCTCACGAGTTACGTAGCCCGCTGACTCCCATCATTAACTACGCACAGATCGTGGGCCGCCCCAATCAGCGCCGTGAAACTATCGAGCGCGGCACAAACATTATTATCAGCCAGGCATGGCGCTTGTCACGCCTTGTAAGTGATTTGCTAGATTCTTCACGCTTATCGAGCGGACAATTTACTTTGTCTTGCAATCCCTGCGATGCAGTGACGCTGGTCAAAGAGGTGGTGGAGCAATTACGTCCTGTGGCCCCCTATCACCGGTTCGCTATCGATGTGCCAGATACACCAATTATTGGCAAATGGGATTACGGTCGTCTCCAGCAAGCGTTGGGGAATCTGCTAGATAATGCCATCAAATATTCCGACGAAGAGACAGTTATCCTGGTGCGAGCGTGGCAGACTCCGGGGAAAGCACATATCAGTGTACACAACAACGGTGTGAGGATTCCTGTGGCAGATAACGACCAGCTCTTCCGTCCCTATGGTCGTTTGCAAGCAGCCAATACTCAAAAAGGTTCTGGCCTCGGCCTCTATATCGCGAAATCTATCGTTGAGGCTCATGGTGGAGAGCTTCGTCTCGAGCCATCTACAGAGGAACGCCAGGGTACGACGTTTATGTTTGATTTGCCGCTGTAGGTGTTAACTACTCCCGTGCAACCCGATTACCGTATTTAAGGAACTTGCCTGTACAAATCTACAGGGTAGACCCGTCATTATTCTCTGTACAAAAAACCGTCGAAACTAGCGGTGCGCAGGCTATCAATCGCGGGTATACTTACACCTGTGCAGAGGAATCTGCCAGCATAGTCCTACATCTGGTACGGCACTGTTTGTGGAACCCGGCGCATTACCAGTTGTTCAGGCCGAACGCCCGAAATCTGCGTGCGAGGCGGACTAAATTGAAGCGTTTTGTCCAGAGGCGTCATCGGATATGGCGCCGCAGGGCTATGCTGGTGGGGACCGTACCATCTACTTACTGTCAAAGTGTACAGAGTAATGTCCAATGTGAATCCAGGAAGGAACACAGCGGAGGAAAAGGAGAACAGTATGGCGCAATGGGCTTATAAAGTAGCATATATTGATTATCGTGGGCGTATTTCTAGCGAGGGGCTTGAGACGCTGATCGGCAACGAGCGGCGTAGCACCTTTGCCCGTCGCTACCTGAATACCCTCGGCAAAGACGGTTGGGAACTGGTGGGCATCCAACCCCTGACCGCAAACTCGGCCTATTATGTCTTCAAGCGCACGGCGCAGGAAGGCGATTTTGCTGAAGAGGCTCCTTCAGCGGCATCCAGTGAGGCAGCTCCGAGCAGTGGTGGTCCGACTGTAGAGACGGCGTAAATGCTGCTCATTCAGGTCGGTTAACTGCATTTTGCACCTCGGTGATGCCCTTGGCAAAGAGCGCAGCCAGGTTAGTGATACCAAATCCTGCTCAGCCGTGTCTGTTTGGGTCCTGGCGGGGACAAGCCCCGCCACTCCAGTTCCAGAAGGAATCAGCAGGATTTGATATGATATGTCCACCCATCTTGCCACTTAATGAAGGGAAGGCGCGGGGATAGTTTCCCCCACCTTTCCCCTAAAGGCTAGATCCAGATATCTGAGGTGCAATCACCACCAGGGTAGCGCATCTCATGTGCCCGTGCTGGACCATGTGGCTCCTTGGCGAAATCAACGTAGAAGTTCTCGTTGATCTTCAGGCCGCCGTTCTGCGTGTCGCAATCGATTTGCAGGAGATACGATCCCGTCTTGGCCAGTTCAGGATAAAACTGGTTATCCCACACGCTGTAAAGCGAGTTGGTAACGTACAGCCGCTTCCCATCCAGGCTGAGCTGGAGCATCTGCGGCCCACCTTCCAGCTTGTGCCCCTGTATGTTGATGCTCTTCCCGAGCAAGCCTCCACACCATACCTGTCCAGTCAGCTTAGGATGTGAGGGGTCGCTAATGTTATACTGGCGGATATCACCGTGCAACCAGTTCGACAGATAGAGGTATTTGTCGTCCATCGAGACTAGAAAGTCGGTAATCAGCGATGGTACGGGGAATGGCCAGCCTTCTAACTCGACGGAGGGGATATCGATGATCTTCTCTGTCTTCCACTGGCCGTTGGCCTTATACCAATGCCACATATTGCTACTGAGTGCAGCTCCGACAAAACCATCAGTGCTGTCGGGGTTATGGTGGAAACGCACCTCCAGGGGAATCAGCCCTTCTTCACCCAGGTCTGCGCTCTGGATGATCTCGTGCTTCGTCCAATCCCAGAAGTGAAGCTGGTGACCATATTTCCCGGCCGCGACATCTTCCACTTTGAATCCCTTGGTAAAGGTGTTAGGTGCTCCCCATTCGCTACTGATCATGACGTTGTGGCGTGGCTGGTACCAGAAGTCATAATTAAAGCGCATGCCATCAGCTTTGTTTTCCCAGCGGCCTGCAATATTGAACTCCTCGTCGAGCAGCAGGAAGCCACCAGGCCCTTCGCCCTGGCTATCACCGAGCATGGAGATCATAATATTGCCATCGGCCAGGCAGTGGACAGTGTGAGGAGTTGTCAGGTTTGTCTTCTCCTTGATCTCTTCTGGTTCGATAACTTTGTAGAGCCTGGGTGCACGTTCATCAGAGGTGTCGAGAATGTGGATGCGGCTGGAGACTACACCCGGAAGTACCAGGAACCTGCGCGATTTACTTTCGTCTTCGTGGCATGAACTGCAGGCATTCCATCCGAAATGGTGCAGTTCGTCCCCTACATTTGGCACTGGTGTTCGATGGATGACCTGGGAGTAGGTGGAAGAACTCGGGTCAACATCCACCGTAGCCAGGTAATCTGGCTCCTCAATGCCTGTCCCTTCATACAGGACAATGGTGTAGAGTATCTTTTCGGGCTCAGCCTTCATCGCCTCTTCAGGCGACGCATAGCCCGGTCCACAAGAGGCATGGTCTTCGTGATGCAACTCATGTTCATCGGCCATAGTATAAACTGCTCCTTTCTTCCTATCGGGCTTAGATTCTGCTCCTCCATTGAATGGTAACGCAACCTTTGCGCGGAGCTGGCATAGCCCTTCAACAATATCTGCTCTTTACTAGCCTACTTACAGGAGACGATGTTCGTTATTTGGCACGTTTCAAGTATGTATTACATTATGAATCAGTGTCAAACCTGATGCCCAAAATGGTATAGAGAAATCGACTTTAGCCTCGTCGAGCGTATTGTCAGGTGTCCGTATCTGAATGCATACCTGTCAGTAACCACCCATGCTCAGGTCACCGTTGGTGCTGAAGTGCCCCTTTAGTAAGTAGTGTCAAGATATCAAACTCATTGCAGAGATACGCTGACTTTGTATAGATACTTTACACAAGTACCACTCATGTTCGCAAACATTCATGAGAATTTCAAGATAAGCGAGCACGTAGAAATACCATTCTCATGCTTACTTTCGTGCATATTGCACAATATTTCTGCTGATGATTTCTTGTATTTTGCCCCTATCCTGGCAAGTGCTGATTTTTTATACTTGCGTGAAAGGCGGAATTGAGCATTGCCGCGATGATTCCTCACTCTCTGCGAGGGGCAAGGCGAACAACGCTTCGTTCGTCACCTGTTACAATCTCAATGTTGAGTCATTCACTACCATCTCCTGATGGTGGCGCGGGGAGGTTCGTTTTGTTCCTATCCTCTCGTCTGACCTGACTGCGAAGCAGTAGAGGTGAAGCCTCGTTGGTCAGACGGATTGGTGCCGAGAATTGATGTAAGGAGATGAACCATGGCGACAATACAGGACGAGAGTAGTGTAAACAGCACGTTCGGACAACGAAGATTTTTGCTTGGGGCCATCAGTACTCTGGCAGTGGGTGTGCTCGCAGGGGCCGGGGCAAAACTGCTTGCGGGTGGTTCCTCTGGGGCCTTTAACGCCAATTCCATTAATACCGGGGACACTGCGTGGGTATTGGCGGCATCTGCACTGGTCATGATTATGACACCTGCAGTAGGATTTTTCTACGGAGGCATGGTACGCAGCAAGAACGTGGTCAGTGTGATCAAACAATCCCTGGTCATCCTTGCCCTTATCAGTATCCAATGGACTCTCTTTGGATATAGTCTGGCATTCGGCAAAGATATCGGTGGTGGTATGCTCGGTGGACTGGGTTTCTTCGGCCTGAGCGGAGTAGGATACGCGCCCAATCCCGACTACGCTCCGACTGTTCCTCACCTGGCATACATGATCTTCCAGGCGATGTTTGCCATTATCACACCAGCCCTTATCATTGGAGCATTCGTCGAACGCATTCGCTTCCGTACTCTGGTCGTCTTTGTCCTCTTATGGGCAACTTTGGTCTACGATCCTATTGCTCACTGGGTATGGAATCCTGCTGGATGGCTGCATAAACTCGGCGCGCTCGATTTCGCGGGGGGGACTGTCGTCCACGCCAGTTCCGGATTTGCTGCGCTTGCGGCAGCCATTGTCGTCGGAAAGAGAGTAGGCTTCAAGAAGGGAGAAGCGACGGAGGCCAATAACGTTCCACTCACCATCCTGGGTGCGGCCCTGCTCTGGTTCGGGTGGTTCGGTTTTAACGCTGGAAGTGCGCTGGCGGCTTCACCGTTGGCTGTGAGCGCATTTGTTGTCACCAACACAGCTGCTGCCGCTGCGGCACTCACCTGGATGGCACTGAGCTGGATTCAGAATGGACGACCAAGCGCACTGGCAACAGCAACGGGCGCAGTGTGTGGATTGGTTGCTATCACCCCAGCCAGTGGATTTGTTGGTCCCCTTTCCAGCATCGCTATTGGTGTGATAGGTGGTCTTGTGACCTACCTGATGCTACTTTTCCGTACCAAGAGGACGCAGATTGACGACACACTCGATGTCTGGGCTGCCCATGGTATGGGAGGTTTGACAGGCGCGCTCCTGACAGGCGTGTTTGCTGAGAAGGTGATCAATAGCGCGGGAGCAAATGGACTGCTCTTCGGCAATCCTGGGCAGCTCCTTACACAAATCATTGCGGTTGTAGTAACCGCAGCATATTCATTCGGCGTCACATTTCTTCTGTTGAAGCTCCTCTCCTTTATGGGGCTTCGAGTTACCAGCAGAGAGGAAGCAGTAGGACTCGACATTGCCTCGCATGGAGAAGAAGGATATCGTATTGTACCTAGAGAGGAAATGCCAGAACCTGATGTGCCGTTGCTAGAAG
>WNGD01006765.1_pt1 | contig 10918 bp, 9 predicted proteins | sample 5400671 | NCBI WGS metagenome assembly WNGD01 (sample SAMN13153369, study PRJNA577476) | soil metagenome | isolation source: 40 cm soil or saprolite under grassland replicate 2 | place: USA:California | collected 2016-06-15
GCCGCATAGAGATCCCGCGGGTCGCGCACGATGACGATGCCGCTGTCGTACGGCACATTGAGCCACTTGTGCGCGTCGATCGCCCACGAGTCGGCCGCGGCGTAGCCCTGAACCAAGTGCGCCCGGTCCGGCGCTGCCGCCGCCCACAGCCCGAACGCCCCGTCCACGTGCACCCAGGCGCCCGCCACTTTGGCCCGCGGAATGATCTCGTCTGCTGGATCGAAGGCGCCGGTATTCACGTTGCCCGCCTGCAGGCAGACCAGCGTGCTGTCGGCGAGCGGTGGCAGCGCGGCGGCGCGCATCCTCCCCTGGCCGTCCACCGGCACGCGGATCACGCGCTCGCGTCCCAGGCCGACCAGCGACGCTGGGCGCCGCGGCGCGCTACGCGCCCGATGGACCGGACAGCCTGCTGCGTCGCCAGTTCGATTCCCTGAACGCCGCCAACCTGCGCACGCTCAAGCGGAGCAAGGTGTGGCTCGCCGTCGGCAGCGATGCCTACCGCACGACGGCGGTCCCGGAGGCGATGTATCTACGATCGCTGCGGGTGTTCTCCAATGCCGAGCTGCTCGACATGTGGACGCGAGCCACCCCACAGGCCATTTTCCCCGCGCGCAAGATCGGCGAGCTGCGACCGGAGTTCGAGGCCAGCTTTCTGGTGCTTGCGGGGGATCCGGTGCTCGATTTCACGAACACGACGCGGATTCTGCTGCGCGTGAAGCAGGGGCATGTCTTGGCTTTTCCCGCCTCGTGATGGAGGTAGACGCCGCGAGGAGATGCCACGAGACGGGCCACCTCTAGCGTGACCATACAAATGGAGGTCCCAGGCCTGCTTCGCCCGACTTGGGAGCGTTGAGTGAACGAATTGCCCTGGAGCGTTAACCCAACCCGTCACTAACAGTGGAAGGCTGCCAAATGGCGAGAAACGTGTTCCTGTCGTTTGTGGAAGAGGATCTGACTCTCGTTAACCTCTTCCGTGGGCAGGCCAAGAAGGAGGACAGCCAGCTCGAGTTTCAGGACTACTCCATAAAAGAGGCCATCAACAGCAAGAATGCGGACTACATTAAGCAGCAGATTCGCGATCTGATAAGAAAGGTATCGGTAACCGCCGTCTTGATCGGATACCGGACCTACACCAGCGATTGGGTGGCGTGGGAAGTTCAGACTTCAGGCGACTTGGGCAAGGGTGTGGTTGGCGTCCGCCTGCACAGTTCAGCCTCCGACATGGTTCCTCAGGGTGTGTCGAAACAAAAGGCCGAGGTGGTCGACTGGGACATCAAGGAAATCGTCCGGGCAATCGAACGGGCTGCGAAGAAGGCCGGCTATTAGCAATCACCTGGCGAACTGCAGGGCTCTCTTATGAGCGTCCGCACCGTCGGTCGGCGCTGAGATCGAGGGACGGATGGGTTGGGAACGGGATCTGTTTGCAAGAAAGAGATCGAATACACTCGTATCGACGGTAGAGAGTCAGTACGGGCTACGGCTCAACGCTTGCGCGGACATGAAGCTCGGAAACCTGCTTGAGCAGCGAGGTTTCGAGTCTCAGACTCAGCTCATCCGCGCGTACCGCGGGCAGCTTGCCAGTCACGCGAGGAAGCGGCGCGTATTTCTCAGCTTCCATGCCGAAGACTTACGTCAGGTTGGCGGCCTGCGTTTGATGGTCGACAACCCCAACGTAGCGCTCGAGCTGTACGACCAGAGCGTCAGGGTGGCCATAGACAGTGAGCGGAGTTCGTACCTGAAGCGCGTTATACGCGCCAGTATCGCCCGCTCGGAAGTTGTTGTTTGCTTGATCGGCAACGGCACAGCCTGGCGGGAATGGGTGGACTGGGAACTTCAGACGGGTGTCGAGCTGAGGAAGGGCGTGTGCGGCGTCCGTCTCAAGGGTTCCTTTGGAAGGACTCCACCAGTTCTGAAAGAGCTTGGCGCACCGATCGCCCCTTGGGACACGACGGCGATTGTGTGCGTCATTGAGCAAGCAGCTGCTCGAAGGACATGATTGGATCCGGAGCATCCGGACCCAGTGCATCGAAACCCTTGGTCCAGTCCTCCCCACAGGGCGCGGTTTGCAAGTGGTCAGCCCCCGGCGTATCAGGACTCAGGCCTCGATCATCGTCCCCTTCGAGGAAGAATGGCAGCAGAGGCCTTCTCGCCCCGCTCGTGGACGTCCGACTTCATCCACGTTACGAACTCCGCCAGCCGCTTTATGGCACGTGGCATCCAGTTCTCGCCTTGGACCGAGTAAGTCATATTGGGGAGGTGAGCAATGTTGGACGGGAGCCTGGATAGCGAGCGGTCGCCGATGAGAAACACCACTCTTGGAAGGCCGTGAGCGATGCCCACCTCGTTGATCACGTTCAGATTGAGCGTGGTCAGCTCGGCCAGCACGAATCCGCAGCGGGAGATCAACGTCAGCAGCAGGACGTAATACTCCTCGGACGAGAGACCACCCCAGGCACGAATCGCACGGAGCCCGGCCCGCTCGAGGGCCGGCTGATAGAAGAGCGAGTAGTACTCGGTGAACGGCCGTTTGAAGGGCATGGCGACGAAGCATGTATCGGCTTCCGGCCCCAGCGGCTCCAGCGCTGCGGTGAGCAGGGCCGAGGCCGGCGACAGAATGTCTTCGCCGCTTAGCCCGCGCTTCGCTTTCGGCAACCCACCGAGCCATTCGTCATATGACTCCACAGAGATCTGATACTTCTCCAGCACGGGTGTCCAGCGCTCCCTCAGGATCTTCCGCTGCTCGTTCGTCACCAGGCCGCCACTTGCCCCCTGGAGAACCGACATGGCACCGAGACCGGCGAAGTCGAGCAGCGTTTTGGAGCGGCCCTCGATCGCAGACAGCACGTCCTGCACCAGCCGCTCTGACAGTCTCATGAAGGCCCGCTGGCTTCGGGGAAGATCGATACGAACGTCGATCTCCCGGAGGAACTCCTCGATGCGTCGCCTGTGCACGCCGTAGCGCGGGCGTGTAAAGGGGAACCCGCACGTCGTGAGGAACGCGCCCAGCGTGAACCCGTTGTACCGGCTATAGAGCGGGGAAAGTAAAGGCACCGTGGCGACCTCCGGCCCCTAGGGATCCAGTGCGCGAGCGTAGCGACAACAGTCAGCGACGTGCGCCGATCCGGGTTTAGCGTGACGAACGCCGCCTCCGGACGGATGGCCGTCTCAACCTCGAGCTAGGCGTTCTGCCTCGAGCCGAGGAGGGTGCCAGTGCCGCGATAGCAGAGGCCCTCGCACCGTGGGCGAGAGGGCGTGTAGCAATTCTGTCACGTCCCGGCGCTGTAACGATACAGGGGGTAGTCATGGGGGTATCTAGTGAGCTCACCTGACTCGGCGTCCAGCCGGAGTAGCCCGTCGCAGGGTGGAAGGGCGCGAACGTAATGGTCAAGGAACGGGTTGGAGTGCTCGGCCTCGAAGTCGAGGTACTCCTCCCTTGTGAGCTTTCCGTGGGGGCCGAAGTAAGACCATGCGTCCGGATCATCGGGGTCGTGTTGCTTCGCCCACTTGAGTTCTCTGGACGGGATGTCAACGATCTTCTTCTGCACCCGATCGGGCGTGTATTCGATCTCCCTTTGCTGAGCTCTGCCGAAGCCTTCGTCGCCCCTGGTGAAGACAACCAGGTCGGAGTGAGCCGCGATCATGGAGAACCACAATAGCCAGCGAGGAACGCCCCGGATCTCACGATTCAGTCCGGGCATGTTGTCCAAGAATAAGAAGCTGCCATGGTATCCCCTCGTAATCAGGCTCGTTGCCACGTCCACGGAATTGCCGTAGACATCGTACAGCTCGCCGCTTGCGCCCCTGAACGGATGCGACACGAGTATTCTCGGTCCGCCAAGACCGTAGACCAAGTAGCCGTTATGGCGTCCCGGGTCGTAGAGCTTTCTTGAGAAAGAGGGCATTACCACGTGTGAGTTGAAATTCCGCAGGTCCTCTCCTTGCAGGAGTCTTTCGTTGTCGCACTCGAGTTCGTGTTGCGCGTCGGGTGTGGACAATTTCTCAAGAACCAGGATTCCGACAATTACCTCGAAAAAGTGCTGAAAATCCGTGCTCGTTGTACTCGCAAGAACTAGGAGTCTGAATAGGCCGCTCTCGCCGTACAGCGAATGAACGTCCTCTATGCACGACAGCACCGATGCGAGGTCTGCGGTTCGCGGGTCGACAGCCGACTGTGCATGGAGGACAGTCTTCAATGCGTGCGCATCTGACAGCGAGAGAATCGGTTCGCCTCCCTGAAGCAGAACATTTCTCTTAATCAGAATCTTGCTTCCCCAATTCATCACACTAGCATGCTCGGTCACCGACGTCCCCGACTCCTTAGAGCACCGTGTCCGTGCCCCACGAGCAGAATACTCTTGCGGAAGATGTCCTGACCCGACTCCGTGCCGACCGCACTCTCCTCCTTGACGACGCCGTCGACCGGGACGTCGATGCAGCGCCACACCTTCTCGTTCACGACCACGCGCTCGCTGCCGGAGTCGAAGGTTGCAACGCTGCTCGCCCAATGGCAGTGGTAGGGTTTACCACCCACGAGAAGCCGCTGGTCGCCGCGTCCGGTTTCCGCACGGTAGTACTGAGAATTGGCGGGGAGTGGCTCGCCGAGTTGCTTCAGCATCTGCCCCAGATTGTCCTCGGTCGGCGCATCGAGGGGGATTTGTAAGTCGATTCGAAGAGCCTGGCCTGAGATGTTGGCAACGGACGTGATAGTTGCTGTCCGATCGTCCTTTGCAGTGATTTCCGAACGGACGCGCGACACGACGCGCTGGCCCTGTGCAAGCATGGTCTGTTCTCGTTCGACCCAGTCGCCGGTGTTGGAGCGCCGGATCGGGTTTTCCCAGTCAACAATCTCCTTACAGACCCTGCGTATTCCTTCCGCGATGTCCGCGAAAGCCGAGTCCGCGCTGTCCCACGTGGAAACAGGTTTTGCGTCCCGAGGGAGAGCTTGAAAGGACCCAAGCGGCGTCCGCTTCCAGCCGGGCGCCGGTCGCACGATGACCGGCACAATATGACCGCGGCGTTGCCAATGCAGCTCCACGGCCCGCGCCACTTCGACGCCCATTGAGTATTCCGATTTCATGAAATCCGGGCTGACGAGGAACAGGACGACGTGTGCGCGCTCGAGCTTGTCCTCGATCTCGCGGCTCCAGTCGGAGCCAGGCCTTATCATACGGTCGTGCCACTCGCTAATCACCCCTTCCTTCCGTAAGCCCGTGAGCGATCTCACGAGGCGGTCGCGATGCGCCTCGTCCTTATGCGCGTAGCTGTAAAAGACGTTGATCCTGCCGAGCTCGGTCACGTGTGCTATGCCTCTGGCAGGGGGTGGGTGATGCCGCCACCCCAGGGTGCTGCGGCTCCATTCATGCAGTCGCGGTTCACGGACCGCCACCCCGAGAGCTCTTGCCCGAACCCGCCCCTGATCTCATGCTCGGTCCGATGAACGGCCCCGAGCCTCAGGTACTCAGGGAAGTCGCGCGCTCGGAGTGCTGGGTGAGTCCAACACGCCGCCTGAAATGAAAGGACAGCCTCGTCCTTGACGCGGCCGTATTCGTACGGGACCCACAGTGAACCCCTGGTGTCGGGACTCATCTCCGCCAGGACATGCGTTGAGTTGAGCAGAACCATTTCAATGACGCTCGCAATGGCCTGGGCCTTCTGCTCGCCCTTGAGCGAAAATCTAGCTTGAACCTGGAGTGCTTGTAGCTGCGGATCCCATACATCAAGCCAGAACTCAAAGCCTTCGTTGCTTGCAAGGTATGCTATGCGTTCAGCGAACCCCATGTCGCCTTGTCGATGTGAGACGAAAACCCGCGGGCATCGGAGCCGAACTTGATGAGGTTCGCTGTCGGCTAGTCGTGGCAGCCACTGCAGAGAACGGAGGAACTCCGTTGATTCGCGCTGACTACGCCACTGAGAATATCCATACGCCCAGTCCGGAAACCGATCGCTCCAGGGGCGCTTCTCGAACTCTCGCCAGCTGTAGTTGGGCATGGTACAGTCCCGCGCTCGCGTCAGTCGTGCCGACCTGCCCTCACCGGCTCACCTGTCCAAAAACCTTGTCGAGCTCAGACTGCGCATCCTCATCCCCCACGATCCCCACTACCCAGGAGGCTTGGGTGTACGTGGATTGGAGCTGGCGCGGCGCGGGCGTAGGCCGCGAGGCAACGGCCTCGCGATAGGCCTCGAGGGCTTCCTGAACCTGGCCGAGGTAAAGCCGCGCCTCCGCCTCCGTCGCGACACACCAGTAGTCGCGCGGCGAGTTGCCACAGTGTCGCATCACGTCACTCGCCATCTTCCGAGCCGCGTTGGCGTCATTGGCATACGCGAGCTCCATGAAAGCGACGTTGATGCCGTGGTAGAGCGCCTGGCCTTCCTTCCCGGCTTTCACCGACGTCTCATACGCCGCGTGATACTCCGCGAGCGCCGACTCGGCGTCAGCCTTGCGGCCTTCGGCTTCCCAGCGACGCTTGAGACGCCCTGCGAGAACACCGCGGACATCGGTGTCTTTGCTGGCATGACTCTGGAGAACATCGAGCGCTTCATCTCTTCGGCCCACGCTCTCCAGCGCAAGGGCGAGCTCCACTAGGTGTCGGTCGTCCAGCTCGCCGGCGTGGGGCAGGAGCAGGTCTATGGCGCGCTGGAACTCCTGCGACTCCACGGCGACGCGCGCCGCGTTCCACGGGCCGCCTGGAGCGGCGCCTCCGAGGATTCCATCTACGGTAACCTGAACACTCATGGAACTGCCATCTGTGGGCTTTACGATCTCCAGGTGATCGCCGAGGACCACCAAGCGCTCCTTCTCAGCGAACGGGAGGAGTGACGACTCCGGCGGGACGAACACGTCTCGGTCGCCTGCTGCAGTCCAAAACTTGAAGGCGTGCCCGCTGCCGAAACGTCCGGTCCAACGTCCTCGGAGGTCGCTGATGAACGCACCGTCGGCGGCCATGTCCCCCACCTGAGACTTGAAGAACTTGAAGAAGCCTGCCTTCTTGAGTCCCGCGCTGGGCGTGCCGAACAGGAGGAGGTGGCTGATGCGCGCGGAGAAGGCCCGATCATCGATCAGTGCTCGTTGCACCACCAACCCGCCCATGCTGTGGGCGATGAGGGCCAAGGCCTTGTAGTCCTTCAGGGGCGCGACTCCCGCCCGGGTCAAGAGGTACGTCGCCAACGTGGCGATCGCCGGGTCCGCGGTCCACACGCCCCGGATGTCCGGCGCCAGGTTGGTGCTATAGCCGAGACTGAAGATGTCCCACTGCTCGAGTGCGCTGACCTCACCCAGCAGGTTAGGGAACCGGCCCCACGTCTTGGCCGGGTCCCCGGCGAAGCCGTGGATGAACACGACCGCGGTATCCTTGCCCTGTCGCTTCCTGTGCTGGAGTAGCGTAGCAGTATCGGTGCTCATTTGGCCCCGCCTTCGGCGGCGACCTTTTCGGCGATCGCCGGCCGCAGGTTTGCCATCTGACGCAGCAGGTTGAACCAGAACGGCGCCCCCAGACTGAGCAGCAGTACCGTCACGAGCGTCCCGGCGAGGTGCCGCGGGTCGGTGACGTACCCTCCGAACGGTGGGTACGGCGTCGGAATGAGCTGAAACGAGGCCTGCTGCAATTGCTCGTTGACCGACGTCGTCGAGTTCCGCAATTCGCCGAGCCATGTCTTCGTGGCCTGGTCGAACTGGCTGTTGTACGTCGATAGCACGGAGTCGCGATCACTCGTGCCCTTCAGGTGATCGCGCAGCCACGCCTCGCCCTGCTGCCGGGTGACCAGTTGAGTCGGCACCTCGCCAAGGGATGCCGCAACAGGTGTACCGCTGAGCTGGTCCCGCGTCGCGGCGATCGCCGTCGAGGCGACGGCCTTCCGCTCGGCCGTGAGCGCGACGACGTCCTCCGCCTTCCGAAGGGTGCCTTCACTTGCGGAAACGACCTTCGCACGGAATTCGCTGTCGGTCGACAACCGCTGCCAGAGTTGCAGGGAGTCGATCCGGAGGACGAAGCTGAAGGCCAACGCCGTGATGGCCGTTACCCAGCGCGCCTGCGCCACGAACCGCTCGGTGGTCCGGTCCATGACGGTGTTGAACCACGAGTTCACGCCGGCCGCGAGCGTCCGCGCGCTCCCGAGCGCGTGCAGTACCGCCTGCTTTACGGCGTCGGCCTGAGCAGGGAACAGCTGCGCGGCACTCGCCGCTACCGCCGCCGCGCGCTCGCTCATTTCCGCTGTCGGGTCCACCTTAGCCGCCACTGCCTTGAGCGCGTTCCTTGCAGCCTCGAGCGCCTGCTTGTCCGAGTCCTTTGTCTTTGGACCGCTCCACGCGTCGGCCGCCGCTAGCTGGTCGAGCACGCGGATCAACTCGTCGGGCCGGATGGCCGTAGCTCTGCGTTTCCAAATGGGGGCAATGGCCGAATGTCGCAGCGCCTGCTCGGCAATCGCCTTGGCGTGGCCCACGAGGCTCGGATCGATCTGTGCCAGCAGCTGGGCGACGCCCCACCGGAGGTTGGACCCGCGCAGGCCCAGCACGGCAGTGACCGTCTGCACCAGGACGGTGATCAGCAGGCTGAGGAGCAGCATGATTACCGCGAAGCCGAGCGCGGTATCGAGGTGCTCAAGGGTCATGGAGAGAACAGGTGACCGTTCATGGCACGTCCTTTGGAAGCATTTGGTCGGCGTGCACCGCGATGCGTACGGGTTTCTGTAACGTGATGCTCGCGATCGTCGCCGAGCTCGTGTTCCACGCGGGAGTGAGGCCCGCGGTGCCCGCAGGCGCCGCGCCATCGACATACATCCCTTCGACCACCTGGGGCAGGTGTGCCCAAGACAGGTTGTCCCAATCGTCTTCCGGATCGGCCGGCTTGCCGCCCAGCGCCGGCGCCGGCCCGTCCGCCAGGTCCATCCCGAACCGCGCTTCCGACACCCGCTCTTCCAGAACGAAATAGACCCCGAGGGGATACTTCGCTTGACCCCCCCGCGCCTCGGCCGCCGTGAACGGAAACCCGAAGAAGGTGAGATCAGGAGGCAACGTCCCACTGAAGATGGGACTGATGGGACTCGGGGGCGCCGCGGGCTTCACGAACTCCTCCAGCCCCGGGTCTCGCTGTGTTACCGTGCCGACGGCGCGCACCGCGTAGACCAGCGTATTCGGGTACTTCCGGAGCAGGTCACCGCGCACCAGGAGCACCAGCTGCTCTCCCTGCCCCGCGTCCGCGCGATTGTCGTGGGAGCCGAGCGGTGTCGCTGCCCACAGGTGCAACGGCTTGACGTCCTTCAGCGGCTCCCGGGCCGCGCGCTCCAGCACCTCCGCCTGGGCAGCGACTTCCGCGGCCCGATCGGGCTCGTTCGTGGCCGCCCCACCTGCGCCTTCCGCTTGCCGCACGAACTCGTCGGTTGTCGGCAGAACCGCGTCCACGTCCCAGAACTGCCGGAAATAGGTGGATCGCCCGCTGACCGGCGCGCCGCGCCAAAACAGCTCGCCTGTAAACGAATGATTCAGTGCGACCATGTACGCTTCGACAAAGCGACCGTTGGTTTCGAGCACGGCGAGCGTGTTCTGCGGCACCCGCTCTACGCCGGGAAGCACCAGGTCCTGGGACATGTCGCGGAGCGCTTCGTACATCGGGTGCGGGAACTCGGGCGACGCCACCAGCTGCTCGAGCGCGTCGGCGCGCCGGGCGAGCTCGTCCGCCAGCCGCAACCGTCGCTTGGTGCGGAGGGGGATCGTCGCCCGCGGGTTGAGCGCCTTTTTCACAAGGCCCGCGACCGCGTCGAGATTCACCGCAGGCGCCTCGACGACCGCAGGCGGAGCGACCGGTGCCAGCCAGCCGTCAAGGGCCGCGGACACCGCGCCGGCCACCTCGGCCATGTCCGTTCCCGCCGGCAACGCGACGCCTTGGAGCGTTCGGGCCTCCGTGAGCGCAGCGGTCACGGAGCTGCTCGAGAACAGGGCAGGATGGAACTGGCCGGTCGGCATGGTCATCGCCCGGATCGGCGTAGCCGTTGCTCCGAGCGGCGTCCCGCTGGGCAGCGGGGCTCCAGGCGCGCCCGGGAGCACGCTGCCCGGCAGAGGGCCGACCATGGGCACGGGGCCGCGGAGGGAGGTCGCGACGCCACCGGGCGACGGCGCGATGGGGCTCGACGTGAGGCCCGCGACGTTGAGTGGCCGGATCGCGGTGCTCGAGATGGGCACTGCAAGGTTGAACGTCTTGGCGACGACCCGCGTCACGTCGTACAGGCCGCGCATCCCGTCGGGGTCCCGTGCCGGTCCGGCGGCAACGACGGCGCGGCTGTTCAGCCGCGCCAGCAAGCTGGGGCGGCCGGCCTGCACCGACAGGCCCAGCCGCTTCCCCAACGGACCACGAGCCCGCTGCATCCGCCGGAACGCCGGGTCGAGCAAGGGGCGGGGAATGCGGCCTTCCAGGTACCGCGCCACCGTGGTTTTCCCACCGCCCATCGTTCCCGGCAGCCGCAGCCGGTGTTGCACGCTCCGGGTCGCGAACAGGAAGTGGTCGCCGGCGAGCGCTGCCATGCGCCGGTGAATTGCGTCCGCCGCCTCTCTGCCAAGCTGCGCACGACGCAGCACTTCGTTCGCATCTTCGACCTGGCCGATCTGGTCCCACGCGGACGCCATCAGCGCTTCCTGCTGTTGCTCGACCACCAGCGCGCCAAACCCCGCCGCGGCGCGATGGCGTGGGTCGAGGTTGAGCTGGTCCACCCAGGCGGTGCCTTGCGGCTTTACCGTGGAGCGACCCGCGTACCAGCGCCCATAGATCGGCGGCACGACGCTCGGAAGCGGGAACTTCGCGAGGGCAGGGATGGCGAGCGTAAAGACCGATGTATAGCTCGCGACCCCGCCCGCGGGCGTGGAGCGGATGCGAACGTTGTACGGTTTCGTGGGCACGAGCGCCGGGAGCACCACGCCGTGGGTCGTGCCGAG
>WNGD01006767.1_pt1 | contig 10917 bp, 8 predicted proteins | sample 5400671 | NCBI WGS metagenome assembly WNGD01 (sample SAMN13153369, study PRJNA577476) | soil metagenome | isolation source: 40 cm soil or saprolite under grassland replicate 2 | place: USA:California | collected 2016-06-15
CATCTTCTCGCGGAGCTCCTCAGAGAGCTTGTCCACTTCGACGCGGCGGAGAAGTTCTTTGATGGCTTCCGCGCCCATCTTGGCGGTGAACTGGCCGGGATATTCCTTCTGCAGTTCGCGGTATTTTTCTTCGAGCAGAACTTCGCGCTCGCGAAGAATGGCGACCTCGCCGGGCTCCACGACGACGAAGGCTTCGAAGTACAGGATGCGCTCGAGATCGCGCATGGAAATGTCCAGCAAGTAGCCGATGCGGCTCGGCAGGCCCTTGAAGAACCAGACGTGCGAGCAAGGCGAAGCCAGCTCGATGTGGCCGAGGCGTTCGCGGCGGACTTTGCTGAGCGTGACTTCGACGCCGCACTTATCGCAGATAACGCCGCGATGCTTCATCCGCTTGTATTTGCCGCACAAGCATTCCCAGTCGGTGACGGGGCCAAAAATCTTGGCGCAGAAAAGGCCGTCGCGCTCGGGCTTGAACGTGCGGTAGTTGATGGTCTCCGGCTTGGTGACTTCACCGTGGGACCAGGACCGAATTTTTTCCGGACTCGCCAGGCTGATGCGGATGGAATCAAAATCGGCGATCAAGCTGGCGCGATCATAGGGGCTGCTGCGATACAAGGTTGTTTCCTCCCTCCCGCGTCTTGCGGCGCGGGCCGCGGTCCGAGGTGTTTAGCACCGAACCGGCTGAGAACCCAACTGCGGAAACTACAAACTCATCCATTCGTTGCCCTGTAAGGGCGCTCCGACCAGGTCGGAGAGCTCCCACTGGGGAAATGCCGAACTAGTCGGCTGCTTTTTCCATCGGCGGCTTCTGCCGCTTCATCAACTCGACGTCCAGACAGAGCGACTGCAACTCGCGAACGAGGACGTTGAACGACTCCGGCACGCCGGGCTCGATGCCCGGTTCGCCCTTGACAATGGCCTCGTAAATCTTCGCGCGGCCATAGACATCGTCGGACTTCGCCGTGAGCAGTTCCTGCAGGATGTGCGCTGCACCATAGGCTTCCAGTGCCCAGACTTCCATTTCGCCGAAGCGCTGGCCGCCGAACTGCGCCTTGCCGCCGAGCGGCTGTTGCGTGATGAGCGAGTACGGGCCAATGGAGCGCGCGTGAATCTTGTCGTCGACGAGATGCGACAGCTTGAGCATGTAGATGTAGCCGACGGTAACCGGCTGGTCGAATTGATCGCCAGTCATGCCGTCGAAAAGATTGATTTTCCCAGCGTGCGGTAAGCCTGCAACTTCGAGCAGGTGACGGATTTCCGGTTCGCGCGCGCCGTCGAAAACCGGCGTGGCGAACGGGATGCCGTCGCGGAACCCTTCGGCATGCTCGATGAGCTCATCGTCGCTGAGCTTCGAAAGTGTTTTCCAGATTGCCGTTTCGCCGAACACTTCCTTGAACCACCGGCGCGCGGCCTCCGCCCGCACTTCCTTGCTGAGCAAGCGCTTGAGACTGTTACCGAGCTCCTTGGCGGCCCAGCCGAGGTGCGTTTCGAGAATCTGGCCTACGTTCATGCGCGAAGGAACGCCAAGCGGATTCAGAACGATTTCCACGGGCGTGCCATCCGGAAGGTACGGCATGTCTTCCTGCGGCACGATGCGCGCGATGACGCCCTTGTTACCGTGGCGGCCAGCCATCTTGTCGCCGATGGAGAGCTTGCGCTTCATGGCGATGTAGACCTTAACTAGCTTGATGACACCCGGGGGCAGCTCGTCGCCCTTCTTGAGTTTTTCCTTGCGCTCCTCGGTGATTTTGCGGAGCACGTCGATCTGTCGCGAGGTCATCTCCTCGACTTCCTCGATTTTCTCGATGAGGAGTGGATCCTTTTCGTTGAGCTTCAGGCGTTTGAGGTTGCGCGTGGAGATCTTTTCGATAATCTCCCGCGCCAGCTCGACGCCTTTGGTCAACAGGCGCTTGTTGGTCTTTTCGTCGTGCAGGTCGGCCTGGAGAACTTTGCCGCCGAGAAGATCCGTGAGACGCTTGAGACGCTCATCCGTGAGGATGCGGATTTCGTCGGCGAGGTTCTTCTCCAGCTTGAAGACCTGCGTGGCTTCGATGGCCTTGTGCCGCTCGTCCTTCTCTCCGCCCTTACGGGTGAAGATTTTGACGTCCACGATGGTGCCCTCGATGCCAGGCGGGCAGTAGAGCGAAGCATCGCGAACGTCGCCGGCTTTTTCGCCGAAGATGGCGCGGAGCAGCTTTTCTTCCGGAGTGAGCGTGGTCTCGCCCTTGGGCGTGACCTTGCCGACAAGAATGTCCCCGGGCTTCACGACCGCGCCAATGCGGATGACACCGCTTTCGTCGAGGTTGCGGAGGAAGGACTCGCCAATGTTGGGAATGTCGCGAGTGACTTCCTCGGGACCGAGCTTGGTATCACGCGCTTCGATTTCATACTCCTCGATGTGAATCGAGGTGTAGTAATCGTCTTTGACCAGTTTTTCGCTCACGAGGATGGCGTCCTCGAAGTTGTAGCCGCGCCAGGGGAGAAACGCCACGAGAACGTTGCGGCCAAGCGCGAGTTCGCCACGTTCGGTGCAAGGGCCGTCGGCCAGAACCTGACCTTTCTTCACCCGGTCGCCAACGCGAACGAGCGGCTTCTGGCTGATGCATGTGTTTTGATTCGAGCGCTTGAATTTAATCAGTTGGTAGATATCCGCGCCCACTTCGCGGCTGAGCACCCCGGAGTGATCGGATTCGACGCGCACGATGATGCGTTCGGAGTCCACCTGATCGACAATGCCTTCGCGTTTGCAGAGCACGACCGCGCCGGAGTCGCGCGCGGTGACGCGCTCCATGCCTGTGCCGACCAGCGGCGCTTCGCCGCGGATGAGCGGCACGGCCTGGCGCTGCATGTTGGAACCCATGAGCGCGCGGTTGGCGTCGTCGTTCTCGAGGAACGGGATCAAGCTGGCGGCAACGGAGACGAGCTGCTTCGGTGAAACGTCGACATAGTCGACTTCGTCGCGGCTCTTCAGCACGAAGTTGCCGGCTTGGCGGCAGTTGACCAGCTCGGTGGTGATCTTCAAGCGGTCGTCGAGCGAAACGTTGGCCTGTGCGACCACGTACTTGTCTTCTTCCCACGCGGACAGATAGAAGCAGTAGGGCTCGTAAACGACCTTGCGGCGCTTGAGTTCTTCGTTAAGCTCTTCGACCTTGTCCTTCTCGACGATTTCGCCGGCCTTGAACTCACTGTCACCGGCATTGACGATCTGGACGTAGTCGATGATGCGGCCGCCCTTGACCTTGCGGTAAGGCGACTCGATGAAGCCATAGTCATTAATACGCGCGAAGCAGCTCAAAGAACTGATCAATCCGATGTTAGGACCTTCCGGCGTTTCAATCGGGCAGATGCGGCCGTAGTGTGTCGGGTGCACGTCGCGGACTTCGAATCCGGCACGCTCGCGCGAGAGACCGCCCGGCCCAAGGGCCGAGAGACGCCGCTTGTGCGTAATCTCGCTGAGCGGGTTGGTCTGATCCATGAACTGGCTGAGCTGCGATGAGCCGAAGAATTCACGGATCGCGGCCATGACTGGCTTGGCGTTCACCAGGTCGTGCGGCATGGCCGTAGACATTTCCTGGTACACGCTCATCTTTTCCTTGATCGCGCGTTCCATGCGGACGAGGCCGATGCGGAACTGGTTTTCGAGCAGCTCGCCCACCGCGCGAACGCGGCGGTTGCCGAGATGGTCGATGTCGTCCACGACGCCGATGTTCTTGCGCAGCTTGAAAAGATACTTGATGGCCGAGACGAAGTCCGGTGTATCCAGTGTGCGGTTGTCCAGCGGCGTATCGAGCCCCATTTTGATGTTGAACTTCAAGCGGCCGACGCGGCTGAAATCGTACTTGCGCGGATCAAAGAACATGCCGCGGAAGAGGTTCGTGGCTGTTTCCAGCGTCGGCGGATCGCCCGGGCGGAGCTTGCGATAAATTTCGATGAGTGCTTCCTTGGAAGAGCGGATCGCATCCTTGTCCAGCGTGCGCGAAAGCACCACGCCGATGTCGTCGCGTTCCGGGAAGAACACGTCGACTTCGGTAATGCCCGCTTCGGCAAACGCCTGCCAGAGATCGGCGGTCAGTGGCTTATTGGCTTCCAGCAACACTTCGCCGGTTTGGCGATTCACGACATCGGCGACGCTATACGCGCCTTCGAGGTCGGCCAGCGCGGCGCGGATCTGGGAAATCCTGGCCTTGATGAGTTCCTTGAAAAGATTTTCGGTGATGCGCCTGTGCGCCCCGACGATCACTTCATTGGATTTCGGATTGCGGATTTCGTGGGCCAGCTTGCGGTCCATGATTCCCGGCGAAACGTTCCAGTAGAGCTCCTTGTCGCGCAGCGAAATGCGCTCGACCTGGTAGAACGTGCGCAGAATGTCTTCGTTTGATTTCATGCCCAGCGCGCGCAGAAAAATCGAACCGAGGAATTTGCGCTTGCGGTCGATGCGCACGTAAAGGATGTTCTTGGTGTCGTATTCGAATTCCACCCACGATCCGCGGTACGGAATGATTTTCCCGAGGAAATAGGTGCGATTGTTGGCGCTTTCGAAAAAGACGCCCGGCGAGCGGTGCAATTGCGAAACGATGACGCGCTCCGTGCCGTTGATAATGAACGTGCCGTTCTCAGTCATCAGCGGAATATCGCCGTAGAAAACTTCCTGCTCTTTGATGTCGCGGATGGTTTTTGCGGCAGTGTCGGGGTCCTTGTCGTAGATGGTCAGGCGAATGGTAACCTTGAGAGGCGCGGAATAGGTCATGCCGCGCTCCTGGCATTCGTTCACGTCGTACTTGAGTTGCATGGCCACCGGATCGCCGCACTTGTTGCAGAAGGTCGGCGTGTTCTTATTGAAGGTCCCGCACTTGTGGCAGATGACGTCTCCGGTCTGATACGGATTCGTGACCACGGACGCGCCGCAATTCCGGCAGGTGGCGCGCAGATGGTGCAGACCCTTCAAGTTGCCGCACTTGCACTCCCAGTTGCCGATCGAGTAGTCCACGAATTCCAGTTGCGACATCTCGCGGAAGTCCCGGATCGGAAACACGGACGTGAACACCGACTGAAGCCCGCCGTCATCGCGCTCGCTCGGCAGAAGGTCCATCTGCAGAAAGCGCTGATAGGACTTCATCTGGACTTCAATCAGGTTGGGAATCTGAATCGAGCCCTGGATTTTCGCGAAATCCAGGCGTTCGCGTTCCCGGACGTGCTGATTGGTATTCGACATTTGTGTTTCTACCTCTTCCTTTTCGGGCAAAAAACGGAGAGAGACTGAAAGGACGGTTTACCGCGGCGCCATACGATCTGCCCGGGATCGATGCGCACACGGCTGCGGGGGGCCCGAAAAGGGCCCATGACTCCGTACCAAGTACCGGCCTCGAATTGCGTACGCGAATTCCTTTGGCGCGGCCCGCCCGCTTCCTTGCGCCGCGTCCCCGCTCGAAAAACTGCACCGCAACAATTCAGGTGTACCCCCGGCCAGGCGGGGGGCCACCAACTACTTGATCTCCACCTTGGCACCAGCGTCTTCGAACTTCTTCTTGATCGCCGCGGCCTCGTCTTTGTTGACGCCTTCCTTGACGGTCTTGGGGGCGCCATCCACCAAGTCCTTGGCTTCCTTGAGGCCGAGGCTCGTGACTTCGCGGACCGCCTTGATAACGTTGATCTTGTTGCCGCCGACGTCCGTCAGCACGACGGTGAATTCCGTCTTCTCTTCTGCCGGGGACCCGCCGCCCGCCACCGCTCCGCCACCGCCGCCGGCAGACACTACGGTGGCCGCAGCCGCGGAGACGCCGAAGGTTTCTTCCATTTTCTTCACGAGCTCGGAAGCTTCCAGCAGCGTCAGCCCCTTGATTTCGTCCAGGATCGTATCGACTTTCGACATGACTCTTTCTTCTCCTCTCAATTCAAAAAAGTAAACTTACTGGGCCGCTTCGGGAGCAGGTGCTGCGGCGTCCTCGCCGGACCCAAACTTGCCGGCCTTGATGGCTTCGCTGACCGTCACGGCCAGGTTTCGCGGCAATGCATTCAGGGCCATGGCGATGCGCTGCGCCGGAGCGTTCAGCAGGAACATGATCTTGCTAATGAGTTCGTCCTTCGACGGGAGATTCGCAAGCTGCTGAATCTCCGCGATGGAGATGACGCGGCCCTCGACCATTCCGGACTTGAACTGGAACGCCGGGACGTCCTTGGCAATTTTCGTGAGCGCCTTCGCCAGCGCGACCGGGTCGGCCGCGGTGTAGGCGATGGAATTCGTGCCGCTCAGATTCTTGAGCAAGCTCTCCGCCGGCGTGCCGACGCCGGCGCGCTCCGCTAGCGTGTTCTTTACAACCTTGTATTTGCCGCCCGCAGCCTGTACGGCGCGGCGGAGCTTGGTGTCGGCTTCGACGGTGATGCCCTGGAAGGTCGAGAGAATGACGGTTGATACTCTGGCAAGCTCGGTCTTGAGCTTGTCGAGGTCCTGCTGTTTTTCGCTGCGCTTCTTCATCGTTTTGCTCCGCTGGCTTGGCCTGCTCAATTACGCGGCGGCGGCCATCGCTTCCGCTTCGGCCAGGTCGATGGTGATGCCCGGACCCATGGTCGAGGTCAGTGTGATTTTCTTGACGTATTTGCCCTTGGCCGCGGCCGGCTTGGCTTTCACCACGGCCTCGATCACCGCGTGGGCGTTCTCCGCGAGCTTTGCGCTCTCAAACTGGATTTTGCCGATGGGACAATGGACAATGCCGGCCTTGTCCACACGAAATTCCACTTTGCCGGCCTTGACTTCCTTGATGGCTTTGGCGACATCAAAAGTAACCGTGCCGGTTTTCGGGTTGGGCATCAGCCCCCGCGGCCCCAGCACCTTGCCGAGCTTACCGGCAGAGCGCATCATGTCTGGCGTAGCGATCACGGCATCGTAATCCGTCCAGCCTTCCATGATCTTCTGGACGATGTCATCACCGCCGACAAAATCCGCCCCGGCGACCTGCGCTTCGCGGACTTTTTCTCCTCCGGCAATGACCAGCACACGCACAGTCTTGCCAAGCCCATTGGGCAGGCCCACTGTGCCGCGAACGACCTGGTCGGAATGCTTTGGGTCCACGCCCAAATTGATGGCCAGCTCCACCGTTTCGTTGAACTTCGTGTGATGAGTCTTTTTCAAAAGCTCGGCGGCTTCGCCGAGCTTGTACGCCCGCGCCTCCACCTTCTTGCGCGCGTTCTCCACGTGTTTTCCCGACTTCTTTGCCATTCCCGCTACCCCTTCGATCCCGTAGCGCCTGAACTTCTAGGCTTCCACGACTTCCAGGCCCATGTTGCGCGCCGTACCCATTACGGTGCGCATCGCTGACTCCAGGTTGGTGGTGTTGAGATCGACAAGCTTGATCTTCGCGATTTCCTCGACTTGCTTCCTCGTAACCTTCCCGACTTTGTTGCGATTCGGCTCCGCGGAACCTTTCGCGATGTTCGCGGCGCGCTTCAGCAGCACCGAAGCCGGCGGCGTCTTCAAGATGAAAGTGAACGTGCGGTCGGTGTAAACCGTCACCAGCACTGGAAAAATCATCCCGTCCGGTTCCTTGGCTGTCTTGGCGTTGAACTGCTTGCAAAAATCCATGATGTTCAAGCCGTGCGGGCCAAGCGCAGTGCCCACGGGCGGCGCCGGCGTGGCTTTACCTGCGGGCAACTGCAGCTTGATAGTGGTCTGAATCTTTTTTGCCATGTGCCTGCCTTAACCTCTTTTCAATCTCGCGTCTTGCGCGTTATCCCAGCTTCTCGACGCTCGCAAAATCCAGCTCTACTGGCGTCGAGCGGCCAAAAATCGTAACTGAAACCTTCAAACGGCTGTGGTCATTGTCGATCTCTTCGACGCTGCCGTTGAAATTCGCAAAGGGGCCATCCACGATGCGCACCTGCTCGTTGCGCTCGAAGATCACTTTCGGCTTCGGGCGGTCCTGCGGCGTGTGCACGCGATTGATGATTCCGTCCACTTCCGCTTCGCTCAGCGGCGACGGCGACGTCGCCGAACCGACGAATCCGGTAACGCGCGGCGTGGAGCGCACGATGTGCCAGGTGTTTTCGTCAAGATCCATCTCGACAAGAACGTAGCCGGGATAAGACATGCGCGACGAAACCACCTTCTTGCCACCACGCACTTCGACCACTTCCTCCATCGGGATCAGCACGCGGCCGATCTTGTCCTGAAGGCTGAACGCGGCCACGCGGCTCTCCAGGCTTTCTTTGACTTTCTTCTCAAAGCCCGAGTACGTATGGATGATGTACCACTGCATTCCCATCGATCTCTGGTCCTCTTCAGATGCCAAATTTCTTGAAGATGTATTGCACGCCACGCTGCACGCCCAAATCGACCAGCCACAGGAAGACTCCGAAGAACGCTACCGTAGCGACCACCACCCAGGTCGTCGCAACCACGTCTTCCCTGCTCGGCCAGGTCACTTGCTTCATCTCCACGCGAACGTCGTGTAGAAATTCACGAGCATTGGCGACGGTACCCGTAACCTTCTTCGTCAGCTCAGAGCCTGTTCCACCCTGAGATTCATCGCTGCTCATTTTCACCGTCCGCGTGGCCATAGATCCTCAATTCAAGTGCGCTCTCCGAGCGCTTCCCGACTCTGGCAGGGGAGGAGGGATTCGAACCCCCATACCCGGTTTTGGAGACCGGAGTCCTGACCGTTGGACGACTCCCCTAAATTCAAATCCGGTCTTTCCCTCACTCCCGCGAATACAAACTACTTCACTTCCTTGTGTGCCGTTTGCTTGCGGCACGTATTGCAGAACTTCTTCGTCTCCAGCCGCTCGGCATGCTTCTTCTTGTTCTTCGTTGTCGTGTAATTGCGGTTCTTGCATTCGCCGCACTGCAAGGTAATCGTTTCGCGCATGACCTAATTCTCTCTCCCAGCGCTCTCGCCTGACGCTTTACTCCAGGATCTCCGTGACGGCGCCGGCGCCGACGGTGTGGCCGCCTTCGCGAATCGCGAACCGCAAGCCCTTCTCCAACGCCACCGGAGTGATCAAGCTCACTTCGCAGCTCACGTTGTCTCCCGGCATCACCATCTCCACCCCTTGCGGCAGCTTCACGTCCCCCGTCACGTCCGTCGTCCGAAAGTAAAACTGCGGCCGGTATCCCGTGAAAAACGGCGTGTGCCGCCCCCCTTCTTCCTTCGTCAACACGTACGCTTCCGCCTTGAACTTCGTGTGCGGTGTAATGCTTCCCGGCTTGCACACCACCTGCCCCCGCTCCACGTCTTCCTTTTCCGTCCCGCGCAGCAGCAATCCCACGTTGTCCCCCGCCAGCCCTTCGTCCAATAGCTTCCGGAACATCTCCACCCCCGTCACCACTTTCTTCTGCGTCGCCCGGAAACCCACGATCTCCACTTCCTCCCCCACCTTCACCTTGCCGCGCTCCACCCGGCCCGTCACCACCGTCCCGCGCCCTGAAATCGAAAATATATCTTCGATCGGCATGGCGAACGGCTTATCCACATCGCGCACCGGCAACGGCACGTTCTTGTCCACCGCTTCCATCAACTCGTCAATCGTCTTTTCCCACTTCGCGTCGCCATTCAGCGCCTGCAACGCCGAGCCCTTGATCACCGGAATCTTGTCTCCCGGAAACTGGTAGCTCTTCAAAAGCTCGCGCACTTCCAGCTCCACCAGCTCCAGAAGCTCCGCGTCCTCCACCATGTCGCACTTGTTCAGAAACACCACAATCGCCGGCACCCCCACCTGCCGCGCCAGCAAAATGTGCTCGCGCGTCTGCGGCATCGGCCCGTCCGTCGCCGCCACCACCAGAATCGCGCCGTCCATCTGCGCCGCCCCGGTGATCATGTTCTTGATGTAGTCCGCATGCCCCGGACAGTCCATGTGCGCGTAGTGCCGGTTGGCCGTCTCGTACTCCACGTGCGAAACCGCGATGGTGATCCCGCGCTCGCGCTCTTCCGGCGCGTTGTCAATCGAATCAAACGCCCGGAACTGCACCTTGGGGTTGTGCTTCGACAGCACCTTGGTGATCGCCGCCGTCAACGTCGTCTTGCCATGGTCAATGTGACCAATCGTCCCAATGTTCACGTGCGGCTTACTGCGCTCGAATTTCTCCTTCGCCATATTCCTTTAACCTCTCATCTCGTGATCCGGCACGGGCCGGAATCAACTGCGCCAGCCTCTAACTGACGACGGCGCTGCATTTCGAAATCTGGAGCGGGGGACGGGATTTGAACCCGCAACCATCACCTTGGAAGAGTGAGACTCTACCGTTGAGTTACCCCCGCCCGGTATTGTTCCAACCCCTTTTCCCGCAGGCGCGAATTCTGCGCCTCCCCACATGCGGCTCCGCCCACTTCGGAGCCAGCCATTCCTGGAGCCTGGGACCGGGATTGAACCGGTGACCTCGTCCTTACCAAGGACGCGCTCTACCAACTGAGCTACCCAGGCCGAACCTGCGTTTCCACGAAAATTCTTCCTTCGCGGCGCACTTTTCCTGAGCGGCGCTCGTGCCCCGAATCGGACCGCGTTCGAACATCCCTTTGTATGATCCTGGCGGAACCAGGATCAACGCTGGATGCGATTGCCCTGCGGTTTTCTGCAAGCCTCACAGCGAGAGCCTGGTGGACGGGGAAGGATTCGAACCTTCGTAGCCCGCAAGGAGCGGCAGATTTACAGTCTGCTGGTTTTAGCCACTCACCCACCCGTCCCGCGAAAACTTTTTGAGACGCGAATCACGAGTCCCGAACTTGTCCTTCAACGACTTGCAGGCGTTCCTCGCAAAAACACAAAAAGGACTCGTGTCAAGAGACACCAGCCCGTTCGTTTTTGCTTCCAGGATTCGCTCCGCCTCACTCCCCCGCAAAATCTCTGGTGGAGCTGGCGGAGGGAATTGAACCCCCGACCCTCTGATTACAAATCAGATGCTCTACCAGCTGAGCTACGCCAGCGCCGCTC
>WNGD01007259.1_pt1 | contig 10917 bp, 13 predicted proteins | sample 5400671 | NCBI WGS metagenome assembly WNGD01 (sample SAMN13153369, study PRJNA577476) | soil metagenome | isolation source: 40 cm soil or saprolite under grassland replicate 2 | place: USA:California | collected 2016-06-15
CCGCCCTTTCAGCCCGCTAGGTTCGCCTGTACGATGCCTTGTTCTTGGCCTGGGAGCGCGCATGAGGCGGCGCGAGTTCATCACCCTACTCGGCGGAGCGGCGGCGACGTGGCCACTCGCCGCGCGTGCGCAGCAGCCGGCGATGTCGGTGATCGGTTTCATGAACGTCGGCACGCCCGAAAGGAACGTGGGCCTTTGGGCCGCATTTCGGCAAGGTTTAAGCGAAACTGGCTACATCGAGGGGCAGAATGTCACGATCGAATCCCGGTGGGCGGAGAATCAACCCGATCGCCTTCCAGCACTGGCGGCCGATTTGGTGCGCCTACCGGTAGCCGTGATTGCCGCGACCAGCACTCCGGCCGCACTTGCGGCAAAGGCCGCGACCACGACCATTCCGATCGTCTTCGAGATGGCCAGTGATTCGGGGGTCAAGCTTGGCCTCGTCGCCAGCCTGAATCGACCGGGGCGGGAACGTCACGGGCGTGACCCAATTGAACGTGGAGGTCGCGCCGAAGCGGCTGGAGTTGCTGCACGAGTTGGTCCCCACGGCGACCGTCATGGCTCTGCTCGTCAACCCGGCCAATCCCGCTCTTGTCGAGACGCAATCGAGTGAAGTGCTGTCGGCGGCCCACACCCTCGGACTAGAACTCCATATTCTGAATGCCAGCAGCGAACGCGACTTCGACTGACGGTCCGCCACGCTGTGCCCGCGATCTTCGAAATTCGCGAATTCGTTGCGGCCGGCGGCCTGATGAGTTACGGAGCGAGAATTACCGATGCCTATCGCCTCGCCGGCGTCTACACCGGCCGAGTTCTCAAGGGCGAGAAGCCCGCCGAACTGCCGGTCCAGCGGGCAACGAAAGTCGAGCTGATCATCAATCTCAAGACCGCCAAGGCGCTCGGTATCACCGTGCCGCTGCCGTTGATCGGCCGCGCCGACGAGGTGATCGAATAGCCAAGCCCAATGTCTCTTGTTGGCACTTTTGAGACGTCGATCGAGTGTCCCGTATACGGCCGTTTTCGGGAGCAATGCGGACATCAACTGCCAATTGCCGGACATAGCGATTTATGAGCACACGCCTTAGCGTGATGGTCTCTTCTTCCGAAAGGTCGGTCATTCCATCAGCTCCGCATTCCATGCATTGCACCACATTCTGTTAGGAAGATATTCTACGGCTGATGGTTATGATTCCTGGTAGATGTCGAAGCAGAGACTCGCCTGCCCCCGCCAGAACGCCATGATGCTCGGGTCCAGATTCTCCACCCCGGCCCAGCGGTCCGAGCCATATGCCCGCTCCGCCATCGCACGGGCCGCCGCCTCAATCACCTGATGTTCCCGTTCGTACTGCTTCCGCCGTCGCCGCATCCTGTCCCCCTCCTTCATCTGCATCCGGCACCAGCGAAGGCGCCGCTTCCCGTTCTGCCTTGCGCTGGGCCGCCTCCGCCGCCCGCCGTGCCTTCACCCGCTCGACGATAGCCTGCGCCTGGGCCGCCGTCTTGATCCGGTCCCAGTCGTTGGCCCCGAACTCCTCGTAGAGGTGGTAGAAGGTCAAACCGTAGCGGTTGGGATGGCGCCGGTCCTTCCTCGACTTCCGCCCCCGATGCACGATCAGGAAGCCGAGCGCCTCGGCGATGTCGATGTTCTCCGGAATGTGTCGTTCCCCGATCCCGCAATAATCCACGAAGTCCGGGTAGGTGACGATCAAGCGTCCGTTGTTCTCGCCGGCATGCTCCATATGCTCAAGCACGACCCGCAGCACGACCAGGAGCGCACCCCTGTGCCGGATCAGCTCCCGCCAGGCCGGGGAGACGAACATCGCCTTGGTCAGCCAGCACCAGGGTTCCTTCTGGGGCGGACCGTTGAGCTTGCGGCCCTTGTCACGCTTCCGTGGCCTGTTGGCGCTCATGCCGAACGTCCCGCGTTGTAGTGGCGCAGGCGGCCGATCTCGATCCGCAGGGCGGTCTCCAGCGAAGCGGTGTGGAAGCCGATCCGGCGCAGGCCGTCGGCAACGGTCTCCAGGCGAACGCGAATGGTGTTCTCCCGGGACTTGACCTTGTGGTAGGTGGCAATGTTGCTGGCCCACCGCCGGATAGTTCCGGTGCGCTTTGTCGGCGGGAATAGCAGGATGGTGCTCACTTCTCAGCCCCCCTCAGACCATCTTCGTTGTTATGATTTAGGTCATCGGTAGTTTATCATGTTCGCGTTGAAAGTGCAATCATTCTCTGGCACCACTCACCGAAAAGAACCCGTTTCCAATCTCTTAGGACCATCATATTTGGATCAACGTCATCACTCTGAACCCTTCGCTGCCCCGTGCGTGACAGGGAGACGTGCCCTCAATACAGAAAGCGGACACGCCTACGGCGTGCGGTCTACACCCAGGCAAATATAGAAAGCACCATCCCGTGGGGCGGTAATGAAACCCCAGCAAATATGGGGAATCGCTCCCGGGGTGGATTTCTATGTACCGCCCCGTAGGGGGTGACTTTACCGCCCCGTCGGGGGGTGCGAACCATAAATAATCCCGAACCCGGTCATTCCGGCTTCTCCTTCGAGGTTGTGTGGCGGCAGGTTTTCGGATCCGCCGCTATTTGTTCATCCACCGCCGCTGCGATCCGGGCTTTGCTGATCCGGTATGCTTCCTCGTCTACGTCAATCCCGATGAAATAGCGCCCGAGCCGTACAGCGGCGATTCCCGTCGTGCCGGAACCCATACAAGGGTCAAGGATCACGTCGCCAATGTTCGTGAACCGCTCAACGATCTGCACGAATCCCTCAACCGACTGACCCCATTTGTGCAGCGCCTTGTCGCCGCCGCCGTCAGGTCCAGCCTTCAGCACGTCGCCGGCGATCCAGCGCCCGCGGTATTCTCCCCTCACGAACCAGAGCAGCGGCTTCCAGTGCGAGTGCACCTTGCGGACATATTCCTGCGAGTTGGCGACGGGCGTGTAGTAGACGCTCTCCCAGTGCCACGTCAGCCCGCCCTGCCCTAGCTGGTCGATGATCTCGGGCAGGAACGCCTTGCCGGTCATCAGCAAGAGCGAGCCACCGGGCTTGAGCCACCGGCTCGCACACCTGGCGAGGTCGCCGTGCAGCGGGATGTACGCCGCCTGGTACGGCAGGTCGGTGATGATCCAGTCCACGCTTTCCGGCTTGACATCCGTGACGTTACGGAAGTCGCTGCAGATGAGGCGATAGCGCTCGTGGCTCGGGGCGATGCTGGCCGCCTGCTCAATCAGCTGCTGCTGCTGTTGCAGGTGCTTGAGCTTGCGGTAGGTGCGGTCGACGAAGCCACGCTCCATCGGCGCCTTCAGATGGCCGAACTTCTCCGGATCCGCCTCGGCGGCTTCGGCGATGGCCGCGGTCTTGATCAGCGTCTGCCCGGTGACGACACCACAGGCCCCGGTCCTGGCGATCGTCACCCGGGCCTCGAAGGCGGTCTTGCTGAGGCCGGCGATCTGCTGCCAGAGCGAGCTTTCCCATCGGATCACCGGCACCGCCATGGAGTTTCCAAGCGCCTTGTACCGCAGGCCGTCCGGCGGCGCCCCTCCCCGCCACGGCACTTTCGTGTACGAGTCGGGAAATCCCTGCAGGCGTTCCACCTCCAGGGGCGTCAGCCGCCTTACTCCATATTCGTCGACGACCGGGTTAGCTTCGTTGTCGTAGATAGCCTTGAGCGTGCGGGTGACGACCAGGTTTTCCTGGTCTTCCGCGTCGTTCCAGCACCTGTAGTAGCCCGCCTTCAGCGTCGACGCTTTGCGACCTCCCGCAGCGCCGCCGCCAAGTCCGGCGGCAGCGGTCCCCGGGTTCTGGTCGGACTCTTTGCTCGACGCAGTATTCCTTCCGCCGCCCTCGTGCTCAGATAATACTTGGACGGCAGGCTCCTGGCCTCCAAGATGTCCGACAACGAAGACCCGACGGCGGTGCTGGGGGACTCCGAAGTACTGAGCGTCCAGCACCCGCCAGGCGAACCCATACCCGAGTTCCTGAATCCGCCCGAGGAAGGCGCCAAAGTCCCGTCCTTCGTTCGATGACAGGAGACCGGGCACGTTCTCGAAGACCCACCACGTCGGCCTGATCGCCCCGATGATTTCAAGGCCGACGAGGGCGAGGCTTCCACGCCGGTCGTCGAGGCCGAGCCGCCGCCCTGCGTGGGAGTAGCTTTGGCACGGAGCGCCCCACACGATGACGTCGGGCCGGTCGAACCGCCTGGCCCGTTCGATGAACCTGCTGACGGAGAGACCATAGGCATTCACGTCTCCCAAATTGCGGACATCGGGATGCTGGTAGGCCATCACGGCGCAGGCGAACGGATCGATCTCGGCCCCCCACATCCACTGCCAGGCGGGTATGGCCGTCTCGGGGGCTCCGATGCCCGTAAAGAGGGTGGCGGCTCGCATGATCAGGTGCTCGACGGCTGAAACTGATCGAGCAGGGCTTTGAACACGAGCCGCAGATCGTCAATGTCAAGTTGGTGCTCGAACGTCAGGTCATAGATGATCGGAGCAAGGGCGTTCTGCATCGCAAGCCGTCCCGCCGCCTTGTCCTGCTGCTCGACGGCCTTGAGCAGATCAAGCGTGATCCGCTCGTGCTCGTCCCCGACCAACTCCCGCCACTTGCCGAGCATCTCCTCAAATTCGCCCTCGGGACGGGCGGCGAGGCGCTGGGCCCGGGCGGACAGCTTCTTGTCGATGCCGGCGTCAGCAAGCGTAGGCAACCTGTCTACCGGTTCCCCGTCGGCACTGGTAGAAGACCGCTGATAGGGCTGGCCCCCAGTAGCAAGCCCCACCGTCGCCTTCTGGGCGGCGATCAGCTCGCCCAAGCGGCGCTCGGCCCGCAGCCGGACCTCGGTAGCGTCAATCTCCATGTCCCGGTTCTTGGCCATGCGGGCGTAGCAGCGCATAGCTTCGGCCTGGTCGCGGATGTCCTTCGCCTCGTCGACCGACCTGCATTCGGCCACGGCACGGCAGGCGGCGTCATAGCGGGCAAGGGGAGCGTGCATCTCAGGCGCTCCTCGCCGCCAGGAACTTCCTCACTCGCCGCCTGGTCTCCGCCTCGTAATTCCGTTTGAGGTGCGCCCGATGAATTTTCGGATGCTTCCGGCCGCCGTTCTCGGTGACGTGCACGGTGTCGGCGCCCAGGCGGCGCAGTTCGGCGGCGATGATGCGGCAGAGCGGGAGCATGACGGGGCAATTTCGCAGAAAATGCCGGCGATTCCGAGCGGCCGTCGTGGCAATCAATCGACGTTGCCAGCGCCGCATTTCATTGCCAAAGGCGAATAGTATTTTGAGGACGAGGATGACGAGTAATTGGTTCTAGCGCGATCCGAGACAGACCTACCAAGCGTTTGCCGAAACGCCCGCCAATCGACGGGCGGTTATGTAATGCCTGAGGGCATTGTTGATGGTGGATTCTTCAATCGGGTTTAGCGCGATCTTGCACAACTGCACCACGTAGGCCTCGGACCTATTCCCTGTACCATCAACGGATCGTCGGACCCGTTGACCGGTGTGCTCTTTCCATACGAAGTCAAGCGCACGGATCAGGTAGTAGAGGGCCCAGTCGTAGTCCTTATCGTAGTCCGGCCACAGGCGTGCCTTGGATTCTATTCTGAAGTAATCAAGGATGTAGCGGAGTCCCTTCATTCCCTGTTGAAAATCACGAATCGTTGTCTCCTCCCTGCCAAAGGCTTCGATCCGGTCCGTCACCCGCTTGAGCTCAACGTGAATCTGCTGGGCCTCTCTGCGTTTGCTGGCCATTCTTTCGCTTTCCTCCGCCGGCCGCTTCAAATGGTAAATGCTCACTACCTGAGCTAGGTGGACGGCGCTTTCGACTTGGGCACGGGCTTCGGTCAACTTGGGGGGCCCCAACTTGGCGATGTCGGCCCACTGCTCCTCGGGCAGCTTGAAGGGCTGCAACTTGACGAGGGCGGCCCACGGCTCCGGCAACGACTCCAGAGCGAACGGGGCCAGTTCCTGAACTTGTTCCAGTGCTTTCTTCATTTTCGGATAGGTATACGCAATCAGCGTTGTTTCTGAATGAAACAACCCCCAAAACCACATGGCCTGGTCCTTGGTCTTGCCCGGGTCCTTGGTTCTTGGGCGCGAGGGTCGGCGTTCTGGGCGCTTGCTCATTCTGTATCCGACAGTTTTGGCGACGAAATAACTCCCTAGAGACGAGATATGTTGCCACACAGTGCAGCAGACGGCGAGGTCTGCCGCATCTAAACTCCCCCTCGGTCAGACGTCATTTTAATTGCTGCCGACCAAACTGAGGAGGGAGAATTTGTCATGGGCGAAGCCCGCAGACGCAAAGCAGCGGGTCGGATACCGACCCCCACGCAACCGGAGACCGAATTAGAGACCGCCGAACGGGTCGGGCGGGAGCTGCAGATGCCCGAAGAGTTCATGCGGCAGGTGCGGGCGATGCTGGCCCCGGACGGACCCGATTACACCGCCCTGAAGGCGGCCGGCGGCGATCCGGCCATAGCGTTCCAGTGCATGGCCCTGGCCGAGGCCGTGAGCACGGACGGGTACGTCGACCCGGAGAAATGGGAGACCCTGATGCAGATGGCGGGGCTCCGTGATGCCCAGGGCAAACGCATCAAGCGCGCCCGCCGCCGCTGACCAAGCGCTCGCCCGTTCCCCGTTCCCCGTTCCCCGATTAGGAGACCGACGTGACTACCGCCGCCCTTGTGCCCAAGCCGAAGACCACCGAGGACTACGCTCGGGAGGAAACGGATGCGAAGCGTGCGCTGAAGACCTGGGCTGAACTCGTCGCCAAGGCCATTCTCGCGGACGTCTCGGAGATCGCCGATGAGATCCTCGACCGCTTGGCCCTCACCGACAATGACGACGAGGAAGAGGACGACGGCGCCAACAAACGAGCGGACAAACAGTGGGAAGAACTGGTCGACGACGCGGTGGAGAACGGGCTGAAGACGACGCCCGAGATCAACGGCATCAACATCCGCTCCAAGTTCACGCCGAACGTGTTAGCGAACCGGGTGCGGGCGGCCGTCAAGGCGCTGCTCAAGGAGAACCCCAATTACGCTGGCCGCATCCGCCAGGACGTGCCGGGCAAGGACGTCAAGAAGTTCGGGCGGCACTACCGCGTTTCGAGCTTAGGGGTATTCACCGACAATTCTACCGAGCGCACCGGCCTGGCGGCGTTCTTTTCCGGAGGCTGGGTGCGCATCGCCAAGGACCGCATCGAACCCACGGCATGGTCCTACGAACTGGGCACGGAGCGTCAGAACTGGCGCCATCACTTCAAGGTCACCGACCGGGACGGCCATCTCCGCTTCCCGAGCATCCCCCGGAGCGAGCTCGCCAGCGAAAAGGGAGCGCCTGCGATCGCGCTGCTGATGGCCGCCGGCGTGCATGTGGTTGTGACGAGGACCGCCACGACGGAGCTGGCGAAGTTCCTGCGCTACCGACCGAAGGCCCGGATCGTCCGAGTTCCGCGGACGGGCTGGATGCAGGACGGTGATCATTGGCTGTTCGTGCGGCCGGACAATACGCTGCTGCCGCCCGACATCTCAAGGAAGCGCAATGTCTGCTATCAGTTCGACGGAGCGCCGGGGGTCGACTACGGGCTGCACGTCTCGGGCACGGCAGGAGAGTGGGCCAGGGATATCGCTGGGCCGCTCCAAGGCAATTCCCTTGTCGCCTTAGCGCTCGGCACGTTCTTCGCGGCCCCGCTCCTTATCTGGGCGGACGAGCAGGCCGGCGGCTGGCATGTTCATGGCCCGTCCTCGATCGGCAAGACCTTGGCCGCCGCGGTCGGGCAGTCGCTCTACGGCTTGCCCTTCGGCGCGGGCGTCACCAATACCTTCGGCCGGAGCTGGCAGGGCACGGCGACCGGCATCGAGCAGTTTGCGGCGCTCCGCTCCGATGTCGGGATGGGGCTGGACGAGATCGGCATCGGAGAACCTCGCCCGATCCGCACCGCCATCTACGAACTGTCGGGCGGCACTGAAAAGCTGCGGGGCACATCCAACGCCCGGCTCCGCCAATCGCAGGGCTTCCGAGTACTCGTCTTCAGCACCGGGGAAAAATCACTCGGGGCATTCCTGGGCAGGAAGGACGATGCCGAGGGCCGCAAGAAGCGGTTGGTTGACGTGCCGGCCGAGGTGATGCCGGGCACGTCGTTCGAGACGATAGCTTCCGATCAGATCCACAAGGAGGGGGCACGGTTCTACTCCGCAACGGCCCGGCTCCACGGAGCGGTCGGAGAGAAATGGCAGCAGCACCTCGTCAATCTCGGGCCGGCGGCGATCCGGGAGCAACTCGACGCGGCCCGCAATGCGTGGCTGGCGTTGCCCGAGGTCGAGGCCATTGCGGCGAGCGCGCATCCCCAGGTGCACTCAGTCGTCCGCCGGTTCGCGCTCATGGCAGCGGCGCTGCGGATGGCCATTGCGGCGAGGCTGCTGCCGTGGAGCGTCACCAGCGCCGACGCGGGCATCCTCGGCTGCGCCAGCCGTTGGGCTGAGCAGCGCGGCGACCTGGGCGTGAGCGGCGAGGTGCTGCGAGCGGTCGGCCGGATGCGGACGGCCATCAGCGCGACGTTGAACGAGCGGTTCGTGCCTCTGCACAAGAACGCCAAGGGCGAGCACGTTCCGACGACGGTCGTGATGCCCGAACTGCTCGACGGATACGTGAAGGACGACCGCATCCTGCTCCGACCCGAGGCCTGGTCCCGGCTGTGCGCTGAATGCGATGCCGCCGCCGTGGCCGAGCATCTTCGGGAGAAGGGCTGGCTCATCCCGGGCGAGACGGCGGGCAAGCCCCGGAAGGAGCGCATCGGCAAGAAGCAGCCCGAGCGGTTCTACGTGCTGCGACGGAGCTTCCTGTCGGGAACGGGGAACGGGGAACGGGGATAGACTATGGGCGACGTGACCAGGAAGCGAGACAACGACCTGCCGGCGACGACGCCGGGCGAGCAAATCGACGATGTCGGTTCCCGCTTCAAGCAGCAACTGATGAAGGGCATGCTGGGTCTCCAGCCGGCGGCTACGAGCGAGACGACGCCCCGCCTGATTTTCGCCCTGGACTCTACCGCGAGCAGGCAGCCGACCTGGGACACAGCGTGCCAGCTTCAGGCCGAAATGTTCCGAACGGTCCCGGCCGGCCTTGAGGTGCAGCTTGTCTATTACCGGCGTCTCAACGAGTGCCGGGCGTCGAGATGGGTGTCGAGCGGGGAGCGCCTTGCTCAACTAATGAGTCGCATCGACTGCCGATCGGGCGCGACCCAGATCGGCAGAGTTCTGGCACATGCTGGACGTGAGGCGGAAAAGGCCAAGGTCCGAGCGGTGGTGTTCATCGGGGACGCCATGGAGGAGAAGATCGACGAACTTGCCGTCGCAGCGGGTCCGCTCAGGCTTCTCGGCGTTCCGGTGTTCATGTTCCAGGAAAGCAACGACCACGATGTCGCAACGGCATTTCGGGAAATCGCCCGCCTGACCCGCGGAGCCTACTGCCGGTTCGATGCCGGGGCCGCTGATCAACTCGCGAAATTGCTGCGGGCGGTCGCGGTCTATGCGGCGGGCGGGGTCAAGGCCCTGTCAGGTCGGACGGATGCAGCGACTATGGAACCTCCTGGAGCAACTGAAATAGCCACGTGCGACAAATAGAACGCAGCGAGTCCGATTTCGCTTGCGGTTATTTCGCCGATTGGGATGGCGGAACGAGGAGCGACAAAGGATCTTCGCCGATTGGGATGGCGGAACGAGGAGCGACAAAGGATCAAACCAAATGACCCAGGACCACAGACAAGTAATCGAAATATTGGCACTCTGCTTTCCCAAGGCGTTCTTTGTCGAACCCCGGCAGCGATTGCCGTTGAAAATCCGTATTGAGAAGGACATCAAGTCGGAGGATGTCGCCCTTGCCGCTGGTCAGCCGGTTGATGTCAACGGCGCCGTCGACTTCTACCGAAGCCACATCGGCTACGAGATGGCCCTGCAGGCCGGTGCCGCCCGCTATGACTTGCTCGGAAACCGTGTCGGGACGGTCACCGTAACTGAGGCAAACGAAGCCAAGCAACGCCTCGCTGAGATCTACAGAAGAAAGCAAGAGCGGCAAGAACGAGAGCAGCAGACGCCGGTGACGGTCGGGAAGGTGCTGCAGTCGATGCATGGCAACAACACCGCCGACCAATACAAGAAGTTTGATGCGCCGCCACTGCCGAAGGTGTCGGTTACACCGCCACCACCGATGCCCGCCGCCGCGACTCAGGCATCCCGGCCTGTAAAGGGGCTCTCCCCCGAGCAGAAGCATCACATCATCGTCCGCTACCGCGTTGGTGAACACACCGATGGGATCATGCGGGACTACGGCATCTCAAGCACCACGCTGTACAGTGTCCTACACGCCGCGGAGGTGCCGCTACGGCAACCCCGGCCGGCCAGCGGGAAGCCCCACGTCGATGCACCTTCGCTTGCCCCGCAGCCGACGGTGGCGATGCCGGACCCGGCACCGATAGCGGTGGTTGACAAGAAGCAACTGGAGCTGGCCATCAAGCGCATCGACCTGGCCAGCGCCAACGCCACCGCCGACCGGGAATGCGCCGTGTGGGCCTTGCGGAGCGCCGCAGACATCCTTCAGGCCGCCCTCAACAGGCTGGAAACCGGCCAGAAGCACGAGGACGGGAGGTCATGAGGTCCGGCTTCCGAAGAAGGCGGCAAGTACTTCGGGCGGAACTGATCGTCCCCCGATCGACACCGTCAGCTGATCGAGCCGGTGTGCTGCTGGCAGAATTGCCACCGGTTTCCCGTTCAAATCGAAATGAACCGCCTCATCGGGCGAGTAGTTGATGATGACTCCCACGGCCGCCCCATAGAAGCTGATCGGCGACCTTCGCTTCACCGCATCGAGGGCCTGGCGGATGTAGGTGAGGTGGGGGCTGCCGGGCTC
>WNGD01013810.1_pt1 | contig 10917 bp, 9 predicted proteins | sample 5400671 | NCBI WGS metagenome assembly WNGD01 (sample SAMN13153369, study PRJNA577476) | soil metagenome | isolation source: 40 cm soil or saprolite under grassland replicate 2 | place: USA:California | collected 2016-06-15
CGCATTTTCATGTGCCTTTGGGCGTGCGCCGCACATGTGAGACGGTGGTGAATAAAAGCTATTGCTGCTGGGGTGGCTCCTCCGGACGAGGCGGTGGAGCGGGCGTGGCGCACGTCTCTTGCAGGTGCTCGGACCCTTCATCGTCCAGGGCAGGGCGCACGCGCACGTCGACCGAGAGGCGCTGGCCCGCATGTCCCCTGTACACGCCGCGTACGGGCGCGACGTCGCCGTAGTCGCGCCCGTAGGCCAGGTGTATGTGCTGCTGCGACACAGGCTGGCCCAAAGTAGGATCGAGTCCCAGCCAGCCGGCGCCGGCGATGAAGATCTCCGCCCAGGCGTGCGAGGACAGGCCTCCGCGTACTTCCTCCATGTCGCTTTCTTTCTTTCCGGGGCTGCTGGGCGCCAGGTAACCGGAGACGTATCTGCCTGGCAGCCCGCGCATGCGCGCGAGGGCGAGAAGAAGATGCGCAAAGTCCTGGCACACTCCGGCTCCTTCCCTCAGGACGTCCTCTACGGAGGAATGAACCTGAGTGGCGCCCTTCTCGTAGCGAAAGCGCTCATAAATTAGAGCTGTCACAGCCAGCGCGAAACCGGTCGCAGTCCCCCCGCCCTTTTCCTCGGCGCCGCGTACCAGTTCCACGAGCTGAGTCGTGTTCGGGACATAGGCGGTCGGTACCAGGTATTCGTAAAACTCTTCCATCAGTTCCGATCGGCGCCCGTCCAGTTCGGCAAGGCTCAGCGAATCGGAGAAAAGCGGACTCGGGTCGCTCACCATGACGACGGATTCTGCTTCGATCCGAAGGCGCTCGTGCTTGTGCAGGATGTTGAAGTGATGCACCCAGTTGCCGAAGTAGTCCCGATGCGCAGCGGGTTGAGAAACAGGATCTGTTCGGAGCCGGAAGGATAGACAAATCTGGCGCACGTCGTCGCGCGGCCTCAGATGCACTTGGTTGTAACTTTCAGAGACGGGGCCATCGTAATTGAACTCCGTCACATGAAGCACTCGAAATCGGTTCATTCCGCCACCGGGTAGTAGAAGTAGGTCCTGGCGATATCTTCACCGATGGCTCCGCACGTGCGCTGCAGATCTGTCAGGAATGCATGGAGGCCGCGCGAGAGAACATCCTCGATCCGGTCGTAGACAAGGGTATCGAGCAGTTTACCCGTCCGCCGTTCGGCCTCGTTCGCGTAGGTCCCGTGACCGGTGCCGCTGACGGCCCGGAGCGCCTCTTGAAGGGCCGCGATGTTGAAGCGGATAGAGCACGGGTGCAGCCCCTGGAGCAGAAGCAGTTCCGCCACTTTCTCGGGCTCGATCCGGGCACGGTACTGGCGGCGGTAGTACTCGTAGGCTGCGACGGACTTCAACACCGCCATCCATTGGTGGTTGTCCGGTTCCGAAAGGGGCCCTTCAACGAGGTTGTGGTATTGTACGTCGACGATGCGCGCCGTCATTCCGGCGCGTTCCAACGCCCTTCCTGCCTGCAGGAACTGCCATCCTTCATCGTGAGGCAGCGTTGCATCCGTCACGCCGTGAAAGCGGTGAGTGCCGAACTTGATCAGATTGCAGAAACGATGCGGTCCTGTAGCGATGACCTCGGCCACGCTATAGCGGCTGACCTCGTGAAACAGCCCGTTGAGGTCCTCCCACATGTCGCGCGATATCCGGTCGCGGATGGTCCGCGCATTCTCGCGCGCGTTGGAGATGCACTTCACAATGGAGTTTGGATTCTCCTGCCGGAACCCCAGGAAATCCAGCACCGTATACGAGGTGGCTCCCTGGTACAGCGAGAAAAAGCGTTCGTATTCCCCGGCGATGATGACCAGAGGATCCCAGCGCAGCCGATACGGCTGATTGGACTGCTCGAGCATCATGTGGTAGTTCACGTCCAGAATTCGCGCCGTGCCCTCCGCGCGCTCCATGTAGCGCGCGATCCAGAATAAGGAATCGGCGATGCGCGAAAGCATCACTCCTCCCCTTTCAGCACCCAGGTGTCCTTGCTCCCGCCGCCCTGGGAGGAGTTGACCACAAGCGATCCCGGCCGGAGCGCCACGCGCGTCAAGCCTCCAGGGACGATGGTCACCTTCTCACCGTCGTAGAGGCAGTAGGGGCGCAGATCCACATGCCGGCCCGCGAGGCCTCCGGAATCAGGGTCGTAACAGGGACAGCGGGAGAGGCTCACCACAGGCTGGGCAACGTAATTCCTCGGGTCAATGCGCAGCCGGTCGCGAAACTGCGCGATCGAGGCCCGGCTGGCGATGGGTCCGATGAGCATTCCGTATCCGCCGGATTCTCCCACTGATTTCACAACGAGATCCTCGAGATGATCCAGCACGTAGCGCAGCTGCGCCGGCTCGGAGCAGACGTACGTTTCCACGCTGCGCAGGATCGGGTGCTCGCCAAGGTAATACCGTATGATGTCGGGGACGAAGGCGCAGATGGCCTTGTCATCAGCGACGCCGTTTCCCACGGCATTCACGAGCGCCACGTTTCCGGCACGAGCCGCGCCGATGAGTCCGGGAACGCCCAGCAGCGAGTCGGCGCGCATCACCAGCGGATCCAGAAAGTCGTCGTCGATCCGGCGGTAGATAACGTCAACGCGAGTCAGGCCTCTAATAGTCTTCATGTACACGGTGTCCGAGTCGACCACCAGATCGCGACCCTCGACCAGCTCGATCCCCATCTGCTGCGCCAGGAAGCTGTGTTCGAAGTAAGCGCTGTTGTGAATGCCCGGCGTAAGAAGCACCAGCGTGGAGCGCTTGCCGGTGCGCGGCGAGAGGGTGCGCAGGATCTCGAGCAGTTCGATGGGGTACTGCGTCACAGGCAGGACCTCGTATCGATGGAACAGGCGCGGAAAGGTCCGGGTCATGACCAGGCGGTTCTCCAGGACGTAAGAGACGCCGCTGGGTGTCCGCAGATTGTCCTCGAGCACCAGGTACTCTGCGGTTTTCGAGTCGCGCACCAGGTCAATGCCCGCAATATGGATGTGAATTCCGCGCGGCACTTGGAGACCGACAACCTCGCGCCGGAAGTGGCTGCAGGAGAGAACCAAAGAGCGCGGAATCTTGCGCTCGCGCAGGATGCGCTGAGGACCGTAGACATCCTGGAGAAACATGTTGAGAGCGATCACGCGCTGGGAGAGCCCACGCTCCAGGAGTTGCCATTCGGAACGGGGTAGAATGCGCGGTACCAGATCGAAAGGGAAGAGCCGTTCCGTCCCGCGATCGTCGCTGTACACCGTGAAAGTAATTCCCTGGAGCAGAAAGGAAAGATCGGCGAGCTGGCGCCGCTCATTGAGCTGTGCCGGCGTCATTTCAGAGAGACGGGTGTACAGCTTCGCGTAGTGCGGTCGCGGCTTTCCCTGCGTGGCCAGCATCTCGTCGTAAAAATCGCCGGGATCGTATCCGTCCAGTAAGGCCGACATTTTCGACTAAGAATCCAGAGAGGGGGCGAACCCCTTAAAATCCCTGGCGACCGTCTTAAGGGCTCGCACAGAAATGAATTCACATTTTGGCGCGAGCGCCGGGCGGGCAGATGCGAGACGCCGCGACGCAGGCGATGTCGGACATCGTCGAGGATCCCGAGCTTCGCTCGGGACGCGCCCCTCTCCCGCGTAGCGGGACAGCCCGCTGGCTTTGTTGCCCGCTCCTCACACACCGCCCCGGGTATAGCTCGTCGCTCGCGCCTCGCCAGCGGGCCTGGGGGCCTGCATCAAAATGCGAATTTATTTCTGCGCGAGCCCTAAGGACGCCAATCGAGCGGACGCGCGCGGATTTGAATCCGCGTGAATCCGCTCCGATCCGCGTCCTTATTATGAGCCTTCTCAAACGTCTGACTGTGAGAGACATATTCTCAGCTGGAAGGCGTAAGAATCCAGGGAGACGTTTTTTCCAGCCAAACGATGGTCGGGCCTGGCGTGCTAGAATGGCGCGCGGCTGCCGGCTCAATGCTTACACTAATGACACCAGTTCTTTTCGGGGACGACGGCGTGTCCGTCGGAATCGTGCTCCCGGTTTACAATGAAGCCGTCATTCTGGATCGCGCGCTGGACCATCTGGCGCGCATCGCAGAATCGTGTCCCGTTGTGGTCGTGGACGGCGGCAGTATCGATGACTCTACGGCCATCGCCCGGCGGCTCTTCCGTACCGAAGTGTGCACGGAGCCGAATCGGGGCCTGCAGATGAATGCGGGGGCCCGGTGCCTGGGCACGGATGTGCTGCTCTTTCTGCACGCGGATTCGCAGCTTCCGCAGGAATTTCTCACCTGCATACATAAGGCTGTGGCGGATCCGTCCGTTGCCGGAGGCTGCTTCCAGCTGCGATTCGATTACGCTCATCCGATGCTGCGCTTCTACTCCTGGTGCGCCACGCATCCGGGTCGATTCTTTCATTTTGGGGACCAGGGCTTCTTTGTGCGCCGGGAGATTTTCAGGAAGATGGGCGGCTACCGGCAGCTGCCGTTTCTTGAAGATGTGGATTTCCTGCGCCGCTTAAGACGCTACGGGCGGTTCGTGGTGGCGCCGGCGCCGATAGTAACCTCCGCGCGCCGGTTTCTGCGCCGCGGTGTCGTGCGGCAGCAACTGGTGAATATTCTCGTGGTCGCTCTGTTCGAGCTGGGAGTTTCACCTCACCGGCTGGTCCGCTTGTATCCTCCCATCCGCTAGTTCCACTAGGTGGTCACCAAGTTCACAATATGGTCAAATTTTGCGTCATGGCGGGCGCAGGTTTGGAGTTCAGCCTTCAGGCGGCACAGCTCAGTGCAGGCTAAAGCCTGAACTCCAAACCTCATTTCCTTGCCGGAACACCCAATTCGCTGACGGCAGGCATTCGTGCGGGGTGAAACTGTTTCTGATGCAGCAGCGCGTAAAGACCATCCTGGGCGATCAGTTCTTCATGACTCCCTTGTTCGACGACTGAACCCTTCTCGAGAACTATAATCCTGTCCGCGTTACGAATTGTGGAAAGCCGATGAGCGATGATGAATGTGGTGCGCCCCTTCATCAGGCGATCGAGGGCCTCGAGGAAGAGTGACTCAGTTCGGGCGTCGAGAGAAGAAGTCGGCTCATCGAGGATCAGAATCGGAGCGTCTTTGAGGAATGCTCGAGCAATAGAGAGCCGTTGTTTCTCTCCACCCGACAACGTTCCTCCCCTTTCGCCGACGACCGTGTCGTAGCCCTGGGCAAGATTGCGTATGAATTCATCCGCATTGGCCGCGACAGCAGCGGCGACGATTTCCTCCCGCGTGGCATCCGGCTTGCCATAGGCGATATTTTCTGCGACGCTGGTCGCAAAGATGAATGGTTCTTGAAGAACAATCGCAATCTGCTCGCGCAACGAGCGGACAAGGATCTGCCGGACGTCCCGTCCGTCGATCGATATGGTTCCGGACCACGGGTCGAAAAAGCGGACCAGGAGGCTCGCAAGCGTCGTTTTTCCTGCGCCGGTCGGACCTACGAATGCGACAACTTCTCCCGGGTCTGCCTCAAACGAAATGTCCCTGAGGGCCGACCGGCCGGAGTCGTAACCAAAAGTCACTTTCTCGAAACAGACATGCCCGCGCAGTTGTGCGTGTTCGGCGTCAGGCGAGTCCTTGACATCAGGAGCGGTATCCAAAACCTCCATTACCCTGTCGGAACCGACGGAAATGGTCTGGAGCGAAGAGGCCACTTGGGCCATCGCGTTCATTGGTTCATACAAGGACTTGAGGTACGAGAGAAACACCAGGACCGTCCCTACACTGATCCTGCCCTGGAGAACGTACAGGCCCCCGAGATACATCGCGGCCGCAGTCGCCACTGATGTTACCAGGCCGACGGCGAGCTTGAAGAACATCTGTGCGCGGTTCGTGCGAACATAAGCTTCGACAGTCTCATCCGCATATTTTCGGAAACGCGCGTGTTCGAGCGCTTCACGCCCATATGCCTGAACCGCGGGAACGGCGCTTAACGATTGCTGAACCAAGGAGGACATTCGCACCTCCAGCTCGCGCCGCTCTCTGCCCAGACCCTTCATTCGCTTGCCGAACAGACGAATGCTCAGCAGCAGCAGCGGCGCCACGGCAACCGAGAGAAGCGTCATCGTCGGTTCCAGGCGCCACATGATCAGAAACATCGTTGCGAGCATGATCAATGACTGGAGGATGGGTATCAGCGCTGCATTGACGAGAGTCTGCACGCAATAGGAATCGGCAGTCACGCGCGACATCAGATCACTGACCGAGCGGCGTCTGTGGAAAAGCAGAGACAGCTTCTGAAGGTGCAAAAACAGATCGGCGCCCAGGTCGTACGTAGCGCGTTGCCCGAAGCGTACCGAAGCAGAACTATTGAAAACCCCGGCAATCGCCGCCGCGAGGAACAACAGGACCGTGCTCAGGCAAACCCACAGCAGCAAGCCTCGAGGGCCGGCCGGACCCGGAAGCAGGGACAGGACCGCGGCGATCCGCGGCGGCACCGGTTGCCCGTTCAGTATCTGGTCTATAAGGAGCTTCATAGGCCACGGGCTGGCCAGGCTGAGCCCGACGCTTATCAGCATCGTCACGAGGACCACGGCGAGGCCGCTCCAGTGCGGTCTGGCATATCGAAGCAAGCGGAATTGTTTCAGCGTTGAATTCACGGTTAACGACCTTGTACGGCATTAAAGGAGGCCAAGTTGCTCCGCGGCGGAACGCATCTCGTTGAACCGCCAAGCCACGTTCTTGTGAAGGGTCCAATCCACGCGATCGCCCAGCCATCGGAACTGGAGATAGAGTTTCGCTGCAGCCATTCTCCATTCGAACCCCGGACAGCTTCCGGAGGGCCATCTGCTCATTTGGTATTCGTGCTCGCACCGCCGGACCAATTCGGCCGGCCAGCCTTCCGTCAGGCAGGCAAGATCGATTTCACCAAAGCCCACTGCCGCAGACTCCCAGTCCACCGGGTACACCGACCCCCCGGCAACCAGCACGTTACGGCCAGTGAACTCACCATGAATAATCGTCTTTTGAATCATTGCCAGCGATGAAGCGAATTCTTCAAAGCGTCGACAGAGAATTGGCAACCACGGAAATCTGTCATGTAACCGGGCGGAATACTCCAAGGTTCGATCGGCCCATCCTCTGTAGTACCCGGCGTCATAGTCATTCAAAAAAGCCACGTCGCCCTGAACCGCGAGAAGTCCGCTCATCGTGTGGAAATGCCCGAGCCAGCGGCTCGCGGCACCGATGCCGGGGCCATGCTCGGCCTTGCTCACACGCACACTCTTGTCAAGGTCCAGGAGCACCAGCCAAGTCTCCCCGCTCTCGTCGTCCACATAGGAGCCATAGAACAATGCAGCCATGTCCTCGACAGGCTGCAACACGTGCCGATACACCAGAGCTTCATAGGGTACGCCGCCGCGGTGCCCATGCCCGCTCTTCGTGAAGCCGTGACCGTACTTGCAAAACAGGCGGAGGACATTCCCGTTGTCGGTCCGTATCGTGATCTTCTCGGTCGGAAAGCTGCTGTTGTACTCGTTCGGCCGCCGTTCCAAGACGTCCACTCGTCCGTGAGGCGATCCTTTGGCGCGCTGGATGGCGGAGAGCGCTGCCGTCAACGATTGAATATCGGGAAGTTTCACACTCGGCCTCACCACAGACTGAAGGTTCGCGTCAGCTTCACTGTGAAGCGGTCCCGCGTATACGGGTCGGCGTCAAAGACCATGAAAATGTCGATGCCCCGCCGCACCTGGCGCCGGTACGCCAGACGGTAATACCCGGCATCAACCCATCGCGCCGAAATGGCCTGTTCCGGGCTGATCTCCCACGAAACCGAGAGAATCGCCTGAGTGTTCACTCCGAAGGATTGCGTTCCTTCGTAGCTATAGCTGACGTAGGTCTTTCGTGTCGGTTTCACCCAAAAGCTCGGCACCACATCGGCGTACTTGCCTCCCCCAAGGGAGCCCCATGAATATGTCAGGCCGTAGCTGTAGCGATCGCTGCGCGTGTTGAAGTACACCGACGCCGTATAGAATCGATCATTGTTGAGCTGCGGTTGCCAGTCGCCCGGATCGGTGCCAAGGGGCCTGTAGGGACCGGCAGTCGTTCCCACGTTGAAAAAGATGTTTGACCATCGTGTCTCGCCGCCTAAGTACACGGACGTCTTCCGGCGCTGCAGCAGGTTGCTTAGAGTGGCTCGTTCCTCGTAGGTCGCGCTTCCGTTGAGGCTGTGAAACGGCCCTCCGGAATACGCGCGGTTATAGCTGACAAAGGCCGTGCTGCCGCGCGTATCCAGGCTGTCGGCTGCGACAAACCCGTCCGCCGGGAAGAACCCCTTTTCCGTCCGGTCGAATCCCACCCCCGCCTGCCAGTACGGCCTTTCGAAGCTGGCCGACACGACGGCTCTCGTCCCATCTCCGTTGCGGCCCCGGGTGGACGTCGCCGCCAGGTCCGCGCCCAGAACCCAATACCGTTTCAATCGGCCTCCGGCCTGAAATACGGAGGTCTGGTTATTGAAATCGGCACGATCGCTGCCGACCACCGTGAGCGCCGAGTTGAAGTTCGAGCCAAACTCTCGCAGGGCGCGGGCCGCATAATCCTTGCGGCCATCAGGTCCCGTCGTGCCGAGCATGCCGAGCTGCAAAGCCCCCACGCGCCCGAAGGACTTTACTCCCAGATCAAAGTCCGGGACTCGGCCTCCGTGGAAGTAGGCGCGGTCTCCGAAGAACGCGGAACCTTCTTGAAAAAAGGGGCGGTAGTCGCTCCGAAACTTCTCGTTGTAGTCGAAGGCGAGGCTCAGCACCTCGTTTTCGACCTGGCTGAAGTCCGGGTTCACCGAAAACACGCCGCTCAGATTGTTGGCGAAATCGTACCGCGCATCGAGACCCGCGGTCGCCGGCACTTTCTGAACGCCGCCTCGTTTGTCAGGGAGGTTGCGCCCCCCCGCGGCATATGGCATCACCGTGAGTTTCTTCCCGCCGGATTCAGCCGGTAGAAGCAGGTCTGTCAGGTGGCCTGCTTCTTCCGGGAGAAATTGCCGGGTGACGTCCGCCCATCGGCTCCATTCCTGGGTCCGATGGTGGTATCGCACGAAATTCACGCCGAATGTGCCGGCCCCATTCTGGAAATTGAGAATCGCGAACGGAATTGCCATTTCAGCGGTCCACCCGTCCTTCGTCCGCTGTGCGGCGGCCTGCCAATCGCCCTTCCACTCGATCTTGCGCGCGCGTCCGCCCGCCATTGCGTCGGACTGCGTACCCCGGGCGTTCACGGCGAATTCCGAGATCTGCCGGTGGTTGTGGTACGGGTCGAGCTCGATCACGACGTGATCGTCCAGCGAAAGATCGCCGTCGCGCTTCCGCTGTTCCGCGTGGACGGAATCCGGCTCAAAGTCGTGACATACGAATGCAAAATAGAGCTTCTTGTCGTCGGCGATCACTCGGACTTCAGTCTTTTCCCGCGGCGCGCGGCCATACTCGGAAATCCAGAAATCCTTTGCCTGCGCGGCTCCGCGCCAGACGTCGTCATTGGGGATGCCGTCGATAAGCGGCGCCACTGCGGCGCGCGGAACCGCGAGGTTCCTTTCATGTCCCGGCGGAGGTTTGCCGGCCTGCGCTTCAGCCGGAGGAGCCAGTGCAAGCGCGAGGGACCAAGCGAGTGCAATTGGAAATGCAAGTCGATTTCTGCCGCGGATGCGCGCAAGAGACGGACAAATAACAAGTCCGACATGGAGTGCGGCGACTTGCCGCCGCTTTCCTTTTGGCGCCGGGGCAATAGCGGCGACAAGTCGCCGCACTCCGAAAGAGCCGTGATTGCTCATGTGCATCTCACCAAAGTGCCACCTGAGGCGAGTCGCACTTTTAATTGCACCGGGACCAGGCAAGGGTTCATGTTGTCTCCCGGTCTCAGCATGTTCCACCACGGGTCGTGCGGGTTGAGAGCTCGTGAAACGAGCACAGCTCGATGCCACAGCCGGCAATGGCGGCGCGAATTCGCGGATCGCACAAGACCTTCATTTCGTCGACGCGCTCGTTGCGATACATCGTCTCCAGATCCGATGCATCGCCGGGATGACAACCGAGTTCCGTGATCCCGGGTTTGAGCGTCCCGAGGAGCTTCACGAGAGCATCGACGCTGATGGCCTGAGAGTCAGAAACGCCTTCTGAAGTCTGCCCGTAAAACGACCCACAGTAATGAATTTCGGGATTGGCGTTCCGCAGCGGGACACCGAGCTTCCGGCAGATTTCGATCAGTATCGAACGCGCGGGATCTTCATTGTGCACATGCTGGTGCGAGTCCACGTGCGTTGGCTGGTTGCCCGTCAAGCGATGAAACGCGGCAAACTGACGGGCAATCTCGGCTGCCACGGCGGACGCGTTCTCCGTTTGCACGACGTCATACAAGGTCACCCACACTTCGCCGTTGAAGGCCCACTCACCAAGATCGACGTGGAGCCCCAGGCTGAGTTTTGGATGGCGTCTGGCGTAATCTGCGGCCGCGGCGGCGGCCGGCCAACGCACCATCAGGCTGGCGCTGGTCACGATGCCGTTCTGATGGGCTTCGATGATGCCGCGGTTCACGCCGCGGCTCTGGCCGAAATCATCAGCGTTCACGATGAGAAACTTGGTCGCCACTTAGTGCCTCATAAAGCCCGGGCGCCCTGTAAGGGCGCTGGGAGCTCCTGCAACCCCTGCCGGGGTGCGTATCGTTGTCGTTTTCGTGGCATGGCCGTCCCGGCCATGACTGACTCGTCTTTGTGCTTAACGGCTTCACACGGGCGGGACGCCCGTGCCACGTTCTTCTTCTACCCGGGGGTTCGCTTCGCTCACCACCGTCCAATTCCCTTTCGCCCCGCTGGGGTGGAATACGTTACCGTATTTGTGAAATCAGGGACTTAGTCGAGTCCTATGTCCGCAAGCAAGCGAGCCGCGACTTTGCTGGCTTCGAAGTATTCTTCGGCGATCGCCCGC
>WNGD01006768.1_pt1 | contig 10916 bp, 10 predicted proteins | sample 5400671 | NCBI WGS metagenome assembly WNGD01 (sample SAMN13153369, study PRJNA577476) | soil metagenome | isolation source: 40 cm soil or saprolite under grassland replicate 2 | place: USA:California | collected 2016-06-15
CTTGCGCGACATTAGTGCTGCTATTTTAGCCGCTTCCTGTAGCGCAGGCGCAGGATCATCGCAAGAGTCCGGCACTCACGGAGCGCCGCTGCAGACGACAGGGAGAATCGCGCGCGGCGTTGGCGTTTACACTCCACGGGGTGCCGAAGCGGAATACGGGGATATTTTACCGACAGACTTCCTTCTTATGCCGCAGCGCGGCGATCATTTTGGGGATCGTCTAATTCTTGCAGCGGAGGATTTGTTCAAAGTCGGGTTCGCTTCTGTTTGTCTGATTAACTCCGATAGTCCGACGGTTCCCGCGGAAACTTTCACCCAGGCGGCAGGCCTTCTCCGATTACCCGGAGATCGCATCGTTCTCGGTCCTTGCGACGACGGCGGCTATTATTTGATCGGGCTCAAAAAAATGCGTCGCGAAATATTCGAACGAATCGACTGGAGCACGGAGCGTGTGCTCAACCAGACATTGCAACGCGCGTCTGAGAGTGGTCTAGACGTGGAACTGCTGCCAGTGGGCTACGACGTCGACGATCGCAGAACATTGCAGTGGTTGTGTAGGGAATTACTTGGGGGGAATTCACGCGATGAGGTCGCGCCGAATACCAGAAGATTCCTAACCGAGATCATCAAGCGCGAAGGTCGCGCCCGTATCTGGCCGGTATAGGGTGGCTACCTGCTCCCGAATTCTTTCGGAGTCCTTAGTCGCGGATCAACCCAGAGTTTGCACGTAAGCACACGCGCCTCTACAACAATGGGGTGGCTAAACACGCGCTCGTGACCGGCGGCGCGGGCCTGATCGGCTCGTACGTTACCGATCTGCTGGTGCGCGAGGGCTGGAAAGTGCGCGTGCTCGATAATCTTGAGCCGAACACGCACAAGCGCGGCAAGCCGGCGTGGATCAACGCGAGCGCGGAGTTCGTCGAAGGCGATTTGCGAAATCGCGATACCATCACTGCTGCCCTGGACAAGGTCGATGTTGTCTTTCATCAAGCTGCGTATGGCGGTTACATGCCGGAGGTCGCCAAATTTGTTGAGGTTAATTCGCTCGGAACAGCGCAAATGCTCGAGGTTATCCGCGAGAAGAATCTGCCGATAAAAAAAATTATCGTCGCAAGCTCGCAAGCCGTTTACAGCGAGGGCGCGGGCGAATGCCCCGAGCACGGATTAGTTTTTCCGTCAGTGCGTCCGGTCGAACAATTACGCAAAGGCGATTGGGAAGTGCATTGTCCGACCTGCGGCGCGACCACAAGGAGCGTTCCCACGCCGGAGAAGGCGCCCGCAGGCGGTGAGACCGTTTACGGCCTGACAAAAGTCGATCAAGAGAAACTGGTCCTCCTCTGGGGGAAACAGATCGGAATCCCCACAGTGGCATTGCGTTACTCTTGTACCTACGGACCACGCCAATCGATTTTCAATCCATACACCGGCGTGATCGCGATTTTTTGCACACGTTTGCTGAATAACTTGCCGCCGGTTCTCTATGAGGACGGCGAGCAGACCCGTGACTTTTCGTTTGTAGAAGATATCGCACGGGCGAACCTGCTCGCCGCTGAAACCGACAAGCTTGACGGATTGCCGGTGAACGTGGGCAGCGGCCGCGGTATTCCGATTCGCGAAATCGCGCAAACAATTTCGCACGCCTTGAAGATTGACATGGCGCCGGAGGTGAACGGCGAATTTCGTCCCGGCGAGATGCGGCATCTGACGAGCGATAACACGCGGATTCGCGCGGCCGGCTATGAGCCACGTTTCGATCTTGCCATCGGAATCGGGCGGTATCTTGATTGGATCCGCACACAGGGTGACGTGCGTGATTATTTCACGCAAGCAGCCGCGATTCTGCGCGATAAAGGCATCGTGCACAAAGTGCAACAAGGGCTGCGATGAAGATTTCCGGCGCGATTGATTTTAACGCGCCGGCGCTGAAGTACGCGCGTAAAGATTTCCCGTTGCTGGAAGCGGACGCGAGTGTTCGGAAAGCACTTGAAACTATCCGGCGCGAAGGGATCGGAGAACGTGTCATTTATTTCTATGCAGCCGATGAGCGCAAGCGGCTAGTTGGCGTTGTACCCACGAGGCGTTTGCTCACAGCCAGCTCGGACACGCTATTATGCGAGATCATGGTGCCGCGCGTGGTCGCTTTGCCCGCGGAGGCGACCGTGTTGGAGGCGTGTGAATTTTTTGTGCTCTACAAGTTTCTCGCGCTTCCGGTGATCGATGAGGAGCGTCGCGTTATTGGAATTGTGGACACAGACGTTTTCATGGAAAGCGTTCTGGAGAACGACGAGACGTCGCGCGAAGGCGTGCGTGATGATTTTTTTGAGGCGCTCGGTTTCCATCTTGCGGAGGTGCGCGATGCATCGTCGTGGCGGGTTTTTCGTTACCGTTTTCCCTGGCTACTCGTAACCGTAACCGGAGGCACTATCTGCGCGCTGCTCGCGGGCCTGTTTGAGGCCACGCTCGCACACAGTCTGGTGATCGCGTTTTTTCTCATCATGGTGCTCGGGTTGAATGAAAGTGTGAGTGCACAATCGATGAGCGTGACGACTCAGGCGTTACGCTCCGTACGTGTCACCTGGCATTGGTTTAGAAGTGCCTTCCAGCGGGAAATCACCACCGCCCTTCTGCTTGGGCTCGCTTGCGGTACGCTAGTGGGCGCCATCGTTTGGATCTGGCGCGCGGACGCGCGCGCGGCGTTTGTCATTGGCGGAAGCATAGCGCTCTCGCTTGTGAGCGCATGCGTGATCGGCCTCAGCGTGCCGTCGTTGCTGCACCGCCTGAAACTCGATCCAAAAATTGCGGCGGGCCCAGTCACACTCGCGCTGGCAGATATCTTTGCGCTTGTTATTTACTTCACCAGCGCCTGGGTCGTGCTTTAATGAGCGCCGTTTCCGTCGTTATTCCGGCGCTGAACGAAGAGGGACCGATTGCCGATGTTGTGCGCGAAGTCGCAGCGACAAGAATTCCGATCGAGATTATTGTTGTGGACAACGGCAGCACTGACCGGACCGCGGAACGCGCGCGCGACGCGGGTGCGCGAGTGGTGAGCGAGCCTGCGGCCGGTTACGGCCGGGCGTGCATTGCCGGAATACGTGCGCTGTCGCCGGAATGCGAGATCGTCGTTTTTCTCGATGGCGATGGCAGTGATTGCCCCGAGTTCATGAACCAACTTATCGACCCGATCGCGGCCGGGACGCACGATTTCGTGATCGGCTCGCGTACGCGCGGACAGCGCGAGCGTGGCAGCATGAATTTACAACAGATTTTTTCGGGGAGGATCGCCGGGCTGATTCTCCGGCTGCTTTACGACGTTCGTTATACCGACATGTGCCCGCTTCGCGCGATCCGGCGGAGCGCGCTTGAAAGCCTCGGAATGTGCGAGCAAACCTACGGCTGGAATCTCGAAATGCAGATGAAAGCCGCGCGCGCCGGTCTGCGCGTCCTTGAAATTCCCGTGAACCATCGCCGTCGTGCTGGTGGCGAATCGAAAGTTTCAGGCACGTTGCGCGGGACATTTGTCGCCGGTGCACGCATCGTCACGACTCTTCTGCGCATCGCAGCGGAGAAGAGCCCGAATTCGGGCTCGTGACGAGATAGACCACCAGACCAGGCAAGAGAGCTGAGCCGGTGTTGCAGTGACGTTTCCGCAAATTCAATCTGGCGATTCGCGCACGATTGTGTAGCGTCGCTCATGCTTTCGACGCTCGATCTGGAGAGGTTTCGTGGCACGCCGCTCACTCGCGAGCCGTTTGATTTTCTGGTTGTTCCTGAGTTTGTAAAAGCGGACGCGCGCGCAGCAATTGACAAGGATTATCCTGAGGTTGGCCGCCCCGGCAGCTTTCCGCTGCGCGAGGTCAGTTGCGGGCCGGCCTTTGCGAGGCTTATCGAGGAAATGCGCAGCGACGAGTTTCGCAAAGCGTTTGAGGAAAAATTCAATATCGATCTGACCACCCGCCCGAACATGATCACTGTGCGCGGATGTTGCAGCGAGAAAGACGGTAAGATTCACACCGACTCCGAGACCAAAATCATCACCATCCTCATTTACATGAACCGAGCGTGGGAATCCTCGGGTGGCCGGCTCCGGCTGCTGCGCTCGGGCACCGACCTCGAGGACGTGATCCTTGAAGTGCCTCCGGCCGGTGGGACGCTGCTCGCGTTCAGGCGTAGCAACAATTCGTGGCATGGCCATAAGCCGTTCTCTGGGCCCCGCCGGGTGATTCAGTTCAACTGGGTAACGAGTGAGTCGGTGGTGCGCCGCGAGCAGAACCGGCATCGGCTCTCGGCGTGGCTAAAAAAGGTGCGTCGTCCGTTTTCGGCCGAAAAAGCCGCGGCGTAGTATGCAGCCCCGAAACGGCCAATTCGAAACGGCCGAAACAAAGAATGCGTCGCTCCGAACCACAAATTTCTCGCGGATCCTATTGATCAAGCCTTCGGCGCTGGGCGATGTCGTGCACACGCTGCCGGTGCTAGTGAAGCTGCGCGCGCGCTATCCGCGCGCGCGGATCGATTGGCTGATCACGCCGGAAAACGCGGAGATCGTCCGCTGTCACCCGGCGCTATCGGATGTCGTGCTTTTTGCGCGTGGCGACTTTGCCAGGGGTGACCGCAAATGGCAAGCGGTGGGCGCGTTTTTCGCTCTGCTCAAACAAATTCGCAGCGCGAAATACGATCTCGTCATCGATCTGCACGGCCAACTGCGCTCGGCGCTTTTTTCCCTTATCAGTGGAGCCCAAGTGCGCATCGGGTTTGATCGACCCATCAAACCCGCTCCCACGGTTTCTGCTGAGCATGACCTCAAGAACATGGCGAGCCATGGCTGGCGAGGTGCGCGGGAAGGCTCATGGATAGCCTACACGCACCGCATCTCCATCCCGACGCTCGATGTGCACGCAATCGATCGCTACCTCTGGGTGGGGACGATGCTCGGCTTGGACAAAGACCCGCCTGATCTCACAATCCATCTCCCGCCGGAAACGGTGCCTAATGTGGAGCGGCTCCTCGAAGACCGCAGTGTCCCCGCCTCGAGGTCGCTCGTCGTCCTCGTGCCAGGTACCATATGGGAGACCAAACATTGGACGATTGAAGGTTTCGCGGGCGTCGCCCGCGAGCTGCTGAGCAGCGGTTTCGCGGTGGCGCTCGCGGGCACCAACCGCGATCAGTCGCGATGCCGGCAAATTGCCGCCGCCGCGCCGGGCGCGTGTGACCTTTCTGGCAAAACGACCCCCGCCGATCTGGCTGCTCTCATCCAGCGTGCGGAGCTTTGCGTGACGAACGACTCCGGCTCGATGCATGTCGCCGCGTCGCTTGGCAAACCGATGGTGAGCGTCTTCGGGCCAACGAACCCCGTTCACATCGGTCCATACGGAAGGTCGGAGTCGGTTGTGCGCGCCAATTTGCCCTGCTCGCCGTGCAATTATCGCCGCCTGAGCCAATGCCCCTTCGATCACGCCTGCATGAAGCAGGTTACGTCCACAATGGTGATGGAACGGGCGAGGAAAATCCTTGCGAGTGCAAAAAGTCGCGCCGAAACCCACCACCGGGAAAATGGGCAAAGCGTCAGCGTGCGGCGAGCGTGCGCAATTTGATTTCCTCGCGGTGCGTAACTTGTAGGATCGGCAGGCGATGAGTCAAACAAAAGCAATCGCTGCCGGGTTGCTGGCCGGCTGCATCGCGGCAATCGCGATGACCGTCGTGATGCTGTTGCTTGGATGTTTGGGTGTAGCGACACCGCTCTTAATTATTGGCGATCGACTTTCGGTTTTCATTCCGCCGGGACCGTTTCTTTCACTCATGGGCAAAGTCGGCGGCTACAATCATCTCAAACAGCTCGGCGTTGGATCAACAATCGCCGGCCAGCTTCTCGTTGGCGCGATTGGCGGTGTGATCTTCGGTTTGCTGATGCGGCGCAATCCAGGAGGGACGTCGACAATTTGGACGATGTTGACCTTTGTCATTCTGCCGATCGGTGCATTCGGTGTCGCCCTTTGGCCAGTTTTGGGCACAAGCTACGTGGGGTTGCCCATTGACGCTGCGCGTGTGGTCACGCTCGTTGGTTTCGCGTTGTGTGTTTTTGTTTTTGAGCGAACCCTCGTCGGCGGCTTCCAATTTCTCACGCGACCAAAAATCGCAAGCGAAAGCCAAGAATTCACTCCTGCAATTGGGCGCCGCGCATTTGTGCTGAGCGCAATTGGAGTCGCCATCGCCGGAGGTGGTCTCGCGTTGGCGCGCAAACTTTATCGCGTAGCGACCTTTAGTTACGACGGCACGCAATACAAGGGTCGCGTGGTCCAGCCGATAACGCCGAATGACCTGTTTTATTGCGTGACCAAGAATGTGGTTGACCCGCGAGTAAATGTCGATCTTTGGCACCTCGAAGTGATCGGGCTGGTGCAAAACCAGGCGACCTGGCGATTTCGGGATCTGAACGGATTTCCGCCCGTCGAGCAGGAAACGACGTTAATGTGTATTAGCAATGGGTTGGACGCGGGTCTCATCAGCAACGCTGTGTGGAAAGGTCTTCCCTTGCGCGATCTGCTCGATCAGGCTACGCCGCTTTCGAACGCCGCTCGTGTCCGCTTCTACGGCGTCGATAATTACACCGACACCATTCCCTTAGAGAAGGCGATGGACCCGACGACGCTGCTTGCCTATGAAATGAACGGTGTCTCATTGCCGCATCGGCATGGTTATCCGTTGCGCGCCATCGTACCAGGCTACTTCGGGGAAAAACATGTGAAATGGCTCACCCGCATCGAACTCACCACTGCAAACGCGAAAGGATTCTATGAAGCCCAAGGCTGGGGACCTGACTTCATCACGCCGACACGTTCCCGAATCGACGTGCCCGATCACGAATCGTGGTTTTCGTTAAGCAAGTTAAACAGCGCGATCGAAGTGAAAGGGATGGCTTACGGTGGGGACCGCGGCATCTCTAGCGTGGAGTTGAGTTTCGACGACGGCCAAACCTGGGACGACGCTGAGATTTATTACGCCAGCGGCGGTCTTGCATGGTCACTATGGAAATCACGCAAGGGATGGATGCCTGATGAACCAGCCGATTACACTATCCTGGTTCGCGCGACAGACGGTGAGGGCGGCGTGCAGGAATGGGAAGAAGATCGAAGCCCGTACTCTGGCGTGACTGGATTTCACAAAATTGTGGTTCACGTCACCGCGTAAATGGAAAAGCGTGCGGATTTGCCTAATTTTTCGTTAACTTCTTTCGAACTAGGGACGCACAATTAGTGCTGTCTGCTGATGCTCCGAAAAAGGCTCGACACCGTGTTTAATCTGGCTTTCAATTCGCACGTTAGGCTCAATACGCCGCGGTAAAACTTTAAGAACTGAGGAATCATCAGAGTATGAAGTTGAATCTTTCACAGAAGGTAGCTGTTGCAGCGACATGTTACGTCGCAGTCGTTTTGGTTATCATTTCGGGATCATCCGCCAGAGGCGGCGGTCCGGGATTTAGCTCACAGAATAATCCCGGCATTCAAGGAAGCCAGTTTGGTCGGGCAGCCGCCAGCGGCACCGGAACGCAGCCGACCCAGGGCGGTCCGGGATTTGGTGCGGGAAATAATCCTGGGGTCGACGGCAGCGCGTACGGCCGATCGACAGCGAGCGATGCTTCTTCCGGCAGGTCCGATGGTCATGACGCCGGTTTTTTCCATTCCAAGTCCAGTAACGCAGAAGAAGTGATTGATACCGATGCGGACAGTGGAAAAGGGAAAGGTAAAAGCGCAGAAGAACGCGACACAAACCATGCCGATGCGACCGGGGGCACGCACGCCTTGACCAGGATTTCCAGCGAGACCGGTGTTCCCGTGAGCACACTTCAAGCGGAGAAGTCGGCGACGGGGCTCGGTTATGGCGACTTGGAGGCTGCAAACTTGCTGGCCAAAGCCTCTGGCCAGAGCTTCGATAACATCGTAGCGAAGTACAAAGCCGGAGAGGGCTTTGGTAAAATTGCGCACGACATGGGGCTTAACCTTGGCAAGATTGTGAGCGACGCGCACCGGTCGCATCCTGAGCAAGCGAAAGGCAAGGATGAGCAGAGCTTGATTCCCGGTCCGGGCATTCGGGAAAATTCGATCTTGTATACTGGGATTACTCCCATCCCTAGGGCGACGGAGAGCCGCGGTGTGAATCCAGTTCCCAGCGCGACGATGAATCCGCGACCCTAACGTTTAGCGTCGACGTTTCTCTCGCGGAACAACAGCTTTGCCGCGCCCTTCATCGCGCGATCTTAATTCTTCCTCGACGCCCATTTCTTAGCATCGAGCAAGGGACTGCTCGATCCACCCGCTTTGCCCACTTGCGGCCCATGCTAGATTTAAACATGGAGAAGGTGATCATAGTTGGAAGCGGTTGCGCGGGGTTGACCGCAGCGATTTATGCGGCGCGCGCAAATCTGAGTCCGCTGGTGCTGGAAGGCCGCCAACCGGGCGGACAGCTTTCCACCACAACTTTAGTCGAAAATTACCCGGGATTTCCGGACGGGATCGACGGCCCGCAACTCATCATGAACATGCACAAACAAGCCGAAAAATTCGGCACCCGTTTTTCTTACGCGGAGGTGACGGATTTCGAACCGCGCAACAATCATGTTCGCATCAAGGCGGATGACGAATGGCTGGAGACACGGGCGCTCATTATTGCGAGTGGCGCTTCGGCACGCTACCTCGGGTTGGAGAACGAGGAAAAACTGATCGGTCACGGTTTAACTTCATGCGCAACGTGTGACGGCGCATTTTACAAAAACGTTCCTGTGTGCGTGGTCGGAGGGGGCGACTCTGCCGCGGAAGAATCGCTTTTTGTCACCCGATTCGCCTCCAAAGTCTATTTGATTCACCGGCGCAATAAACTGCGCGCCTCGAAGATCATGGCCGATCGTGTGCTGACGAACAAAAAAATCGAACCGATCTGGAACACGGTCGTTACGAAATATATTCCCGATGAAAAAGGCGAGATGCGTGCGGTGCGACTGCGCGACGTAAGAACGGACGAAGAGCGCGAATTGGAGGTCGCTTGCGTGTTTGTCGCTATCGGTCACGATCCGAATACCAAAGCTTACGAAGGCAAACTTGAGACCGATCCGGACGGTTATTTGATTGCCAAAAATTTGACAGAGAGTAAACATTCCGGTGTTTTCATAGCTGGCGATGTCGCAGATCGCGTTTACAAACAAGCGGTAACGGCAGCGGGATCGGGCTGTGTGGCTGCGATGGAAGCGGAACGTTACTTGAGCGAACTGGAGAAGTAAGTGCCGATTGTCGACTGCCAAGTGCCGAGTGAAGAGGAAGTCAATGACGACCGCCGAACTGAAAGCGCGAACGAAGGAGTTTGCACTGCGAGTAATCCGATTGGTTGATGCGCTGCCGAACACGATTAAGGGGTCGCGCAATCGCGAATCAGATCATGCGTAGTGCCACCTCGATAGTCGCGAATTATCGGGCTGCTTGTCGAGCACGATCGCGGGCGGAATTCGCGGGAAGACGCAAATAGAACCGCTCTTGAGAGAAGCAAGCGAACTGGTCGCGATCATGGCAGCGTCGGGTAAATCGGCAATTGGCAATCGGAAGTCGGCAATGCATTGAAAATCTGCGATCTGACGCAGTTTTATTCGCCGCTGAGCGGTGGAGTTAAACGTTACGTACACGAGAAGATCGCGTACATCGGCAGACACTCGCCCGACGATGAACACGTTCTCATTGTCCCGGGGCCAAAAACGCAAATGACTTCGAGCTCAAGATCGCGCATTTATTCAATTCACTCACCGTTGCTCTCGCGCACGTCGCGTTATCGCGCGCTACTAAATCTGCGTGCGGTCGAAGAGATCCTGGAGCGCGAACACCCCAACATCATCGAATCGAGCGACCCATACCAAATTGGGTGGAAAGCCATTGCGGTCGGCCGTTCGCTGAAAATTCCAGTCGTTGGTTTTTATCATTCGCATTTTCCGGAAGCGTACCTGCGCGGCAGCACGAAATTTTTGGGCAGGCGCGGGACGCATCGAACCATGAAGTTGACGCGCGCATATGTGCGCAAGCTTTACAATCGCTTTCAGGCTACGCTTGTGCCCTCCGAGCTTCTGGCCGGCGTCCTTTCTGAATGGGGTGTGCGTAATGTGCGCGCGGTTCGGCTCGGCGTAAATACCGACGTTTTCAAGCCGGTGCCGGACGACGGAAAAGCCACCCGCGCCGAGTTAGGAATTACTAGTGATCAAAAGGTGCTTCTTTATGTCGGCCGTTTGGCCCGGGAAAAGAACACTCAAACATTGTTCCGGACCTTCGAGCTTTTGCACCAGAGACGGCCAAATGAATTTCATCTGTTGGTCATCGGCGACGGACCACAACGGAAGGAACTTCGAAAGTTGGAGCGGCGCACCGCAAACGTTTCGTGGATTCAGTATTGCACCGAGTCCGCTGATCTCGCGCGTTATTATCGCGCTGCCGATCTCTTCGTTCACCCGGGTGTTCAGGAAACATTTGGACTTGTCGCGCTGGAAAGTCAGGCCTGTGGCACGCCCGTGATGGGAATCCGCGGCAGTTACATGGACCGCATTATTTGTCATGACCAGGAATTGTGGCCGCGGGAACACACTGCGGCAGCGCTCGCCGACGCGATTGAAGGATCGAGCGCAAAAAAGTTGTCGCTCCTGGGCGAAACTGCCGCTTGGACGGCGGAGAATCTGTATAGCTGGCCGCGAGTGTTCGAAGAACTGTTTTGCATTTATCGCGAGGTTTGGGCAAACTACCGCCGTTCTTAATGGAGAGCGACGATCATAAGCCGTTCATCATTCGCAGCTACCGCCCGTCGGATCGCGAAGCGGTCCGAAAGTTGTGCTGCAACACCGGCTTTCTCGGGCACCCCATCGATCCCGTTTATGAAGATCGGGAATTGTTCGCCGATTT
>WNGD01006771.1_pt1 | contig 10915 bp, 10 predicted proteins | sample 5400671 | NCBI WGS metagenome assembly WNGD01 (sample SAMN13153369, study PRJNA577476) | soil metagenome | isolation source: 40 cm soil or saprolite under grassland replicate 2 | place: USA:California | collected 2016-06-15
GTGGTCACCATCCACGTACCCGCTGGGACGTACGACACCCTCGATGCGAAGTTCAAGTTCACGATCACGTGGGTGGACGCGAGTAACGACGAGATCCTCACCGTGCTCGATCCGGCAGGAGACGAGGTCGGCTCGAGCGACGGGGGCAGCAACGTCGAGACGGTCGTCGCCAACAACCTGCCGCCCGGCGACTACACAGTGCTGGCGTGCGCTTTTCTCGCCGCCGCCCCGGTGGACTACTCCGGCAAGCTCGAGATCACGACGACGGCGCGCACGATCGAGCCCTCCCTGCCTTCCGCCCCGGCGAACGGCCTCGCCTTCTCGGCGGCCGTCGCCTCCGACAACCAGCGCGACCAATCCGAGCCGCTTCTCGAGATCGACAAGGCGGGCAACGTGTACGACTGCGGCCCCACGGGCTTCTCGAACGCCGCCGACTACGCCCAGGTCTCGACCGATCACGGCGACCAGTTCCACATGCTTGGGACGCCGCCCCGCGGCCAGCAGAGCGGGGGTGGCGGCGGCGACTGCGGCCTCGCCTTCGGGACGACGAAGAACAGCCGCGGCAATTACCAGTACGCCTACACGGGCCTCGGCCCCCTGACGGGCTTCGTGACCTCGACCTCGCCGAACAACGGTCAGAGTCTCGCGACCGGGGGGCCGTTTGGAAACGGCGTCACCGACGAGGGCGGCGGCGCCGATCGGCAGTGGATGACGTTCGTGGACGACCACACGGTGCTGCTGAGCTACAACCAGCAGCAGCCGCGGAACGTCGTCGTTCAGAGATCGACGGACGGCGGTCTCACGTACGGCCCGGACGCCGCCCGTGCCGCGCGCAGCCCACGCTTCCCCGGGCCGATGCGCTACATCGAGCCGTCGGCGTCATTCCCGAACGGAATCGTCTACTTCGCCTGGGACCGCACGGGCTCCGACGGCGATCACGTCAACCTTTCGATCTCGCAGGACAAGGGCGTCACCTGGAGTGACTGCCTCGCGGCGGTCGCGCCCGGCACGACGACGCTCTTCGCCACTGCCGACCATGACAACGCCGGAAACATCTACGTCGTCTACGGCGAGAACCTGAAGTTCCACACATATCTGGTGACGCTGACCGCTGACAAGTTGCTGGGCTGTAACCAGTCCGTGACCGCGTCCACGGCGCTGCCGACGGTGAACCCGGGTTTCTCGGCGCCGACCCAGGTCGACCGGGACGGAGTGCGCTCGACGGTGTTCCAGTGGGTGACCGCGGGCGGGCCGCCCGGCCGAGTCGCGGTTGTCTTCGCCGGCACCGAGACGGACGGCGACCCGAACAGCGGGAACTTCAAGGCGAGCTGGGACATCTACGCCAATCAGTCGCTGAATGCACTCTCGACGGACACGCTCAATCCGCCCACCTTCAGCCAGGTCAAGGTGACCACCCACCCCTTCCATTACGACTCGATCTGTATCAACGGTCTCGGCTGTGATCTGTCCGTCCCGCCGGGCGACCGCTCGCTGGCCGACTTCCTTTCAGTCGACACGAACCCGGCCGACGGTCGGCTTTACGTCACGTGGGACCGTGCGAACAAGAAACCGGACGAGGCCACGGGCCACGTCGCTTCGCCGATGGTGGCGACGCAGATCGGCGGCCCGATGTTGAACGGCGGCACCCTGACAGCGACGCGGCCCGTCCTCCGGTCGGCTTCGGCGGACCCAACCGGCGACGCGCTTTCGTCCTACTCGATCATGGCGCCGCTCGTTGCCCCGCCCGACCCGCCGACGACGAACGAACGTGCGGGCGACTTCGAGTCTGCCTCGGTGGCGTTCGCCGGGGGCGACCTGAACATCACGATGAAGCTCGCGAGCCTCTCCCAGAACTCGCTCCAGCAGGCGCTGACGGATACGGGCTCTCAGTCGCTCCTCTGGGTCTTCCGCTTCACGAACGGCTACCAGGATGCGGCGGCGAGCGCCCGCTGGAACCCGGCCCAGGGCTTCACGTTCGGCTACAACGACTACACGACCGGATCGGCGCCGTGCGAGAGCTCCGGCCCGGCGACGGGCGACAAATGCATCCTCTATCCGGGGAGCACGCCGATACAAGGCAGCGTCCGGCAGAGCATGGGCGAGATCGTTCTCACGGTGCCTGCGTCGCTGCTGCGTGCGCTGAGCGGACCGACAGGCCCGGGCCAGCGTCCGAGCGAAGTGCCGGCCACGGCCGGGTCGCGCTTCTACGACGCCACCGCCTTCTCGCTCGGGAACACCGTCTCGGCGACGCAGGAGATGCAGTCGTTCCTCTACCCGCTCGACAACACGCCCTCGATGGACTTCGTCGTGCCAGGGGCAGATCTCGGGATCACGAAGACGGACAGCCCCGATCCAGTGAAGGGCGGCCAGAACCTCACGTACACCATCGTCGTCACGAACAACGGCCCGTCGACCGCAACGGGGGTGACGATGACCGACCAGCTGCCCAAGAATGCGGGCTATGCCTCGGCGACGACGACCAAGGGATCCTGTAGTGCGAAGCCCTCGAAGGCGCTGGTGACCTGCGCGCTCGGTGACATGGCGAGTGGAACCTCGGCAACCGTCACGATCGTCGTCAAGTCGCCCGCAAAGGGAACGATTACGAACACGGCTTCGGTGACGGCAACGTCGCCCGCCGATCCGAAATCGAGCAACAACACGGCGACCGCGACAACGACCGTCGTTCCGGCGTGATTCGCGCCATGGAGAGGCCGGCTGTCGCGCCGGCCTCTCCAGGCAAGCCCTTCGAGTGATGCTCCGCAGCGCTTTCCTGACCATCTCGGCTCTCGCGGCCCTCTCGCTCACGGGCTGCGGCGGTGGCGGTGGCGGTCGATTGTCGAAATCCGACTACGAGCAGCGGGTCCGCTCGCTCTACGCGAACGTCCGAGAGGCCTTTCGGAAGACGAACGTGACCTCGACCAAACTGCTCGCCGATCGAGTCGAGGAGGCCCAGGGAGAGTTGAGAAGCGCGGCGGACGATCTCGAGGAGATCGAGCCTCCGGAAAAGGTCGAGAACGAGACCGAAGAGCTCGTTGAGGGAATGCGCGAGTACGCCGACGACCTCGACGAGCTGCGCAACGCGGCGGAGCGAGGTGACGAGGCCGCGATCCAGAAGTTCAACTCAGGAATCGCGCAGAACGAGGCGGTGGAACAGATGGCGGAAGCCGCCGAAGAGATGAAGTTCAAGGGCTACGACCTCGGCCCGATCGCCGAGGACTAGGTCACGGCAGCGATTCGGCGCGGCTTAGGGCTCTCCGAGGATCGTCTCCGCCGCGGTAGGTGATCGCCTCCAGTTGTCGGCCGTCAGGGTCGCGGAAGAAGAGGCCGATCGCGATCTCGTGGTCGCGCTCTTCGCTCTCGATTCCCGCCTGCTCGAGGCGGCGCTTGATCTCCGCGCGCTCCCCGGCCGAGACGCGTACGGCTGTGTGATCGCCGGGCCCGCCGCGCTCGTGGAAGGCGAAGCTCGTATTGCCGACGTAGGCCATCACCGGTTGACCCTCGGTCTTGACGAGGCGGGCCCCCAGGATCTGCTCGTAGAAGGCGGCGGTCGTGTCCGGATCGTCCGTCTCGAAGGCGGCATGGTCGAGCCGTGGCATGCTCGCGACGATGAACGTCGCGACGCTGATCGTCAACCCGTTCGCGAGCCGCGTCACCGAGGAGCGGCTCGCCGCCGTCGAGCGCGAGCTGCGCCGCCACGTCGAGTTGACGGTGCTTCTCACCGAGCAGCCGGAGCACGCGAGCGAGCTCGCGCAGGGGATCGAGGGCGCCGATGCCCTGTACGTCTTCGGGGGCGACGGGCTCCTCAACGAGGTGCTGAATGGGCTTCACAAGGGTGCGGTCGTCGGGGTGCTGCCCGGCGGGCGGACGAATGTGGTTGCCCGCGCGCTCGGCGTGCCGCTCGATCCGGCCGCGGCCGCGCGGGCGATCGTCTCTGCGCCGGCGCGCCGGATCTCGCTCGGGCGAGCCAACGGGAGGAGGTTCGCCTTCGCCGCCGGGATCGGCTTCGACGCGGAGCTCGTCCGGCGCGTCGACCGGCTCGGGCGCCGCGGCGACGGCCGCCGCCCGGGCGACCTCGCCTTCGCGTGGGAGGCCGCAAAGCTGCTCGCGGAGCGGCGAGGGCGGTACGAGCCGGTGCTCGAGATCGAGGGCTTCGGCCGGGCGGCGTTCGCGCTCGTAGCCAACGGCCATCCATACTCGTACGCCGGGAGCCGACCGCTGCGGGTTGCGCCCGAGGCGCGCTTCGAGCTCGGGCTCGATCTGGTGGCGCCCAGGAAGCTCGGCCCGCGCACGATCCCTCGCTTCGTCAACTACGCCTTCCGCGGCGGCGGGAAAACGGCGGCGGACGTCGTCTACGGCCACGACCTCGACCGGATCGAGGTGCGCTGCGACGCACCGCTGCCGCTTCAAGTGGACGGTGAGGATCTCGGGGACGTCGACTCGGTCCTGTTCGAAGCCGAGCGGGACGCCGTCTCGATTCTCGCGCCGGACGCCGCTACGCTCCGGGCGTGACCGACCCGCGGACGCGGCTCATGCGCGGGCTGTTGCTCGCGGCGGCGGCCGTTGTGCTGGTGGCGCTCGTCGCTGTGGCGGCCGGCGGCTACCGGCTCGATGGCTCCGGGTCCTCGCACGCGAACCCCTACGCGATCGACACGATCCTGACGATTGTGATCGCCCTCTACGTCATCGGGGCGGTCGCCGTCGTCCTTGCGATGTTCTGGAGCGGGCTCGAGCGTCGCCGCTACCAGCGCCCGCAGGCAACGCGTCAGCGCACCTGGAGGATGATCGCCGTTCTGCTGGCCGCCCTCGCGCTGTTCACGATCGCCGGCGAGCGCTATCACCTGCGCAGGCACATTCGTCCTCCTGCCGACAACCCCACCGCCGCCAACACGCCACAGGGCAGGGGCGGAAAGGCCGGCAACCGGACCGCTGCGCGCGAGCCGCACGTGCGCCTGGCGCCGCTGCTCGCGGTGCTCGGTGCGGGCGGGATCGCCTTCGCCGCGTTCCTGCTCGCGGAGCGCCGGCGCAGGCGGCGGCTTCCGAGCGACGGGCTGATGACCGAGACGCTCGCCGACGTGCTCGACGAGACCCTCGACGATCTCCGCGCCGAGTCGGATCCGCGGCGCGCGGTGATCGCGGCTTACGCGCGCATGGAGCGCTCCCTGGCCGCGCACGGCGTCCCCCGGCGGCGCTTCGAGGCGCCGCACGAGTACCTGGGCCGGGTGCTCGGAGAACTGACCGGCGGCCGTCTGGCGGCCAGCCGGCTGACGACGCTGTTCGAGCGCGCCCGCTTCAGCCCGCACGAAATCGATGCGGACATGAAGGCGGCCGCGATCGAGGCGATTGAGAGGCTGCAGGCCGATCTGGCCGCCGTCGAGGCGGCGGAGGCTGCGTGAAGGGCAGAGTGATCCGAATCGGGGCGGGCGCCACCTTCGCGACGGCGATCCTGCTCGCGCTCGTGATCGCGATCCCGAGCAGGCGAACGCTCTTCGTCGGGATCTACGTGCTCTTCCTCGGCGCGGTCGCGGTCCGCATGCTCGTCTCCTCCTTCCGGACGCTCGAGCCGGAGGTCTGGGTTCGGTCGCGCTTCGACCGCGACCCGGAGGGGCCCGAGCGCCCGCAGCCGATCGCGGAGCTCGAAAGGATCCACCGCTTGGTCGTGCTCGGAGGGGCGAACGAGTTCGACCTCCATTACCGCCTCCGCCCGCTGCTCCGGCAGCTCACGGGCGCCCGCCTCCACGGGCGCCACAGTGTCGATCTCGATCGCGACCACGAGCGGGCGAGGCAGCTCTTGGGAGACGAGCTCTGGGAGCTTGTCTCGCCCGACCGGGAAGTCGGCAGGCGCACCGCTCCCGGGCTGCCGGTCGCCGAACTGGCAGGGCACGTCGAACGGCTGGAGCGGCTGTGACGATCGAGCAGCTCGCCGCGAAGGCGGAGCAGATCCTGGCCGAGCTCGAACGCGCGATCGTCGGCAAGCGCGACGCGCTCGAGCTCGTCCTGCTCGGCGTGCTCGCGGACGGACACGTCCTGATCGAGGATTTCCCGGGCCTGGCCAAGACGCTGATCGCGCGCTCGTTCGCGGAGGTGACCTCGATGCGCTTCACGCGCGTCCAGTTCACTCCCGATCTGATGCCCGGGGACGTCACCGGGTCGTCGATCTTCAACCAGCGAACATCCGACTTCGAGTTCCGGCGCGGGCCGATCTTCACGAACGTCATGCTCGCCGACGAGATCAACCGGGCGCCGCCGAAGACGCAGGCGGCGCTTCTCGAGGGGATGCAGGAGCAGCAGGTGACCATCGAGGGGACGACGCACCCGCTCGAGCGGCCGTTCCTCGTGCTCGCGACGCAGAACCCGGTCGAGTACGAGGGGACCTATCCGCTCCCGGAGGCGCAACTCGACCGGTTCCTGCTGCGGTTGCAGGTCGGCTACCCATCGCCCGACGACGAGTGGTCGATCCTCGAGCGCCGGCTCGTCCGCGGCGAGGACGAAGTCGAGCTGAGCCCGGTCGTCGACCGGGAGACGCTGCTGGCGATGCAGGGCGCCGTCGAGGACGTGTACGTCTCCGAAAGCATCGGCCGCTACATCGTCGAAGTCGTCTCGGCAACGCGGGCGAGTGCCCGGCTCCAGGTCGGAGCGAGCCCGCGCGGCTCGCTGGCGCTGCTCAAGCTCGCTCGCTGCCGGGCGGCGCTGCATGGCCGCGACTTTGCGACCCCGGACGATGTCAAGGCCGTCGCCGTGCCCGGGCTCGGGCACCGCCTGATGCTGAAGCCCGAACTGTGGGTCCAGCGGATCAGCGGTGACGACGTCGTTCGCGAGACGCTCGAGCAGGTGCCGACGCCGTCCGCCGAAGAGGCGCTCCAACTACCGGAATGAGATCAGCCGGCGCAGCGACAGCCGAAGCCGGGATCAGCGCCCGCCCGAGTGAATCGGGCGGGCTCTCGAGCGGCATCGCAAGCGACGCCGCCGGGCTGGCCGAGTGACGGACGGCGCTGGCGCCGTTCGTTACGCGACGCCGAAGCTCGGCGGCTACGTGGGCCTGACCGCGCTCGGACTGCTGGCGTCGTTGATCTTCGCCCGTCCCGAGCTGGCGCTGATCGCGGTGCCCTTCGCGGTCCTGCTTGCCGTTGGCTTGTTCCTCGCGCGAGAGCCGGACGTGCGCGCCCACGTCGAGATCGACCGCGAACGCGTCCTCGAGGGTGACGAGATCGTAGTCGAGGTCGAGCTCGACGCCCGCGATTACGCGCCGCGTCTCGAGCTTCTGGTCGAGGTTCCGCGCGGGCTCGAGCTGGTCGAGGGAAAGAATCCGGTCGCGCTGCGGCTCGACTCCGGCGAGGACCGTCTCCTTGAGCTTCGGCTCCGGTGCGCACGCTGGGGCGCCTACCGCCTCGGCGAGGTCCATCTGCGGGCGAGCGACTCCGCGGGCCTGCTCGCCTGGGAGCGGACGCTCGATCGCGCGGCGACGCTGCGCGTCTACCCGCGTCCGGAAGAGCTGCGAGAGCTCGTCGCGCCCCGGGAGACTCAGCTCTTCACCGGCAACCGCGTCTCGCGGCAGAAGGGCGAGGGCCTCGAGTTCGCCGATCTTCGCCCGTTCGGGGCAGGCGACCGGATCAGGCGGATCAACTGGCGCGCCAGCGCACGCCGCGGCGACCTGTGGGTGAATGAGTTCCACGCCGAGCGAAACGCGGATGTGATCCTGTTCCTCGACAGCTTCGCCGATGCGCGGCGCGGCGGAACGGGGACGCTCGACCAGGCGATCCGGGCCGCCGCGTCTCTGAGCGAGCGCTACCTCGTCGACAAGGACCGCGTCGGCCTCGTCAACTTCGGCGGCGTTCTCAACTGGCTTCGTCCCGGGACCGGGCTGCTGCAGCGCTACCGGATCGTCGAGGCGCTGCTGAACACGGAGATCACGCTCAGCTACGCCTGGAAGGAGATCGACGTGCTTCCACGCGGAACGCTGCCGCCAAAGGCGCTCGTGCTGGCCCTGACGCCGCTGCTGGACGACCGCGCGATCAGCGCGCTGCTCGACCTCCGAGCCCGCGGCTTCGACCTCGTCATCGTCGAGATCTCGCCGCTGCCCTTCGTCGAGCCGGAGCCGGGCGAAGCCGCGGAACTCGCCTTTCGGCTCTGGAAGCTGCGGCGGGAGGGACGCCGGTCCGAGTACGAACGGGCCGGAGCGCCCGTCGTCGAATGGCGGGACGGCACCCCGCTGACCGCGATCCTCGAGGGGGTGAGCGCATCTCGCCGGCACGCGCACGCACGCGCCTAGCGCCCGCTACGGGTTCCGTTCTGGCCGTCTCGGGAGTTGCGGCCTACGGGGCGCTCGAGGCCGATCGCTTCGGTCTGCTGGTGCTCGCGCTCGGCGCTGGAGCTGCGGCGCTGCTCGTCTGCGGGCTCGCGCTCGCGACCCCGCCCGCGATCGTCGCGTCGCTCGCGGGGGTCGCGGCGTCGTGGTCTGTTTCGGCCTGGACCCGCGGCTCGGGCGCGCCCGGCGGAACGGTTCTGGCGGCTGCCGCGATCTTCGTCGCGGCCGAGCTCGCCTACTGGTCGCTGGAGCAGGTCTCCGTCCGCGACGAGGGCGAGCTCGTCGCGCGGCGGGCCGCCGGACTCGCGCTACGCGGCGCTGTTGCCCTCGCGCTCGTCTCCTTCGCGCTCGCGGCGCTGGACCTGCGCGCCGGCGGCGGCGTTCTGCTCGAGGCGGTCGGCGTCGCCGCGACGGTTGGCCTGCTCGCACTCGTTCTCGTGCTCGCGAAACCGGGTTACCAGCAGCGAGAGCGGTAGATTTCGCGGCCGATGGCCCAAACGCTACGCGTCCCAGGATCACACGACCTCCGGCGCGTGATCGGAGACGGCGAGGCGATTCCGGACGGGGAGGTGGAGGGGCTCGAGGAGCGGGACCTGCTCGAGCTCTACCGCTCGATGGTCTTGCTGCGAACCTACGACGAGCGCTCGGTCGTCTTCCATCGGCAGGGCCGGATCGGGACGTACGCGATCTTCTGGAACCACGAGGCGATGCAGGCCGGCTCGGTCTACGCCCTCGAGCGGGGGGACTGGATCTTCCCCAGCTATCGCGAGTCGGCGATTGGGCTCTTGCGCGGGATGCCCGTCTCGACCGTGCTCTCCTGGTGGCGGGGCCACCCCGCCGGCTGGTGGAACCCGCTCGACTACAACGTCGCCTCGATCTGCGTCCCGATCGGAACGCACGTGCCGCATGCCGCCGGCCTCGCGTGGGGCAAGAAGCTGCGCGGGGAGTCGTCCTGCGCGGTCGCGTACTTCGGCGACGGCGCCACCTCCGAGGGCTCGTTCCACGAGGGCGCCAACTTCGCGGGGGTGATGCGCGCGCCGCTGATTCTCTTCTGCAACAACAACCAGTGGGCGATCTCGACGCCGCTGTCCGCTCAAACGGCCGCCGAGACGCTCGTCGACAAGGCTGTCGGGTACGGGATTCCGGGCGTTCGAGTCGACGGGTGCGACGTTTTGGCCGTGTTCGAGGCCACGCGTGACGCGGTCGCTCGGGCACGTGCCGGTGAGGGGCCGACCTTCATCGAGGCGGTGTCGTACCGCACGGCCCCCCACGCGACGGCGGACGACCCGCGCGCCTACATCGACCTCGAGCGGGTGGAGGAGGAGAAGCGGCGTGAATGCCTGGGGCGGTACGAGGCCTACCTGCGCCGCGCCGGCGTGCTCAGCGACGAGCTCGCGGAGTCGACCCGTGCCGAGGCGGCGGAGGCGCTGCGCTCGGGGATCGCGGCGGCGGAGGCGGAACCGCCGGCAGATGTGGGGCTGCTGTTCGAGCATGCGTACGCGGCTCCGCCGTCCTCGTTCGCGGCCGAGCTCGCCGAGCTGCGGGAGCTGCTCGGTGAGTGAGCTGACGCTCGTCGAGGCGATCAACGACGCCTTCCATACCGAGCTCGCGCGCGACGACTCGGTGCTCGTGATGGGCGAGGATGTCGGCCGAGCGGGCGGCGTCTTCCGAGCCACGGCGGGCCTGCGCGACAAGTTTGGCGCGGAGCGGTGCGTTGACACGCCGCTCGCCGAGGCCGGCATCTTGGGGGCCGCGGTCGGTCTCTGTATGGCCGGCTGGCGGCCCGTCTGCGAGATGCAGTACGACGCCTTCTCGTATCCGTGTCTGGATCAGCTGATCACGCATGTCGGGAGGTACCGCTGGCGCACGCGCGGCGCGATGGAGTTTCCGCTGGTCGTGCGGATGCCGTACGGCGGCGGCGTCCGGGCGCCCGAGCTGCACGACGACTCGCCCGAGGCGTACTACGTGCACACGCCCGGGGTGAAGGTGGCGATTCCCTCGACGCCCGCTGATGCGAAGGGTCTGCTCGCCGCGGCGATCCGCGATCCCGACCCGGTGATCGTGCTCGAGCCGAAGCTTCACTACCGGACGATGCGCGGCGACGTGCCGGCGGGCGAGCACGTCGTCGCCTTGGGGCGGGCGCGTGTCGCGCGCGACGGCGACGACGTGACGATCGTCGCCTACGGATCGATGGTGCCGGTCGCGGAAGCGGCGGCCGAGTCGCTGGCGGAGGAGGCCTCGGTCGAGGTGCTCGACATTCGCACCTTGAAGCCGTTGGACGAAGAGGCGTTGCTGGAGTCGGTTGGGAAGACAGGCCGCGCCGTGATCGTGCAGGAGGCGCCACGCACCGCCGGCTACGGGGCCGAGCTGGCGGCGATTCTCGCCGAAAAGGCGATGCTCGACCTGCGCGCCCCGGTAATCCGGGTCACCGGCTACGACGTGCCGTATCCGTACTGGCAGATCGAGGACGCGTACATGCCGTCGGTCGAGCGTGTGGCCGCCGCGGTGCGGAAGACGCTCGAGTTCTGACGCTCGCCTCGAGGCTGCGGCACGCGGGGCGTTCGACGGCCGGAAACCGCGGTGTCCTGTGGACGAAAAGTCACACCTTCTTTG
>WNGD01006773.1_pt1 | contig 10913 bp, 12 predicted proteins | sample 5400671 | NCBI WGS metagenome assembly WNGD01 (sample SAMN13153369, study PRJNA577476) | soil metagenome | isolation source: 40 cm soil or saprolite under grassland replicate 2 | place: USA:California | collected 2016-06-15
CCCTCGGGGCCGATCAGAGCGATCACCGTTCCCACCTCCACGGTCTCCCCTTCCTGCGCGAGGATCTGAGTGACGACGCCCTCGGCCGGGCTCGGCACCTCGGTGTCCACCTTGTCGGTCGAGATCTCGAGGAGCGGCTCGTCGCGGCCGATGGTCTCGCCGACCTGTTTGAGCCACTTGGTGATCGTTCCCTCGGAGACGGAGACGCCCATCTGGGGCATGACCACCTCCGTCTGAGTCCCTGTGGACATCAGTACTCCGCCAGCTCGCGCAGGCCGGCCGCGACGCCCTCGACCTGCGGGATGAACGCCTTCTCGAGCGGAGGCGAGAAGGGGACCGGCGTGTCGGGCGCGGCGATCCGCTTGACGGGTGCGTCCAGATGCTCGAATGCCTCCTCGGCGATGGTCGCGGCAATCTCCGCACCGAAGCCTCCTGTGCGCGTGTCCTCGTGCAGCACGAGCACTTTCGAGCAACGCCGGACGTCCTCGAGAACGCGCTCCTTGTCCCAGGGGATGAGCGTCCGCAGATCGAGCACCTCGACCTCGACTCCCTCCTTCGCGAGCTCCTCGGCCGCCTCCGCGGCGGTGTGCACCATCGCGCCCCAGGTTACGACGAGCACGTCGTCTCCCTCACGGTGGACACGCGCCTCGCCGAACGGGATCGTGTAGCGCTCGTCGGGCACCTCTGCCTTGATGCGCCGGTAGAGGTGCTTGTGCTCGAAGTAGAGGACGGGATTCGGATCAGCGATCGCGGAGGCGAGGAGGCCCTTGGCGTCCGGCGGTGTCGACGGGCAGACGACCTTCAGGCCAGGGATGTGTGCAAACGAGCTTTCGGGGTTCTGCGAGTGGAACGGCCCTCCCGAGAAGCCGCCTCCCGACGGAAGGCGTACGACGATCGGGACGGCCGTGCCGCCGCGGAAATGCTGCTTGGCTGCGACCGTGACGAGGTGATCCCAGGCGCAGGAGATGAAGTCGGCGAACTGCATCTCGGCCACCGGGCGCAGGCCCATGAGTGCCGCACCGGTCGCTCCGCCGACGATTGCCGTCTCCGAGAGCGGGGTGTCCATGACACGCCAGGGGCCGAACTCCTCCTGGAAGCCGAGGGTGACCTTGAACGCGCCGCCGTAGACGCCGACGTCCTCGCCCAGAACGAAAACGCGCTGGTCGCGCCGCATCTCCTCGCGGAGCGCGTCCGAGATCGCCTGCAGATAGGTGCGCTCGCTCATCTCGCGCTCACTTGTGGTGTGGAGTGTCGAGCTCCTCGGGAGTCGCGAAGACGCCGCCCACGAGGGTGCTCGGGTCGGGAAGAGGCGACTGCTCTGCGCGCCCGAGGGCGTCGTTCAGCAGCCGCTTCACGCCGGAGGTGATCTCGTCCTCCTCGTCGTCGGTCATTCCCGCCTGGCCGCGGAGCCAGGTCCGGTAGCGCTCGATCGGATCCTGGGCCGCCCACTCCTCGAACATCTCCTTCGGGACGTAGAAGGCGTCGTCGTGGACGGCGTGGCCCTCCATGCGGAGGGTGAGGCACTCGATCAGCGTCGGCCCGCCGCCTTCTCTCGCTTTCTCGACCGCTCGCTTCGCCTCGCGGTAGACGGCGAGGACGTCGGTTCCGTCAACGACCACGCCTTCGAATCCGTACGCGGCAGCGCGGTCCGCGATCTGCTCGACGGGGTAGCCGAGGTACGTGGGTGTCGAGTAGGCCCATTGGTTGTTGTCGCAAACGAAGACGATCGGAAGGCGGCGCACCCCGGCGAGGTTCATGGCCTCGTGCGTGTCGCCTCGTGCGGCTGCGCCCTCGCCGAACCAGCCCACCGCGACGCGCCTGTCGCCGCGGATCTTGAACGCGAGCGCCATTCCGGTTGCGACCGGCAGCATCGCGGGAAGGTGGCTGACCATCGGATGCAGGCCGAGATCCGGCACGGCCATGTGGACGTTTCCGTCCCTGCCCCGGGTCGGCCCGTCCTCCCGGCCCATGTACTGGGCGAAGATGCGCCACGGCTCGACGCCGCGAACGATGTGGACGCCCATGTCGCGATGCAGCGGCGTTCCGACGTCGCTTGGCCCCATCGCCGTCGCGATCCCGACCGCGGCGGCCTCGTTGCCACGGCCCGTGTAGAACGAGCCCGGAATCTTCCCCTGCTTGTACAGGATGTGACCTCGCTCCTCGATCCCACGCGTGATCAGGAGGCTCCGGTAGATGCCGAGCAGATCCTCGCGATCGAGACCTGCGTCCTTCACTTCCTGGAGCGAGCCCACGGGCTCGGCTTCGCGTACGGCCATGCGGCGATCTCCCGTCGTCGGCTAGGTCGGTGTCATGCTAACGGCTGCATCTGTCGCCCCGGACTACTCTGGCGACGTGGCCCGAACGTCGCGACCGAGGCGCAACTGGATTCAGGAGGAGCGGCGGAAGACGCTGGGGGACGTCGTCTTGCGCGGGGGAACCGATGGATCCCTCGCGAGCCCCCTCCTTCCCGCCGCGGCACGGCTCAACCCGCTTGCGGCTCTCGCCGGGCAAAACCCGGCTTCACCGGCAATCGCATCGGCAGGGCAGCGATGAACACACCTGGCAAGCCAAAGCGAAACTGGATCCAGGAGGAGCGACGGAAGACCCTCGGGGACTACGTGGCGTTCTGCCTTCGCTGCGGCTTCACTCAGCGGTACTTCCTCGAGCTCGAGCGCGACCTTGCTGGTGCGTGCCCGGACTGCGGGGGCGAGCTGCGACATCGCTGTCCCGAGTGCTCGGCGCCCTTCCCGTCCGCCTTCCAGGTCGAGTGTGAAGAGTGCGGCGCCGAGGTGCGCCCGCCAGAGCTCTTCGGCGGCCCCATCCGTAAGCCGACCCGCTGAGCTGTGCAGTGCGGGGGAAGGCCGAAGGGCGATTTACTCGCCCGAGAGGCCGGCGATGCTCGAGCCGTGCACAACGGTTAACGAGGGGGCATGTGGGGGAACCATCGGGTTCCCGCACGATCGGCAGAAGGGGTTGAGGGGAAACCATGTTTCCCCTGTGCTAGACCGTGAAGCGCGTGTTGCCGGGGTCGACGATGCGTGAGAACCGGATCACGGTCACGATGTCGTCCTCGCCGACGTCGCGGTTGTAGAGCTGGCTCAGGAAGTGCGCGAGCTCGTCGGTGCGGCGGAGCTCCGGATTGTCGTGCTCGATCTCGCGCGGCGAGAGATCGCCGAGCCGCTTCACCTCCATCTTGTCGATGACCGCGTCGAAGATCCGCTCCCGCTGACCGAAGCGGGCGCCGCAGAGGATCGTGACGATCATTCCCTTGCGGTACTTCGCCGACTTGTCGCCGAGTCGGATCGTTGCCGTCTTCCGGTGCGTGCGGAGCTGGTCGGCGACGGCGGGGTTGTAGAAGTTGAGAGCAAAAGTCGGCACGGCGGCCGCGCAATCATAGGGGGTCGGACACGGCCGAGCCCGAGCCCGCGCGGCCGGGCGCGAGGAGCTCGAAGGCTCGCTCGGCCATCTGGCGCTCGCCTCTATACGCGAGGAGACGCGGTGCCTCTGCGAGCGGAAGCCAGCGCGCCTCGGCGACCTCGATCTCCATGCCTGCGGGAAGCTCGCCGATTCGCCCTCTCCCCGATTCCGCGAGGTAGAAGCTCACGATCTTGAAGACCCGTTCACCCTGCCAGCTGTAGACGTAACGGATGTCCCCGAGCTTCGACACCAGCCGGCCGGCGAGCCCGGTCTCCTCGAAGCCCTCGCGGAGCGCGGTCTCGGCCGGGCTCTCGCCGCTCGAGATGAGCCCCTTCGGAAGTGCCCAAACGCCTTCCGGCTTGCCTTGCGGACGCACGGCTGCGAGCCATGGCCGGCCTTTCATCCTGCGGACGAGAACGACGCCGGCGGACAGCTCGCGCCGCGTCACCCGTTTGTAACACCCAAGCGCGTGATCTTCACCGGATCTGAGTCTGCCAGACTCAAAGCTGCTTGGCGAGCCAGGCTGAGGTGCTATGGTGGGCCTGGCACTCACAAGCCGTGAGTGCCAGACGTGTCACAAACTCACTTTCAGGAGGTCTGATCGAATGGATCTACAGCCTCTGGGCGACCGCCTCATCGTTGAGGTCCTCGAGGAGGAGGAGACGACGGTAAGCGGCATCGTCCTGCCCGACACGGCGAAGGAGAAGCCGCAGCGCGGCCGAGTCCTCGCGGTCGGCCCCGGCGCTCGTGACGAGGACGGGGAGTACATCAAGATGGACGTCGAGGTCGATGACGAGATCATCTTCTCCAAGTACGGCGGCACCGAGATCAAGGTCGGAAGCGACGACGTCCTCATCCTGCGGGAGTCGGACGTCCTGGCGAAGGTCGTCGGCGACCGCGTAGCAGCCTAAGGCAGCAAGGAGGACGAAACGGATATGGCTCACAAGGAGCTCAAGTTCAACGAGGACGCGCGACGCTCGCTCGAGCGCGGCGTCAACATCGTCGCCGACGCGGTCAAGGTAACGCTTGGCCCGAAGGGACGGTACGTGGTGCTCGACAAGAAGTTCGGCGCACCGACCATTACCAACGACGGGGTCACGATCGCTCGCGAGATCGAGGTCGAGGACCCGTTCGAGAACCAGGGTGCCCAGCTCGTCCGCGAGGTAGCGACGGCGACGACCGACGTCGCTGGCGACGGGACGACGACCGCGACGGTGCTCGCACAGTCGATCGTGCGCGAGGGTCTCAAGAACGTGGCGGCGGGCGCGAATCCGATGGCGCTCAAACGCGGCATCGAGCAAGCCGTCGAAGCGGTCGTCGAGAACCTGAAGACGCAGTCGAAGGATGTGTCCGGCCGAGAGGACATCGCACGTGTAGCGAGCATCTCGTCGCGGGAGCGCGAGATCGGCGACGTCATCGCCGATGCGATCGAGAAGGTGGGCAAGGACGGCGTGGTCAACGTCGAGGAGGGCCAGACCTTCGGCCTCGAGCTCGAGTTCACCGAGGGCATGCAGTTCGACAAGGGCTACCTGTCGCCGTACATGATCACCGACCCGGAGCGCATGGAGGCGGAGCTCGAGGACCCGTACGTCCTGATCGCGAACCAGAAGATCGGCGCGGTCAAGGACCTGCTTCCGGTGCTCGAGCAGGTGATCCAGGCCGGCAGGCCGCTGCTCATCGTGGCCGAGGACGTCGAGGGCGAGTCGCTCGCGACGATCGTCGTCAACAAGCTGCGTGGCACCTTCTCCGCAGTCGCCGTCAAGGCGCCGGGCTTCGGCGATCGCCGCAAGCGCATGCTCGAGGACATCGCCATCCTCACGGGCGGTGAGGTCATCACCGAGGAGATGGGTCTCAAGCTCGAGAACACGAAGCTCTCGCAGCTCGGGCACGCTCGTAAGATCGTCATCGACAAGGACACGACGACGATCATCGACGGCGCCGGCAACTCCGAGTCGATCAAGGGGCGTATCAAGCAGCTGAAGCAGGAGATCGAGAACACCGACTCCGACTTCGACCGCGAGAAGCTCCAGGAGCGCCTCGCGAAGCTGGCCGGCGGCGTCGCGGTCGTCAAGGTCGGCGCTGCGACCGAAACCGAGATGAAGGAGAAGAAGCACCGCGTCGAGGACGCCCTGCAGGCCACTCGGGCCGCGCTCGAGGAAGGCATCGTCCCCGGCGGCGGCGTCGCGCTCCTGAACGCGGTCAAATCGATCAACCTCGAGGGCTTCAGCGATCCGGACGAGCGGACGGGTGCGTCGATCATCGTCCGCGCGCTCGAGGAGCCGCTCCGCCAACTCGCCTACAACGCCGGCCTCGAGGGCTCGGTCGTCGTCAACCAGGTCCGTAAGGCGCCCAAGGGCCAGGGCCTGAACGTCGATACCAACGAGGTCGAGGACCTCGTCAAGGCGGGCGTGATCGATCCGACGATGGTGACTCGCTCGGCGCTGCAGAACGCCGCGTCGATCGCGAAGAACATCGTGACGACGGAGGCCGTCGTCGCCGAGATGCCGGAGAAGCAGCCCGCGATGCCGGCAGGCATGCCCGGCGGCGGGATGGACTTCTAGATCCGCCTCATCTCAGAAACGCGAAGGGCCGGCATGTGCCGGCCCTTTTGCGTTCAGCTCTTCTTACGAGAGTGGCCGCTGGGACGGCCACTCAGAGGGGGAAGAACTGGGGAGGATGGGTTGCACAGGTTTTCGGCCTTCCCGGCCTCGTTCTCATCCCCCTTTTGAGGGTACTTCGGAACGGCGCTCTTCTCTCGCTCTGCTCACTCAGTGGTCGTCCAGCTCGTAGAGCCGCTCCCCGCGGTGCAGGCGACGCGCGATGTCGAACGTCTGGCGCTGCGAGCGCGTCGTCGTCGCGTGAGCCGCGAGATACCGCGCGGCCGCGATCAGCGGGAGTGCGGAGTCGCCTCGGACGAGCTCGTGCTGCCGGACGGCCGCCTCCACGCACTGGATGGTATGGAAGTTCCGGTTCTCGCGGAGGAGCGCTCCACCGAGCACCGCCACCAGTCGTGTCGCATCTCCGCCCGCGACGAGGAACGAGGTGATCAGCGCTCCCGCCTCGTCGACCTGCTGCTGACGATCGAGGAGCCCGGGAAGCTCGGCGAGCAGTACCTCTGGATCGGAGCCGGTCTCCGGATCCGGAAGTCGCGTCGCGGGCACGTTGAGGAAGCGATCGACGTACACGCTCATCGCGGCGTCGAAGACCCCTCGGAGCAACTCGGGGGAGCTCGAGCGACGGATCCCCTGCTCGACCGCGTTCGCGAAGGTGAACGTATGCAGCGCCGTGTCCCAGTCGCCGAACTCGTTGGTCGTCGGGAAGCGGGCGATGCGAGTGGCGGCCGCAAGGGCGACCGCGGACGCGAGCTCGACCTCGCTCGCGCCCTCCTGCAACGCTTCGAGGAGGGCCTGGACGCTCGCCGCGGCGTCGTCACCGAGGGTGGTCGCGACGAGAGCGGCACGTCCTCCCCAGGAGCCGCGTGCCGCGCTGCCCGCCCCAAGCACGTCAGGGATCCGTGCGAAGGCCGACTCGAGCAGCGAAACGAGATCGACCGGATTGCGCCAGGCGTTCTCTTCCTCCATGCGCCGTGCGGCTGCGATCTGCGCGGGAATGGACGCGAGGACGGTCTCGGCGTGGTCCCAGCCGGCGACGTCCAGCGCCTCGAGTGCCTTGTTGGTGAAGTCGAGCGCGTGCCCGAAGTCGAGGTAGCGATGGTCGGTGGCTGCGGCGAAGAGCATGTCCGCGAGCTCGGTCTGCGACGCGCCGGACCGGACCGCGGAAACGACGGCGCGCTCTGCTCCCTCCGCGTCGCGCACCTCGACGAAGCGGCGGAGCCAGCGGCCGAGCTGAGCCGGCCCGGCACCGTACGAGGGCAGCGGGTCGAGCGGGAAGCGCGGCGCGTCTCCTGCCGACTCCTCGGCGACGTCGGCCAGACCGTGGTAGAGAGCGATCGGGACGTCAGCTGGTTCCAGCGCCGGAACGAGGTTCATGAAGCACGTGAGCGTCGTCAGCCCTCGTCCCCACCCCTCGCCGCGGCGCATGGCACCGAAGTCGAGCCCTGTTCGGAAGGCCTCGGCAGCGGAGGGATCCGCCTCGGTCAGCGTGATCGTCGCCTTCGCGAGCACGAGCGGGATGTTCCGCTCGAGCCCGTCGCCGACCCGCTTCTGCTGGTGGGCGACGGGATCGTCTCGCGGGCTCAGGTCGACGAAGATCTCGTCGCCGCGGAGCTCCACGGGAAAGCGACGCAGATCGTCGGCCCACTGGTCGAACGTTCCCCCCGAGCAGAGATCGAACCGCGCGTGGTGCCAGTGGCAGGTGAGGATCCCGTCGGCGACCGTCCCGCGGTGGAGCGGGAAGCCCATGTGCGGGCAGCGGTTGTCTACGGCGTGGACGCTCTCGCCGTCTGCGATCAGGCACACGGTGTGCCCGCTCAGGCCGACGACGAGCCTGCCCTTCTCTAGGACCTCGGGAAGCGAAGCGGCTCTGACGAACTGGCTGACCTCCCTGACTGCCATGGGGCTCCTCCCGTCGATGGGATGACCCTAGAACCTCGAGTAAGGTTTAAGTCAAGTGCCTCTTGCAGAGCTGACGATCGGCGAGCTCGCCGCACGAAGCGGGACAGCTCCGTCTGCGCTTCGCTTCTACGAGACGGTTGGGCTCATCCGCTCGCGCCGCACGAGTGGGAACCAGCGGCGCTACGAGCGTGCGACGCTGCGGCGAGTCGCCTTCGTCCAGGCGGGTAAAGCGGCAGGGATTCCCCTCGAGCGGGTCCGAGCCGCGCTCGCGACCTTGCCCGAGGACCGTGTTCCGAGCCGCCGCGATTGGGAGCGGCTCTCACGTCTCTGGCGAGAGGACCTCGACCGCCGGATCGCTACGCTCGAGGGTCTCCGCGGCCGCCTGTCCACGTGCATCGGGTGCGGCTGCTTGTCCATCGACCGCTGCGAGCTCCTGAACCCGGACGACGAGGCGGCGCAGCTCGGCGTGGGCGCCCACTACCTCATCCGCGACCGGCCTCAGGATCAGAAGGCGTAACGCTCCTCCCGGAACGGATCGGCATCATTGTGGTAGCCGTACCGCTCCCAGAAGCCGGGCTTGTCGACCCGGCTGAGCTCGATTCCGCGGAGCCATTTCGCGCTCTTCCAGAAGTACTTGCCCGGGATGACGAGGCGCAGCGGCCAGCCGTGCTCCGGCGCGAGCGGCTCGCCGTCCGCGCGCGTCGCGAGCAACGCCTGCGGCTCGCCGAGTGAAGCGATGGGCACGTTCGACGTAAATCCCTGCTCTGCATGGGCAACGACATAGCGCGCCGAAGGACGTGGCCCGACGAGCTTCGCGAGCTCGCTCCATTGCACTCCTTCGAAGGTGGCGTCGAAGCGGCTCCAGCGGGTGACGCAGTGGATGTCCTGCCTCGCCTGCGTCTTCGGGAGGCGGTTGAGGTCCTCCCACGTCAACCGAATCGGGTTCTCGACCTCTCCCCACACAGCGAGATCCCATGTCGCAAGATCGACGTCCGGAATCGTCCCGGCGTGCAGCACCGGCCACTTCTCGGTCAGGTACTGGCCCGGCGGTAGCCGCACCGGATCGTAGCCCGCTTCGATGACCTTCTTCTCGGCGCGCCCCCGGAACACGTTCCTACACTAGTCGGCGTGTCCGGCAACGCGATACGGATCGCCGAGCGGCCGCGGGGCTTCGTTCGCGTGAAAGGTCCCGAGGCCGAGGAGTACCTGCAGCGAATGCTCTCGAACGACGTCGAGGCCCTCGGGATAGGCGATTCGTGCGAGGCGCTCCTCCTGAGCTCGAGAGGACGAGTGACGGCTCCGACCACAGTCTGGCGACTTGCCGTCGACGACTTCCTTCTCCTGACCGAGCCGGATCTTGCACAGCGGCTGCGCGACGAGCTCGTCCGCAGCAGGTTCGCGACGAAGGCCGAGATCGCGGTCGAGGAGCACAGTTCGGTTCTCGTGCTCGGGCAGGAGCCTCCTCCCGGCGCGGTCGCAAACGCCGACTACGGCCTGCCGGCGTACGAGCTCGTCGACCGAAACCCGCCCGAGGGAGAGGCGTTCGCGGAGGGCGAGCTGGAGCGGCTGCGGATACTCGCCGGGACGCCGCGGTTCGGGCGCGAGCTCGACGAGCGCGTCCTTCCTGCGGAGGCGCGCCTCGACGAGCGGGCGATCAGCTTCACGAAGGGCTGTTACCCGGGCCAGGAGCCGGTCGCGCGCCTGCACTACCGCGGTCATCCGAACCGCACGCTTCGCATCCTCGCTCTCGACGGCGGTGAGGCGCCCTTCGAGGGGGTCGAGCTCACATACGACGGAAAGGCCGTGGGCCGCATTACGAGCGTGGCACGCGACCCCGACTTGGGCTTCGTGGCGCTGGCCTATGTTCGGCGAGAAGTTCCGGCCGATGCGGAGCTCCGCGCCGGGCCGCGGACGGCACGGCAGCTAGACTTGCCCTCCGCGCGCCCGTAGCTCAGGGGATAGAGCGCTGCCCTGCGGAGGCAGAGGCCGCAAGTTCGAATCTTGCCGGGCGCATCGCTCAGTTCACGAACGCGCGTCGCTGAGCCCTTGACGGACGACCCGAGCCATCGCTCGAGGAAGTGCCGCGACGAAGACGCGTCGCTGCTTCGCCGTCAGTCGGCGGACGAGCGCATTGCCGAGGAGAGCCGTTTCGCAGCGCTGTGCCTGGAAGTTCGTGATCGCGCCGCGCATGATCACGTAGTAGAGGTCGGCCGGGTACGCCGCTTCCGGTCCGGAGTGGGCGAGAAATTGGACCGCGTTGTCGGCGAAGCCCTCGGCGTTCTGCTTGCAGGCGCGCTCGCTCGCGGGTGAGACGGACTCCGTCGTAGCCGGAAACACGCCGTAGGCCGGCACCGTAACGTCCTTCTTCTGTTCGGCATGGCTGGATGATCCCCCGCAGCCGGTAAGAGCGGCTGCCGCGAAAACGAGTGCACCGAGGAGCCCGGCCCGGGTCAGGGATGACACGTTCGAATCATTCCCGGCGCGTGACTCGATCAGCCCTCCCGGAGGTGACAACCGCGACTCCGGTCTCGGTCGTCGCGGACGCAGCAACGCGCCGCGTGGTCGGCGCGGTCTCGTGACCCGGCTGGGCCGGCCTCACCTTACGCGCTCGACAGCGGCATTTCGGGGGTCGGCAGGCCCGCAAGGCGCGCGCTCACGACGTCTTCCGCCGCCTGCGCGCTCGGCGCGTGGCCGGTGACCGCGGCGAGGAAATCGTCTCGATCGAGTGCATACAGGACGACGGGCGTGCTGGCGGTGACGGTCGCCGTCCTCGGCAGGTCCCGGAGGAGGGCGATCTCGCCGAAGTAGCCACCGGCGTCGAGTGACGAGATCGGCTTGCCGTCCTCGGAGACCTCGACCTTGCCCTCGACGAGCATGTAGAAGCGGTCCCCCTCGACCCCTTGCCGCACGATGACGGTGCCCGAATCGACGCGCAGGGGGACAAGCCGTCCGGCGAGGTGCTCGAGCGACATGCCCGGCAGC
>WNGD01010431.1_pt1 | contig 10912 bp, 7 predicted proteins | sample 5400671 | NCBI WGS metagenome assembly WNGD01 (sample SAMN13153369, study PRJNA577476) | soil metagenome | isolation source: 40 cm soil or saprolite under grassland replicate 2 | place: USA:California | collected 2016-06-15
GCCTGGGCGCGGTCCCCGACGATGGTGAAGCTCCGGGACGGGCAGCGGAGCAGCAGCATCTGCCACTCCGCGTCGGTCAGTTCCTGAGCCTCGTCCACGACGATGTGCGCGAACGGGCCAGCGAGCAGGTCCGGATCGGTACCGGGCAGTGCGGCCTTATTGACCAGGGCGTCCTGGAAGTCCTCGCCGCGCAGCATCGTCACCAGACCTACGCCGTATTCGTCGTCCGCGGCCTCGATCAGGTCGTCGACGACCCGGGCCATCTGCTCGCGTTGAGCGGCCACCGCGGCGTCATGCCGGCCCTTACGTCGTGATGCCTGCGGGTCGCCGAGCCGCTGCCGGGCTGCGTCCAGCAGCGGCAGGTCGGACACCGTCCAGGCCTGGGCGTCCTCGCGCTGCAGCTTGGCAACGTCACCGGGGCTGAGCCAGGGGGCGCACAGGCGCAGGTAGGCAGGTACCGACCATAGATCTGCGACGAGGTCAGCCGCTTCGATCAGCGGCCACGCGCGGTTGAGGGCCGTGAGCAGCTCCCTGTTGTGCAGCAGCGACCTGCGGAGCAGGTCAGCCGGGGCGTCGCCGTCGTGTTTGTCCGTCAGGATCGTGAGCAGCTCCTCCCAGATCTGGTCGCGCGCCTCGTTGTGCGGAGTGCCGGGTTCTGGTGCTTCAAACGCCTCGGCCCAGTCGGCGGCGCTGAGCCAGATGTCGGACCAGGGGGTCTCGACCGTCGTCCCCTCGGCGGGCGGGTTCTCGTAGAACCTGACGGCCGGCTCGATCGCCTTCACCAGGTCCGCGGACGACTTCAGGCGGGCCACGTCCGGGTCGGCTTCGATCGCCGCTGCGGCTCCCTCGGGGACGAGGTCCCGCAGGGTGCAGGTCTGCACCCCGTCCTCGCCCAGGCTGGGGAGAACGTCGGCGACGTAGGCCAGGTAGGGCTGGTGCGGACCGACGAACAGCACGCCGCCCCGGCGGTGACCGAGGCGGGGGTCGGAGTAGAGGAGATAGGCGGTGCGGTGCAGAGCGACGACGGTCTTCCCCGTACCCGGACCGCCATCGACGACGAGAGCGCCGCGGGATCCCGCGCGGATGATGGCGTCCTGGTCGGCCTGGATGGTGCCGAGCACGTCTCGCATCCGGGCCGACCGGCTGCTGCCTAGGCTGGCGATGAAGGCTGACTGGTCGTCGAGCGCGGCGTGCCCTTCCAACCCGTCGGGGGTGAACACCTCGTCCCAGTAGTCGCTGATCCGGCCGCGGGTCCACCGATACCTGCGGCGGCTGGCCAGACCCATCGGGTTGGCATGAGTCGCTCCGAAGAACGGCTCGGCCGCGGGGGAGCGCCAGTCGACCAGCAGCCGGCGACCCGCGCTGTCCCTGAGGCCAAGCCGTCCGACGTACACCGGCTCGGGATTGTCCGCGCCGACAATGCGTCCCAGGCACAGGTCCAAACCGAAGCGACGCAGGGTGCGCAGGCGGGCGGTCAGCCGGTGGATCTCCATGTCCCGGTCCAACGCCTTCTGGCCTATGCCGCCGGGCGCCTTGCGTTCGGCATCGAGGCGATCGGACAGGTCGGCGATCGACTGCTCCAGGCTCTCCGCGATGGCCGTGAAGTGCTGCTCGTCGACGGCGATCAGCGCCGGGTCGGCCTTGGCGCTGAGGCGGTCGGGAAGGTCAAACGCGCTGGTAGTCAGGGGATTCACGTCATCAGCTCCGATCTGAGGTCGCGTGCAACCATTGCGCGCAGCAAGGCGCCTGGACCGGCATGACGAGCCTGGTGCCATGACGAGCAACGCTCCGCCTGACCTGGATCCCGTGGCCGTTGCCGGTTCAGGTCGCCGGGGCTTGCAGGTTCTCGTGTTCTGGGTCCTGGCTCGACGATCCGCGTGGTTCACGCGGGCACTGGCGGCTTCTCTCGGCTGGCCGCGTCGAGCAGCAGCGTCGCGGCCACCGTCGCCCCGTCGGTGCGGATCGTGCCGGCCACGGCGGTCCCAGCCGCTCCGCGCAGTCCGGCGGCGCGCACACCCGCACCTCCGCGCGGAGTGCCCGCAACCGCACCGCGAGTTCGACCAGCGGTTCGACGTCCCCGCGCCCCCCCGTACGTCGACAACAACACACGCATTTCGCGACTCCCATGTCCGCAGGTTCTGGCCCCGGCCAGCGATTATGCAGCACGACCCGGGTCTTGCCGCAAGCCCCCCGGTGCGCTATATATTGAAAGTGGAAAGGAGTGCGTACCCTCCTTTCCCTTGATCCCTTGATGGTCCGCTGTGGACGGACAATCTCCTCGCGAAGCGGCGCCGCGTACTGCGCCACCGTCGGCCCAGGAGGGTCTCCCACGGGCCGACGGATGCAGCCGCGGACAGAAAAGTTCTTCACCCTCTTCCAGCAACGCCCGGTTGCCTGCGGCCCCGAAGGCTTATGGCGCCCCAGCTGACGGCCCAAGAGGTAACCGGGTGAGGGTCCTGGGAGGGTTTATGGCGAGGCGTCCGTCTTGGGCCGCGCGGTGATCCCGGCGGAGGTGATCAGGGGGGCTCATAGGCTGCGCCGGTGCGGTGGAACCCGGACCGGATGGTGGCTGCGACCGCCCGCGGCCCGTCCTCGCCAGCCAGCCCGATCTGGGAGGCTCGTGGAGCCTGGCCTGGGCGTGCGCGCCGCCGCGGCCGGTGATGGCGGTGGTGACCGGTGCGGGGGGCGGCCCGGCCAGGTCGGCGATCCACCGGGGCAAGGCCGGCAGGTCGTCCGGGTGCGCGCAGACCAGGTACCCGGGGGATCCGGGGCAGGTGCCCCGGCCCCGCAGTTCGATGGCGTGGCAGCGGTCCAGCGGGCCCAGGTGCACCGGGCGTGCCGGGTCGGCCCGGTACCACAGGTGCCACCCCGGCAGGTGCCCGCTTGCGCAGTGGCCGGGGGTGCGCACCGACACGCTGCCGGACAGGTCCAGCAGCCCCCCGCCCTCCACCGCCCGGTCGGCCAGCCAGCGCACCGCGTCCACCAGCGGCATGCCATCCACCGCCGCGGGAGTGTCGATATCGACCAGGACCAGGTTCCCGTGGCCAAGCAGTTCGCCGCCGCGGCGGCGGATCTGCATGTCCAGGCCGGGCGACCAGGGCAGGCCCTGCCGCCGGGTGAGCTGGTAGATATTGCGCTGCCCGGGGTGCTCAGGCACCGGCAGCCCAGCGGCCTGGAACGCACCAGCGGTGACCCGGGCGGGCTCTCGGCGGCCCGGTGCCTGCCAGGGCACGACCATCGCCCTGCGCAGCGCGGTCGGCACCACGTACTCAGCCTCCACATCAGCCCGCATCGCGGATCTGCCCGTAAAGACCGCGCACCCGGCGGGACATGTACTGGTCGGCCTCGGGTGGCTTCAGCGGGCGCAGGCTAGCGGCGCGGACCCGACCACTGTGTGTCCGTGCCGCCCGCCGGTCTCCTGCGTCCAAGACACCCACGCCTGCCACGTGCCGCCAGCTTCGTTCTTCTCCCACGCAAAGGAGATGCCTGCGGCACCCGTTCCCGCCGCATGACCTCAGTATACGAAATCCTGTTCGATCACCAGCCGAGACTAAGCCATGCGGCCCAGGCGCTCGCAGATTTCGCGTACCCACCGCGCGAGCCGGTCCGCGGCGGCCATGGCAGCCTCAGCAGTTTGCGGGTCATGCGTAGCCAGGTGCAGTCAGGCGCAGCGACCCCCAGTCAGGAGTGTCGGTGGCCAGCCATGGTGGCCCTTTATGATGACGCCTGGCCAGGCGCCGGGGCCTCTTCGGCCGCCGTATCGTCGGCCGGGATGTCTGTGACGTGGGTGGTGCCGTACCCTTCGGTTGCCGGGTCCCCGTGCTGGCCTCGCGTGAGGGCGAACTCCTCTTCCGGTGAGAGCACCAGGCGGTGCCGCCCGGCGATGGCGAAGTACGCGATGCCGACCAGGAAGTAGATCAGCGTCCCGTACACCCCCGGCCGGTAGCTGTCGTTCGAGTACAGGGAGACCAGCGCGACGATGGCGATGATGCCGGCGATCGCGGCCCCGGGGATCCCGACCAGGCTCCGGTAGGGCCGCTCGATGTTGGGCAGCCTGATCCGGAGGAGGATGAACGACAGGCACTGCATGGCGTAGGAGATGACCGCGCCGAACACCGCCATGTACAGCAGGGCGCCCACGATCTGCCCGGCGAGGAAGCCGCTCGCCTTCCCCAGCTCGTAGATCAGCACCGCGAGGGCGTACCCGACGATCCCGCCCGCGATGAGGGCGACATGGGGGGTCTTGCGCTTGCGATCGGTGAGCGACAGCCACTTGGGGAAGTAACCGGCCCGCGAAAGCGAGTATGTGTTCCGCCCGTAGGCGTAGATGATCGTGAAGAAGCTCGCGATCAGTCCGGTCAGGGCGATCAGGGCGAGCAGGTCCGCCGCCGTCCCGGCACCGAACACGCCCTTGAAGCCGTCGAACAGCGGCGTCGCCGACACGCCGACCACGGCCGCCCCGCCATCCACCGCGGGGTTGAGGACGAGCGTCAGCGCGCCGAAGAGAACGAGGGTGGTGAGCCCCCAGATGGTCGCGCGCGGGACGTCGCGTTTCGGGTCTTGCGACTCCTCCGCGGCGAGCGGCAGTTCCTCGATCGCGAGATAGAACCAGATGGCGAAGGGAATGGCGGGGAAGATCCCGCCGATCCCATGCGGCAGGAAGCTCGTCTGGCCGGGGTCCGGCTTGATGTTGAGCAGCAGGCTCGCGTCGAACTTCCCGGAGAAGATGACCGAGAGGAAGAAGAAGGCGAGGATCCCCAGGGCGAGGATGTTGATTATGACCGTGAACCGCATCGTGATCTTGATCCCGATGTAGTTGATCCCCACGAAGATTATGTAGAACACGGCCCACCAGGTGATCGGGCTGTTCCACCACGGCGAGCCGGTGACGTTGAACAGCGAGACGACGATGCTCTGCATCAGGAAGCCCATCGCCCCGACCACCACGGCCGGGGTGATCACGTACTCCATGTTTTCGGCGAGCCCGGTGATGAACCCGCCCCAGGGGCCCATCGCCGAGCGGGCGAACGAGTACGCACCGCCGGTGTGGGGCAGCGCGGGCGACATCTCCGCGATGCTGAAGCACAGGCCGTAGTACATGACCGCGATGAAGACCGTGGCGATCAGCAGGCCTCCGAAACCGCCGGCGTCCAGGCCGAGGTTCCAGCCATAGAAGTCGCCGGAGATCACTGCGGCTACCCCGAGGGACCACAGCGACCAGAACGCGGCGTGACGCTTGAGGCCTCGTTTCGCGAAGTAGTCGGCGCCAGCTTCCTGGTAGCGGACCGAGCCGACCTTGCGTCCCTCCATGCTCATGGCGGGCCTCCCTTCTGCCATGCCGCCCGCCCACCAGGTCACTGCCTGGTGGGCAACTTGTCTGACAGGTTCAGGCTTTGCGCGGATATTACGGGAGCTTTGCAAAGGGCGTCAAGACCGCCGTCCACGGCAGTGACCTGCCAATCTAGGCGGCGGTGAGTTCCCCCTCCGGGCCGTATCTGCAGGTTTCAGGCCTCAGACCGCCGGTCGTCGCGCGGCACACGGCTTGCTTGACGCTCAAAGTTGTCTGACGAATACTCGCGGCATGGACCGGGAACGGCAGACGCCAGGACAGCGGTCGAAGCTGCGGTCGGTTTCGGTCCAGGGCGAGCTGGCCGAGCGGATCGGCCAGGGCCGGCTCGAGGCCGGGACCCGCCTGCCATCGGAACCCGAGCTTGCGGCCGAGTTCGGCGTGTCCCGCGCCACCCTCCGTGAGGCGCTGCGGGCGCTGGAGGGGCAGGGGCTTGTCCGTCGGCGCTGGGGATCGGGAACGTATGTGACCGAGCGGACGCGGGTGGCCAACAGCCTGGAGGAGAACTTCGGCGTCTCCGACGCGATCCGCGCCGCCGGGATGCAGGCCGGCATCGAGCAGGGACGGAAGTGGACCGGGCCGGCGTCGGCCAGCGAGGCCGAACGCCTGGGGCTTGACCCGGGCCAGGATGTGCTGGTTGTCGAGCGGGTCCGGACGGCGGACGGCAGGCCGGTGGTGTTCTCCCGTGACATCTTGCCCGGCAAGATCATCGGTGACCGTACCGATATCGCGGACCAGATGCTCCGCCGGTCAATCTACGAAGTGCTCGAGCGCGACCTGGGCATCGTGATCAATCACGGGGTCGCGAGCTTCCGCCCGGTCACGGCGGACCGCACCGTCGCCCGGCTGCTGGGCACCCGCGCCGGAGAGCTGCTGCTGTACCTGTGGCAGGTTGACTACGCCGAGGGGGGAGTAGCCGTGCTCTCCTCCCACGAGTACCACCTCGCGGACGCGTTTGACTTCTCGGTCGTCCGGCGAGGCCCCGGAAGGAGATTCTCATGACCGCCGCAGTGGGCAAGGCCATGCGCCTCAAGCGCGTGATCGACCCCAAGGGGGTGTCGGTTATCTGCGCCCTGGACCACGGGATGACCTCACCGTCCTTCCTCGAGCCGCTGTCGGACATCGCCGCCCGCACCGCCGAGGCGGTACGGGGCGGGGCGAACGTCATCATGATGTCCAAGGGCATGATCCGCGTCGCCGAGCCCGCCTTCTCACCCACGACCTCGCTGGCCCTGCTGCTGTCCGCCTCCGCCAACCCCGAGGGGACGCAGCCCGCGGTGGTACAGGTCGCCGAGGTGGAGGAGGCGGCGCGGCTGGGCGCCGACGCGGTGGTGCTGTTCACCGCCCTCAGCGGCGGCAGCGAGCCCGGCATGATCCGCACACTGGCCGGGGTGGGACGCGAATGCGCCTCGCTCGGCCTGCCGCTCATCGCCGAGGCCGAGTTCCCGACCACCTACGCCTCGGTCGAGGAACTCACCGAGCAATACGGCTTCGGCTACCTCCAGCGCAACGTCCGGCTCTGCGCGGAGCTGGGTGCCGACATCGTGAAGACGAACTGGCCGGGCGACGCCGAGGCCTTCGGCCGGCTGGTGGCCGCCGCGAACGGTATCGCGGTGGTGCTGGCCGGCGGCTCACGCCTGAAGGACCACCAGCTGCTCGGGCGGATGGAGGCGGCCATGGCGGCGGGCGCGATCGGCTGCTCAGTTGGCCGGAACATCTTCATGCACGCCTCGCCCGAGGCCATCACCCGGGCGCTCTCCAGGGTGATCAGGGAGCGGTGGACGGCGGACAAGGCGGCACAGGCGCTCGAGGATGAGCTGGCCCAGGGAGCGGACGCATGAAAGCGGCATTCATGACCGGCGTGGACGCCGCCGAGGTCCGCCAGACCGCCGATCCCGCGCTGGAGCCGGGCGGCGCCATCCTCCGCGTGCAGGCCTGCGGCATCTGCGGCACCGACGCCAGGACGTTCTTCAACGGCGATCCCCGGGCCCCGGCGCCCTGGGTCCTCGGTCACGAGCCGGTGGGAATCCTTGAGCAGGTCGGCCCCGCAGCGGTCCTTCCGCCGGGGGTGAAGGAGGGTGACCGCGTGTTCCTCGGGTCGATTCTCACCTGCGGCGACTGCCGCTGGTGCGGGGACGGCTTCCAGAACCTCTGCGACCACCACCTGCTGTACGGCTACGAGCCGTTCCCCGGGGCTTACGCGGAGTACGCCGCGGTCCCGCCCATCGCCACCAAGAACCTGATCCCCCTCCCCCCTGACCTCCCGTCGGATCTCGCCACCGTGGCTGATCCGTTCGCCTGCGCGATGAACGGCATCGAGCAGCTCCGGGTGGGCCTCGGCGACACCGTCGTGATCATCGGTGCCGGCCCGATCGGCTGCTGGCAGGCGGTCATGGCCCGCGACCGTGGGGCGGGCCGCGTGCTCCTCACCGACGTCAACCGGCAGCGCCTGGAGCTCGCCCTGCGGGTGGTGGGGGCCTTCGTGGATGACGCGTGGGTCGCCGGTGGCGACAACGGCGTGGCCGAGGCCCTGAGCCGCACCGGCGGCACCGGGGCCGAGCGGGTGAGCGTGGCCGCGCCCTCGAAACAGGCCCAGCAGGCCGCCCTGGAGATCGCCGCCAAGCGGGCGCGGGTCGTCTACTTCGCCGGCTTGCCGAAACACGACCCGGTCAGCGCGCTGGACATGAACCAGCTGCACTATAAGGAGCTTGCCGTGCTCGGCGCCTATGGGGCCACCCGCCGCCAGTACCGCCTGACCATGGACTACCTGAACCGCCGCCGCGACGAGCTCGGCGCGGTGGTCACCCACCGCTTCCCCCTGGCGCACATCGCCGAGGCCTTTGACACGATCCGCTCCGGCGCCGGCCTGAAGATGGTCATCCTGCCGTGAGCGGCCCGTACGTCATCGGCTGCGATGTCGGGAGCCAGGGCACGAACGCGGCCCTGCACTCCGTTGACGGCACGCTCGTCGGCTCCGCGTACGAACAGCACCGGCTCTCCTATCCCCGGCCGGGCTGGGCGGAGCAGGACCCGGGGGACTGGACCCGGGCGCTTCACGCCACGATCGCCAAGCTGCTCAGGGCGCTCCCGGAGGGGCCGTCCGCGGTGAAGGCACTGTCCTTCGGATCACAGCTCGACGGGATCGTGGTGTGCGACTCCCGGGGGCGGCCGCTGCGTCCTGCCCTGATCTGGATGGACCGCCGGGCGGAGGCGCAGGCCGCCGCGCTCGCCGAGCGGATCCCGCCCGCGGACTTCTACCGCCACACCGGGGTGAACCTCGACTCGTCCCATGCCGCGTTCAAGGCGGTCTGGGTCCGGGAGGAGGAGCCGGAGATCTTCGCGCAGGCTGCCCACGTCATGCCGCCGGGATCGTACGTCCTCAGCCAGGCGGCCGGGGTGCTGGCCGTGGACTTCTCGAACGCGTCTTCGCTGGCCCTGCTCGACCCCCGGTCCCGCACCTGGTCCCGGCCCGTGCTCGATCACGTCGGCCTTGATGAGGGCCTGCTGCCCGAACTCGCCCCCAGCACCCAGCCCGCGGGGAAGGTGGACCCCGCCTTCGCCGACGCTACCGGGCTGTCCCCGGACACCATCGTGGTCGTGGGGTGCGGGGACGAGATGGCGGCGACGCTCGGCGCCGGCGTGCACACCGAGGGCGAGGTCTGCGACGTCGCGGGCACGGCCGAGCCGGTGTGCGCGGCGTGTGGGCAGCCCAGCGAGGACCCGACGATGCTCGTCGAGTGCCACCCCCACGCCGACCCCGGCGGCTGGCTGCTCGAGAACCCGGGATTCGTCTCCGGCGGGAACCTGCGCTGGTGGCGCGACCAGTTCGGCATCCCCGAGAAGCAGGCCGAAGCGTGCGGGACCGGTGACGCCTACAACCTGCTCACCGAGGCGGCTGCCCGCATCCCGCCGGGCTCCGAAGGACTTGTTTTCCTCCCGTGCCTGCAGGGAGCGATGGCCCCGGAATGGAACGGCGCGGCGCGGGGGGTGTTCTACGGCCTTTCCCTGGCACACACACGGGCCCACCTGCTCCGGGCGCTGCTGGAGGGGAGCGCCTTCGCCCTCCGCGACATCCTGGAGGCGATGCGCGGCGCTGGCCTCGGGGTCCAGCGCATCACGATCGTCGGAGGGGGGGCCAGGGGGCCACTCTGGCGCCAGATCAAGGCCGATGTGACCGGCCTGCCCGTCCGCGTGCCCACCAACGTGGAAACCACCGCCGCGGGAGCGGCGATCCTCGCTGCCGTCGGCTCAGGCGAGTGCCCGGGCATCGGCCAGGCGGTGCAATCCTTCGTGACCTTCGAGCAGGATGAGCATCAGCCGGATCCGGAATGCCGCGACGCCTACGAGGACGCATACCAGCTGTACCGCGACGTCTATTTCGCCCTCAAGCCGGTCTTCGCCCGCAGCCAGGAGCACATGGCTCGTGCGCCCGGAGCCGGCGGCCGGTAGCGGACGCGCCGTACCGGCGCCGCGCCCATTTGGCCTGGGCCATGGCAGGCATGACGCACGCAAACCCGTTAGGCACAATTTACGCGGAACGGTTGCCGCTGCCTGTCACTGCCGTGCCTGGCAGCCGCGGTCCGGTCAGGTGCCCGTATCCAGCCTGCCCGAGGCGCGACCGCGCTTGCAGCACCGCGATACCCTCTCGGGCGCCATCATGGTCTAGGCGGAAGCTGTGCCGCGGTCGCGAAGGACACGCTCCGGGGTCAGTGTGCGGTGCCAGAACACCCACCACAGCGGGCCATGACCGGCATGCGGGGACAGGGCAGCCGGTGGGACCGTCAGCACCGGGCACTGGGCATGAGCGAGGCAGTAACGGCTCACCCGCCTGGAGAAGACCCGGGTCAGCGTGCGGCGACGGCCCGTCCCGACGACAAGCAGATCGGCAGGGTCGCTGGCGATAGTGGTGAGGACGCGGCCGGGGGCGCCGCGCTCGACCATAGGCCGGACCGGCAGATCAGCGGGGAGTTGTCCCCATGCCGCGTCAATTGCGTACCACAATCGTTGCCAGGCGTCTTCGGTCCAGAGGCAGCGCAGCTGTACGCAGGGACTGCGCCGTTCGGCGATCTCGCCGCCCGGCGGCGTCCAGGTATGAACGGGTATCAGGACGGCGTCATAGGCGCGGGCAAGGTGTTCTGCACAGCGCAGCGCACAGAGGTTGCCCGGTGAGCCGGTCGCGCCGACGATGACCCGGTGTGGGCCCGACATGGCATTGCCCATACCCTCCGATGGTGAGTTGTTTACCGTCTAGATAACGCCCGCACGGGGGCGGGACGCAAGATGGGTAGCCGCCGTGCGCTGGGCAGAGGGGGCGACGACGGAGCGTGGTGACTGCGGGGCAGGCGGTGACTGTGTTGCGCGGCGTGGTGGTGCGGCGCGGATATTTCCCGCCGGGCACCGGGATGGTGCTGCCGGAAGGCTCGGCGGGGATCGTCCATGCTCGGGCCAGGTCGGCCAGCGCCTCAGGCACCAGCATGAGGTCACGCCGGCCGCCGGGCCGGTGCCTGGCTGGTGTGGTGGGTTCTGCTCATGTCGCTGTGGGTCATCGTGGACGACTCCATCGCG
>WNGD01007962.1_pt1 | contig 10911 bp, 11 predicted proteins | sample 5400671 | NCBI WGS metagenome assembly WNGD01 (sample SAMN13153369, study PRJNA577476) | soil metagenome | isolation source: 40 cm soil or saprolite under grassland replicate 2 | place: USA:California | collected 2016-06-15
GCTTCGATTTTTTTTGATCGACTGAGCTAGTCCATCCATTGCCGCTTAGCAGCGGTTCGCAATGCTTCAAGCTCTCTTCTCGAGAAGACTTTCCCAAGAAATCCGTCGCCACCATCAGTCATGTTCAATAGGGGCCCTTGCTTCAAATTCCGGCGGCCGAAGTGGCGGATTAGGCGAATCTCTTCACGCTTGCATTCAGCATCAGTTCCGAAAAATAGCACGCGCACCTCAGGTTCTAAGTTGCTACGACGGAGCTTCGCTATCACCCGGTTCACCGCGGAATTGTGTGAACGATTGAGATGAACACGCGCTCGGCGCGTCGTTCCCTCTCCGATATAGAACGGCTCGCCGATATCTGGTCGAAAGTAAGCGTAAACGCAAAACACGTTCCGGCGCTATTCTTAGCATGTGATTACGGATATGCGATTCAGTTTTAATTTGACGAGCAGGATGCCTATTTCCGGTTGCGCACAGCAGCGCAATAATCTTGCTTGCCATACGCGCTTCCATTGCGCATTCTGCGTTCCCGATGGTCAGGGCGAATTGTCGGGCGCGGTTTACCGCCGCCGATTTCGACTTCATCGTGCGCACACTCGCACGCTCCCAAACTGACAACGTTTCTCTGGTCGATCTTTTGAGCGATATCGAAACGCGCGATTCCATTCTGGATCATCCGCGATTGGTTGATGCGATTTTAAATCACTGCGGACATCTGCGGATATCCTCTCAGTTTTACTTTTACGTTCTGGCCCGCCACGTTTTGCAGCAGGGCGGAATTGGCGACCGAAAGCTTTGCGATTACGTCGGGTCGTTGCTCGAAACTTTTTCGCGCGCGAGCCGGTTGCAGGTCTCCGACGAGGCCGACCATCTCGCCGAGCAATATATTTCGGACATGCTCATCGCGCTCACCCGCGCAACTCCCGAGCAAGCTTTTTTGCTTCGCGCGCACATCGGTAATTACTCGCTCTTCATCAGCGGCATTTTCCACGAGAACACACAGCGTCGCAGCCTGCGCGGTGGTCCCGATATTGAATTCTATGAGCAGGTTGGCCGGACGAACTATCAGCTCGTGGCGTCACACGCCGTCGCTCGCCGCTGCGAATTAGATGACGTCTTCGAAGGATTGGCCGATCGATTTCGCGAAGTCCGGCTCGCGCTCAATCAACTTTCCGATCAATTGCTCAATCTGGATGATGACGCGCGCCCGTCGCTTAGCTTGTGAACGAGACGCTCTTTGTGCGCAATTGTCGATCCTGGCAGGAAGATCAGCCCGCGAACTGAGCGAGCTCGCGCGCACATTTCTACGCTGCGCCGGGGACCAGCTTTACGTCGGCATTTACTATTCGCGCTGGCTCATTGAACAACTCGAACAGCACGATCCGCGGGCCGGGCTGGGCGAGCGCAATATCCGGTCGCTTATTATGTTCGTGGAAGAAATCAATCATGCACTGCATGCCGCGCTTCAGTTCAAATGCGGCTCGCGCGAGATCGCTTCTGAGGATTTCGCCCGCAATCTCGAGCTCCAGGCCCAGGTCGATACTTATCTTGTTCTGCTTTTGTTTGTCGCATTTTTTCGAAAAACCCAGCGCGTCTCACGAACTGATCGCCGCTGGCTGCGGTTTCATCTTTTCGCCCGCCAATGCCCAGATGCGTTTCGCGACAAAAATCTGCGCGGCCGTTATCTCGAAACAAGCGAGCTTGCGGCAAGCTACACAGATTATCTCGATTCGTTGAATGGGATGCGTCGCCTCAATGAAATCCGATGCTTCCGTTCACTCGATTACGGTGCGAAACGGGAGCGGATCTTGGCGCTGATGGACAGCGCCGCGAACTAGCGAAAAGTACTCCCACCGGTCGCGCAGACTCGATTCCGAAATGAGTCATGATGGGTCGCGTGGCAAAATCGTTGCATCCAGACTCGACGATTCGTCGGATGAGTGGACACACTTATCACTTGCCGGTGCCCGTGGGATGAATTAAGGCCGATTAACCTGAGCATGGCGGAGGAAACAGCCACAGCGCAGCAGATGGCGGAGCGTGAAATGATCGCGCGGATTGGCCGCGGAGATCAAGGAGCCTTCAGCGCGCTTTACGATCGGTTGAGTGGTCCGCTTTATTCTTTGGCGATGAACATGCTTGGAGACGCCGCAGAGGCGCAGGACGCGCTGCAGGATGTTTTTCTGCAAATATGGTCGCGGGCCGGAACTTACGATCCAGAACAGAGCAGCGTCTTTAGTTGGACCGTGCTGCTGACTCGAAGCAGGGTGATCGATCGATTGCGGGCGCGCGGACGGCGTTTACGGATCGTGGTCGGTTCTACTGAGGATGAAGATAAACCCACCGATGTGGCCGATGCATCCACCACCGAGAGCGCAGCGGATGCCGCGGAGAAGAATGATGAGGCAGCGCGTGTGCGATCTGTATTGAACAATTTGTCCTCTGAACAGCGAGAGGCGATCGAACTGGCTTTTTTCGGGAATCTCACGCACCACGAAATTGCGGCGCGGCTCGGGCAACCACTCGGAACGATTAAAGCCCGAATCCGCCGGGGACTTCTCAACCTGAGGCAACGACTTCGCACCTAATTATGATTTCGGAAGAACAACAGGATCAGGCGACGCTCTACGCGCTCGGGTTGCTCAGCTCGGATGAGGACGCCGCGTTCGAATCGGAGTTAAGGGCGAGCGCTGAATTGCGCGATCTCGTTCGCGAACTGCGTGAGGCGGCGGGCGACCTCGCACTAACCGCTCCATCACGGCTCCCGCCCGCCTTACTGAAGCAACGCGTCATGCGTCAGATTGAGATGGGAACTGAACGGTCCGCTCCAAGACCGACACAACATGCGTCGCTTGCTTGGATTCCGTGGGCCATCGCGGCGATGTTGATCGTCTTTTGCGGTATACTCGCTCTCGATCGCGCGCGCTTGGAGCGCGAGCTCGCCGATATACGAGCGGCCGACCCGCTGATGCAGACGACTTTTTTTACCCTTGCGCCCTCTGCGCCTGCTCCAGCCGATGCCAAAGCGACGGTCGCGTGGCAACCTGGCCGTCAAAGCGGCGTGATTCGAATCAGCAACCTCCCTGCCCCGCAGCCGGGCCGGGACTATCAGCTCTGGGCGGTTGATGCCGCGCACAAGGATCCTATTAGTGCAGGCGTCATTCGCGTGGACAAGAACGGCGTCGCACAAATTCGCTTTAAGCCGGTTGAAAGAGCGGAGCAGGTGAAAGCTTTTGCGGTCAGCTTGGAGCGCGAAGGCGGCGTCCCCAAGAAAGAAGGGCCGATCTTGCTCGCCGGAACTGCCTGAATATTTGTCCATCGATAGTCCAGTGTCAGCGGGATTCACTCGTTGAATAAATTGTAGATCTCGCGCTGTAGCGGCGCCTGTTCAGGCGCCGAACAAGAAAGTGCAGCTCCAGCGCTGCCGCCTGAAATTTTTTCAGGCTTGGTGCATCCACCCGTGACGTTTGAGCGTAACGCTCCATGAACAAAAGTGAGAACTGTGAGAACTGGCATAGAAGCAATCGAGGAACGCACTTGCAAGGGTGCGGACAGATTTTTGATTTTAATTCCGCTAGTCCTGCTTGTCGCCTGTCTATCGATCGTTTCCTACCGGCCAAAGAGCGAGAGTCAGGCGAAGAAGAGCGCCGCGCCAGCCGCAGTTTTCAGTGACCCGCTGGCTTTGGTGTTGACGCCGCAGACAGGCGACAGCCGCACCGACGGGGAAATTTGCCGCCTCCAGCAGCAAATTCGCGACGGCAGGAATTCTGAACTCGGACTTGAACAGCTCGGCTGGGCGTTCGTGGCCAAGGCGCGCGAAAGTTTCGACCCGGGTTTTTACAAGCTCGCTGAGCAATGCGCGCTCTGCATCGAGAAACGCAATCCGCAAAGCCAGGAAGCGATGCTGTTGCGCGGGCATGTGCTGCACAACCTGCATCGCTTCAAAGAGTCTGAAACGCTGGCGCGACGGCTGGTCGAGCAGCGGGGGCTTGGCTTTGACTACGGTCTTCTGGGCGACGCTTTGATGGAGCAAGGCAGGTTGAACGACGCGGTTGAGGCGTATCAGCAGATGATGAATTTGAAGCCCGACCTGCACGCTTACGCCCGCGCCGCGCATATGCGCTGGCTCAAAGGCGATCTCATTGGCGCGATCGAAGCGATGCAACTCGCCATTGCCGCCGCCAGTCCACAGGACGCGGAGTCCGCCGCTTGGGTCAACACGCGCCTCGGCTCGTATCAATTCCAGGCCGGAGATTACGACAGGGCGCGGCGGAGCGACGACATCGCTCTCACGTATCAACACGATTATGCACCCGCCTTACTCCTGCGCGGGCGCATGAAGCTGAGTGAAGGAGAAACGGATGACGCAATTGTGCAACTCCAAAGCGCTGCGCAACTCAATCCGCTGCCCGAATATCAATGGACTTTAGCGGAAGCTTTGCGCTCAGCAGGACGTGATGGCGAAGCACTGCGTGTCGAAGAACTGCTCACACAGACTGGCGCGGCGAACGATCCCCGCACTTACGCGCTATATCTTTCGACGCGCGGTCAATCGCCGAAAATGGCCGTGCAATTGGCCGAGAACGAACTCAACGAACGCTCGGACGTTTTTACTCACGATGCCCTGGCGTGGTCGCTCACCGCAGCGGGCCGAATCGACAACGCGCTGCCGCATCTGGAACAGGCACTTGCTGAAGGCACCCACGATGCGCGGCTTTTTTTTCATGCTGCTGTAATTCACGCAAAAGCGGGTCACACGGCAGAAGCTTCGCACTTTCTCGGTGAGATGACGGAGCTCATTCACCTGCTCCTCCCTTCGGAGCGGGCCCAGTTGGGACTGGTCTCGGGCACGGTCAACAGCGGCCATGCCGAACGACTCGCGACCAGCAATACGCACAAAAGCATTCAACAGAACCGACAACTAAACGCCGCGAAGAGAACCAACAAATAAATGAGAGGACATAAACGATGAAAAAACTACGATTCATTTTGCAGCTCACTTTGGCCGCTTTGGTAGCCACATGCGTGATTACGCCAGCCTTCGGCTCAAGTCACCAAGATGCGCCCCTGGTTGTGCTGGACCCGGCCGCTAATACCACCGACGTCTATGCGTTCGTGGATCAAGACGCCGGCGAGAAAAGTCTCGTCGTCGCGCTCGGCGTCTACCCGTTTGAGGAACCCGGCATCGGACCAAACAAGTTTAACTTCGACGATACGGTGCTTTACGAAATCCACGTCGCTCTGGGCGATGATGTGGCCGCCGGGCGTGCCACGATCAGTTACCAGTTCGACTTCACCAGCCGAACCAAAAATCCGAACACAACTCTGTATAACTATACCGGCGTGATCGAGCACATTGACGACGCGGCGCAAAATTTTGTGCAAACCTATACGGTCACGAAGGTGGATCACCGCGGAGGCGGCGACAATCGCACCGTGCTCGGATCCGGCGTAGTACCGCCGAACAACCAAGGCATTGCCACGCCGTTCTACAATCAGGAGAACAACGGCGAAAATCCCGCAAGAGAAGGCGTTGCAGGCAGCGCGAAACTCGATCGTTATACCACGGAAGCGATCAAGCAGCTCAAGAAAGGCTACGTCTCATTTGCCGGTCAGCGCGATGACGGATTCTACGCCGATATCCGTGCCATTTTTGACCTGTTGCAACTGCACGATCCGGGCAAGGACAACCAAGGCGGATTCAACCTCCATCTGATGGCATTGGAAATCCCAATCACCGAACTGGGCGGCGATCAACAGATCGTTGGGGTGTATGCCACGACCAGTCGCCGGCAAATCCGTATTTTTCGCGAGGAGGGCAATCAGAACGTGGGAAAATGGGTGCAGGTCGCGCGACAAGGCAATCCCCTCTTTAACGAAGGTTTGGTCGCAATCGCTGACAAAGACCGTTACAGCCGCTCAAGTCCCGCTGAGGATAAGGAATTGTTTCGCAAATACGCTGTGAGGCCGGAACTAGCTGCGTTAATCAACACGATCCTGCTCGGCGGCACCAGGCCTGAGATTACGCACAACCGCACGGACATCGCGGCGATTTACATTCCTGATCTCATCAAAGTCGATCTCTCTACCGGGAAGGTTCGCTTCGCCGGCGGCGGCCCGAATCATCCGAGCAATCCCGATGATCCTGGCTTCTCCCGGCTAAGCGTCTTCGGCGGCGATGTGTTAAAGAGCAAAATCCAGGATCCCTTCGCCAACGGCGGCTTCATTCCCGGCGGCTGGCCTAATGGTCGCCGTTTCGGCGACGATGTGGTCGACATCGCGATCGACGCGCTGTTGAGTGACCTGCGCGTGTCGCCGCCCGTGATCAACGTGTTTCCTCCGGGCGACGGCGTGGATCACAATGATCAGGCGTACAACAAGGTGTTCCCCTATGAGTCCACGCCGCAGAACGGGCTCATCCACGGGCATCACGGGCTGCCGCCGGAATAGTTAGTCGGCGGGACGGGCAAGGCAGCGGGCCGCGCTAATCACGGCTCGCTGCCCCCTTGCAGTGGCATAACGCGTCTTAGCGGAATGAGAAAGGCATAGTGAGCACGGCCACAAAAGTCGTCCGAGCCGTCAGCTTTCTTTTCGCTTACGGTTGCCTATTCAGCACCGCTTTCGCTCACGATCCCGGACTCAGTTCGGCGTCCTTGCGGGTGAGCGGCGAAACCGTTACTGCGCGCCTTATCTTCGCTCGAGCCGACATCGAACGCCTCATTCCGCTCGACGCCGATGATGACGGCACCGTAATGCCGGAAGAATTCCGGTCCGCGCGAACCAAACTCGAAACTCTCGCGACGAACGCGCTCAAGCTCGCGATGGATAATCAGCCCCTTCCGGCCAAAACTTCCGTCGTCCAAATCGAGATCGGCGACGGCGTGTGTTTTGATTTGAGTTACACCGCTCACGGCACTCGCCTCAGCGTTTCCTCTGAACTGATCTCCAGCCTGGCGCGCGGGCACCGCCAATATCTCACCGTTCACGACGAACAAAACCGTCCGCTCAGCGAACGAATGCTCGACGCCACGCATTATCGCTTTGAATTGGAGTTGCCGGCATCGGCCGTGAAACCGGAAACGGCGCATCCGTTTCGCCAGTTTCTAATTCTTGGCGTCGAACACATCGTCACCGGCTACGATCACGTCGCGTTCCTCCTCGGCTTGTTGCTGGTCGGCGGCTCTTTTCGCTCGGCACTGAAAATCATCACCTCGTTTACTCTGGCTCACTCGCTCACCCTGGCGCTGGCAACGTTTAATCTGATACGCCTTTTCCCCACCATCGTCGAGCCGCTCATCGCCGCATCAATCATCTACGTCGGCGTCGAAAATGTTCTTCGCAGCACCATGGACAAACGATGGCTGCTCACGTTTGGCTTCGGTTTGATTCACGGCTGCGGCTTCGCGTCAGCGCTGAAAGAGGCCGGCGTGGGCGCGGACGGTGGCGGTGTCGCGTTGCCGCTGTTCTCGTTCAACCTTGGCGTCGAGTTCGGCCAGGTGGCGATTGCCGCGCTGGTGCTGCCACTGATTTGGAAATTCCGGTCGAGGCCGGTTTTCATCGCGCGTTGGGCACCGACATGTTCAGCGGTCGTTGTGCTGCTTGGCGGTTTTTGGTTCGTGCAACGAGTCTGGATGAATCTGTAGCGGCGATCTCCAACGGTCGTTCTTTAAGCATTGGCGGCTCCTGCGCAGTCAGCTCCTTCTTCATTGCGAAACAGGCGGACGCACGATTAAGTTCGCGCGCATGAGCACGTACCCAAAAAGCCCGAAAGAGATGACTAATGGAATGATGTATTTCCCGCGAATGCTGGACAAGATCCGGTTGCACGCGCGTGGCGAGCTGGGGGCGAATTATCACGCCAATCTAGGTGCGGCCAAGGCCGCTGATGGCACGTGCTGCAATTTTTTGCGGGTAAATTATGCTGACCTTCGCGAGCGCGTACTCCAAGGCGGAACTGATGAGGAGGTCCTGGAGTGGTGTTTCGAAAAGGGGCGAAGACTGAATGAGGGCGACCTTATGATTTGGAACTGCTTCAGCTCGAAGCTAGGCTGGAACGATTTCGCAACGCCCATGCTAGAACGGCAAAAACAGAAGTACGGCATCGCCGATCGCACCGATATCGTCACAATCCCAGACTTGATCGATTTCGACGAAGGACGAAAAAGCTAGGCGCGGTTCGACGCAATTGCGCGGTGACCGTTTTCCTGACACGGTGGTGCGTGTTTGGATGCCGTCTTTGTTTAGCTTTCATCTGTGGGGTGTTAGCGACGCAATTCGCGCAAGCGCAACAATCGTCACCAACTGTACCTCCCCCATCTTCGCCTTCGCCCACGCCCGTTGTCTTCTCGCCACAAACGCTGGCCGATTTGAAACGGTTGCAGCAAGCGGCGTTGAGTAGCGACTACGCATACAAGCAGGTTGCGCATCTCGCGAATAACATCGGGCCGCGATTGAGCGGATCGGCGCAGGCGGCCAAATCGGTTGCTTACGTCGCGAGTGAATTGAAGGCCATCGGCTGCGAAGTGCAGTTAGAAAAGGTGATGGTGCCGCATTGGGTGCGCGGCGAAGAAACGGCGTCGCTCGTTCAATTTCCGGGACAGGCCGACAATACGATGCAGAAGATTGTTCTGTGCGCCCTCGGCGCAAGTGTCGCGACCCCCGCCGATGGGATTACCGCCGAAGTCGTAGTCGCGAAAAATTTTGACGACCTGAAAGCGCTGCCTCGTGACAAAGTCGCGGGCAAGATCGTGCTCTTCAATTATCCCTTCGACAAACAAATGGCCGCAGAAGGTCGTGGCGGCGAAGCGTACGGTGAAGCAGTGGTTTATCGCGGTGATGGTCCGAGCGCCGCGGCGCGACAGGGCGCTGTCGCGTGTTTGATTCGTTCAGTCGGCGGCGCGGATTATCGGCTTCCACACACCGGGCAAACAAACTACGCAGGTGATGCCCCGAAAATTCCAGCTGGCGCAGTCACAGTGGAGGATGCGGATTTGATCGTCGATCTGGTCCGGCAGGGACCCGTGAAAATGAAATTGATTCTGACGCCCCAGCAATTGCCGGAAGTCGAAAGCTACAACGTCATCGGTGACATCAAAGGCAACGAACATCCAGAACAAGTGATCATCGTTTCCGGTCACTTGGATTCGTGGGATTTGGGCACCGGCGCGATCGATGATGCCGCGGGCGTCGCCGTTTCGATGGAAGCTGCGAATCTAATCCAAAAACTTCATCTCAAACCGAAGCGCACGATTCGCATGATCGCATGGATGAACGAAGAGAATGGTCTGTCCGGATCAAAACAGTACGGCAAAGATCACGAGAAAGAATGGTCGAACCATTTTGCCGCCGTGGAAACGGATGGGGGCGCCGGCCATCCGCTCGGCATCAACATCAAGGGAAAGCCAGAAACGAAAAAGATGCTCGCGCCAGTCGCGGCAATTTTGCAGGAATCAGGCGCGGGCATGCTTAACTTCGTCGAACATTGTGGCGCCGACATCGAGCCGCTGGAGAAAGCCGATGTTCCCGCTTTCAGTCCGATTCAAGATAGCCGCTTCTATTTCAATCATCACCACACTGCTGCTGACACGCTGGACAAAATCGTGCCGAAGGAATTGGCGGAAAATTCCGCTGTCGTCGCGGTCGTCACTTATGCACTCGCGAACATGGAACGACCGTTGCCTCGTTGATAATTGTAAAGCGGTTTATGACGCCAGAACCGATGAGTACAGCAACGACTGATCGGCAGGCGCCGTTTCTGTCTCGGGCTGGGCGCTGGGTGGCGGAACTGGTCTTGGTTTTTGTCGGCGTTTACGCGGCATTCTGGCTCAATAATTATCAGCAACAACAGCAGGATGCAGAACAGCGCGACCGAATCCTGGCGTCGATCGAGCAAACATTGCGCGAAGGAATCGAGAGCTCAAAAATTAACCGCGCGGAACAACAAGAACCAGCAGCGGCGCAGTTTCGGCGCGCGCTGGACGCCGGTGAGATGCCGCCGCTGCGTCCCTTTGTTTTCATCACGGACTACAGCCCAAGCGACTTAGCCACGATGCTTCAATCCGGAGGCGTCCAGCTGCTTGACGTGCAGACGCTCAGGGCGCTGCGCAACGACGAATCAGTTATCCGCTGGGGACTCGCCCGCATGGCGCGCTATCAAAAATTAAGTGACGAACTGATCGTGCCGAATCTCGACCAGGACATTTCGTTCTTTTACGATCCGGCCACCAAGAAATTGCGAAAACAGTTCGAGATATATCCCGAAGCTCTACAAGCAACTGTGAAATTTGCTAACGACTTGGAACACACCCACACCGAGCTGCTCAAGCGAATTCAAGCCGAACGCCAACTCCATCGTTAGAATGATTCCAAGAATTCGCAGCCTGACCTTTGTCTCAGCGATCTTCACCGCGAGCTTCGTATTCGCAGCGGATTATCCCACGCCTACGGAAGGCGATTTTGTCGTTCGCGATTTCAAATTTACTTCAGGCGAAACGTTACCGGAGTTGCGTCTCCATTATCGGACGCTCGGAAAGCCGGAGAAAGATGCGCACGGCAAGACGGCCAATGCCGTTCTTATCATGCACGGGACAACCGGCAGTGGCGCGCAATTTATTCGGCCGGAGTTTGCTGGCGAACTGTTCGGGAAAGATCAGCCGCTTGATGCCACGAAATTTTTCATCGTCCTGCCAGACGGGATCGGTCACGGCAAATCGAGTAAACCGAGCGATGGCATGCACGCCAAATTTCCGCGCTACGGTTACATCGACATGGTGGAGGCGCAGTATCGTTTGCTCAGCGATGGACTAGGCGTGAACCATGCGCGGCTTGTCATGGGGACCTCGATGGGTGGCATGCACACTTGGTTGTGGGGCGAATCGCATCCGGATTTCATGGACGCGCTGATGCCCCTGGCGA
>WNGD01007393.1_pt1 | contig 10907 bp, 6 predicted proteins | sample 5400671 | NCBI WGS metagenome assembly WNGD01 (sample SAMN13153369, study PRJNA577476) | soil metagenome | isolation source: 40 cm soil or saprolite under grassland replicate 2 | place: USA:California | collected 2016-06-15
CTGATACGCAAGACTCGGCACGTCAACGATGATCTGTGCGGCGGCCTGCTAGCCGGTCGAGCGGAGAACCCCGGTCACGCATGGCGGAATCATTGGGCAAGTCTGGCGCGGTAGCGCCGGGCGGCAAGTCAGTTTGGCTCGGCTTCTGCCGGCGCTCGAAGTGATTCCGTTGGACGATGTCTTGGGACGGCAGGCAGGAGTTCTGTTGGGACGCGCCCGGATGGACGATGTCCTGGACGCCGCACTTGTGCTGCTCGCAATGGATGGTGACCTGCTTTCCACTTCCGATGGCAGCGATCTGGCGTCCTTAGTGCGTTTCCCGGCGTTCACATCGACATCGTTGCCGTTTAAGAATTTGACGGAACAAAATTTGGCGAAGATCGGTCTGTGGAGCGAAGCCGGTCGTTGCGCCGCAGGTGAGCACCCGGCCTCCGCGGCGCGCGGACCGGAGACTGCAAACCCACCTGTCGGCGCCGATGTAATCCACTACAGCATCGACGCCGCGCTTGTTTGTGAGTTCCCGGATCTTCCTAATCCGCAGAACGATGTGGGCTGCAAAAGTTCTGTGGACTTACAAGATCTCGCTCCGATGAGCCGTTATCCAAATGTCGACTTGTTCGAAGCGCAAGGTGATGCAGAAAATTTAGAAGGTGTGGCCTCCTCGGCAACCGTACCTCGCGAGCGATCCGGTTCCTGGTGTTGACGGCGGTACTCGCGACGACGACACACGTTATTGTGTCGTGGAGTGCCGGCGCGGTTCAGAGTGGAGCTGTCCGGCAAACAACAGTTATCGGTGGTGAGCGGCTCGTTTCCGTGGAACCGCTGACCGAACAGAACGGGGAGCTATGTGTTCCGGAGCCGGTCGGAGCTGATAGGCAGCTTGTTGCGTCGCTGCTGCCGCAGCAGTCCGGATCGGCTGGAGTGGGAACGTCTTCAACTCCTTCCCGGCCGAGCGAAGCTCTACGGTCGGAGGTGGCGAAAAGAAAACCCGCCGGCACAATCAGAGATCCCCGAAACGCATTCGCCAGCCTGGTCGTGGATCCTACCCGCAACGAAGTGATCTTCGCGGAGGAGAATAATTTCAGCGTTCTCGTCTACGATCGGCTGGAGAATACGCCTCCTCGGGCAGCGCTAAGCGAGCCGAAACGCATCATTCAAGGCGAGAACACGTATCTGGAATTCGCTTGCGGAGTATATGTGGACCCGCCTACAGGCGATGTTTACGTTATAAACAACGACACGTTGAATTGGATGACGGTATGGGACCGCAACGCCCGGGGCAATGTGAAGCCCACGAGGAAACTCCACACTCCGATGGCGACCTTCGGGATAGCCGCGGATGAGGAAAATCAGGAATTATTACTGACCGTCCAGGACGACCACGCTGTGGTGACCTTTAAGAAAAACGCGAAGGAACTGGAAGGTCCGGTGCGGCTGCTGCAGGGACCCAAGACGCGGATGGCGGATCCACACGGTATCGCGGTCGATCCCAAAACCGGCTTGATTTACGTCACCAACTGGGGAACGGTGAACGAGAGGCAGCCTGGTGGGTCGCCCCGGTTCGGGCATGCCCTTTGGCCAATCGGGCGCAACAACAACGTTCCGGGTTCCGGCAGATTCGAACCTCCTTCCATCACGGTCTATCGTAAGGACGCGAGCGGCGATGTGGCGCCTCTCCGTGTGATTCAGGGGCCTAAAACCGGATTGGATTGGCCGACGTCCATTGCCGTGCATCCGGATCGGGGGGAGGTATTTGTCGCCAACGATACAGCCGATACGGTCACCGTTTACCGTACGACGGATAATGGCGACGTTGCTCCCGTTCGGGTACTCAAAGGACCCAAAAGCATGATCAAGAACCCTACGGGTGTGGCTCTTGATCTGGTGAATAACGAATTGTGGGTCGCGAATTTCGGCAGCCACTCCGCGACCGTGTATCCGGTAGACGCGGCAGGTGATCCCGTTCCCAAGCGCGTGATTCGCAGCGGCCGCCCTGAGGAGCCTGCGCCGATGCTTGGTAACCCGCACACCATGGCCTACGATTCCAAACGAGACGAGCTTCTCGTCTCAAACTGAGTGGCCCATCCGCAGATTGCGGCATTCGCCAGGTTGGCGAATGGTGGTGCAAAGCCGACGAGAGCAATTGCTGGTCAGAATACGCTGTTCAGCCGGACGATTCACGACATGGCTTATGATCCCGTTCACGACGAGATCCTCGTGCCTTCCTTTTATGCTTTCGCGATCCTCACTTTCCGAGGCGACGCCAACGGTAACGTCGCGCCGGTGCGTAAGATTTTCGGTCCTCACACCAGGCTCAAGAACCCTCAGGCCGTCGCTGTCGATGGAGTGCACGGCGAAATTTTCGTTCCTCAGGGCAACCAGGTCCTGGTCTTCTCTCGTGAAGCGGATGGAGACGTGGCTCCGATCCGAGTCGTCGAAGGACCAGACACCGGCTTGGGCGCGGGCCGCGTGACTGTAGATCCTCTGCACAACCTCATGATCACTGCAAGTGCCAGCGGTGAAGCAAGAGAAAGTTCATTCGGCGGACCGGTTGCCACGGATGGCGGTGGCCGGCGCCGCGTGCCCGCCATCCGGATCTTTGACCGAATGGCTGACGGTAATGCGAAACCTCTTCGAGTCATTAGCGGCAGCTCCGCAAGAGACGCCTGGTTGATGACGACATACCCCGAAAAGGGAATTATCTTCGCTGTCGTTCGTCCCGGGAACACCGGAGGTTTGGAAGGAGACATCTCCGGTCGATATCAACTCGACGACTATGTCGGCGTATGGAGCATCTTCGATGAAGGAGATGTAGCACCCCGTTTCACGATCGGAGGACCGAACCTGCTCCTGAAGGATGCCCGCGGAATTGCCGTGGATCCCAAGAGCAAAGATGTTATGGTTTCCGATAAGACGCTGAACGCCGTCTTCAGATTCCACGTTCCGGAGGCGTTTAATTGATGTCAGGCGGAAGATTTCTCAGTCTCGAGTCCTTGGTGCTGGCAGCGTTTCTCGTGTCTGCTATCGTGCTTGGTGCCGCCGGCACCGGTATTGTTCGAGGGCCCTCCTCCATCAAGTGGGAAAGAGAGTACGACCAAGCGATTGCGAGAGCTCAAGCAGAAAAAAAGCTGATCATTGCGGACATGTTCACCGACTGGTGCGCGCTTTGTAAAGACATGGACCGAGAGACTTTTGGCGATTCCAAGGTGATTCGAACGATGGCAGACAAGTATGTCTGGCTGAAGTTGAATACCGAGACCGAAGAAGATGGCGAGCGCCTGCAGGAAGAATTCGCAATTTTAACCTACCCCACTGTTTTGATTCTGGACGGTAGTGGTGAGGAAGTGGATCGAGTCGATCGCTTTCTGGGGCCCTCGCAATTCACGGAGAAGGTACAGTCGTTTGTTGACAGTCCCGATTCGCTTGCGAACCTGAGAAAGGCAGTTCGTGAACATCCCGACTCCGTTCCGGCACGTTATGCCTTGGCGGAAAAACTCCTGGACCAGAACAACTACGCTAAAGCCCGGCCCGAATTTGAAAAGGTCGTCGAGATCGATCCTGATAACCGCGAAGGCAAGACCGGCCTGAGCCAATACAATGTCGCGCTGTGTCTTGCCAGTCAGGAGAAGTTCGTCGAAGCGATCATCCAACTCGATCTCCTTCAGGAACGGTTTCCGAAAAGCAGCGCCATAGCCGATGCCACCGTGCTGCGGGGACAGATTTACCGCTGCTGTAACGAGTTGGATAAAGCCAAGGCGGTCTTGCGAGAATATGTGACCAAATATCCCACCCAGGGTCACATTCAGGAAGTCGAGAATCTACTCGCCGCAATGGAAGCCGAAAGCAAGGGAAAGTAACCGCGTTTTCCTACAATGCGAGGCGTCCCGTACTCGGCCCAATGCTTTCAATTTCCGCGTTCGCGAGATCGGCCAGCGAGAGTAGAAGGTTCGCGGTGGGTTCCTTGTTCTCTACAGCTACGTGACGATTTCCCCGCAAGCGGCCGTTCGCGCCACCCAACAGCACGGCCGGAGGGCTGTTGCGATCGTGCACGTTTCCGTTGCTCATCCCGGCGCCGAAGTAAATCACTGCATGGTCTAGCAGCGTGCCGTCGGTGTCGGGTGTTGCCCGCAATTTTCCGATAAACTCGGCCAGCTTGACCACCTGGTAGGTGCAGAGTTTAGCGTACTTCTCGATCCCCTCCGGTTTGTCGGCATGGTGCGAAACCGGATGATGTGGTTCGGAGATGCCGATATGCGCGTAACTGCGGCTGCTTGCTTCGTGACCGACCATAAACGTCAAGACGCGCGAAATGTCACCCTGAAACGCCAGGCGCATCAGGTCGTAGGTTACCGTCATGTGGTCGTCGAAAGCTTCGGGAATTCCGATCGGTGCCGCCGCGTCCACAACGGTATTGGCTCTGGCTTCCATTCTCTCCAGCGTCAGCTCGACATCGCGAATGTTATGGAGGTACTCGTCCAGAATGGCGTTATCCGAGGGTCCGAGTTGGCGCCGGAGCTTTGCGGTCTCGGCCGCAATCGAATCCAGCATGCTCTGCTTCTGCTTCAGACGTGCGTATCGTTGAGAAGCTGTGCCGGTCTCGCCGAACATCCGCTCGAAAGTGACTCGCGGGTTGATGCCCACCGGCAGCGGGCTCGTATCGTCGCGCCACGAGAGCGTATTAAAGAAAACGCAGGGGAACCCATCGCAGGCGCCGGCTGTTGTTCCCATGTCCTCGGTTCCGAGTTCAATCGAGCGTAAAGGCGTGTCCTCCGCGACCTTGTCCGCGATGTACTGATCGATCGTCTTCTTCGATTCGATCGCGCCCAGATTGCCCGCCTTGTTCACGGGACCCACTCCATTTAGCCATGCCGCGCTCGCTCCAAGGTGCACGGAACCCTCAGGAGCTTTCATCTTGCTGATCGTTACCAAATAGTCGCGGTACGGCTCGAGCGGCTTCATGATGGGCTGAAACGCAAAGTCGCTCCCGGTTTTTTCCGGATGCCACAACTGCGGATAAATGCCGTTGGGCATGTAGACGGCGCCAAACCGGAAGGACGGCTTCGCCCTGTTCGACTGAGCCGAGAGCGCCGGCGCCATAGCATCCAGGAAAGGCAATGCCACCGTAGTGCCAAAGGCTCCGCGAAGAAACGTACGGCGAGACAAATGCTTTTTTGAAATGATCATAGCTACTCCTTGGGGCGGTCACCAATTAGTGCTGCGCGCTGTCGCGCTGGCGCTACGCGGACCGCCCCTACAGTTCCCGCGATGGTTTTCACCGCGTTGGATTCCGCGAATTTCGTTCGCTTCTGGAACGGTGAGCTTTCAACAATGCCCATAACGATCGACAGAAAGCGATAATCTTCGGCGGCAGCCCGCTTCACGATGCGGCGTACCACCGGCATGTCGGATGGCTCCAGCCCACGTCCCAGCGCGTAGATCAGCAATTTCTCTGTGACGGTTCCGACGAAAACATCCGGCTTCGCGAGCAGCGCCTTTCGCAGCTCGCTTGGGCCATTCACTCGTGTGCCATCGACGAGTGTTCCAGACGAATCGATCTTCAAACCTTCTTTGGTCGTGTCCCGCCACTGTCCGACGGCGTCGAAATTCTCGAGCGCGAAGCCGACCGGATCAATATTGCGGTGACACGAGGCGCACACCGGATTCGCGCGGTGCAACTCCAGCTGTTCGCGAATCGTTGAGGGCCTGTCTGCCGGGACGCTCTTTTCAAGCGGCGGCACCACGGGCGGCGGCGGCAGCGGCGGTGTGTTCAGGAACGTCGACACGATGAACTTGCCCCGAATGACAGGTGACGTGCGAGTGGCAACCGACGTCAGCGACAAGATACTGCCATGCCCGAGCAGGCCGCGACGGTTCGGATCTGTCAGGGTCACTCGACGGAAGCGGTCGCCATAGACGCCGGGAATGCCGTAATGCCGGGCCAGCCGTTCATTCGCAAATGTATAGTCGGCATTCAGCAGGTCAAGAGCGCTCCGGTCCTCACGCATGATGCTGGCAAAAAACAATTCCGTCTGGCGGCGGAATGCCTGCCGCAGGTTATCGTCGAAGTCCGGAAAGAGCAGTAGGTCCGGTTTCACTTGCTGAAGATTGCGAAGCTGCAGCCACTGCCCGGTGAAGTTGGACACCATCGACTCGACGCGAGCGTCTGCGAGCATACGCCGCACCTGACCTTCGAGCATACCGGGCTCGCGCAGCCGGCCGGCAATAGCAAGGTTCAGCAATTCATCGTCGGGTATGCTGTTCCAGAGAAAGAATGACAAGCGCGAGGCCAGTTCGAGATCGCTGACCTGGTGCGCGGTACCGGCCGGCAGGTCCGCCGGATCGTACTCCGCCCGGAACACGAAGGACGGGCTTGCCAGGATACGTGCCAGACCAGCCCGTATTCCGTCTTCGAAGCCGCTGTTCCGGCGCGCGTCTTCATAGAAAGACATGGGTGCCTGGAGATCCTCTTGGTTCACGGGCCGACGAAAGGCGTGGCGTGCCAGGTTGGACAGTATCCTTCTCGCACACGCGTTTTCGTCTGCTGTCGAGCTGCGTGCCAGCGGGCGGCAAATAAAGATGCGTTTGCGGCTGGGGGTGGCGCTGATTCCGGTTACGTTATACGGCCCTTCAATGCTCACCGTCCGCAGCCGCGGCATGCCTGCGGGATTGTGTACTTCCTGGCTCGCACGCAGCGAAGGCTGCCAGACCGCTTGTTCGCGCGTAGTTCTCTCGATCCATGTGAAACCGACCTCATGCGGGCCGGCGGTAACCGCCACACGTCCGGTCATGCGTTTGTCGATTTCGATCCGCGACTGGAGAATGTCCTTACCGCTGAGATCGTGGTCGTCTTTACCGCCGATTGGTGCGGAATAGACCTGCTCGCCATCGATGGTGATCACGAACTGATGCGGCTTTTCGTGGCCTTCAACACCGACGTAACCTTCAGCGACCGTTCGAAGCAGGCGGCCAGACAAGACGTACTCGGCGTCCGCTGGGAAATTGTAATGGACGAGCATGCCACCGCGCGTACCGAGCGGCAGTCCCGGCATGTGCTGATCCTGGGTTACTTCGAAACCGATCGTGAACGTCGTCGCTCCCGGTTGGACCTCCGTATTTCCCACGGCAAGATCGCTGATGTAGAGCGCCGCAGTAAGATATCGTTCGAGCAGCAGCGGGGATGTTTTCAGCGCAGATGCGACGTTGTCGAATCCGAAGTCTCCGCCGTCGCTTGGCAGCATATCGGTCACATCGATTTCGACACCCAACAAGTCACGGATCGCGTTCGCGTACTCTGTGCGATTTAGACGGTGCAAAACGTAACGGCCAGGGTTATTGCGTTCGGCCGCTGCCTGGTCCAATGCCGTCATCAGCCACGTTCGGAACTCCGTGAGCTTGGCATTTTCCGGGGAAGCCGCGCCTTGCGGCGGCATGGCGCCGACACCGAGTTTCCGGATGACTTTTTCCCAAACGGCGGCGTCAGCAGCCGGGTCATTGAGGTTCGCCGTGTCGAGGTACAGCGGGGCACCGGCTGGGATCTTCGTTTTTTGGTTGTGGCAGGTCACGCAATACTTGTCGACCAAGGCTCTGTATCCCTCTCCCTCTGGGAGAGATCGGCGCGACTCACGTCGAGTACTGACACCCTCGGCTTTTTTTGAGGCTTCGCGCTTCTCTTGAGGCTGCGCCCTGCCGGGCTTGCGCTCCGCGCGGACTTGCGCTTCGCGCCCTCTTCCAGAGGGAGAGGGTAAGAGGAACAGCAACCCGGCCATGATCACGATCCTCTTCACTTTGTCGTTCCCGCTACCGGCTCTACCAGGGGCAGGCCCATCAATTCCCGCAGCAGCTTGGCGACTTCTTGCTGGGACGCACCTCCTCGGCCTCCACGGCCAGCGGCGGGAGGAGGCGGCGGAGCGGCGCCCCGGCCGCGTTCACCCTGAGGTTTCTTTCCTTCAGCCACGTCCAAAGCGGTCAAACCGTCCTTATTCGGGTCATCGAGCTTGGCGCCGGACTGCGCCAGGAGCCGGATCATCTCGAGATTACCGGCTTGGGCTGCCTGATGCACGAGTGTTAAACCGTCGGCGGACTTCGCATTCGGGTCCGCTCCCGCTTGGATCAAGAGTTTCAGGGCGTCGATCGGGCTCCGATTGGAAGCTTCACGGAATGGCGGCGGACCTTCGCGGTTAAAGCCCGGACCGGCCGAGAGCGGCACGCCCTGGCCGCCCGTCATGGTCGCCATAACCGCGGGCTTACCGACATTGGCGTTCGCACCGCGGCCACCTCCGTTGTTCATCGGTGCGGCGGCTTCGCCCTTCACTTCCGACGGGATCCACTCCAGATTTGCGCCTTTCGCGAGCATTAACTTCATGGCGTCAACGTCGGAAGCAACCGCCGCCCGGTAGAACGGTGTTGCGTTGGCGTAGTTGTCGCAGCAAATCGCCATCGAGTGGAGTTGGCCGACCAAGGGCTTGTTCGGATCGGCGCCTCTGTCGAGTAGGAGCCGGACCAGGTCGAGCGCCGTGAGCTTATTCGGATGATTCGCGCGGAGCTGCGAGCCATCGCGAGCGTACCAGTCGGTTGTGGCGTCGTGCATTTCCACGGCGTGATACAAGGATCCGTCGTTGGCGTTGGCCCCCGAGTCGAGCAGTATCGCGGCAAGATCGAACCGGTCATTGACGATCGCGATCGTCATTGCGGACGCACCGTCGCCGTTGATGAGGTTCACGTCGGCGCCGGCTTGAATCAGGCGCTTCGCCACATCTTCGCGACCATTGCGAGCCGCCCACATCAGCGCGGTGAAACCTCCGGTCGGATGGTCGGCATTTTTGCGGTCTATGAGCGAGGAGATGCGGGCCTTGCGATTGGGATCGGCGCCGGCTTTGAGCAGCTCGTCGACAACACCCAGATGTCCTTCCGCAGCCGCCCACATTAACGCGGTCTGCTGCTCGAGCGACTCCGACGCATTGACATCAGCTCCCCGTTCCAGCAGCAGACCCACGGCGTCAACTCGGCCGGCGCGTGAGACCGCCATTAGCGGAGTTTCTCCTTCCGGATGCGCCAGCGACGGGTTTGCGCCGGATTTCAACAGCGTTTCGATCATCGCGGTATCGCCTGTTCGGCTGGCCTGAAGCAAGGGGGTCACACCGTAATGGTTTGCCGCATCGACTTTCGCGCCGGCCGTGATCAGGACACGCGCCATCTCGACATCGGAATGGTACGCCGCCCACAGAAGCGCTGTCGTGCCGTCACCTTCCGGAATATTGACGTCCGCGCGGGCGGCCGTGAGCTTACGCACGGCTGTAAGGTCACCCGCTCTGGCAGCTTTCGCGACCGTACTGTCAGCGGCTCGTATGGCGCCGGCCAGCACGGTAATCAGCATGAACACCATCACCGATCGTACGACACGACCCATGACAACCTTTTCGGTAGTGGGTCAGTTTGAGAATTATGGAGCGGTAACTGTAGCGGCGCTCTATGAGCGCCGACAGTGTAGCAAGTTAGAGATCGTCGGCAGTCATAGGAACTGTGAAAAAATCGACGACAGCCAAAGCTGTCAAGTGTCGAATGTCTGTTGTGCGATGTCCGATGAACTTGTAAAACGACTCACTGACGAAATGACCTGATGACTAAATCGTTTTCCCATTGAGGATTTGGTGGTTTGGTCAGTAGGTCATCTGGTGTTTTGACAACTACATTAAACATCGCACAACAGACATTCGACATTTGACAAGTTGTGAAGGCAATTTTTTCACGCTCCATAGACCGCCGCTACAGTTCAAACTGATCCCCTACCACCCTTTCCTTCAAAAAAATAATGATTCAATGATAATCGGCAGATGCAGACGCGCATACAAGAAAAGGAAACAAAAGGGACAGGAATTACACCTGCCTTTTCCATGATATGCTCGGCCCGCTAATGATCGATTTCTCCCGGAACCTCATGTTGCTCATTGCGGCCTCCCTCCTTGTTGCCGCTTGCACAAGGAGGCCCGCCTCGGAGGACGCACACCTGGTCGAAAGAACCAGGCCATCGATGGGTACTGAACTTCGGCTGACGGCCTGGACCGATGATGAGTCCGAAATCGTCGCCGCTTTTGAAGCAATCTTCCAAGAATTCGACCGGCTTGAAGGACTTTTAAGCAATTGGCAGGAGGACAGCGATGTTCAGAGGTTAAATGCCGCCGCCGGCAAACATCCCGTTCGAGTGGGTACTGAACTCCGCGATGTTCTCCAGGCCGCGCGTCAGATCAGTGACTGGACAGGCGGGAAATTCGATGTGACATTCGGCGTCATGTCGGGCCTTTGGAGATTTGATTACCAGGACCAGGACGGCAGGATCCCCGATCATAACGAGGTTGTTCGCCGGCGCGCGCTCATCAATTACCGCGACCTGGAGGTGGACGAAAGAAATGGCGTGGCCTTTCTCCGGCGCGAGGGCATGGTCGTGAACGTCGGCGGTATCGGGAAAGGTTATGCAGTGGAGCGAGCGCGCGCTATCCTGCACGATCGGAGGTTTCGCGATTTTCTGATTCAGTTCGGTGGTGATATGTACGCAGCCGGCCGCGAGGGCGATCGCGCGTGGAAACTCGGTATCCAGGATCCGCGAGGACCCGCGAACCGAATCTTTGCAACCGTCGATGTCTCCGACAGCACGTTCAGCACTTCCGGCGATTACGCACGGTCGTTCCTAAAGGATGGACGGCGCTACCATCATATTCTCGACCCGGCTACCGGCGAACCCAGTCAGGGTTGCCGCAGCGTGACGATCCTGACCGGCAGCGCAACCATTGCCGATGGACTCTCCACCGGAGTATTTGTGCTGGGACCCGAACGCGGCATGGCACTCATTGAGCAATTGCCGGATGTCGAGGGAATTATTGTCAGCGCGAAAAACGAGGTGCTCGTGTCGTCCG
>WNGD01008488.1_pt1 | contig 10901 bp, 8 predicted proteins | sample 5400671 | NCBI WGS metagenome assembly WNGD01 (sample SAMN13153369, study PRJNA577476) | soil metagenome | isolation source: 40 cm soil or saprolite under grassland replicate 2 | place: USA:California | collected 2016-06-15
TGCGTCCGGCTTTCTGTCATCGCCAACTCCGATTGCTGTTCTTCTCATCCTAGTCGCGGCCGTGGTCTCGGCGCAAGCAGGCTGTCGTCCATGGGTGCAATGAGAAGTGGGAGTCAACCACGCAAAATGCCATCGCGCGTTCGGGCGAAGCCCTTGGAGGGCACATGTCTGAATGACGAGATGCGTGTAAGGTCCAGAGCTTGCTCGGGCCTTGACAAGCAAGGCTTTCCTCGCGACGCTCCGCTCCAAACCAAGGCGGCAGCTAGGGTCGCCCCTACGGGCGGATTTTTTCCCAGCTTCTGACGTATTGCGGCCATGACGAGTTTAGTGTTGCAGGGCGACCTCCCCATGCGGATAATCGGCCTGCCGGCAGCGCCGTCACTCAGCTATCGCATCCGTACTGGATATAAGGAACGCCCCCGACGCCGTCGGCTTCTCCAGCTGGAAATGATTTCGGGTGCGCAAACGGGCAAACATTTCCTGTTGCACGTAAGTTCTCCACCGTAAAGACGCGGAGTGCGCGGAGAGGTCTCACCCTTGTTGTTTTTGTGCTCATCCGCCTCCGCGATGAAGAGCACCGACAGAATAATGGGATTCAAAAAAAGGACAGGATAACGGGATTAACCGGATTTGGACCTGTCGTCGTTTTACCCTGTCGCGGATTTCCGGGCTTATCGTTTGCCGCTCTACAGCGGCTTGGGTCAGACAATCCTGTTATCCTGTCAAAAGAAATCGCCGCTATGGGCCGGGCGATCCGTCAGAATGATTTAAGCCGCCTTTGTGTGGGAGCGGGAGTTCCTGCGACCCCTGCCGGGTGCGTATCGTTCTTCCTTTTCTGCCCGCGGGTTCGCTTCGCTCACCCCCCGGCTGAGTTCCTTTCACCAGCTGGGGCGGAATACGTTACCGTATTCATGAAATTTACTTAGCATTAGCAGCACGGCGCTTCACCGAGATCCGGGAACGCGGATGCACGCAGCACAGATGACGCGGAGAGCTTTTGTTCGCGGCATAGCCGCGGCCGGCCTGTCCTGGGCACGGCTGCCTGCAGGAGGGATCATGAAGTACGTTCGGTATGAACATCAGCGCAGAGTATCCAACGGAATCCTCGACGGGGAAACAGTGAGGGAAATACAAGGCGGTCTTTTCGAGGGCAAGGCTGAGACCGGCAACCGGCTCGACCTCAGATCTGTGAAACTGCTGTGGCCTTGCGATCCGGGCAAAGTCCTCGCAGTGGGACTGAATTACAAGAGCCATCTGGGGAATCGGCCTGCACCCAAGAACCCGGAGATCTTCTTCAAGGCGACCTCGTCACTGACCGAGCCCGAGGGCGCGATTGTCATTCCGGCCGGCGCTCAAAACGTCCACTTCGAGGGGGAGCTGGTGCTGGTCATGGGCAAAAAGGCCCGGAGGGTGTCCGTGTCCGAAGCCGAGTCCTGCATCTTCGGGTACACCTGCGGGAACGACGTGAGCGAGCGGGACTGGCAGAAAAATGACCTGCAGTGGTGGCGCGCCAAAGGCTCCGATACCTTTGCCCCACTGGGCCCCGCGATCGCTGTGGGCCTCGATTACAGAAAGTCCCGACTGCAAACGCGCCTCAACGGCGAGGTCAAGCAGTCTCAGTTTCTCAGCGACCTGATATTCGATCCCGCAACCGTTGTGAGCTTTGTAAGCCAGTATGTGACCCTGCTGCCGGGCGACGTGATTTACACAGGCACGCCCGGCACTACGAGCGCGATGAAGGCTGGTGACGTCGTCGAGGTCGAGATCGACGGCATCGGCACCCTGCGAAATAAGGTTGTCGGCTCCTGAATCGTGAAAGAACTGCCCCGGAAAGACTTGCCACCGATTTCACGAATTGCACGAATTCTTAGAAAGAACCCTCGATCAGCACAGTCTTGCTCGAATCGGTGATCTGGAGCTTGGTGATATCCCGGACAGTCTCGGCCTGCAAGAGCGGCTTCAGATCGCGCTCTTTACCTTTGGGGTTCGACGAGAACCGCACACCGGCGTTTCCCCGGGCATCGGCAACGATCGCGCCGAAATCGACGGCGCCGGCGCTACCGAATGTCACGAGGATGCGGTACTCCTTGTTCGGCTCGGCTTTCCGTATCTCCACCTTCAGCTTCTGGACGCTCCCGTCTTCGTTTTTCTTGTACTCGACATTCGCCTCGCCTTTCAGAGTGATTCCGGCTGTCACCGGCAGGAGGTTGACCTCTTTCCTGAAGTGCTCTTCCCCTTCATGGTCGTCGCGCTCTTCCTGGCCTTCGACAATGATGCGATCGGCAACAACTTCGAGCTGCGAGTTCAGTGTTCCTTTCACCCTGATCATCTTGCCGACCGCCAGCGTCCCTTTCACCACGGTCGAATCGGTCACGAGAACGACCGCAATGCCGCCGCCTTCAGTATCCGCCTGGAGACGTCCGTCATTGTTGCTCGTGATCCTCCCGTCAAACTGCACGCGGGCAGCATCGTCGTCACGACTTCCGACCTTCACGCGCGCGGCGACAAGAACCTCGTTCGTCTGCGTGCCCGTCGCGTCGACCTGCAGGCCGGTCTTCAGATCCGCCAGGGTGATTCCACCGTCCGGCCCGCGGCGTTCGAGCGTGGTGTCGGCATCCACCAGAACCGCGACGCCAAGCACCGTAATGGTTGTCCCGGCCGCGGAGGTCGCCACCGCAGTTACCGGACCGCGCAGGCGAAATTCCCCTTTCGCGTCGTCGAGGATCTGGATCTCATCGGCTACGATTCCCGAAGACGAGAAGAACCCATCGACATTGACGAAGTCATTCACCTCGATTCCAGCCAGTCCGACTTTATCGCCATGAAGGACAACGTCGGAATCCGAAGTAACCTTCACGGGAACGTCAAACCCGATCACACGCACCGTAACCGTTCCAGTCGTCGTGGTGGTCTCGTCCACCTTGGTCACAGTGCCGTGGAACCTGACGTCGGTCCCCTTCGCGAGGACGACCGGGCACAACCAAAACAACGCAAGTGCCAACGCAGACAGAAGTCGCACTTCCGAGCGATTCGTCATATTCTTCTCCCGGTAACTGTATCTCTTCATTCACGCCTCAGGGGAAAGTGGCCCTTACGGCCGTATTTGACTTCGCGCTTCCGACCGGCAAGTTTTGAGACTCGCCTTCGGCTCACCCCGGAAGAAAGGCGCGGCCTGACGTTTTGCAGACCGTCGTGCAAGGCCGAGCTCGTGCTTCAGCCGGTCACTCTCCTGCCGAAGCCGCTCCTTTTCCTTCTCGACGAGATCCTTTTGTGCCCTAACTTGTGCCAACCTGCCGAACAATTAACATTCTCTTTATCGGCAAAATGACTCACTGTTGCTTGGCAATTCCAATTCCTTCCGTTACAGGATCGATTCCAAAGAATCCGTCGTCCACTGATCTCCGAGTTTGGAGTTCAGCCTTCAGGCTGCACTGAGCCCGAGCAGGCTAAAGCCTGAACTCCGAACCTCACGGCAGTCTCATATGGGGTTAACGGCCGTAGCGGCCCATGAGCTCTGCCCGGGCGAGCACATGGCCTTTCATCGCCTGTTCTACCGCGTTCGTGGTGGCGCCGGGCTTTAGGTTTAATTTCGAGTCCAGCGCGTAGAGCTTGAAGAAATACCGGTGAGGCTTGCCTTTCGGCGGGCACGGGCCGCCGTAACCAATCTTGCGGAAGTCGTTCGTTCCCTGCCGGCCGCCGCCCTTTAACTCGCCCTCTTTAGGCACTCCTTCCGGAAGCTCGCGCGCGCTTCCGGGCAGATCGTACAGCACCCAGTGGACCCATGTGCCAACAGGCGCGTCGGGATCATCCGCGATCAACGCAAAGCTCTGCGCGGCTCCCGGAGGATCGTTCCAGCTGAGCGCGGGTGAAACATCGGGGCCGTCACAGGTGAACTTCTTGGGGACGTCGCCACCGGGCTGAAACGCCGTGCTTTCCAATTCAAAAGCCATCTCTCCTCCTTTTTTTAACCTCTATGCCCGCCCGTAGGGGTGCGGCCCCCCGGTGTGGCGACCCGCGTACGCGCGCGGCAGGGCGCCCACACAGGGGGCGCCCCTACACGAGATTTTCATTCACGGGGGGGCCGATGGATCACCGAAACAACAATCACTGCGCACTTACCGGAGCGTGCCCCTGCGGGACGGGGAACACCCGAGTGTTGTACTTCTGCCGATACGCGCGGTGGTCCGCGTCGTCCGGATACTTCTCGGTGGGAGGATAGGGATAACACGACATTCCATGAAACGGCAGCGGCCCCATGCTTTCAGGGTAGAGCGAGCTCATGTCCATGTCTTTCCCGAAGCCGTCCGCGTAAAGCAGGTAGTCGCGCACCCACCCATTCTCGGGCGGGGGAGCCCCTTGAAATGCAAGCGAGATCTCGTCGCCGTGGCGCGAAATCACAAACTTGTCATCCTTTTCCAACAAGAGCTCGCGCACGTCTCCAAAGCGCGTGTACGCGCCCGCGTGCGCTCCCCAAAACTCGGCGGTCTGGATGCGGCTGTAGTCATAAATCCAGGGTTGCTTGCCATCGGGAGTGTAATACGCCGGGTAGCCGCGGAAGTGCAGGTCCGCGGAGACCGGAGAGAGCCGGGTCACTTTTACGGGCGCCTCCTCTGAAGTGTCCACGCGAATCCGGTCCCAGTAGATCTTCATGTTGGTCGTGATGCGGACGCGATAATCCCGCGAAAGGAACTTGCCTGTGAGATCGACCGTCATGGTCTTCGGCAGCCCGGCGGGGAACCCCATCGAGGGGATCGCCGTTTTCCATTCGCCCTTCGCGTCTTTGACCTGGAGCACCGGCGGTGTGAGGACCACTCCCGCCTGGCTGGCTGCCAGATTCGAAGACGAGTCGTCGTAATCGATCCAGGCATCCATCAAGAGGAGCGCCTTTTTCGCGCCGCTCAGGTCGCCGAGATCCAGCGTGATCGAATGCTGTTCTGCGTAGCCCTTGAAGGGTAAGGAGCGGAAACTCGTGGGATACGTCCGATCTTTCCGCGCAATCAGCGGGAGAATGTCATTCCCCTTATCGTCTACCGCAGAACGCGGGGGCCGCGCGTCCCGGACCGTGTAGATCCTGAATTCCGGAAACGGCGGCGCGGGGAGCAGCCGTTCGTTGGGATAGATCTCGGTGCCGGCCGGATGATCCACGACCAGGAGTTGGGCCTGGTCGAACATGATGACCTCTTCGAGCTGGTTGTTGAGATTCAAAACGTATTGGCCGTCGCGCGGCATGAGCTGTTTTCCCTGGATGAGCACGTACTCGTCGGTGTCGGGTGTGTTGTACCGGCCAGGGGCGACCAGGTAGCCGTAGGCGGAGCCGCCCAGGAAATCCGTGACAAATTCAAATTCCTTGCCATTCCACGTATAGAGCAGCGGACAGGAGGTTCCCTTCCGGTCCAATTCCTTGACCCGGACGATGCGATCCGCGGCGGCATTGATTTCGCTCTGCAGGATGCCGCTCGGCCACCGCACCGTTATCGTATCGGCCTTGGTTGCCGTATCCAACCCGATCCACACGACAGGGCTTTCCTGAGATAAAAAGCCGCTGTGTCCCTGGATCTCGAACTTCTGGTAGAGCGCGCCCGCCCGGACTTCGACTTTGGCGCCAAAGCCCTGCTTGTTGCTTCTCAGCCCTTCCAACTGAACCCCGATCCAGTGCCTGGCAGCCTTGAGCTCGTTGTGGAGCAGACGGGGGTTGCCGCTCGAGTCGATATACAGAATGTCCACCCGGCCGTCGCCGTCAAAATCCGCGGCAGCGGCGGAACGTGCGCCCTTGTCCACCGGGAGGCGTCCTGCAAACACAAACCGGCCGTCGCCTGCATTCTCCCAGAGGGCTCCGCCGTTCTGCCCGAAAGTATACAAGTCCAGGTCCCCGTCGTTGTCATAGTCAACGACGCCACAGCCGAAACGAGAATCCGCCCGCAGCAGCTCTGGGGAGCGCGCATCCGGCTGAAGCAACCCGTCTCCTTTGTTCAACAGGAGTGTGCCGGATCCCTTCAGAGCCGAGGCAAAGAAATCCATCGCGCCGTTGCGATCGAAGTCTGCTATGCGCAGCACAGCGGCTGCGCCGGCGCCTGTGGCGCCGATTCGCTGCGACACATCGGTGAAGCGATCGCTTCGCTCGTTGGAAAAGACCTGCGGCGGAGAATCCAGGTGGGTGACCACGAGGTCGATGTCGCGGTCGTTATCGATGTCCGTGGGCACCATTCCGATACTGGGCCGCTTGTTGCCTCCTACTCCGAGAGCATCGGTAACGTCGGTAAAGGTGCCATTGCCGTTGTTGCGAAACATGCGGTTGGCGGCCGCGGCGTTGTGGCATACATAGAGATCCAAATCGCCGTCATGATCGTAGTCCACAAATGTCGCGGAGCTCCCCGGCGAGGCGCCGTCGCCGATACCGGAGGATTTCGTGACATCCTGAAATCTGGCCTGCCCCTGATTGCGAAGCAGCGCTCCCGCTCCAGCCAGATAGAGATCCGGCATGCCGTCATTGTCGTAGTCCCCGACGGCGACGGCTGTATGCCCGGTGGCTGGAATTCCGCTCGCAGCGGTAACGTCGGTGAATCTCCCTTTGCCGTCGTTGGCGAGGACAAACGTTCGGAAACGGTTCGGACCGGGCTCGGATCGCGTCACAATAACATCGACATCGCCGTCGCCGTCGAGGTCCGAGAGCGCAAGGCCGCCTCCCGCCGGAAAGGCAAGGGAATCCCCGGCAGACGCAGCGAGCGCCGCGAGGCCCGCCTCGGCGGATATGTCTTTGAATGGCGCCAAAGCGTCGCCCGGTCGCGCGGCAATCGCAGATGGGCGGCCGACAGGCATGAAATCCGCGGCAAGCGCGTAGGCGCCCATTTCGCCGTACTGGTTTCCGATCGACATCCCGCCGCCCGCTTCGCCTTGTTGCTGGATCGAGCGGAAGCGCTCCAGCAGCCGGCTCCCCTCGTCCGCCCTGCCCAGCTTCAGGAGCAAGGTCCCGAGGTTATACAGGGCGGAGGTGTTCAGAGGTTCCAGCTCCAGGCAGCGCTTCAGCGCCGTCTCGGCTTCGTCATTCTGGCGCAGCCTGGCTTTCAGCACGCCCAGATGGTAGAAGCTTGCGGCATCCCTGGGATCGATTTGCGTGACGCGAGAAAAATGCTCGACCGCCTTTTCGCTTTCGCCCTTGTTCTTGTACAGGAGACCCAGGGTGTAGTGCGCGTAAGGACTATTGCTCGCTTGAGTGAGAGCGTCCTGCAAGGTGAGCAGAGCCTCGTCGTAATCCTGCTTGTACACGAGCGCGATTCCGAGGTTGACGCGGGCGAGGTTGAATCGGGGCGAAGCGGCGAGGGCCTTGCGGAAAGCGGAGGCGGCTTCCGCGTACAGATACTGGTTCATGTAGCCGACGCCGACGTTATTCTGCTCGATCGCCGCGGCGGGAACGTCTGCTGGCGCCTGCGCCCGCGGATAGAGGCTCGCAAAGCACAGGCCGAGCACGAGCGCCGCGCACGATCGAAAGACGACTGAATTCCGTGACATGATCGTGATTATAGCAACCAGGGAGTCAGATTGGGACCATTCAATTGGTAATCATTTGAAAGAGGACACGGCATCTTTTTCACCACGGAGACACGGAGGTCACGGAGGTTCACTGAGAAAACGAGAGATCTCCGTGTCCTCCGTGGTGAAACTGCGTACAAGTCCCCTCAATTGATCATTGATAATTGACAATCGGCCATCGAACACACCAAACTTCACGCACGATGACTGATCAATTGTCAATGGCCAAACCAATGCCGGGTTTGCACGACACACAGGCATACGAGAAGCTTCAGATCCTCGCACACGGAAGGACGCATCGGAAGGTCCTGGAGATTTTCTCCCGTTTCCCCGAGCGTGGAAGACTTCTGGAAATTCCCGCGGGAGAAGGGGCGCTCGCATGGCAGCTCGGAAAGCTCGGATACACCGTCACGGCGGGCGACATCGATCCGAGCTTCTTCAAGGTTGGTTCGATACCCTGCATCTATCTCGATCTGAACCAGAAGTTCCCAATCGAAGATGACGAGTACGACTTCGTCAGTTGCATCGAAGGAATCGAGCACCTGCAGGACCAGTTTCGATTCGTGCGAGAGTGTCACCGTGTGTTGCGCGCGGGAGGACGGCTGGTGCTGTCGACCCCGAATATCCTGAACCTGGCATCGCGGCTAAAGTATCTCCTGTCCGGGTTTTATTCCCTGGTACCGCGCCCGATCAACGAGTCCAGCCTGGTTCCGGTGTTCGACCACATCAACCCCGTGACGTATTACCAGCTCCGCTACATGCTGCACACGCAGGGATTCCGCATCACGGAAGTTACCACCGACCTCATTCGGCGGAGCGCGTCGGCGCTCTATTTTTTGAGACCGCTCATCCGGCTTTACAGCATTCGGACGATGCGCAAGGAATCGGATCCTCAGCAGCGCGAAGCCAACCGGGAAATACGGCGCATTATGACGTCCGCTACCGTCCTTCTGGGTCGCACGCTCATTGTAGTGGCTGATAAGAAGGGCGGGCATTCGGTCCGCACGATCCAGGCTTCCGAAGTCTGACGATTGCGGATTGCCAATTGCGGATTTCGGATTGCGGATTGAAATGCAAATAACCGCGAAGGCGCGAAGGACGCCAAGAAACGCAAAGGACTTCAGTGGCTTGACAATTGCGCATTGAAAAGATCACGAGTCCAGGCTTCCCAGCGATTTCCAATCCGAAATCCGCAATAGGTTTACTTCCCTTTGAATTCGGGTTTCCGCTTTTCCATGAAGGCGCGGACTCCTTCTTCCTTGTCCTCGCTGGCGAAACACAAGGCAAAGAGGTCCAGCTCGGCTTCCAGACCTGCGCGCAGATCCGTCCGGGAGGCGTTTTTCACCGCCTGTTTGGCCATGCGAAGCGCCACGGGACTCATTTCAGCTATCCTGTTTGCGATGTCCATGGTCTTCGTCTCGAGATCCTCGGGCGAAACGGCGTGGTTGACCAGACCGAGTCTTTCGGCCTCTTCCGCGGTGATCATGTCCCCGGTAAGGATAAGCTCCATGGCCTTGCCTTCCCCGATAAGCCGGGGCAAACGCTGCGTGCCGCCTCCTCCCGGGATAATTCCGAGCTTGATCTCGGGCTGACCGAGTCTGGCTTTTGTGGATGCGATGCGGATATCGCAGGCCATGGCAAGCTCGCATCCGCCGCCAAGCGCATACCCGTTGATCATTGCGATGACCGGTTTGGGAAAGTCTTCCACGCTGTCGAAGGCCCTGCGGCCCCGCATGATCTCCCGCTGCTCCAGGGCCGTCCTGCCGGCGAATTCGTTTATGTCCGCTCCGGCGATGAAGGCTTTATCCCCCGCGCCTGTAATCACCACGACACGGATTTCGTCGTCCTGCGCCAGCTCGTCGAACGCGGCCAGTATTTCGCCCCTTGTCTTGATGTTCAGGGCATTGAGCTTGTCTGGCCGGTTCACGGTGACGATCGCCACCGCTCCACGTTTCTCTACAATCAGATTCTCGTACGCCATGATAGAGCGGGAGCATAGTGGTGAAAACAATTGCGCCGGCACTATAATCGGAACGTGACGGAAAAAACACGCGCGGTGTTCATAACAGGTGCGGGCGCCGGGCTGGGCAGAGAAATGGCCCTGGCTTTTGCGTCGGATGGCTACGCAGTCGCAGTCACAGGCGTCGAAGGAGTCGAAGACACGGCAGTGGAGATCCGCGCTCGAGGCGGGCGCGCGCTGGAACTGTCTTTGGATCTGCGGCATCCGGAGCAAGTCGAAGCGGCTGTCAGCGCAACGCTGACGCGGTTTCATGGAATCGATGTACTGATCAACAACGCGGCCATCGAAGGCCCTACAGCTCCTGTGGCGCAGGTTTCGCTCGAGGACTGGCACCAGACTCTGGCGGTGAATCTGACGGGAACCTTTCTCTGCGACCGCGCTGTTGTGCCGCACATGATGGCGCAACGCAGCGGATGCATCCTTCATATCTCTTCGGTGGCCGGGCTGCACGCGTACCCGCTGCGCGCGCCTTATGCCGTCTCGAAGTGGGGAATCATTGGCCTGATGGAGACGCTGGCCGCGGAGCTCGGTCCCTATAACATACGCGTGAACGCCGTTTGTCCGGGCCCGGTGCAGGGAAGCCGCATGGCCCGCGTGATCGCGCATCGGGCAGAGGCAGAAGGGCGGAGCCTCCATGAGATAGTGGAAGAATACAGGAGCCGCACCCTCCTGCAGCGCATGGTAGAGCCCGAAGACGTGGTGAGATTGGTTCTCTTCCTGGCCTCGGACGCGGCCAAAAACATTACGGGGCAGGCCATTCGCGTGTGCGCCGGATACGGGCTTCCGCAATCCGAAATCCGAAATCAGAAATCGACGGAGGAAGGATGAACAGAAAGCGTGGGCTGAAGGTTATAGAGGAGATGCTTGGAGAGAAGGACGCGCTGGAGGTCCGGCGGAACTGGAAGAAAATCTGTCCGGACTTCGAAAAGTACGTGGTCGGTTTTTTGTCGGGAGAGGTCTGGGCGCGACCCGGCCTGGATCGCAAGATCAAAAGCCTGTGCACTATCTCGGCGCTGGCCGCGCTGGGGCGTTTGCGAGCGCTCGAGCTCAACATACGGATGGCGCGTAACAACGGCGCGACGCGGGAAGAGATCCTCGAGACGCTCCTTCAAATCGCGCCTTACGCCGGTTTTCCTGCCACGTGGGAAGCCATCGTCCTGGTGGACCAGGTGTACGGGAAGCAATATGAAACCACAGATGAACACAGTGCAGCCCAGCCGCAACCCAAAAAATCCACCGCGAAGACGCGAAGAACGCAAAGTTTTTGAAATCGCTTTTCTTCGCGCTCTTCGCGTCTTCGCGGCGAAAATATTCTTGACCGCCGGACAAGGATTTGCACGTTAGTAGTACAGAT
>WNGD01007864.1_pt1 | contig 10900 bp, 11 predicted proteins | sample 5400671 | NCBI WGS metagenome assembly WNGD01 (sample SAMN13153369, study PRJNA577476) | soil metagenome | isolation source: 40 cm soil or saprolite under grassland replicate 2 | place: USA:California | collected 2016-06-15
GTCATCCTCTTCGTCTCGGCCATCGTGGTGCTCCTTTCGTCGATCCTTGGCGGGACCGACGAGTCTGAGCGCCGCGGTGGCCGGACTACCCTCCGGCTCCGTCCGACGCCCTCCTACACCACGCTATGGGACGCGACCGTCGGCCGGCAGCTGCTGCGCGGCGAGCCAGCGCCGTCCGCGAGCGCCGAAGAGGTCGCTCACCGGCGGCTTGCCCTTTAGGTTGCGGATCAGCGTCGCGTGCACCTGGTTCTTGGCGCGTGTGCGCTGCCGCACCAGCTGCGCCCGCGCCGAGATCCGGCGGCGCAGGACCCGCGTCTGCTCATCCGGCAGCCAGACCGCCGGCAGGAAGCCGCCGGCGAGCAGCTGCGCCAGCGTGCGCGCGTCGATCTTGTCCGTCTTCGCGCCCGCACGGGTGATCCCCTTGACCGCCTTCGGGTTCGCGAGCACCAGCCGACCCACGTGCGGCTCGATGATCCGCGCGATCCCGAGCGCGTTGCCGGTCGCCTCCAACGCGACCTGATCGTCGACGCTGAGACTCTCCGCAAACAGCGCCAACCTCTCCGGCTCGGTCTGCACCCGCCCCGCCAGCCGCACCTTGCCTCCCTCCGCGATCGCGACCTCGCAGAAGTCGCGATCGACGTCCAACCCGATGAAGCGCATCAACACCACCTCCACTCTCGCTCGCTACCGACGGAGACGAGGCGGACGACGCGACAACTACGGATCCGTGCGCACGGCACACCCGGACAGTCGCAGGGGCGGCCACCTACAAACAGCGGGCTCGCAGCCCATAAGGTTCGACGGCCTGCCCAACCTGCGTCTCCCTGAAGCCCCTGGCATCCGGAACGCGCCGACGCTACGACAACGACCGGACGACGCAGACACTCCACCAGCGCAGTTTCATCTCCCTACAACACGCACAGGCCACATCGCTCGCTTGGCCTGAGACCACCCACGCCCGGGTATCGCCTACACCTTGTCGGCTCGGACCCACCCGACAAGATCCAACGACGCGAACGCCTTGGTGGACTCATCCACGAATACGCTCGAGCAGCATGACGCATCGATTTACGTACCTCACGGGCCCCCGCGAGGTCGTCCGGGCACTTGGCCAGCACGGCATTCCCCTTCAGGCGGAGCGAAGAGCCTGTGACGCTGAGCGGTAGCGCTGTGCCAGGTCGTGTCGCCCCACCTGTTTCCAGCTGGGCAAGGTCGAGTCGGCTCCGCTCGATCGCTTCCGAGAGGAGGAACGCGCGTCCGCACTCGAAGGCAACCGTTGCGTCTTTCCCGCGCCCAGCCGTCGCGAGGGCGACCGCCGCAAGCGAGGGAAGGCCAGCCGCTCGCGCGAGCCATGTCTCCTTCTCGTCGCGTGCGAGTTGGCGGCGGAACAGTTGATCGACAGCCTCGAGGCCCGAGGATGTCGCGTCGGCCGCATCGCTCCACGCGGCTCGATCTACCGCCCAGGTAGCCCATGCCTGCGCCGATGCGAGTGCCCACTCAAGGCCGCCAACAAGTCCACTTTGGCAGGCCGCCCGGTACGCGTCGGTCGCCGCTGCCGCATCCGACGCGGAGTCCGTTCGTTCCCACAGCGCCAGGCGCGCGTTGCCCAGGTTGTACGCGCGGGAGGCGCGCTCCTGGGCCGTCGGACCCGTCATTGCCACCGCGAGCTCGTACTCGCGCGCCGCCTTCTCCAGATCCTCGAGGTCGTCCGTTTGGTCGTAGAGGGCGAGCAGGCTGTTTCCGGCGTTGTTGTGACGCGAGGCGAGCTGCCAGTCTCCCTCGGCGGTCGCGAGCACGCTCTGCTCGTGCGCCTCGACGGCGGCACGGACGTCGTCGACGTCGCCCGTCTCGTGGTAGCGGTCGAGCAACGTGTTCCCGAGGTTCGTGAGATTCGCTGGACGGTTGCCGGCAGCGCTCCCGGCGACCGCCTTGCGGAGGATGTCGATGCTCTGATCGAGGTCGCGCCGGTCGTGGAGCGCGAACCAGCGGCGGCGGAGAAGCGCACCGGAGGCCGGGCTGCCCTCCGGCTCGAGCGTGATCGCCTGCTGGAGGTCGTCGATCGACCCCAACGCGTCGTACCGGTACGCGAGCGCCTGGCTGAGGATCCCGCGGTAGCGCGGGGCTCGCGGCGAGCCCGCAGTCGCCTCGTCGACCGCAGCTCTTGCGAGTGTCACGGCCTGCTCGATGTCGTCACGTGCGCCCCTCGTCCGGAAGCGGCCGTTCCGCACGGCGGCCTCGCCAGCGAGCGCGAGCGGCCGCAGCGTCGGATTGCGACCTGCGGCGTCCAGCGCCTCGGCCATGAGCTCCAATGCCGTGTCGAGCTCGCTCCCCGATCCCTCCAACTCGAACCGCAGCAGGTGCGTCATGCCGGCGTTGTGGAGGTACAGCGCACGGTCGGCGGGAGCGAGGACGATGGCTTCCTGGAGGAACTCCAGGCCCTGCTCGAGCTCGGCGGTCGACCCGTCAGGGACGCCGCGCCACTGTCTCGCGACCGCCGAGCGGTTCAGCAGGTCGGCGCGAAACGAGGCCGGCGCGCGAGTGAAGGCCGCATCGGCGATGACCGAGTCCCAGAGGTGCTGCACTTCGTCGAGGTCGGCCGCGCGGTTGTGTGCGAGGTAGTTCGCAAGCGCGAGCTGCGCCTCGAGGATCGGGGCGGCGAAGTGCTCGGGGACGTCGCGGATCGGCGTCCACTCGAGCGCCGCGTCCGGATCACGCGGAGGTGTACTTGACCGACGCGTCGTCGAGCCCGCCCCAGAGGAGATTCGTGACCTGCTTGCCCCGCACGCGCTCCACGGCCGCGGACGAGGGGCGTGGCAGGTGAAGGCCGTCGTAGAGCTGCATGCGGTAGAGGTCGAAGCTCGTCCCGACCAGGTCGCCGAAGAGCCGCGCGGCTCCGAGGATCCCGCCGTAGGCGACGAGGGGGACGACGATGGCGACCGGGATCGCCCACGTCGTCCACGGCGTCCACACGATGAAGAGCACGCCCCACAGCCAGGTCCGCAGTGCACCGTCGAGACGCCCGCGCGCCTCGGCGAGCTCCGTCTTCGCCTCGGTGGGAAGAACGAGCCACAACGCCGTCCAGCAGACGACGGCGTCGAGACCGTACTTCTCGAGCGGCCGCCGCTCGGTTGCGCGCAGGATGTCGCCCAATCGGGTCGGCATGCCCTCGGAGGCGTCGCGCGGGGTGTAGTGCAGCTCCGAGCGGAGGTGCGAGAGCTCGGCGGCATCCCGTTGTGTGAAACCCTTCGCGCGCTTGCTGTGCAGCTCCGCGAGGCGCTGCGGGTCCGCGTTCGGAGCAGCCTCGAGCCTTCGGAGCTCCTTGTACTCCTGCACGGTCAGATCCCCGCGCCGCTGCAGCACGAGCAACTCGTCGCGGCGCTCGATGCGCTTCTGCTGCCTCTCTCGGCGGCGTGAGGTCCTGCGGCCGCGCAGCCGCCAAGGCCAGTAGCCCTCGAGCAGCCGCAGCAACGGCAAGGTCAGACGCTCTACGGCCAGGCCGGAGACCGCGACGACCATCAAGGCTCCGACCAGCAGCACGACCTGCGCGACCGTCGGCAGATGCTCGATCGGTCTCGCCGTCCGCTGGAGCTCTCTCGTCCACCCGTGGGCGTCGACACCATCGCCATGCTCGTGCCACCAGACCGCGGCAAGCCCGCCCATCCAGAACGCCAGGGCCGGCGTGAGCAGGCGCGCAGCCCACTGTTTCGCCAGCTCCCCGCCGAGCCCGGACCAGAATGAGGCGAGCACGGTTCCTCAGTCCGCTTCGGCTACCAACCGAACATGGTGGTTCGGGCAGAGCGGCACCTCGTCGGCCAGGCTCTCCCGCACGAAGTCGAAATCACCACCCTGCGGACAGACGTAGTAGGTGCCAAGCTCCCTCGGGTCGCCGCCGAGCGGCTCGAACAGGCGCACCGCATCTGCGAGAGCAGGGTCGCGCTGGCGCATCCATTCGCGGGTCTCGGGTCGGGCCCGCAGCACGTCCGCGAGGCGGCGGTCGCCGTCGGGATCCTCGAGCTGGAGCGCCTCGTCGAGCTCCTCTCCCGCCGCGTGACGCTCGGCTTCGTCCTCGATCACCGTATCGAGATTCTCCCGTAGCTCGCCGGCCAGCTGGCGCAGGGGATCCTCACTCATGTTCGTTCCTTTCTCTCACGCTCCGACATGGGTGAACGCTCCCCAGGCCGGGATCGTCGCGTGGTCACGTGCGTCCGGCTCCAGGAAGGCCGTCGCCCGAAGGAACGCGTCCGCGACTCGCAGCGGCAGCCACTTGGCACCGTCCGCCCCTTCCCAGAGCGAGCGCTTCTCCTCGTTGGTCGTGTCCCGTAGCCAAACCTGCGCGTCACGGAGCGCCTGCGCCGGCGCGACGCGTTCCCAACGCCAACGCCGGTAGAAGTCGGTCATCAGCATCGCCGTCGCCCGGTCCGGAACCGACCAGAGCGAGGCGACGACCCCGGCGACACCGGCCTGCAGCAGCCCGGTCGGCAGGGCGACGACCTCGTCCGGCAGCTCAGTGCCGGGCAGCGACGTCTCGCACGCGGAGAGGACCGCCAGCCGCACCTGCAAGTCCATCCCCATCATGTCCCGCAGCGTGACGGCACGGTCGCCGGCAAGACGGAGCCCGCTCTCGAGCGGCTCGGCGAGGTCGGCGAGCCCGTGACACGCCAGGTGGAGGACGTCGGCGGCAGTCGCGCCGGTCGCGAAGTTACGCGGCGTCGCCGTACCGCCAGAGAGCAGCGTCGGCGAGTCAGGGAACGCCGCGGCCACGACCTCGGCCTCGAGGGCCGCGCACGGCAGGGTCGCCCCTGTAACGGGTCGCGGCTCGGCGACGACCAGAGCTCGTCCCTTCCCCTCGTTCGCCCGTGCCCGCGCGACGCTCAGCGACCGGGCGTTCGGCGCATAGCTGAGCGAGAGGGCGTCGAGCGCATAGCGGCGGCCAGTCGGCTTCGCGCGGTCGTGCGTCCACGCGGCGTGGAGGGGCAGCATCCCGAGGAGCCCGCCCGTTACCAGCGCCGCGCCGGAAGCGCGCTCGAGCTCTCCGAGCACCGGCTCCATCACGACGTCCCACAGCCACGCACACAGCTCATCGAGCGATTCGACCCAGCCGGGCCGGCCGCCTTCCGGGTCGCGGCGATAGGCGTCGTACGTTCCAAGATGGCGGTGGACGCGTTCGCGTAACTCTGCTTCGGTCAGGTCGTCGAGCGCCACATCTCGTACGTCCTCACCCCGGACAATCAGGGCGAGCCCTCCCGGAACCGCGGCGGCGAGGTAGACGAGCGGCGTCTGCTCGGCCGCCTCGGCAACGTCCTCGAACGTGGGCGCGGCGAGGAAGTCCTCGAAACCCGGCACCGTCCGGATCTCCGCGATCGTGTCGTCCAGCTCCTGCCGCGCGGTCCGGATCTCGTCGAGACTCATCTCGCTCAGGCCTCCCGCTCGTTCGTGCGCGAGATGGTAAAGCTCCAGGCCGCGTACGTGCGCCGCGCTGGCTCGAAAGCACGGACTGCGAACGGCGTCGGGCTGGGTCAGATCGCTTCCGTGCTGCCACCGTGCAGATCGGCGATGTGGACACTCGTCGCCTGCAAGACACATAGGAACCGGCATTGGGTCGAGTTCGGGGGCAGCGCAAATGCCGCGCGGTGCGGCGCTTTGGCCCATGGCGCCCCACCTTCGCGACGTGAAGTCACCGAGAGCGCCGAGACCAGTCCCGACCCGCCCGGACCTAGTGTGCTCGCGGCGATAGAGGACTTCATGTCCGAGAACGGATACGCAGGTCCAGGCGGCGGGAGACGCTCGTGCGCACGCGCTCCCCGGTGTCGAGAACGATCAGGTAGCCAACGCTGTCGGGCTCGCCCTCGTAGATGACGAGGAGACGTCGATGTCGACGTAGCTCGCCGTCCAGAACTTCAGCTTGACGCTGTGGTAGCAGGCGACGACTGGTCCTCGGCGAGTCTGAGGTTCGTCTCATTCAGGCGCTCGCTCAGCCATGGCACGAGGTCCTGCTCGTCCTCGGGTACCGCGGCGGCGATCAGGTAGACGGCGACGTCTATGTCGCCGATCGTGCTGAGTGCGGCGCGCCCTTCTCGAGGCTGCCCAAGTTCAGCATCTTCACGAGCGCGAAGCCGGAGTCGTCATTGATCTTCTCTGCCAGACCAGACCTTGATCCTCGATCCTCAACGGGCTCGGCTGTCCACCTACCGGGACATCGTGACGGATGGATGAAGCACGCGCCGCGTCGAGCCGCTCGACAGCACCCGCGTACCGCGCGTGAAGGTCAGCATGCCCCTCCTGCTTCAGCCGATCCGCCGCGCTGCTTCGAAGTGAAAGGGCCTCGTCGAGCAGCAGCGCGCGTCCGATATCGAGCGCGACTGCAGCACCCTCAAGATCATGCGCTCGCACGCATGCCAGCGCAGCCTCAGACGGAACGCCCTCGGCGCGCCACAGCCACGCCTCCTTGTCGGTACGCCGAATTTGAAGCGCGAAGAGTTCACGCATGACTTCGAGCGCAGCGTTCCAGGCCTCTGCTGCCTCCATCGGCGTCCGGTGCCTGCTTGCAGCCCTCCCCCACAGGATCGCCGCCTCGAGCCGCACCTCTAGGCCGCCGACGGGGCTTGTTGCGCTCTCGCGGAACAGGTGTACCGCCCGCTCGAGGTCGTCAGCTTTGCCAGTTCGTTCGAAACGCCTGACGAGAGCGAAGGCGAGGTTGCGGGTGCGGAGCGCCTTATTGGGGGATGCAGCGCTGGTCGGAGCAAGCGCGTTCTCGAACGCTCTTACGGCTGCGTCGAGGTCGGGAACCTCCGGGACGGGGCTGCTTCCGTAAGCGTTGAGGAGGATCCAGCCGAGATTCCCAAGGTACCGGTTCCGTTCCTCCGAGCCGATCTTGGCGGCGGCGATAGCCCGCTCGAGTTCTTGACGCGCCGTGAAGGCATCAATCTGACTGCCATACGTCTGAAAGCGTAGGAAGCGAGCATTTGCCAGTCCGTCCAGTACGCGGGCGCGGTCAGACCCACCCACCGGCAGCGCCGCACTTGCCTGTTCGTAGAGCTGGATCGCCCGTTCGATCTGGAACGGATCGCGGGTGTGCGTGAAAACCCGTACGAGATCCGATGCGACGTTCCGTTGAGCCTCCCAGTACTCCGGACTCTCCGGCGGCGTCAGCTCAAGGACGCGCTCGTCGATCTCCACCGCACGCCTGAGGTCGTCAAGGTCTCCTCGATGCTTGTACAGAAGCCAGAACTCCATCGCGAGGTTCGACATGACGTCGAGCCGCACTGCCGAGTCGGCCGCCAGCTCCTCAAGGGCGGTTTCAAGTACGGAAACCGCACGGAGCAGCTCGCCGGGATCGCCGTTCCTCCGGTAGCGCAGCTCGTAAACCCTCGCCTCGGCTCTCCGATAGTGGCCCCGCAGCTCCGGCGCGAGGGTCAGCTCCGGAATCGTCTCCTCGACCAGGCGTAGTGCCCTCTCGACGCTCGGCTCGTCACCCGACGCCTCGTACCGTTCGAGCAGGTCGGTGATCAGGAAACGCCGTTCAAGCTGCTCGTGCGTCACCAGGTCTCGTTTCGACATCACGTGCCACCAAGGCGCGCGACCCCGCTACGCCCGTGTTCCGCGATGTCGTTTCTGGAAGACGACGTCGCGAGGTTGAACAGCTCGAGCGCGCGTTCCGGAGATCCGGCATCCTCGTACAGGAACGCCAGATTGATTCCCGCCTCTTCCATTCCCGCCGAGAACGCTTCCCGATAGGCGCTCTCGGCTTCGTCTAAGTCGCCCTGCTCAGCTGCGAGCACGGCGACGTTGAAGGCCCCGCGCGCGTCGCCGCGCGCCGCAGCCAGCCGGAATTTCTCTACGGCGCGGTCGCACTCACCGCGAGCTTGCAAGATCGTCCCGAGCTGAAACGCCGCAGGTGCGCTACCCAGCTGCTCCGCGCGTTCGTACGCCGATTCTACCTCGCTTGCCGGTCGGCCTCCACGTTCCAATATCACGGCGAGATTGAAGGCTCCTCGGGCGTCCGCCAGGTCGGCTGAGCGGCGGTATGCATCCTCGGCGCCGGCCAGGTTCCCACCTTCGTGAAGGACGTTTCCGAGGTTCCGCGCAGCGACTCCGTGACCGAGCGCGCTCGCTTCGCGATATGCCTCCTCGGCTTGCGCGTACTCAGCGCTGCTCTCAAAGACGTTCCCCAGCATGAACCAGGCCTGGCCGCCGTTTCGATCGTTGATCCGGCGCCACGCCTCGAGATGACGGTCTGCGGGCTCCAAGACGAGATCATGGTTCGGGCACCGCTGCGTTTGGGACGGCTCGTCTGACGCGAAGGCATACGCATCGCCCTCGGGGCAGACGAGAGCAACATCGAGACGCAGGGGGTCGGTCGGCGTCATCTCGCTCTTCGGCGGCATCGAGCTAAATGGTTGCGCACATGCGTAGCGGTTCGCTACCCCGCATCACGCCGCGCGGGCACGGTTCTCGACTCAGTTCGCAAGTGACGCTTGTCACAACCGATCGAATCGAGGTGCTGTCGTCCCTGAAGGGCGCCAAAATTAGCGTCGCCTCTCGTTGGGCCGAGGGCTGGGAGGATCGGCGGCATGGTCTTCTCATTCCTCTACCTCGCTGTGCGGGCTCTGTTCGGTGCGCTTGTGCGTAGCCGCCGCGGTCTGCATGTGAAAGACATCGAGCTGTTGGTGTTGCGCCACGAACTTGAGATCCTGCGCCGGCAAGTCGCGCGGCCGAAGCTCGGTATGGCTGACCGGGCGCTACTGGCAGCCGCCGCGTGTCACATGCCGAGTTCATCGAGGGGTGTGCTTCTGGTGACTCCGCGCACGCTTCTGCGCTGGCATCGTGCGTTGGTGCGTTGGAAGTGGCGACAGCCTGTTGGACGGCGCGGGCGACCGCGGCTGTCGGAGGAGATCCGGGAGCTCGTGTTGCGGCTCGCGCGTGAGAATCCGAGCTGGGGCCACCGGCGGATCTGCGACGAGCTGGCCAAGCTCGGCTTGCGAGTGTCGCCCACGAGTATCCGCCGACTGCTCGCTCAGGCGAGGCTGGTACCGGCGCCGCGTCGGTCCGGCCCGAGCTGGCGTGAGTTCTTGCGAGCGCAGGCGGCGAGCATCGTCGCGTGTGACTTCTTCACAGTCGAGAGCGTCTTCTTGCGCCGCTACTACGTGCTCTTCTTCATCGCGTATGCGAGCCGGCGCGTTTGGCTCGCCGGCTGCACGAAGAATCCCACTGGCGACTGGGTGACCCAGCAGGCGCGCAACGTCGGCCTCGATGTCGCCGATCAGGGTATTCGCTTCCTGATCCGCGACCGCGACGGCAAGTACAGCGGTTCCTTCGATGAGGTCTTCCGCAGCGAAGGCATACGGATCGTGAAGACTCCCGTGCGGGCGCCGAAGGCAAACGCGATCGCAGAGCGCTTCGTCAGAACCGTCCGCTCCGAGTGTCTCGACTGGCTGCTGATCCTCAACCGCCGGCACCTCGAGCGCGTGCTGCGCGTCTTCGTCGACCATTACAACACCCAGAGGCCGCACCGTACGCTTGAGCTCCGCCCGCCCGAGCCCGACGGAAATGCGAGATCAGGCGGGAGCGAGATCCATCGCCGCGACCGGCTCGGCGGCCTCATCCACGAGTACTACCGAGCCGCCGCATGAGCAGCGACACGAATAATGGCGCCCTTCACCCCGAAGGAGATCCCGGACGAGCTGATCGATCAGTTGCTGGCCGGGCGTGAGGGTCCTGAGGCGATCACGGGCCCGGATGGGTTGTTGAAGCAGCTGACCAAGCGCGTGGTCGAGCGCGCTGTGTCGGCGGAGTTGACCGATCACCTCGGCTACGAGCTCGGCGAGGAGCCGCCCGAGGGTGAGCCGAATCGCCGCAATGGCTGGACGTCGAAGACGCTGATCACCGACCACGGGCCGGTTGAGGTTGAGCTGCCGCGTGACCGTGAGGGCAGCTTCGAGCCGCAGCTCGTGGCCAAGCATCAGCGCCGCTTCGCGGGCTTCGACGTGTACGCGCGCGGGATGTCGACGCGGGAGATCTCCAAGCACCTGGAAGAGATCTACGGCGTCGAGGTCGGCCGCGACACGATCAGCCGCGTCACCGACGCCGTCCTCGACGAGGTCAAGGAGTGGCAGGCCCGCCCGCTCGAGAAGCTCTACCTGGTCGTCTGGCTGGACGCGATCGTCCTAAAGATCCGCGACCGGGGCTCGGTGCGCAACAAGCACGCCTACCTGGCGATCGGGGTCGGGATCGAGGGGATCAAGGAGACGCTCGGGATCTGGCTCGAGCCCAGCGAGGGCGCCAAGTTCTGGCTGCGCGTGATCAGCGAGCTGAAGGCGCGTGGCGTCGAGGACATCCTCGTCTTCTCCGTCGACGGGCTGAAGGGCTTCCCGGAGGCGATCGAGGCCGTCTACCCGCACGCGATCGTGCAGACCTGCATCGTGCACATGATCCGCAACTCGCTCCGCTTCACCAGCTACAAGGACCGCAAGCAGCTCGTCAAGGACCTGCGGATGATCTACACCGCGGCGACCGAGGAGGCCGCCCAGGCCGGCCTCGAGACCTTCGCCGGCATCTGGGACAGCCGCTACCCGCAGATCAGCCAGTCCTGGCGCGACGCTTGGGAGCGCGTCATCCCCTACTTCGCGTTTCCGCCGGCGCTGCGGCGGGCCGTCTACACGACCAACCAGATCGAGAGCCTCAACAGCGTCGTCCGCAAAGCCGTCCGCGTCCGCGGCCACTTCCCCGACGACGAGTCGGCCCGTAAGCTCGTCTACCTCGCGATCAGAAACCACGAGAGCAACTGGAAACGCCCGATGGCAGGCTGGTACGACTGCCTCGCCGCCTTCCACGCCCACTTCCAAGACCGACTAACACGACAAAGCTAACCGCGTACACAGAGTTTCGGACGCTCCCCTCCGGC
>WNGD01007433.1_pt1 | contig 10899 bp, 10 predicted proteins | sample 5400671 | NCBI WGS metagenome assembly WNGD01 (sample SAMN13153369, study PRJNA577476) | soil metagenome | isolation source: 40 cm soil or saprolite under grassland replicate 2 | place: USA:California | collected 2016-06-15
AGAACAGATTCAGCGGCATTTTATCAATCGAGGGTGCCTCAGGACGGGGATCAAGATGGCTTAGCGCATCTATGTGAGTCGGGCCATGATCGCTCATTAAGAGGCCCCTGGATTGGTAGGAGAAGCCTCCTTCGAAGTTTTTGACTGTTTCCTCATGTATATGATGCTCCCAAATCACAGTTTTCAAGTGACCTGGGTACACCTGCATCCCCTGATAGATTTCCTGAGTTAGATCGATGAGTCTGGCCATAGGTTCACCTCCGTTTGACTACTTCTTGACAATGCCTGGTATTCTTGAAGCATCTCCGAAGTAAAAACAAAGCGAAACAGTGGATTGCGTAACTGACCTCCCCTGGTAAATCTCTTGCGAAAGGTCAATAATTCTGGGCATAGATAGCTCTGCCTCCATTACATGATGGTTAACTCTTCTACGCTTGATGCTCGTTTTTCGTATATAGTCCTGGCCGCATCGTCGCGCCTGGCAGGAGGACAAGCACAAGGCCCCCACGCAACCGCTCCACCACCCCTTGTCCCTACACAACCCAGGTTGCTCTCCCTACCCCAATCAATACGGGTTCTCCATCTAGTAGGGGACGGCGGGCGGCCATAAAGGCCCACCCGTCCACTCCACACCGCCCTCGCCCCTACGGAAAGAGGTGTTCACCTGCAAGGATGAAGAGCCTCAATACATGACCGTGCCAGCAGAAACATTAAACATTCAGGTCTTCACCTGTTATCGAAGTTGCTTTGTTGGAAGCCAGGAAGACAGCCGCTGCAGCTATGTCTCCGGGTGGGACGAGGCGACCAAGTGGACTATTGCTGGTAAATTGCCGCAGCGCCTCATCTATGCTGATGCCTTGCGCTGCTGCCTGGTTGCGAACGACCCGTTCAATACGCTCGCCCTCAACTGCACCAGGCGAGATGACATTGACTCGTATTCCGTAAGGCCCCACCTCCCAGGCAAGCGTTCTGGCGAGGCCAACGAGACCCAATTTGCCGGCAGCGTAGGGTGTACGACCAAACAGCGGTCGCTTCCCGGTCATAGAGGCGATAATAATGATCGACCCTGAGCGTCGCTCAATCATGCCAGGAAGGAACGCGCGGCAGCACAGGTATACGCCAGTCATGTTGACGGCGAAGGTCTCCTCCCACTCTGCAAGAGTGATTTCCCACAAGGGTTTAGTGGGTCCAGCAACTCCGCTGTTGTTCACAAGTATATCGACCCGGCCAAAGTGACCCAGCGCCTGCTCTGCCAGATTGCGTACGCTATCTTCGTGACGAATGTCTGTCGGCACGGCCAGCGCCTTACGTCCAAGTTCTTCGATCATCGCCCGCGTCTCTTCGAGCGCTTCTTGCGAACGAGAGGCAAGCACAAGGTCAGCTCCTTCCCTGGCATACGCAAGGGCTATTGCACGGCCGATGCCGCGCCCGCCTCCGGTGACGACTGCTATCTTATCCTGAAGTTCCATGAGAAATTACCTGCTTTTCTTTTTGATGGGCTCTCCATCCTTTAGGGGACGACGGGCGACCATAAAGGACTCTGCTGGCGAAAGCTACAAAAAGAGCAATGGCGTGCCAGGGTACCCGCAAGGGGCACCCCTACCATGACACGGACGGGCCTCCCAAGCCGTGTCATGGTAGGGGCAGGGCTTGCCCCTGCCCTGGCTTTTACGCCGATTCGCCTCCAAATCACATTCGCCAGCAAAGTCTAAAGGCCCACCCGGCCACTCCACACAGCCCTCGCCCCTACGGGAAGGATATTTCCCCCGGAAGGATGGAGAGCCCTCCGATCAACCACCTACCTTTCACGCATCAGGGCGTTTTGGCCTGGGCCTGTTGCACCCACTTGACGATCTTCTCGGGCGTCATTGGCAATTCATCGATCTTGACACTGAAAGGCTTGAGCGCATCCTCTACCGCCTGCGTCACGGCAGGTGGGGCCACCATGCGTCCTCCTTCACCACCGCCTTTGATGCCATAGGCAGTGAAAGGCGAGGGTGTCTCATGATGATAGATCTCGACATCCGGCACTTCGGCAACAGTTGGCAGCAGGTAGTCATTGAATGTTGCCGTCAAGTTCTGACCTTCAGGGCTGTACTGCACCTGTTCGTACAGTGCTACACCGATGCCCTGCGCGATGCCACCGCGAATCTGTCCTTTCAATGAGCGCGGATTAACCACCGTTCCAACATCATGGACAGCAAGGTATTTGAGGAATTTGACCTGGCCTGTATTGATGTCGACCTCTACAACCGGAATATGGACGGCATGCCCCATGATAGGGTAGAACGCTCCCAGGTCTTTGCGGTCATCGCTGGGAGGCGTCGTAAAGGGATGATCATAGGTGAAGCTACCCTCAAGGCCGCTCTCCATATCCGCCGGCAGGTCGAGTTTGTTCCAGTAAGCCTTCATGCCAATGTCGGCGATGCTCAGCGAACGATCAGTGCCCTTAACCCATACACGCCCTTCTCGAAGCTCCATGTCATCGATGCTGGCCTCCAGAAGGTGAGCGGCGATCTTGCACATCTTCTCCTTAACTTTCGCTGCTGCCCCTCGCACCGCTCCTGAAAGCATGACTGTCATGCGGCTACCTCCCGGTCCGGCGCTAGGTAGTCCTTGATAGGTGCCTTCGTAAGCGACATTGATCGAGTTGGGATCCACACCAAGCTCCTCACCGAGGACCTGAGACACAACGGTTTCAGGACTATTGCCCCAGAAAGGAGAGAACATAGTCACCGTGATGCCGCCGGTTGGCCCTATACCGATACGCACGCTTTCGGCAGTGGTTGTCAGGCCGGTGGCGGGAGCCGGGTTATGGAACCAGAACTCGGTTGCGCTGTAGGTGCTGCGCTGTTGACACGTAGCCAGGCCAATGCCGATGTAGCGGCCCTGCTGACGCGCACGCGCCTGCTCCTGACGCCAGTAGTCCAGGTCGGCATGCAGCAGTGCCATATTTAACACGGATGGATAGTTCCCGCTGTCGTAGACGTTGCCCGTCGGCATCTTGTAAGGGAATTGATCGGGCTGGATCAAGTTACGGCGGCGCAGCTCTATACCGTCGATGCCCATCTCATCTGAAGCAGCATCGACAAGCCGCTCCAGCACCCAGTTGCCAACATCCGAACCGGCACCCCGGAATACCCCCTGCTGATTCTTATTGGTCAATACTGCCTTGATGCCCGTCTCAACGCTGCCGATGGTGTATGGGCCGCTGATCTGCGACATCATGTTCGTGTTGCCTGTAATGGCGAACACGAAATAGGCTCCATAGTCGTCTATCGTATGCAGGCGCAGACTCAGGAACTTGCCCTCTTTGCTGACGGCCAGCTCAGCATTGTAGATACGATCAGGGGCTTGAGCATCATTGGCGGCGAGATTATCGATGCGGTCCTCCATGAACTTGACCGGGCGCCCGGTGACCTTCGACAGTGCGCCAGCGATAGCGACCGCTTTGCTAGCCACGTGCTTGCTACCGAAGCTGCCCCCTGTATACATAGGATAGAAATTGACCATATTGGGCGCCAGCTTCATGGTACCCGCAATCAGCCAACCTACATAGTTGAGCATGTTGGTGGTCGACCAGATCTCCATGCGACCACTAGCTGGGTCGTACTTGCAGACCGCTCCGGCTGGCTCCATGGGTGCAGCAGTGGCGCGCGGCCAGCGCAGGCGGCGCTTAATGATATGATCTGCACGGTCAAAGTCACCATCCAGGTCACCAAAGGTGAAGACGTGCTGATAGACAACATTGGAGGGGAGATTCTCATGCACCTTGGGTGCCTCCGGCTTCATTGCTTCCAACACATCGATCACAGGTGGAAGTGGCTCCCAATCGATCTGCACCAGTTCAAGGGCATCTTCGGCGATATAGCGACTTTCAGCAGCCACTGCGACCACTGCTTCACCGGCATAGCGCACCTTGTCGACAGCAATTGCGTGCTCGACGACTGGCTCCGCACAGAAGGCCGGCAATGGATCAAGCACCCCGGTCGCATCACGACCGCTTAAGACAGCATGGACGCCCGGCACCTTTTTGGCAGCGCTGGTATCGATACTGACTATACGGGCGTGAGCATAGGGACTGCGTAGTACGGCGGCATGGAGCATGCCGGGCAACTTCACATCACTGGTGTACTCCGCTCTACCCGTGAGCAGATCCGGGTCTTCGCGCCGCTTTATGTCTTTGCCAATCCATGTATGGCTATTGGTTGATGTTGTCACAGTTTATGCCTCCTCTAGACTTTCGAGCGCGATAATGCACAGTAACAAATTATGCGGGATATCGGAACGTCTACCAAGGGCCAATAAATCGACCCCTACACTGTCACCCTGAGCGCAGCGAAGGGTCTGTCTCGCCGGGCACCGAGATCCTTCGCTGCGCTCAGGATGACAGGACCGCTTGTGAGTGGTAAAATCATCATCGGCCCCTACTGTCCTTTGCGGGATGAATTCGTTAATCTGCATGATCGGGTCCTTAGGTGCCTGATGGCACGGTGGCGCTCGCTGCCATAGTCTGGGCAGCGCTTTGCACAGCTTCGACAATGTGCTGGTAGCCAGTACAGCGACAGATGTTACCCGATAGCGCGTCGCGAATCTCTTCTTTGCCCGGATTTGGATTGCGTTGCAATAGCTCATAGGCGGTCATCAGAAAACCGGGTGTACAAAAACCACACTGAACTCCTTGCTTCTCCCAGAAGGCCTGCTGCAGGGGATGCAGTTCGCCATTGCGGGCTAACCCCTCTACAGTCATCACCTCGTGACCATTGGCCTGGACTGCAAACATCAGGCATGAGCGCACACTCTGTCCATCTACCAGTACGGTACAGGAGCCGCAGGCACCATGTTCACAGCCAAGATTCGTTCCGGTCAAACCCAAGTCTTCGCGCAATACATCAGCAAGCAGGCGCCGTGGCTCGACTACAAGGCGCTGAGTCTCACCATTTACTGTCAAACGGATTGTTACAAAATCTTCCTCTTGCATCATCGATTCCTTTCTGCCCGCTCTGCGGCAGTAGCCAGTGCCTGCCTGGTCAGAACGCCAGCCAGGTGGCGGCGATAGTCGGCAGAGCCGTGGATATCTGAAGGCGGATTGTCCAGTGCGGCGGCGACAGCAGAGGCCGCAGCAGCCCAGGCCTCGTTTCCAGGGCGTTGCCCGCTTAGTAGAGCTTCTGCAGCCTGGGGGCGCACTGGCCTGGGGCCTACACTGCAGAGACCCAGGCGAGCATCAGCAATAGTGCCATTCTCATCCAGGGCTATAATGGCGGCAACACCAGCCAGGGCGTAGTCACCCTCACGGCGAGAAAACTCTACAAATGCGCTGCCAGCCCTTGAGGGTAGGCCGGGGACTCGCAGCTCGGTTAACAATTCCCCTCCTTTGAGGTCGGTCGTGAGGTAATCCTTGAAGAAATCCTGGGCGGAGATAGTTCGACTACCAGAGCGGCTACGCACTTCAAACTCTGCGTTTAAGGCAATCATCACAGCCGGCAGTTCGGCAGCTGGATCAGCATGTGCGATACTGCCACCAACAGTACTGCGGTTGCGGATGGCAGGATGTCCAACGCAGCGAGCAGCTTCTACTAGAAGCGGCAGGCTCGATGCAGCAGTGCTGTCGCGCTCTAAGGTCGCATCGCGGGTCAGTGTACCGATCGCCAAACCACCATCCCAGGCTTTGATATAAGCCAGCCCACTGATACCATTGATATCAACGAGCACACTGGGACGAGCGAGGCGCATATTCATCAGTGGTACAAGGCTCTGGCCCCCTGCCAGGACCTGTCCACTACCGGCATGTTCGGCTAAGAGTGCCAGCGCCTCCTCAATACTCTGCGGTGCAAAATAATGGAATCTGGGTGGTTTCATATGCCTGGCGCAACTCCTTTCTGGTCATTCTAGCAGGACTCTTGTGGTCGCCCCATAGGCATCATCCTAAGACACAGGCCAGGGTTCCGTAGGGGCGAGGGCGGCTTAGCAAGGGTAGGTTTTTTTCGGCTCGCCGCCTGCGGCGGCGAAGGAGAGAGAGGCTTGGGGGACGCCCCCAAACCCCCGCCAGGGGCTGCGCCCCTGGACCCGCTTCCAAAAAACCTACCTGTGTAAAGCGAGGGCGGCTGGGTGGATGTGGGGTGGGCCTTGACGGTCGCCCGTGGGGGTATGCAGGCGAACCACGGCGGGCGACCAGAAAGGGCTCTGCTGGCGAATGACATTTAGGAATGCAATCGCGTGCCAGGGTACCCGCAAGGGGCACCCCTACCATGATACGAACGGGGCTGCCAAGCCGCGTCATGGTAGCCAGGGTACCCGCAAGGGGCACCCCTACCATGACACGGACCGACCTGCCAGCCCGTGTCATGGTAGGGGCAGGGCTTGCCCCTGCCCTGGCTTTCACATCGCTTCGCCTCAGCATCGCATTCGCCAGCAAAGTCTAAAGGCCCACCCTTCCCCGCTCCACCACCCTCGCCCCTACGGATGGCGATGGGCTTTTCTCCGGTTGATGCGTATTGGGGCGACCCAAGGGTCGCCTGATCACATTAGTCACTTCTCCCAAACAAACAACTCTACGACGTAGCCGTCGGGATCGCGGACGTACATTTGCATGACACCACCACCGCGAGGACGTGGCCCACCCACGATTGCCACATCATGAGCTTGCAGGTGCTGGCGAGCTTCTTCCAGGTCTGCGACCTCGAAGGCCATATGCGAAACGTAGCCAATGGAGAGTTCTTCGGGGCGGTATCCTCCGGGTTGTACCTGGGCAACGCGTCCAGGTTCAGCCTCGCCGATCAGGTGTATCTCGGCACTTCCCTTACGAAACCAGGCTCCGGGGAAGTTAAAGTTGCTAGGGCGCGGCACTTCCTGCATGCCGAGTACCTGGCCGTAAAAACGGCGTGACCGCTCCACATCTTTGACGAGCAAGGCCGCGTGATCTAATTTGCGAATCTCCATTGGCATATCCTCCCTGGAATACTAACGCAGCTAAAACGTAACGGCCATATACGAAGATTGTAAAGCAAGAAAAAATGGTGAAAGATTTCGCGCTACAAGAAGAATTGTGTTGATTTGGGTACGTATACATCATATCTGGGGGAACAGCTAAAAGTCAATGGTAAATTAAACCAACCTACCAGAGTTCACTATAGTTATTAACTTACCGGCTTTTAGCCAGGAAGACAAGATCACCCTATGGCGTTGCTGGCATCTAAAGAAGCTTGCGTATAGCGGTGTAGCGCTCCAAAAATCGTTGAGGAGTAATACGTGGATAGCGTCCTTTCCCCAACTGTGCCAGGACTTCTTGATACGCCGAATCAAGCTCGCTTAACGTGATGATCCCTTGTTGAATGAGGAGCTTCACATCAGCGATATCGCGACTATTCCCTCGCTCTATCTTGCTGAGGGCTATACTATAGAAGTCAAAATAGAATACATCGATCTTTCCATAGCGGCCAACGTACTGAGCGTGCATCTCCCACTGAGAGGGGAGGGGAATAAAATCTACAGGTGATGCGAACTCCACATTGATCTGCATCTGATCTATCAGTCGCTGAATAGCCACGATAAGCTCGCCCTCGTTTGCTCCGCTTACTTGTATATCAATGTCCTGCGTAAATCCGGGCCGTACCCCCAGGTGGACAAGGGCAGCACCACCCACTAGGTAGAGACGTGCGGGCTTGCGAAAGGTTCGCCCCAGATGTTGAAGGAATGACTCGATGGCCGCTTTGTCGACACTTGGTCGCATACTCATGTCTAACTCCTGTCCACACTGCTGTTCGTCTACAGGGAGTAGCAGAGGGACTTGTATTTGGTGATGTTTAGCCTCTTCTTGAAGCAAAAGCTGATCTACCTGATTCTGCCAGTCACCCACAAAGGTGAAAGGGAAACCAGTACGTTTTTGCTCGGCCTCTTCCAGTGCAATCAGGCCACATTTCCCGTAGTGACAGGCTGGAGGGGGTAGGTTTCGGCTTTCCCATAGAAAAGCGAACCGTTGCTCTGGAAAACGCGGAGTATAGCCTAAAGCCATAGTTAAGCGAAGTGACCACAAACGCTGGAGATAGAGTGTCGCCAGCGTGAGAACGGCGATTCGTTCTGCGACCTCTGGCTCACTTACTTGAAGAGCTTGAAGTACGGCATCAGCAAGTTCAGGGTGTAATAAGAACAGCGAGATAGTCGCGTCTCGCACCCGTGGGTACTCGTCACACTGAGCTAAACGTTGAATCAACTTGACCGCCGATTGCTGATCTGTATCGATCTTAGAGGGGCTGATACTGTGATCCAGTCCCACCAGGTAGCCAACACCCCAGGTACGTAATATGCTGATGAGTTGATCGACTTCATACCAGGAATCTGCGATGTTGCTGAGCGTAGTGTTCATACTTCTCCAATTCAAGAATAATAACGGGTAACACCCTTTCTATTATGATACACTATTTGAGTCCAGCTCAAAATAGCCAGGGCAGACCGCGCAGAGCTCCCCATGCCGTTGACATCCCCACAAGCCACGTGATATCATTTTGCCTGACAATGGATCTGTCATACTTTCTGTTCTGTATGTTAACTATCCCCGATCACCCAGGGTCGCGTGATCTGGTTAGGGCGCGGCCAAATCTATCCGTCCCACAAACTACCTAAACGGCTTGTTCAGGGCTGGATGTGGCTGAGATACTTCGCTGCGCTGATCCTTCGCTGCGCTCAGGATGACAGGGGTCGCAATCTATCTAACCGGCTCGTTCAGGGCCGGATGTGAGTGTGTAGTGTAATGAATCGTGAGTATCATCGTTGTTATAGTTCCTCCCTCGAGCGAGACATGGAATTGCTGGTCTTTGGCCATGCAGGCGCTCGAGTCATAGTTTTTCCGACTTCAATGGGTCGTTTCTTTCAATGGCAAGATTTTGGTATGATCTCAGCGCTTAGCGATCAGCTGGAGCAGGGCGATATTCAGTTATTCTGTGTGGATAGCGTTGACGGCGAAAGCTGGTACGCCAAGTGGCGTCCCCCATCTGAACGGGGATGGAGACAGACGCAGTACGATAACTATATTCTGAACGAAGTCGTGCCGTTCACCAAACAGCGTAACTCCAACCCTTTCCTGATGACCACAGGCACTAGCTTCGGCGCGTATCACGCCGTCAATTTTGCTTTCCGTCATCCCGAGCTGGTCGACCGGGTTATTGGACTGAGCGGCAGCTACGACATCAAGAGATTTACGGGTGGCTACACTGACGACAATGTCTATTTCAATAACCCCTGCGACTTCATCCAGAACGAGCACGATCCGGCGCGGCTCGCGGCGCTGCGACACATGGACATTATCCTCGCCGTTGGTCGCGACGATGTCTCGTGCGCTAACAATGAGTATCTATCGGGTATCCTGTGGAGCAAGAGCATCTGGCATGCCCTGCGTATCTGGGATGGCTGGGTTCACGACTGGCCGTGGTGGCGACAGATGATCCGTATGTACATCGGAGGTCATGATTGAGAGGAGAGATTTCAGATGACTTTGAAAGTCGGCCTGCTGGTCGGGCGAGAATGGTCCTTTCCTCCTGCTTTCATTGAAGAAGTTAACCGCCGCGACGAAGATGTTATCGCTGAGTTCGTCAAGCTGGGCGGTACGCGCATGGACGAGCCATGTCCCTACGCGGTGATTATTGACCGTATCTCGCACGAGGTACCGTATTACCGGCTCTATCTCAAGTATGCTGTCCTCCAGGGAGTGACTGTGGTCAATAATCCTTTCATGTGGACGGCAGACGACAAGTTCTTTGAGGCCTCTCTGGCCACGAAGCTCGGGGTTGCCAGCCCGAAGACCGTCGTCCTGCCAAACAAAGAGTACGTCCCCGGCATCATTCACGATGAGAGCCTGCGTAATCTGATCTACCCTTTGGACTGGCATGGCATCATTAACTATGTTGGCCTACCCTGCGTGTTGAAAGATGCCCTGGGCGGCGGCTGGAAGGACGTGTTTATCTGCCATTCGCTGGAGGAATTACTCTATCACTATGACCATTTTGGCCTGCGCACGGTCATCGTGCAGGAATTTATCGACTGGCAGGACTACGTCCGCTGCATCAGTCTGGGGCAGGAAGAAGTCCTGCCGATCAAGTATGACCCGCGCGAGCGCAAATATCATGTTGAACACGAGCATCTCAGCCCTGAGCTTGGCCGTCGCATCATTGAGGATACACTGAAGCTCGTGCGCGCGCTGGGGTACGATATGGATTCTCTCGAGTGGGCCATCCGCGACGGCGTTCCCTACGCCATCGACTTCATGAATCCCGCTCCTGATATGGATATCTACTCATTGACCCCATTTTATTTTGATTGGGTGGTCAGGCACATGGCCGACATGGCTATTCGCCTCGCGAAGCAGCCACGTCCTCAGATGCGCGAACTGCGCTGGGATACCTTTCTGAGGAGTGAGCGCAATCGAGGCGAAGAACAAGAGGCCACAGCCAAAACACCAGTGCATTCACGAAACGCGAACGGAGGGCGTCGTCAGGCTCCTCCTGACCCGGATGTTACTAAGTAAATGGAAGGGCGCGATCATGGCAGTTTAACGTATTCATTAGGGGATGGCCCTGTCATGCTGAGCGCAGCGAAGCATCTCTACCCAGCGAGATAGATCCCTTCGCTCAGGATGACACTGTTTGGCAGCTTAGGGTGATGCGTATTATCGCCGATTATGACCTTTCAGAAAATAATCGGGATATTGGAAAATCCACTAAGGGCCGATAAATCGGCAGTGGGCGCGATAAATCGGCCCCTACTGATGGTTGGATTATTTCGTTAATGTGCATTAAGTGCCAATCTTCTCTGGAGGTGCGAAATGTCACTACGAGAAGCTATTGAGAGCTATCATGATCTTCTGACCGACGACTTAGCCAATGAGTCGCAGGCTCAACTTGATGACCA